>ENA-ORTH01000271-ORTH01000271.1-human-gut-metagenome-genome-assembly--contig:-NODE-271-length-67157-cov-5.329603_pt1 | contig 67157 bp, 82 predicted proteins | sample MGYA00241914_ERZ509192 | MGnify/ENA primary metagenome ERZ509192 (study PRJEB26280, sample SAMEA2338826) | human gut metagenome | biome: human gut; feature: human-associated habitat; material: faeces...
TCTTTTTTAAATTGTTGGGATGTATGGCTGATGCTGCTTCTGAATCCATCTGTTCAAGCATATTATGAAGATATTTATTTCCTTTTTCTTCGGCGATTTTCTCCAACTCTTTTCTGTATGAAAAATCTCCGGGTGATGAAGAAAAGTCCATTTCATATATGAGAGAATTGAGATAGAGTCCTGTACCCCCTGAAATTATGGGAAGCTTATCTCTTGATAGTACATTTCGAATTGAAGCTTTTGCCAGCTTTTGATATTCCGCTACTGAAAAATCCGCTCTTGGATCTATAATATCCACAAGGTGATGTTTCGCCTGAGCCATTTCATCAGGAGTTGGCTTGGCACTTCCTATATCCATAAACTTATACAACTGCATAGAATCACATGAAATGATCTCTCCATCAAGTTCTTTTGCCAGTTTTATAGCAAATTTAGTCTTTCCTACAGCAGTAGGACCTGCCACTGCAATGATTTTGTTCATATCAGTAAACATTTTATACCCTTTTAAATAATTTTTCTATCTCATATTTAGTCATTCTTATAAACGTAGGTCTGCCATGAGGGCATGAAAACGGATTGACACATCTGTCCAAATCTTTTACGAGAGCCTGTATCTCTGTTTGTGTAAGAGGATCTCCTCCTTTAACAGCGCTTTTGCAAGATCTCATAATAATTTTATTTAACGTCTGTCGGTCGGTCAGATCAGGCTTATCCTCCATTTCTTTAAAAAAATCCGATAAAAAATCCTCTGCTTCTTTCAGCTCCATGATCTGCTCCGGGATGAGCCCGGTGTCCTCGTATTCTTCCAGGAGTGCTACTGCATTGTACAGATATCCTGCATATACTTCTTTTCCGTCAACATTAAGATTTCCTTTCTCATCTCTGCTTGTTAATCTCTCCATCTCTGATCTCCTTCTCTGATCTCCTTAATCCTCGAATAAGCCACCGCAGACAGCCTCTCCACAGCAAAATTTAGCTGACATACAATCTCTTCGACATCAGTCGAGACAGATATTCTGTTTATGTTTCCCCGCAGCATATCAAGAATCTGCCTCTTTTCTTCGTTCGTATATGGTCTGTTTAATAACTTCTCCATCTCTGATCTCCTGGTTTAAACCCTTTTTAGTTTCTGTTGTTCTTCCAATATATATCAGATAACATTTTGGAAATAATTTCCTTCGCCGTATTCCACCCTAAGCAGAAATCATCGTTGACACTTTCTATAAAATCATCATCATATTCAAATTTCTGCATAATTTCCTTAATTTTTCTTACATCTCTTTTAGCTGTTCCTTTTAAGTATCCAGGGAAATTATGTAGTACATCGAGATATACCGGATATCCTATTTTCTTAGAAATGGCTCTTATATATGCACTCATTTCTCCAATGGCATGTTCGTCACCAAACCTGTGCCAAATTTTTCTGGAATCCTCTGTTCCCGATTTCAATTCCTCAATCACCTTTTCCTTGTCAAAGGCTGTTGGCAATTTAACAACCTCCTGTCTGACTTTATCCATTCTGCAATTTGCATTGAAATTATCTCGACTACTGACATTGATATATCCGAGTTTATCAATTAAAGCTATAACTGCTTTCTTGCTGATTAAATCATCACTCATTCTGTTCACCTGCCCTTCTGTTCCACGTATTAACTTCTTTCCGCTCTGCCGCACTATAAGACCCTGCCCATGTTCCACCGCTTCGTCCGTGGCACTTTTTACAGATTACTTGTGCCCAAAATCCTTTATTCTCTCCCGTAATGCGTTCATAATTTAATTGTGCTACGCCTCCGCAGAAAGGACACGGTTTTAATTTAATCTCACTCATCTTTTATTCCTCCATATATTTTCTTAATACAGTCCTCGCACAAGTAATGTGTCGTTTCTCCATAAGGACTTTTCGGCAATACCAATTTAGATATTCTCTTTATCGGCTTATTCCACTCAGACGCATTTCGGAAATTCGGTATACTGCAAGTGCAAAAAGTATGATTTTTCTCTAATTTAGTTTTGGGATATAACATCTTCCATTCCCTCCAAATTCTCATTTTTTACACGGTATCGGATAACCGTCTGGCAATGCATTTATTAGATTTTTATGTGCTGTCAATCCAATAATCTGCATATTTACAAAAGCATTGCCCTTACAAGTATTTAACTCTTTAATTTGATTCTCTATGGCAGTGTTTATGTCATTCCTAAAGGAGGGTGTAAGGGGTTTATAAAATTCACTTGTCATAATTAGCTCTCTTTCATTTTCAATAGCCTGTCCGCAATTCGGGCAAATGTATTTTTGCATGTTATTCTGCACCTCCTAATAATTCGGGATTGTCGAAAATATTGTCGATAACTTCGCATTCGTGACAGTCTGAATATTCTTTCCAATCAGAAGTTCTCCAATCAATTACCAGTGGACGCCATGCTCCCATTGGTATATGACTAACATTAACAATATATAAATCCCATCTTCCGCACGGCTCATTCCATTTAACTATCATTTTGTTTCCATTGTGCAGAATATCATTCTCCCATATCCGCTTACCGTTCTTGTCGTTCAGCCCGGTGTACTGGCAGAGGGTTTCGGGGTCGATTTCAACAATATCAAAATCTTCAATCACTCCGTTATGAACATCAAATATATATCCGATATATGCTGTTCCTTCTTCTCTTTCGTTGGTGATAAGATTTCCCTCAACCCACCATTCTTCCTTCGGCAACTCCCGCCAGTTCTTCCGCTTGGCTTTAAATAATATTTCTCTGCCCATTCACATCACCTTTTCTTTCTGTTTTTATCTGCGTTCAATTTGCAATATCCGTACTTACACCCCTGAACCATACTTATTTTCTCTCCGTAAAATGATGTTATCATTGGCCGTGATTTATGATATTTGCACCTATGATTTTTACACTCCATGATTATCTCTCCTCGAAAAATTCTTCCCGTTCCCTCAGACGTTTTCCGTCTGGGCTTTCCTGTGGCTTTTGTGGAATAACCCCAGAATGTAAAATTTCAATCGCACGATTTTTCTTAATATATCTCCCATACACTGGATATTCGTTTACAACAAATTCCATCTCGTTTTTCAACGCCTTGGAAACTGCTTCCACGTCATATGCAGTCGGCGCACACATAGCCGCGATTCTCACAGGGTCATTTTCTACTCTGTCCTTTATCAGTTCATCAGCGTCAATCAGTCTCATTCTTCCTCACTCCAATATCTGACCGCATTCTACGCATACATCAAAGCCTAAACAGGTATTATCATGTTCACAATTAGGACAATGCAACGTTCCATCAGCCCACTCCACAAGTCTCTTTTTCTTTTGCTTCTCCATCGCCTCCCGGCACTCTTCCACCGTTCCGATTTCCCGGTACTGCTGGATTTCTTCGAGTGCTTTGATTGCCATATCAAGCGACTCTCTCAACATCTGATACCCACTTGTTGGCATATTTGCTTTTATCGCTTCAATAGCCTCGTTTTCGTTTCTTATCAATTTCTCTATCATGGTTATCTTTTGCATTAGTATCCTGTCGCTGACGATGCTCCGCAGTCATCATCAGATCCTTTTTCTTCCTTGATTCTTTCCCTTATGTAATTAATGGACGCTTTTACCATTCCTACAATATTGATTTCAGCTCCGATCTTCATTTTTGTGGATGCTACTTTACTATCATCCCCTCTTCTCGACAAATCTCCACTCTGCTCAACCTCATAGTAAACTGAATGTGCCGGATCGTAGTATGAAAAGCAGTCAAGCGGATACTCGCAGGCGTGCATCCCACATTCACATGATTGTGCTCTATCTTCTTCATATTCTTTCCCTACCTCATATTGTTTTCCTCTGCATGTTAGGTCTCTATTAAAACCCTTATAAGATTTTATTACTTCACTCATTCACTTTTCCTCCAATCATTTGATATATGATTCTACAAGTAACTTCCGTGCATATTTTATGCCGCTGTTGATCTGTGTCTTTTTCGGTATGGGATTGTATTTGTTGTATACTTCGTTCCACTTTTTCCATGTGAACCCTTCCCCGGCTTTTTCTACGTCCGCATACTCTTTTTCGTATTCCTCAAGTCGCTTTTTCTCCGTCTCACAGCGTGTCAAGATCTCTATAGCAAGTGTTAAATTGTCCATTAATTCTTCTCCTTTCTCATAAGCTCATTTACTATCTTTGTTTTTGTATCTGTTGTTAATTCATATTTTTTCATTTCCTTAGCTCACTTCCTAATAACTGACGTTCCAAGTCGTCCATATTGTAATTACGTTCCTCAAAATTACTGAATCTGGTTTTCTGCGATTTCTTTCGGGAGTCGCCAGACGTCTTCCCCTTAGTCGGATAAAATGCCTTATATCCTCCTGCTGTTGCTTTCTTCACGATGGCGATCCGCTCTTTTGTGTCCGCACCAATTCCCTTTAACTCCTCAATCAACGCCTGTTTCTGAATATCGGAGATCTTACCGTAGTTCTGCTCACGAACAAGGAAATACAAATCGAGGGCTCTGGTCAGTTCTGTCGGGAACGTAATATCATATATATAATTTACTTTACTTTTCTTTAGGGATTTTTCCGAGGAATCTTGCTCGTTTTTCCCGGAAAAACAATTCTGATTACCGGAAAAACCATCAAAAAGAGTACACTTAATAAAAGGTTCTGTATCTTCCTTACTTAAAATCCAGTACCTTCCGACTGTTATGGGATTCTTTCTCGCCCGTTCCTTGATGGCAAGTTGGAATCTCCGCTGTATCCCGGCAGAGGTCAAGACCTTGTCCGACTGAAAAAGTGTGTTGTCAAACAGTGACCGTGACAGTAAGAAGTTCAAGACCTGCTTCGCCTTATTTTGATCCATTCCAAGATCATCTGATAAAATATACTCAAAATCATCATCCACCTGCATGTAGTACCCTTCTTTATAGATTCCACATAACAGGTAAATGTATAAAATCATTCCATCATTCCCATACCGGGCTTTCAGGATTCTGATCTTATTGTCCTCAAAAAAATCCGTATCCAAAGGAAAGTATGACAAACCGCTCTTTTTCGGTCTTGCCAATGCTTCTGCACCTTCTTTCCTTATCTATTTGTATTTCCTGGTTTTATGTAATCACTCAAATTTCTCAGTTTCCCTTTTATGCTCAAAGTATGTCGCATTATTCTTCCACCCTTCAAAAGTTTTCTGCATACACAACCGTTTTAGCTGGATAGCATTGGCTCTGCTGTCCTCCTTATTCAAATATTCATGAAATTCTTTTTCATCTACCGGATCCCAAGGAACAGGTCTATAAATGCCGTCTCCTACATTAATAATGCAGTCTCCGTTATTGTTTGCTTTTTCAATCATAGCTCTTAGGGTTCTATCCACTACTCTGTCCCACGGTCTTTGTATTGCATTTCTATGTCCATCTGGAATCCTGGAGAAATATTCCTGCGCTTGTTCTTTAATTTTTCTCATTTTCCTCCTTTCCCCTCCCGGTTTCCCAGGAGGGCATCCACTTCGTTATGCGTGATGTTTACGAGTGACATGTGATATATTATTCTTTAGCTGTTGACAATCTCTATTTCCACTTTGATACTCGGCACCCCGGAAGTGTACTCAAATTCATGCGTTGTATTAGCGATGTGTTCTGGATCGTCATTCGGTATCACACCGGTTCTTTGCAAAGCATCTTCGATCACCTTGTCAGCGAATGAAAAGACGTTCATTCTATCTCTTTTATTTCCTTTTTTTGGCTCCTTGAATACATAGTGCAGGATAATTGGTTTGTCAGTTTTGAACCTCTTTAACCCAATTCTGATTGCATTACAGGCTATCATTTGATATTCCTGCTTCATCCTATTTCCGGCTTTCGGATTTTTCCCTATTTCCTTTATGTATTCATTCAGTCCAGGGAAACAATGTCCTTTATAAAATTTTCCTCTGATCTCAAAAGTAGGATTTCCCATATCGTTCCCTGAATTCCTCCCTTGTGTGGTTCTGCTCATATATTGCCTGCCCCAACATTTTAGAAAGCTTCATCCTCATTCCATCTTCATGCAGTTTCCTGTGACATTCTTGACACAGAGGAATAAGCAGTCCATCATCGGTCCCTTGTTTCCGTTTCCCGCATCCGCAAATCAAATGATGCCCCTCTATGTTATACGGTTTTCCGCACATCAAGCAGTATCCCACGTATTCGGTAACTACCGTATCTCCTTTTTCCATTAAATCTCTCCTATCAGCATGTCCGGATAAATCGGATTCTTCAGTACTTTTGTTCTCTTACACCAGTCACACATTTCACACCGGATCGGATCGATTTCGCCATCCTTGAGAGCAATGATTTTCTTCACATTCATTTCCATTCCAGATAAGCAATCATCCATCCATTCCTGCGGTATCTGAATAATTTCGATATCTGGTTCTTTTTCCTTGCTTGCGGCGGCGATGAAAAACGGAAGTTTTTCTCCGGTATTGATCCTTACGATTTCCTGATAGACGGCAGCCTGAATGTCATATCCCCAGTACCGGACAAAATCCATGAGTCCAATGTCTCTCGCATAGTGCGCCTCCCTTAGAGATTTCATCACTTTCAGGTCCGTAATGCATATTCCAGGAAGATAGCTGTCAAGTTTCACTTTCCACTTTGCCCCGAACAATTCTCCTGTAAATATCTTCTGTTTTTCCCCGCTCATGAACTTCATAAACAGTTCGTCTTTTTCAATCCTGTTTATAATTTCCTCTGCCTTCCGGTACTCTGCTTTCAGCGTCCCTGATTTTGTGAAAATTTCTGGGTGCTGTGCCTGAAATATGTTAAGCGTTCCTTCGAAATGAGCATCTACATAACTCCCAACCAAGAGAGACGTTGTCGTTTCCATTTCGTAGTCTCCTCTAATTTTCGCCAGTGCCTGTTCCTCACATCCCAGTCTTCCGACAGATCCGCAGAAATCCTTGTACTGCGATACGCTCAAATATTCTTCATTTGCTTCTTTGCTATAATAATTTTCCTGTGTTAAAATCATTTGAAAATCGCCTCCGTTTCTTCTGATACTTTTTCTACGATATCAAAAGGATTTTCCGCTTCTTTTTTCGGCACAGTTTCAATATCTTCTGGTTCTCCTTCTACGCAGCATCCCATAATTTCATTTGGTAAATAAATCCTACAAAATAACGCTGCCGCACGATACGCAAGCATTTGTTGCGGCATCGTCTGCCACTTAGATGTTTCTTTTCCGTATTTGTCCGGTTTAGAATACCATCCTTCGTCTTTTGCCATTTTTATTGTGATTTTCGTTCCGACCGCTTCTTCTCCTGTTTCCTTGTATGTAGCCTTTACATAACAGCCCCATTCATCCGTACCTTCTTCTCCAACATACACAACTCTTACATTTTTAAATTCTTTTGAGGCTTTAATCATACTCATACAAGCTTGTCCGGACCATACCGGTTTTCCTTTTACTACATAAAGATTTTGCATTACCATTACAGGAGACATACCGTTCCTGTTTGCCATATCAATCGCAAGCATGCAATCCTCCGGTTTTCCTTGGTAGTTTTGCGGAACAAGCTGCGATTTTGATATTCGTTGAGCCATCTTGTACAAATTATTAAAATTTTCTCCATTAGAAAATGGGGCCGAAACATCATATTTCATTTCTTGTTTCATTAATTCGTCCATAAATGTCCTCCCTTATAACTCGATCACTGTCAAATCTTCTTCATCTGTTGTCCTTGTTGCAATAAATTGCAGGCCTTTGTCCTTGCACTTTTTGTAAAGGCCCTCTCTCATTTTCGTGGACATTTTTTCCACTCCGTCAATCAAAACGATCTGCAGTCCGTTTGGCTTCTGGATTGCGACATCAATGCAAAGATCCAGTTTTTCTCCGTCTGAAAGATTGCTGATCGGAAGTCCATTGATAAGTGGGATTCCATCTTTTACAGTCAGTCCATTGATCGGGATAGTTGCTGTTTCAAGAATTTCCCCTGGAAGCATTCTCGCTTTTTCGATTTTTCTTGTGTACTCTTCTGATTCTTCAGTAAGTTCTGCAACTTCATCCTGTAGATCCAACATTCTCTTGTACTCATTCAGATAGGATTTCATCTTTTCTGTCTGCTGTGCCTGTTCCTGCAGTTCAGAGAAGTCAATCAGGTCTTTCTCTGCAATGTCTTTGTATTCTTCCATTGCGCTGTCATACTTCGCCACATTTGCCTCATACTCTTTTTTGATCACTGCTGTCTTGTCCTCTTTTTTCTCTGCAAGTCCAGACATCCTAATTTCGTTTTCTCTCAGCTGTGCTTCAAGTCTTTCCTTCTCCTTTACAAGGCGTTCCTTTTCTGCAGCAAATTCTCTGTCCAGCGCTGAAAGCTTAATTTCTTTATCTGCTTCAAACGATCTAACCTTGTTATCTCTCTGCTCAACAAACCGTTTCGCCTTTTCGATATTCTCGTTCTCTTTCCTTGCCCTCTCGATTTTCTGGTACAGTTCTCCAAGGTTCTCGTTTTCCCATTTCTTTGCGTCATATCCTTCCGGGATCTCGCTTGCAATGTCCTCGATAAAGGATTTCTTATTTCGAATATCTCTGTTGACATCCTGACGGTTTCTGTAGTAATCTCCTTTTTCTGACTGAATGTCATTTAAGATCTGGAGGATATTCTGGTCATAAGATACCCAGTCAGGAATTTCTCCGAACCAGTCTCGAATTGTCTGTAGTGACCAATCATACTGGATCATGTCCAGAATAATCGCATTCTGTTCTTTCTCAGTCTTGTCCATAAACTCGACAGGCGAAAGCTGCAACGGTGTGAAAATGTCTTTCAGAAATGTTTCCGGACTGCCAACTTCATGCCCGTTCTGTTTCACGCTTTTATAATCTGCCTGATTTGTTCTCGCTTTTCTGTTGATTCTAAGTCCGCTGTCAGTCTCGATCAGAATCTCTCCCTCTGTCTCTCCATTCCTTACGATGTATCTACGATCAGATTTATTAGTCAGTGCGTATCTAATTGCGTCGATTACGGATGATTTCCCGACTCCGTTTTGCCCAGAAAGTTCTACACTTTTACCATCACCGTTATATTCTGATATACCAAAAAGATTTTTGATTTTAATTTTTGTAATCTTGCTCATTTGCAAATCCTCCTTAAATGCGCTATACTTAACTTGATCTTTTATCCGAGTGCATATATGGGATTGCCGTCCCTATGCACTCTTTTTCATGCCCTGCAGCCGGTGTCTCCGGCGCAGTTCCCTCATCTGGAGATAATGCTTCTCCCTGTCTTTCACACAGTCATACAACATGTACGCTACAACCGTCATATCCAGCGCGATCCCGAACGCCATAAAAAACTCTGCCGTTGAGATAATGTTCTGGCTGTAACTGTCAGCGGATCCGGCCATCACCAGTACGGCAATTCCCCCGACTACTGCACAGATGTCTTTCAAGATCCGGTATTTCCGCAGTTTTCTTCTATGCATCGTTATCACCTCCCTCTTGCCTATATGCCATTTCCTGCTTCTGTTCAGTCACTGGTCTGGCAATAATTTGTACGCCATATTTTTGTGATAATATCTTTCCCAGCACGTCATAAAATCGTTTCGTATCAAACGTGCCTTGGACTTCTATTTCCTTCGTAGTTTTCACCTCCTAAAAACTTATAATTGCTAAAAGCACTAACCCAGTGATTATCCATCCTACCAGACATAAATTGCGTTGTTTTTTTATCTGTCCGATAACCTCATAAGCATAATTTTTCTTACTTTCTGCGTCCTGTAATAGCTGTGCAAGTTTCTCTTCTGTTTCTCTCCAATTTGTTTTTTTATTATTTTCCATATATTTTCCTCGTTTCTCGAACATTTGTTCTTGCCAATGCAGGAAAAATATGGTATTATAATCCTGCAACTGGCTAGGTTGGTTAGCTAGTTACATGCCTCGGTGGTGTTGCAGCACTGCCGGGGCTTTCTTTATTTAATTTGTGTCATGTTCCTGAATTTTTTACAGTATGGACACCACATAGCTTTTTTGCTCCCTGTTGCTGTCATGTTTCCCACCTTTTTAGATGCATACATAGTCTTGTTACATTCAGGACATCGAAATAATCTGATCTTGTATTTACTCTTTCTCATTTCTTTTTCTTACGAGTTTGATACACGGCAATGGAAATTAGTATCACAAGCTCCACAGTCACTGTAAACAATACCCCACAAACAAACTCTGATATGTACATCTTTTATTCCTCCACAATTTTCACATCGCATCCATAATGTTCTTTTAGGATACGGAAAGCTTCCTCCGCTGTAATTTCACGTGTATCATCACGTGACCATATTAAATATTCGTCCCATTCCTGACTTGGATCAAGGACTTTTTCAATAGGTGGATTGTAAACTTTAACTATATCGAGATCGGAAAAATTACAAGTCATATCTTCATTATAATTTACAGTAGAAATAATAGCTCTTTCTGAAACTCCGAATAAGGCGCCTCCTTTTTCTATTAGTAAAAGCATTACTCCGTTTCTCATTTTAATTACCATGCCGGATTTTAAATCACTCTTCACCATTTCCATTTTCCTCATTTTTTCCTGTAATATGTTCCTCCAAATCCGAAGTAATCGGTTAAGAATCTAGCTTCACTGTCCGTCTGGAATCCTCAAACGCTTTAATATCATCCTCGGAAATCCTATATTCCTTACCGATCTTGATTGCAGGAAGTTTCTTTTTACGAATCCAGTCCCAGATTGTAATAACCTGAACGCCGTATCTTTCCGCCACTTCCTCACAAGTGTACATCTTTGTCAAAATCTCACTTCCTTTCTTTTGAACTTTGCAGTATACTTTAATCAAAAAAACATCCCTTGAAAGGAATAATTATGAATCTGCAAACTGTAATTGCTTTTCTTCTTAAATACATTACCTTTGACAATTTTGTTGCCTTGCTTGCTGTAATCGGCTCTGCCGGAACTGCTTGGAATATCTTAAAATCAAGGAAAAATATTTAAATTATTCCGTTAGGTCATAAATTAGATGATAACAATGACTTTATTTTGCATTTCCAATTAATCAATAAATCGCACTTGCCGATAGCAATTACAGAACTTTCTTTAAAAATCAATGGTGTGTATTATCCTTCTTATAAAGGGCATTTGATAGCCGCTTCCAACGTTCACGAACGCCTTGGACAAACGCTGATAAAGGATTTTTATACACAACCTTTTCCATTACAACTAGTTGGTCTTGGCGGTATATCTTCCTATACGGTTTTTGAACTTCCGAAAGATATTCGTCCAGATTTTTCAAAACCTCTGACTTTTCAAGTTTCAACCAATCGCGGTAAGGCAACTGAAATGTCACTTCTGTTACATCAAACAGATAATTAGTGTAGATAAAATACTCAGCCTTTAAATCATTGGTGGCTTTCTCTACCCTTGTTACTTCAATCAATTCTATCCCTCCTTTCAAAATATACTTGCGTTTACTTCGGTTTAGTGATATACTTTGTTTACCAGACGAAATAATTCACTTTTGCAACATTTTGTTTTTGAGTACTATTATATGTTACTTAACCGAACTATGCTTATACTATAACCCATTGTTTCGGTCTTGTCAACATGTTTATTTCGTTTTTGTAAATTATTTTTTGTGGAGGGAAACGCATGTACGAGATTTTCAAACGATTATGCGAAGAACGTGGAATTACTACTTATCGTTTTTGTAAAGACACTGGAACAAATGCTTCTACGATCAGCACATGGAAAAACAGAAATACTACCTGTAACTTAAAACTGGCGACAACGATTGCGGAGTATTTTGGCGTATCAGTGGACTATGTAATGACAGGACAGAAAGCAGAATCGTCAACACCAACAAATATATTTCCTATCGAGCTTAAATGTTTCCCCATGCTAGGAGAAATAGCCTGCGGAAAGCCAAAATATACTAATGAAGATAGGGAGAGTTACATTATGGCCGGGACAAACATTAAAGCGGATTTTTGTTTACGTGCCTCTGGTGACAGTATGATTAATGCTAGAATTTTGGATGGAGACATTGTATTTATCAGAAAACAGGACATGGTAGAGAATGGAGAAATTGCAGCAGTTGTTGTAAATAATGAAAGTGAAGCTACCTTAAAACGAGTTTTTTATTATCCTGAAAAGGCCGTATTGATTTTAAAACCAGAAAATCCGGCTTATGAAGATTTTATTTTTACAGGCGAAGAACTTAACGAAGTGCATATTTTAGGAAAAGCTGTTGCTTTTCAAAGTGATGTGAGGTAGTACGGTGAAAAATAAAATTATTGATATTTACAGTAGAATGACGCTTGTCGCAAAAATAACATTCGTTGTATGGTTTTTGTTTTCTTTAACCGCGTTAGTTACTTATACTATTCCGCAGTGGCTTATAGTATGTGCCGTAGGAGTTTTTATTTTTGTCGTTCCTGTGCAAATAATTTCTTTAAAGATCAAAAAGCGGAAACAAAAATCATTTTTAGTCGAAGATTACAGAGATATAAAGATAAAATCCCCAGAAACCGAAACCGAAACCGAAACCGAAACCGAAACCGAAACCGAAACCGAAACCGAAAAAATTGTATCTTATGCTGAAATAAAAAGCAATAAAATAAATATAGAAAAAATAAAAATGGATTTGGAAAGGGCAAATTTATTATATGAGATTGTTCAAACAACAGATGACAAAGAACTTTTCTTCTTATCATTAAATGAAATTTGTCAAATACTATATTCTCTGATTACATATGAAGATTGTGTTGATTTTAAAACACCTCCATCAGAGCAACTAAAGTCATTAAATCTGAAACGAAACAATCTAATTAATGCCCTTGAAGAACGCATACGTATTTCAAATATTAATTTAGATGAATATGCAAAAGAATGCAATAATTATGTAAGATTTAAAGACAAATCCGATTTTGATATTATGAACGGCCATGACTTTGAATATTTTTGTGCTGACTTACTTACAAAAAATGGTTTTTCCAGTGTTGAAGTTACGCAAGGCAGTGGAGATCATGGAATAGACATTCTTGCCGAGAAAGACGGTATCACCTATGCTATTCAGTGTAAATGCCATTCAAAAGATATTGGAAATCCAGCAGTGCAACAAGCGCATACTGGAAAAAGTATCTACAAAAAAGACATAGCTGTGGTTTTAACGAATAGAGACTTTACCACTCAGGCAAAAGAAGAAGCTGAAATGCTTGGCGTAAAATTGTGGAATAGAGAAAAATTATTATCTCTAATCAATACAACAAATAACTGATATAACCGCTATAGCGATTATATAAATGTGGTGTTCTTGGAAAGTAAAGAAAGGGGGATAATCATGACTTGTCCAAAATGCAAAAGCGAAAATATTCAAATACAAACCATATCAGAATCTCGTAAGGCCGGGTGTTTAACTATACTATTATACATAATCCTTGCATGTACCATATTGGGATTACTGATTGTAATACCTTTGTTGCTCCGAAGGAAAACGGAGACAGTCACTTATGCTGTATGTCAAGACTGCGGTCATAGATGGAAGATAAAATAAAAATACCGTCCCGGTGCTACCAACACTGGGACGGAATACACATCCGAAGATATGTACATATTCAACCAAAAGTATTGTATCATCTTCGGGTAGCCACCGCAAGCAGAACGCACGTTCTTGCTGGCTGTTATTTTATACCACAATGGAGGTTGATACTGTGAAGAAAGAAAAAAACACGCCTATAAGAGCAGCATTATATGTCCGTGTTTCTGGAGAAGAACAAAAAATAACTGGTTTGTCACTAGAAGCACAACAAGAACGTCTAGAAAAATATGCGAAAGAAAAAGGATGGATCATTACTGGGATCTATGTAGATGCTGCAAAAACCGCAAGAAAAAACTTACACAAACGGGCAGAATTCCAAAAAATGATTGAATCAGTCAAACGAAATGAAATAGATATGTTGGTATTTTGCCGATTAGACAGATGGTTTCGTTCGGTTGCTGATTATTACAAAATAATGGAAATACTAGAAAATCACGGATGTGGATGGCAAACAGTAGATGAAGAATATGATACTACTACCGCTAACGGCCGATTATATATCAATGTCAAGCTTTCTATAGCCCAAAATGAGGCAGATATTGACGGAGAACGTATAGATGTTGTATTCGATAGTAAAATCAGTCATGGAACAGTTGTTTCTGGAAGTTGCCCGTTCGGATACCGGATTAATAACGAAAAAAGACTTGAAGTTGTTCCAGAACAGGCAGAAATCGTAAAAGATGCCTTTAGTTATTACGAAAATAACATAACACAGCGTGGAACTATAAAATATATTCGCGAAAAATATGGGGTAAATTGGTGCGATGTTACATTTAGGAGAATGCTAAAAGAGGAACTTTATACCGGTGTATATAACCGTAATGGGCGATATAATTCCAATTTCTGCCCTTCCATCATAGATCGGAAACAATTTAACCGCATACAGGATTTATTGCCAAAAAATGCTCGTCGTGCACCAGCAGGAAATATATATATATTCTCGTCTATATTGACCTGTTCTGAATGTGGGAGAAAGCTTGTTGGAACCAAAAAAAACGGAATCATATATTATCGATGCAACCAGCATTTTCAACGTGGAAGATGCATACACAACAAGCACATAAAAGAAAAGTATGTTGAAAAATGGTTATTTGGTAATTTAGTAAATGAAATTCGAAAAAGTAAGATGGAATGGGAAGTGAAAGCCGCTGAAAAAAGTAAGCGAAAAAATGTAGGAAGCGAAAAAGCCGCCATCAGAAGAAAGCTAACAAAACTGAAAGAATTATATGTAAATGACCTGATTAGCCTAGAGGACTATAAAAAAGATTATGAAATATATACTGCTGCTCTCCAGAACATTCCTGAACCAGAAAAGGAAAAAACTCCAGATTTTTCAAAAATAGAAAGCATATTAGATAATGGATTTAAAACAATATATGAAAATCTATCTCGTGAAGAAAAGCGTACATTATGGCGCACTGTAATAACAGAAATTCGAATTGATAATGATGAGAACATCACAGGAATTATTTTCTAAAATAGTATGGTACTAATTGAACACTGCCCGTCGGCTCATCGGCAAACAGAATGTCAGGCTTGGATGCGAGAGCTCTTGCAATCGCTACCCTCTGCTGCTGCCCTCCTGAAAGGGTATTCGGAAGATTGTGGAGTTTCTTCTCAAGACCCAGTGTTTTTACAATGTCCATGGCAAACTCCTCGTCCACTTTCCGCCCATCCAAGCCGATCGGGAGTACTATGTTTTCCCACACATTGATGGACGAGACAAGATTGAACGACTGAAAAATGAAGCCGATCTTTCTTCTGCGGAAAACAGCTAACGCATCGTCCTTATAGGAAAAAATGTCTTTTCCACGGATAAACACTTTCCCGCTTGTCGGCGTATCCAGCCCACCAAGCATGTGGAGCAGGGTACTCTTTCCAGAACCGGATTTCCCCACAATCGCAACAAACTCCCCTCTCTGTATCTCTATGTTGGCGTTTTGTACCGCCCTTACTTCGTTCTCCCCACTTCCATAATATTTACACAAATCCTTTGTTCTCAAAATCTTATCCATATCATCTGATTCCTTTCCTTTCTTTTCTGTCTCCTATCATATCATCTAAGTCTTTCATTTTCCTTTCAAAAATTAAAAAAAAGCCTTACAGTTTTGTAAGACTTCTCTTTTACTAGAGCGGAAGCTGTATCACAAACACGGAACCCGGTTCCTTTGTCATCCTGCGTGCATCCAAAGAAATCGTACCGTTGTGACCCTCGATAATCTTTCTTGCAAGATACAACCCTACTCCGGAACCCTCCTCTTTCTGAACCAGAGGTGCCTCGCCCCGGTAAAACCTCTGAAAGACTTTGTGGTAATTTTCCCGTGGAATTCCGATTCCCTCATCTTTTACTTCCAACCGAAGAAAAGATACGGTCGTGGCCGCCCGGATTGTGACTGTGGATCCAACGGGACTGTACTTGACAGCATTATCCAGAACATTAATCAAGGACTCACACAGCCACTTCGGATCCCGCAAAATCAGGATCTCCTCCAGACCATCTTCCGCATCCATCTCGATTTCAATCTCTTTCTTCCTCGCTTTTTCCCATATGCGGTTGATCGCTTCCAGCAGAACATCAAAGGCCCTCCCCTTCGTCAGCTTCAATTCAATCATGCCTGTCTCCAGCCGTGAAATATTGACCAGCGCCCCGATTAACTGCTCCAGACTCTTCATCTGTCTTTCCAGGCGGCTTTCAAACTCCTTCCGCTCTTCCACGGTAAGATCCTGATTTTTCAAAATTTCCAGGCAGGAATGAAGCGCCGCTACCGGAGTTTTAAGCTGATGGGAAATATCGGTGACAAGCGTTTTTGTCTCTTCTTTTTCCTTGTGCGCCTGCTCTTCCACCATTTCCACATAGCTTCCAAGAGATTCCAGCTCATCCAAAAGCCGGTTGTCCACTTCATCTTCCTCATACCAATCCATGAGATCCTGACGGTATACCCCCTCCCGGATCCTGACAAGCCATTCCGACACTTTCCGGCTCTGTGCCAAATTCTCCTGCCTGTTCCTGCGCTTTTCAAAGTACAAAATGACTGCAAAACCAAGCCAGACAACAAAAGCTCCACCGGCAATCCAGACACTGTTTTTCATCATCCGCACTCCCTCCCGGTTATCTGCGGCCGTCTCGTATCCATACTTCTTTAAGATCTCACGCCCTTTGTCAGAGCCCATTGTCTCGCCCTCTTTTAAAATCTGGAACACTTCCTCTTTCGGATCGTCCGACGCAATCAACTGTGCCTCTATGGAAAGGTAATGAAGATACGTCTCGTATTCCCGGAAAATCAGCATCCCGGCGACCATCCCAACCACAAGAAACCCGATGAAAAGTTCTGTGATATACCGTTTTGTGTCCCACCTCATACGCTGCTCCTTTGTCTTGTTTGACAATTCTGATCCCAGATATATCCAAGTCCCCGGATATTGCGGATGTACTGTGGATGCGCCGTATCCGGCTCAATCTTCTCCCGCAGTCTCCTGATATTGACCGCTACAGTATTTTCGTCAGCAAACTCGCCGTCCAAATCAAACAACTGCTCCAGAATTTGATTCTTGGACAGAATCTGCTTCGGGTGCTCCAAAAACAGCTTCAGCATCTTCCACTCATTTTTTGTAAAGGAAATATCCTCCTGTCCTTTTCGGGCACTCATCCGGGACATGGAAAAGAGCAGATCTCCCGACTCCAGCTCGTCTGCCGGACTTTTCTGGTACCGCTTGAAAAAGGCATTGACCTTCAAAACGAGCACCGACAGACTAAACGGCTTCGTGATATAATCATCCGCTCCCGCTTCATAGCCCATAACCTGATCTATCTCCGTATCCATAGCTGTCAGGCAAATCACATGAACCAAACTGGTCTTGCGGATCCGCCGGATCAGATCGAGACTACTCCCGTCCGGCAAATTCACATCGCAGATCATAAGCTTTGGTTCCTGCTTTTGAAACAATTCCCATGCTTCCCGAATTGTCCCGGCGTTTTCGACCTCGTACCCCTCTTTTTTCAATGTAAACTCAATCCCCCGATTGACACTTTCCTCATCTTCCAGCAACAAAATTTCCGCCATGTATGTCTCTCCCTTGTCTGCCCAAATTTACTTCTCTTTTGTAGCCCGCAGCGCCAAAAAAGTTGGGATGCCGTGTTCATGCAGATTGCCCTCACCATTGGTGTCCTCATATAGGTGAGTCAGTCTGAATCCCGCCTGCAAAAGCCCTCCCACCTGCTCTTCTATCGTATGGGAAAACTGAATTCCATCCCCACACTGTATCGCTTCCTGATATAGCACCGGGTCTTTTAACGGATTGTATGGTAGTCCATGCACAAGGCGGGTTTCCGTCTCGTCAAAAATATAATTGATTCCATTATCCACTCCTGCCAGCAAAACACCACCCTTTTTCAATACCCGGTGACACTCTTTCCAGATAGGAAGAACCTCTTCCACATAGCAGTTGGCAACGGGGTGAAAAATAAGATCAAACGTCTCGTCCGCAAACGGAAATTTCTTTGTCATATCCGCTTTCACGATCTCAATCTCGTATCCTTCCCGACGGGCAACCATCTCCTCACTTGCCAACTGCCGGTCTGAATAATCCAGCACCGTACAGATACCGCCACATGCGGCGAAAATCGGCATCTGTTGTCCTCCCCCGGAGGCAAGTCCAAGAATCCGGCTGCCGGAAAGCTGTGGAAACCAGGATTTCGGCACCGGTTTTGTCGGCGTCAGCACCATATCCCAGTCACCTTTCACTGCCCGTTCATAGACTTCGTGAGAGATCGGCATCCCCCAGATCCAGCCATCATCCACCCACTGATCGATGGTCTTTGCATTTTCTTCTGTATAACCTTTCTTCCCTGTCATCTCTCTTCCCTCCTTGTGCATCACTTATCCTTCGCAAAACAATTCCTTGCTCCGTATGCACCTATCATTTTCCTATTTGATTCCTTCTTTTTTCAGTAAATCCAATTTCCCTTCCAGTACAAGCTCCATTGCATAAGCCGCACCATCCTCGTCGTTACTCTTTGTCAGGAAACCGGACACCTCTCTAATCTGCTCATGGGCGTTCGCCATGGCAACCGCCGCGCCAAATCCTGCCCGGAACATAGAAAGGTCATTCAGACTGTCTCCCAGAACCATGACATCTTCCTTCTTGTACCCCAGGCTTTCAATATAACGTAAAATTGCCGGTCCTTTCTGTGCCTCTTCATCTGTCAGCTCCAGATTGTTGAAAAAGGAAGACGCCACTGCAAGTCCCGGAATCCGTTCCACTTCTTTCCAGATATCCTGAATCACTTCCCCTGTTTTCGCAGTAATGAACACTTTATAGATCGGTATCTTCTTCTCCAGAAGCTCCTCCAGACTTTTCACCCGGTTCATCCGCCTCATCAACTGTTGAAACTGCTCGGTGGCCCGGATCTCCTCATCCCTGCTGCCGCCGAAAAACAATCTCGACTCCTCCAGGATCTGCCCCTCCAAATCCTCTGACTCGGTCAACACCAGATCCCTTCCTGTCGTGCAAAATCGAATCGACGCCGGAAACTGACGTACACAGGAAACAATCTCTCCAAAACAGGAAGGATCCATCGGAATTGTCTGCAACAACTCCCCCGCTTCATTCCGAATCTCAGCTCCGCTGCCCGTTACCCAGTCACAGCAAAGCGGAAATCTCTTCAATGTATCCGACGCCGACGGGAAATCCCTCCCTGTAGCAATCATAAAACGGATTCCCGCCCTTTGTACTTTCTGTATGATATCATAGGTTCGCTTCGAAATCGTATGCTCTGAATTCAGAAGTGTCCCATCCATATCTGACGCTATCACCTTTATCATATCATCACTCCCTGCCTGCACACGATAGCCGTAATTATCATAACAAAAGATTTCTTTGATTTCAAGAACCGGGGGTGGGGACATCCGATTTCCCAGAAAGCCGAGAAACATGCCCCTCTATAACGAAAAAGAGAAATAAAGAAATAAAAAGAGCCAATGTTCCTGGCTTTGCAGCCAAAAACATCAGCTCATTCTTAATACATATGCTTTCCTTTATATTTTTCACGGGTCGCCATTCCACCCCGGATATGGCGTTCGGATTTATTCAGATCCAGCACTTTTCGCGCCTCCCCCGCAAGCTGTGGATTAATCTGTTTCAAACGCTCCGTTACGTCTTTATGTATAGTACTTTTACTTACCCCGAATTCTTTTGCCGTCTGCCTCACCGTTGCATTATGGTCAATGATATAATGTGCGATTTCTACCGCCCTCTCCTCGATATATTCCTTCATAGAATTCCTCTGCACTCACTATTTTTACAATGTATGCAAAGAAATTCAGCATCATTCATACATTTAGATAAAAGGATCCTTTGCCCTTTCCAATAAATCTATTTCTACCTCGGGTTGACTCAGAAACATACAAAATTTCTTTTCACTCACTTTTTTTCAGTGCCTCACTCAGACTATACGGTACTCCTCTCGGCCCTCTGACAGCATAAATACCATATTCTTCTCTCAGCTTCTTCAAAGGAAATCTACCCGGCTCATATCTTTTCAACATTCTTATTTTCATCAATGCGGTGAATGTAATATATCATAATACTTAGGATTTGCAGGAACAATCCATTCCTTTGGCGGTCTGATCTTCTGCTTTTTCTGCTTTTTCTGCTTTGATGCTGTCACCGCATAACTTTCATCGATCCACTGGCATATCTCATCAAAAGGAACAGTGCCATCCAGCAGAATAGAAATCCAGTTGCTGCGACTGATATGATACCCGTAAAAATAACCAGGACGTTGTACGAGCATATTGACAAGCACCGGATCCCCCAGTTTCACATTCACGATATCTACCCGTTCTTCACCTTTTAATCCGAGTTTCTCCCTTGGGACATTCATAATCAAAGCAAACCATTTCCCGTTATCTCCATGGCGCAGAACCGGATAGTCCGGAAATGTAGAAAATGGATAATCCGGTTCTGTTTTATATTGGTCTTTTACATACTTAAATATTTTTTCTCTCATTTTCATTCCCCATTTCCTTCCTTTTCTACATCCGGTTTTCCACCTTCCGCATAAATGCTTCAATCTCCCCTGTTCGTCTTAATTCTGTCTGGATGCCGAACTCCTCACACATTCCCTCCAGCGCCTTGATGATCCATGGGTTCCCGGAAACGATTTTCCGCATCCGTCCTTGCTGCCGCAAATGGCTCAGGAAAAAGCTGGAAAGGATTGATAGTTCTGTCTCCTTCGGTTTCAGGAAATACCGGGTCATAAGCTTTCCTGTTTGCTCCTCCACCGCAAGAAAAAGAAAGGGATTTCTTGGCCGTCCCGCTTCCTCATCGTTCTGTGCAATATGTGTATAGCAAAATTCGACTTGGACTACTTTCCCTGTCAGCGGATAATTTCTGACTTCCTCTTTGAGCTCTTCTTTCTGAATCTGTATCCCCAGGTACGGACGGTGCTGCTTTGGAAAATGGACCGGAAACATAGTCCACTGTCCGATTTCCTCATTAAAAATCCGACAAAGTCGTTCATCTCCATCCCATTTCATTGGAAGTTTCTTTGCCTCCAGTGCCCGGATACACATAAACAGATTACGAATCGTTTCCGTCATCATGGAAACCTCGTCAAAATCCGGTGTAAACGGTAAATATCTCGACTTACAAGAAATAAAATGCGGCCACATTTCTTCTTTCGCCATCGGCAGATTCAGTAGATTGGAAATTTCTTTCTGAGTATTCGGAACATCTGATTTTGCCCCATAATGGCAGACCAAGGCTCTCCGGTCAGACATGGCGTAGTCTTCTGAAAGCTCTGTTTCTTCTCCTTCTCCCAATCCTTGGATCATTGTCAGATCCTGCCACCCCCTGAAACCGGGATAAATCTCAATTTCTTTGTCTTCCTCGTTTTCCTGCCCCAGAACCCGGATGAACACCGGCTCTTTCTCACCTTTTAGCTGAATGACCACATGCTGTTCTTTTGTCAGATAGTCCCATGGCTTTATATCTGCAGTCCGACAGGCCGCTTCATAAAGCTCCCACCACATCTTTAAAGTAGCTTCTTTTCGCATCTTCCTTCTCCTTTGCTTGCTTTCTCTGCTTTTTGTTTTTTACTCTGTCCGAAAAAGGGCCTCGCGCCGCTTCTGATTCAGCACAATCCACTCATCCAGGGACAAAGGCTCATAATCCGAATACATACAAAAGCAATTCAACATGTTGCACGGGATCGGCTCTTCTGTTCTCGTATACATATTTACCCTCCTTGCCTCCTTCGTTTCCCTGATAAATCGGGAAACGAGTACTTCATCAAAGCTGTTGTGGACATGTCCGTACAGCATATAAGTGCGGTCGTTCCCTTCCTGATCTTTTCGGTACTGCCCGTGATAGCAGAATACCGGGTAATGGCACAAAATGACGCTCCGTTTATAATCCTTCATCTCCGCATAAGGCTTAATCCACACGAAGCGCTCCCGTTCAAAGTCCGAATCCTTCAAATAATAATCATGGTTTCCTTCGATCAGGTAAAGTCGCCCGTGCAGCCGCCTCAGGATTTCATTTGTCTTTTCGCCCTTTTCCATGGAAAAATCCCCCAGAATCACGACTTCATCTCTTGGTCTGACCTTGTGATTCCATTTTTGAATCATATATTCATTCATTTCTTCCGCATCCGCAAACCCTCTCTGATCCATCTTCTCATTGAGGCTCCGATGGAAAAAATGGCAGTCCGCTATATAATATCTCATCGTATCGTTTCTCTCCCTTGCACTCTTCCTTTCTTCATATTACAATAAAGGCACCAATTTTGAAAGGAGAGTTTTTCATGATAGATAAAGAAACCGGACTTAACATGACGGACTGGGAGTTGTCCGAGGATTATTATAAGGAACGCGAAGGGAAAAAGGAGCTGAAGCTTGAGGATTTTATGATGGGGGAAGATGAGATTCCATCTCTGGTATCCGGGGAGGAAACAGATCCCTTGCTGGCTCAGACAATCTCCGATGTGAAAAATGTCCTTTCTGTCTGTCAGCAAGGGAAATCTGTGCCGGAAATCGCCCTTGCCCTCTCCCTAAAAGAAGAATATGTCCATACCATTCTCTACTGTGCCCAGGGCTTTTCTGAGGATGATCCGATTGCTGTAGCACGTCTTGTTATGATGTCCTGACGAACATTCAGGTGCTTTCCACTGTCTCTTTTATTTTTTACTTGAAATCCGTATACCCCGTATGTTAGGATAGACAATGCAGTTAGTTAAAACTACCCTCAAATGTATTACGGAGGTTCTTATGAGACAAAACCCTTTTAAAATTCTATGGTTAATATCCGCATTTCTGACACTTACTCTGGGTGCAGTCGGGATTTTCCTTCCGGTAGTCCCGACTACCCCGTTTTTGCTTTTATCCTCATTTTGCTTTGCCAGAGGGTCCGAACGCTTTCACCGCTGGTTTCTTGGAACGAATTTATACCAAAAGCATCTGGACAGCTTTGTGAAGGAACGGGCCATGACGCTAAGGACCAAACTTTGCATCCTGCTGCCGGCGTCCGCCATGCTCATCATCGCCATGGTTCTGATGTCCAGTTTACCATTCCGTATTTTGATCATCTTTTTGATTCTTTTTAAATACACATATTTTTTCACAAAAATCAGGACTGTACGAGAGGAGGATTCGTGAATGGAACATTCTTTCATGGCTGCTGATAAAAGGGAACGGGAAAAACAGGTCGTTGCCCTTATGATTTCTCTGTACTGCCGAAAAAAACACCATACCCTGAAAGGCCGGCTCTGTCCGGAGTGCGAAGCTCTTCTCTCCTATGCTCATCTTCGCTCTGACCGCTGTCCATTTATGGAGACCAAGACGTTTTGCAGTAATTGTCAGGTTCATTGTTACAAACCAGAAATGCGGGAAAAGATCCGGGAAGTGATGAGATTCGCGGGTCCCCGCATGTTGCCGCGTCACCCACTGATGGTAATTGACCATATGAGCTGTTCCATCAGGGAAAAGAAAAAACAACAGAAAGGGAAAGGATACTATGATTAAAACAAGGCTAATGAAGCTTTTAAAGGGATCGGAACGATATATCGCCCAAAATGTCCTCTGGCAGTGGCTTGCCCTTCTTTTTCAGATTGCGGCGATCTTTGCCGCCGGAACCTTTTTACAAAGCATGATGATGGAACATAGCGACACTGTACTTTTTCTGAGAACCGCGCTCATTGTGTTCTGTGCGTTTCTCGTCCGGTTCTTCTGTGAACGAATGGCTGCCATTTCCTCCGGAAAAGCAAGCGCCGACATCAAGCCTGTGCTGCGCCGTCAAATTTATGAAAAACTGCTTCGAATAGGCGCCTCTTACAATCAGAAAATCCCAACTTCCGAGGTAGTGCAGGTCACGACCGAGGGTGTGGAACAGTTGGAAATCTACTATGGAAAATATCTGCCGCAGCTTTTCTACAGTCTGCTGGCTCCTGTTACACTGTTTGTGATCTTATGTCCCATCAGTTGGAAAGCCAGTCTCGTACTTCTGATCTGCGTTCCTTTGATCCCGGTTTCCATTGTAGTTGTGCAGAAATTCGCCAAAAAGCTGCTGAACAAATATTGGGGAATTTATACAGAACTTGGTGACAGTTTCCTGGAAAACCTTCAGGGACTTACGACGCTCAAGATTTACCAGGCGGACGGCCGCAAAGCTGATGAAATGGACTTGGAGGCAGAGCGTTTCCGAAAAATCACCATGAAAGTACTGACTATGCAGCTCAATTCTGTCAGTGTCATGGATATCGTCGCATACGGGGGAGCCGCCATCGGTATGATCGTCACCGTCCTCGAATATGGTAACGGCGCCGTGGATTTTGCGGGGGCCTTTACAATGATCCTGCTTGCTTCGGAATTTTTTATTCCTCTGCGGCTGCTCGGTTCTTTCTTCCACATTGCCATGAACGGTATGTCTGCAAGCGATAAGATTTTTCGGATTCTGGACATGGAGGAAGAAGCAGACGGAACACAGAGTCTTACCGACGGTCCGATTTCTGCGGATCTTCGCCATGTAGCATTTTCCTACGAAATGGAAAAACCTGTACTACGTGAAATCTCTATGACGATTCCTGCCGGAAGTTTCGTCTCCCTTGTGGGTGTATCCGGCTGTGGAAAAAGTACTGTCTCCGGCCTGCTGACCGGAAAGCTCCGACAGACTTCCGGTGAAATCCGGATCAATCAAATTCCGCTCACAGACATTAAGGAAAGGGATTTGATGCAGTCTGTCACTCTGATCCGCCACAACAGTTATCTTTTCAAAGGAACGGTACGTGACAATCTGCTCATGGGAAATCCGGACGCCTCCGAAAGCCAGATGAAAGAAGCTCTTGAAAAAGTCCGTCTCCTTGACTTCCTGGATGGGCAAAAAGGGCTCGAGACAGGACTTGATGAGCAAGGCAATAATTTTTCCGGCGGACAGCGCCAAAGGCTTGCTATCGCACGGGCTCTCCTACATAACACACCAATGTACATCCTGGACGAAGCCGCTTCCAATATTGATGTGGAAAGTGAGGATCAGATCATGGAAGTGGTGCGGGAACTGGCAAAGACAAAGACGGTCCTCTTTATCTCCCATCGTCTCGCCAACGTTACAGCCTCAGACTGTATCTATATGATGGAAAATGGAATGATCTCCGAGAGCGGAACGCACGAGGAGCTGATGCGTCAAAATGGAAGCTACGCCGCCATGTTCCGGCGGCAACAGGATTTATGCAAGATCAGGGGGTGCAGCGAATGAAACGTAGAAACGGATTACAGATTATGGGAAAACTAATCGGGCTGGTACGCCCGCTTCTTCATATCATGCTGGGAGCTATTCTTCTTGGTGTAGCTGGATATCTATGCGCTATTTTCCTCACCGTCCTGGCAGGCATGGGGATCTTGAAACTGTCAGGTTTCCTGGATGGATTCTCTCTTCCGGTATTGTTCGCCGTTTTGGGAACCGCGGCAGTCCTGCGGGGTGTCCTCCACTATGGGGAACAAGCGTGTAACCACTATATCGCCTTTAAGCTGCTGGCTCTGATCCGGCACCAGGTCTTCGCAAGCCTGCGACGTCTCTGTCCGGCCAAACTGGACGGCAAAGATAAGGGAAACCTGATCTCTATTTTGACAACGGACATTGAGCTTCTGGAGGTGTTCTATGCTCACACGATTTCCCCGATCGCCATCGCGGTACTCACCTCTCTGGTGATGGAAATCTTTTTCTTTTATTACAGCATACCTGCTGGGCTTTTTGCTCTCTGCGGTTATCTGGCAATCGGCGTCCTCATTCCAGTCTGGAATTCTGGTAAAGGGTCCGGACAGGGAATGGTATTCCGGAATCAATTTGGTGATCTGAACAGCTTTGTTCTGGACAGTCTGCGTGGTCTGGATGAGACGATCCAGTACGGCTGCGGTCAAAAGCAGTTGAAAGAGCTGGAGCAACGCAGCCGCAAGCTGAATGAAAAGCAGACCATTTTGAAACAACTGGAAGGAACCCAGCGGGGTCTCACAAGCCTCCTCATTCTCTTGTTTTCCTTTGGTATGTTGTTCTTATGCGCCCTGCTCTACCGGAGTGGACTGATGGATCTGACAGGTGTGTTTCTGTGTACGATTTTAATGATGGGATCGTTTGGGCCTGTGGTAGCTCTCTCCAGTCTTTCTAACAATTTGATGCAGACGCTGGCAAGCGGAGAACGGGTGCTGAATCTTCTGGAAGAATCGCCGGAAACGGAAGACATCACCGGACAGGAACACACCCGGTTTGACAATATTACGTGTAAAGACCTTCATTTTTCTTATGAGGACGAACAGATTCTCTCCGGCTACTCTATCTCTGTCCCGAAAGGAAGCCGGGTTGGCATCCACGGAAAAAGCGGATCGGGAAAATCTACCCTGCTAAAGCTGCTTATGCGTTTTTACGATGCAGATCAGGGCTCTATACGCATCGGGTCAAGGGAGATTGACTCCATCAATACAACAGAGCTCCGGGATATGGAGAGCTATGTGACACAAGAGACCAGCCTGTTCCACGATTCCATCGCCAACAATATTGCCATCGCAAAGCCGGACGCCTCCCAAAGCGAGATCGAGGCAGCCGCAAGAAAAGCCTCCCTACATGAATTCATTCAAAGCCTTCCGGATGGGTATGACACTATGATAGGCGAACTTGGCGACACTCTCTCCGGCGGAGAAAAACAGCGGATCGGAATTGCCAGGGCCTTCCTTCACAATGCTCCGCTCCTGCTTCTGGACGAGCCCACCAGCAACCTGGACTCTCTAAATGAAAGTATCATTCTCCATTCCCTCGAAGAGCTGGGCACAGACAAAACCGTGCTCATTGTCTCCCACCGGGAGTCCACCATGGCCGCAGCCAATATTGTTTATGAAATGTCCGGACGGGTGTCCTGACGGAAGCCAGAGGAAGCCGTAACAGCCTTTTTCAATTTTCACCATTGACATTCCTCTGTTCATCCGATATAATAACTGCGATGTCTGCAAATTGCAGAGGATTATTTTCAGAAAGGATGTATTACATTTTTATGGACGACTCAAGCGACAGTGATTCTGAGCATCATAATTGTGTAAAAATGAACATAAATACGAAGAGAAGGTATAGTCTGCCGTTTTGTAAAACAGTAGACTATACCTTTTTGTGTATTTTTATCCGATTGCGGCTATGACGCCTTAGGATGTTTCATTTTTATTTTTGCTTCCGGTTTTTCCACTGAGAAGCATAGATTTTTTATATTTTTACACATTATATGATGAATAAAGGAGAACTGAATTATGAATTCTATTGTACCCCAACTATTATTGCAGGTTATTTTAATTTTTTTAAACGCGTTTTTTGCGGCGGCGGAGATTGCCGTAATTTCACTCAATGCTACAAAGCTTAGGAAATCTGCAGAAGACGGTGACAAAACATGCGCCCGTCTCTTAAAGTTAGTAGAGGAGCCTTCTGGTTTCCTCTCCACGATCCAGATTGGAATTACACTGGCCGGTTTCCTCGGCAGTGCGTTCGCGGCCGACAACTTTTCCGGTTATCTGGTGAACTGGGTATATCAGGATCTTGGTTTCCACGCCCTCCCGGTTTCCGTACTGGATACACTTTCCGTCATCGTCATTACCATTATTCTTTCGTACTTTACGCTGATTTTTGGTGAATTGGTACCAAAACGGATTGCTATGCAGAAATCCTTTGCCGTGGCAAAATTTGTCTACCGTGTTGTATCATTCGTAGCTCTGATTATGAAACCGGCGGTTGCTTTCCTCTCCCTCTCCACAAACGTGGTACTGAAACTGTTCGGTATGAAAACTGAGGCTGAAGAGGAAACTGTGACCGAAGAAGAAATCCGTCTCATGGTCGAGCTCGGTGAGGAGAATGGTTCCATCGACAGTGATGAAAAAGAATGGATTCAGAATGTGCTGGAATTTAATGATACGATTGTCCGCAACTGTATGACTCACGAATCGGAAATCATCTCGGTTTCTGTTGATGCTTCCGATGAGGAGATCACCCAGCTCATCACGGAATCCGGACTTTCCCGGTATCCGGTATACGGGGAAGATCTGCATGACATTCTTGGTATCCTCAATGCCCGTACATTCCTTCTCTCCCGGACAGAAGGACATAGCCCGGACATTAGAACCCTGCTCCAGCCAGCCTATTTCATTCCAGAGACTGTTCATGCATCTACTCTCTTCCGAGATATGCAAAAACAGAAACTTCATATCGCCGTGGTAGTAGATGAGTACGGGGACACATCCGGTATCGTCACACTGGAGGACCTGGTGGAAGAGATCTTTGGAAATATTTATGACGAATTTGACGAGAATGAGCCGGCGGAAATTGAACAGATCCAGGAAAATCTCTGGAGAGTCACTGGCACGACTGATGTGGATGACCTCGCCAGGATACTGGACGTAGATCTTCCGGAATCTTCGGACTACACAACGCTTGGCGGAATGGTATTCAGCAATCTGAAAACCATTCCAAAAGACGGTACGACAGTTGAACTGGACGTCGGAGAGATCCATATTCATGTGGATGCCATCTCCAAACGCCGGATTCAGTCCGCACTCGTTTCTATAACACCGAAGCAGATAAAAGCAGAGGAATAATATCCGGAAAGCGTATTCAAAGGTATTTGACGCAACACGCCTTATCACATTGATACAAAAGGCTGCCCATCCTGACGGAACTTCAAACAGTCCCGTCAGGATGCGGCAGCCTCCTTTTTATCATTTATGATCCTTTTCCCGGAAGACTATGTAGGTTCTCCCATAGTTTCCCCACCAGGTACTTTTCGGATTAGTAAAATACACTGTAGAAAAGAGCATCTCACTGTCATTGAGCTTTACAAGCAGGTGAAGCAGTTCCTCCTTTAAAGGAAAGAAAACCCCGTCAGCCTTTTTTCCCAGCTTCGCTAGAAAGGCCAGTTCCTCTGCTGAGAGCATATTCCGGATCTTTTCTTTTGCCTCCTTGGGAAGTGTAAAATAATAAAAATCCGCCCAGGCGTTTTCCTCTCCGCAGTGTCTCCATTCTTCCAGAAGCCTTCCCAGCGCTTTCCCCGCTGGGAGAGTCAGTTCCTCCCAGTCGCAGCGGTCGAATCCATCCTGTATCTTATCCAGATAGATTGCTCCCGTCTCTTTGAATTGTTCGATTTGCATGTACGCCTCCTATCTCCGGATTCTCGGATGGGTCTCACGGATCACACTCATAATCAGCCGGAATGACATATCTGCCATCTCTTCCGGTGTTTCCGAATCCTCCGGATCCTTCTGGAGCCAGGAACGGATCAATCCAACGCAGCCGGACAAACAGAATCGGTAAGAATATTTCAGCATGTTCATCTCATTGGGAAACTGACGTTTCAGTCCGGTCAGACACTTTTCCCCCACAAGATCCTCTACCTGCTGTACAAAAGACGGATCCCCGTTTTTACCCATCAAAGAGCGGTAAAGCTTTCGGTTGCTTCCAAGGGAGAAAAACACGTCCTTCATAAATACCACACTTTCCTCAGAAAACGGCTCCGGCGGGTAGCTCTCCATGACCTCGGCAATCTCCTCGATGAGCTCCCGCTTCACATTTTCCAGCATATTGGAAATATCGGAATAATGCAGGTAAAAGGTTGAACGGTTGATATGAACATACTCCACCAGCTCCTTTACCGTAATCTCCTGTATACTCTTTCTGGTCATCAGGTCCGCAAGTCCCTCTTTCAGCCTTGTCTTTGTCCTGGCAACCCGTTTATCGATCTTTTGCTCTGTCATTCCTGCATCCCCCTGTCAGTTCTAATTCTCACTATAATACAAAAGTAACAGCAGCGCAAGCCGCGAATCTGAGCTCAATGGCTGAATCGTTATATGTTTTCTTACAGACGGCGTTTAAATTCCTCATAGCCAAAGCTTCGGATAATCTGACAGTCTCCAGCTTCTTCCAGTACAATATCCGGAAGTTTCATGCCGTTGAATGTATTATTCTTTACCATCGTGTAGATCGCCATATCCTGAAACTCCAGCCGTTCTCCTGGCGCAAGCGGATGACAGAAAGAATAATCTCCGATCACATCTCCTGCAAGGCACGTTGGCCCTGCCAGACGATAGGTATATGTCTCTTCTCCCGGCAGATCTGAGTCTTTGAGCGGCGGGCGGTACGGCATTTCCAGCACATCCGGCATATGACAGGCAGCGGAGGTATCGAGGATTGCAATCTTCTTTTCATTTTCCACGATCTCCAGTACCTCCGTCAGTAGCGTACCGGCGTTTAAGGCAATGGCTTCCCCAGGCTCCAGATAAACTTCCAGTCCGTAAGTTTCCTGCATATGGCGGATACACCGTATGAGCCTTGGAATATTATAATCTGTTCTCGTTATGTGATGTCCGCCGCCGAAATTTATCCATTTCATCTTCGGCAGCCAGCAGCCAAACTTCTCTTCCACTGCCTTTAATGTCACTTCCAGAGCATCGGAATTCTGCTCACAGAGAGTATGAAAGTGAATTCCTTCGATCCCCTCCATTAACTCTCCACTTAACTGCTCCCTCACTGTCCCAAGCCTGGACCCTGGAGCACATGGATCGTAGATAGCATGCTCCTTCTGCGTAGAACACTGCGGATTGACCCGGATTCCCGGACTTTTCCCAGCCTGTCTGATCCGTTCCTTATACTTCCGAATCTGGGAAGGTGAGTTCAGTACGATGTGACCGCAGAGCGACAGTATCTCATCAAATTCTCCTTCCTTGTAAGCCGGGGAGAAGATGTGGTTTTCTTTCCCCATCTCCTCCGCTCCAAGTTTCGCCTCATAGAGGCCGCTGGCCGTTGTGCCATCCAGATATTTGCCGATGAACGGGTACAAGAAATACATAGAGAACGCTTTTTGGGCGAGCAGAATCTTGCACCCGGTTTCCTCCCTGAGTCTTTTTAAAATCCGCAGATTTTCCTCCAGCTTTTCTTTTTGTACAATATAACACGGTGTACGAAGTTCTTCTTTTCTCATATTGAAGTCCCTAATCTACAAGCTGCGGGTTCTCACAGATCTTCCACGGAAGCCCCCACTTATTGAGTGCATCCATGAACGGATCCGGATCAAACTCTTCCATATTATAGACTCCCGGTTTCTGCCAGGTGCCGTTCATCACCAGCATGGCGCCGATCATCGCAGGCACGCCTGTCGTATAAGCAACCGCCTGGGAGCCCACTTCCTTGTAACACTCCTGATGGTCACAAGTATTGTAAATGTAAAGTGTTTTTTCCTTACCGTCTTTCTTTCCGATGAAAATACATCCGATATTGGTCTTCCCCTTTGTTCTCGGCCCCAGTGTGGACGGATCCGGAAGAACCGCCTTTAAGAACTGCAGCGGCACAATCTCCCTTCCTTCGTACAGGATCGGCTCAATGGAAGTCATACCAACATTCTCCAAACATTTCAAATGTGTCAAGTAACTCTGTCCGAAAGTCATAAAGAAACGGATTCTCTTGATGCCTGGAATGTTGAGTGCCAGAGACTCAATCTCCTCGTGGTGCAGCAGATACATATCTTTCATGCCTACCTCCGGAAAATCATATTCCCGCTTGATCTCCATCGGTTCCGTCTCCACCCAGTGGCCATCTTCCCAGTAAGAACCCTTAGCGGACACTTCCCGGATATTGATCTCCGGATTGAAGTTCGTCGCAAACGGATAGCCGTGATCTCCGCCGTTACAGTCCAGAATATCAATATAATGAATTTCATCAAAATAATGTTTCAGGGCGTAAGCAGAAAATACGCTGGTCACACCCGGATCAAATCCGCTTCCAAGAAGGGCTGTGATCCCTGCTTTTTCGTATTTTTCTCTATATGCCCACTGCCATTTGTACTCAAATTTTGCGGTATCTTCCGGCTCGTAATTTGCTGTATCAACATAATGTACGCCAGTCTCCAGACAGGCGTCCATAATCGTCAGATCCTGATACGGTAACGCCAGATTTAATACAACGTCCGGCTGTACTTTCCTGATAAGTTCTACCAGGTCCGTCACTTTGTCCGCATCTACCTGCGCAGTCGTGATTTTTGCTTTTGATTTCCCCTTCAACTTTTCTTTTAATGCGTCACATTTGGACACTGTACGGCTCGCGATACAGATTTCATCAAAAACCTCACTGTTCATCGCACATTTCTGAATCGCTACACTTGCGACACCGCCACATCCGATTACCAACACTTTTCCCATAATGATTTCCTCCTTCTTCTATCTGCCGATTGCCAGCAACATTTCTCTGATAATTTTACATGCCACAGCCGTGGACACCCCACTTGCATCATATGGCGGACACAGCTCATTCACATCACACCCTACGAGACAAACATTTTGACAGACAGCAATCACCGCCCTCTGCAAGGTCATATAATCAATTCCTCCCGGCTCCGGCGTCCCTGTTCCCGGAAAGACCGACGGATCCAGTACATCCAGATCCAGCGTAAAATAAACCGGTTTTCCTTTAAGAGATTCCACTGTCTCTTCCAGCCCTTCCAAATCAAATGGGTGCAGGCTTGTATGTCCTGATTTCGCCCATTCAAACTCATCCTTTTCTCCAGAACGAATTCCAAACTGATGAATCCTTCCGTTCCCCAAAATCTCCCAACAGCGCCGGATCACGCAGGCATGGGAAAGCCGAACCCCCAGATAATCCTCCCGCAGATCCGTATGGGCATCCAGGTGAATGATATGAAGATCCGGATACTTTCTTGCCGCAGCCCGAATACTTCCCAGTGTCACCAGATGCTCTCCTCCGATCAGAAACGGAAGTTTATCGTCCTTTAGAATTGTTTCTGCCCGCTCTTCAATGACCGCGAGCACCTTTTCGGAATCTCCGATGGCAAGCTCCAGATCCCCACTGTCAAAGATATGACAGTCTGTCAGATCCCGGTCCTGATACGGACTGTAAGTCTCAAGTCCCCAGGAGTCGCCTCGGATGGCCGGACCCGCAAACCGGGTTCCCGGCCGAAACGATGTGGTAGAGTCAAAAGGCGCTCCAAACAGAACGACTCGCGCCTCGTCATACTCCGCGTCACATCCGAGAAAGCTCACAATATTTTTATTCAACATCTTTTAATAATTCCTCCACATATACCGGGAGCGCAAACACACCTGCATGCAGTCTCGGCTCATAATATCTTGTACTGATTCCCTGCAGTTTCCATGCAATGCCATTCAAATCATCTAACGGATGGTATTTCTTGGACGCAAAGCCGAACAGCCAATGACCGGAAGGATAGGACGGAATATGTGCCTGGTATACCCGGCAGATCGGGAATGTCTCCACGATCCGCTTGTGCATCCTCTGGCACTGGAACGCTTCTTCCTCATAAAACGGGCTCTCGTTCTGATTGATCATAATGCCGTCTTCTTGCAGAGCATTATAACAATTTCCGTAGAATTCTTTCGTAAACAGTCCCTCTCCCGGTCCAAACGGATTCGGAGAATCAATGATGATAAGGTCGTATTCATCGGTCTTGGAACGAATGAAACGCAGACCATCCTCATGGTAGATCTCCACCCTCGGATCCGTCAGGCTGCAGGCAATCTCCGGAAGGTATTTCCGACATACCTCCACAAGCAGAGGGTCGATTTCCACCACATCGATCGTCTCCAACGTTTCATATTTAATCAGCTCCCGAACGACGCCGCCGTCCCCTCCGCCAATGACAAGGACCCTCTTCACATCCGGGTGTACCGCCATCGGGACATGGGTAATCATTTCATGGTAGATAAATTCGTCCTTTTCCGTCAGCATCAGATCCCCGTCCACCACAAGCACCTTGCCAAACTCTGTCGATTCCAGGACATCAATTCGCTGATAATCGCTCTCAGCACTGAATAACTGCCGCTCCACCCGAAGGGACAGTCTGGCATGATCGGTATGTTCATCTGAAAACCACATTTCCATATCTTATTCCTCCCTCAATACGTTGAGACGCTCGATCCTTTCATCTTCCGGTCCGGTCATGGAGCATCCTTTTTCTTTCGCATAAACAATGTAATCAATAATCTTATCCGTGATTTCCTCTCCAGGAGCGAGAATCGGAATTCCTGGCGGATAACACATGACAAATTCGCTGCATATTCGACCTTTTGTCTCCTCAAGCGGCAGTGATTCCTTGCTGGCGTAAAAGGATTCCTGTGGCGTCATCACAACCTTGGGCGGAATATATTCCTGGGAAAGCATCCCGGTCTTATCCTTGTGATGCCTCCTCTTGATATCTGCCAAAGCGCTCACAAGACGCTCCACCTCCTGCTTACGATCACCAATAGAAAGGTATGCCAAAATGTTTCCAAGGTCTCCGAACTCTATCTGAATATCATACTCATCCCGCAAAATATCATAGACCTCAATTCCTGCCAGCCCAATATCCAGCGTATGTACCGAAAGTTTTGTTGTATCAAAATCAAAAATACTGCTTCCGTTTTTCTTTTCCCCTGCGAAAGCATAGTAACCGCCGATCTGATTGATCTCTTTTCTGGCATATCCGGCAAGCTCCATTACTTTTCCAAATGATTCCTTACCTCGGAGCGCCAGATTCCGTCTGGAAATGTCAAGACTGGAAAGCAGCAGGTAGGACGCACTCGTTGTCTGAGTCAGGTTGATAATCTGTCTGACATATCCTGCATTGACATTCGGTCCTGTCAGCAAATAGGAACTTTGCGTCAGACTGCCTCCGGACTTGTGCATACTCACCGACGCCATGTCTGCCCCTGCCTTCATGGCTGATACCGGAAGGTTTTCCCCAAAATAAAAATGGGTTCCATGGGCCTCGTCCACCAGCACTTTCATATTATACTCGTGTGCTAAATGGACGATTGTCCGCAGATCAGAGCAAATGCCGTAGTAGGTCGGATTGTTCACAAACACTGCCACAGCGTCCGGATTTTCTCTGATCACCTGTTCCACCTGGGATACCCGCATCCCAAGAGAGATACCAAGATGATGATCCACATCCGGATTGACATACACCGGCTTTGCTCCGCAAAGCACAAGCGCATTGATGACGCTCCGGTGGACGTTTCGGGGAAGGATAATCTTATCTCCCTTCTTACAACAGGACAGTACCATGCTCTGTACTGCCGACGTGGTCCCGCCCACCATCAAAAATGCATGGGCCGCCCCGAATGCTTCGGCTGCCAATTCCTCTGCCTCTTTGATCACGGAAACTGGATGACAAAGATTGTCCAGAGGTTTCATCGAATTGACGTCGATCCCTACACATTTGCTGCCTAAAAGCTCTACAAGCTCCGGATTGCCCCGCCCATGTTTATGTCCCGGGACGTCAAACGGAACGATCCTCATTTTTCTGAATCGTTCCAGCGCCTCGTAGATCGGCGCCCTTTTTTGCGCTATCATATCCATATCTATCTACTCCCTTACGTCTTTGATCGTCGCCTGTTTTCTTCAAACTAAAAAAGACACAGGCATACGGCATACCACCATGTACTTGTGTCTTTCTCTATCCTCTCACGCACAGAAAAACGTGCGGATACTGATCCTATTTCCCCATTTTCAGACAGATATTGGCGTAGAGTCTATATAGCAAATATTTTTACTTTTACTACTCTTATTGACCGTTTCACAAGTTGTGTATGCTGCTCGCACACCGGTTATAAAGTAACCAACTTATAAAATTTGAGCTTCTAACTCAATCAATAATGCAGCCCGTGGCCGCTAAAAAATATTTGCATGGATCACTTTACGAATATCTGCTTTCCATACGCGTTCATTCTACCATGGGAGTCCTGAATTTACAATAGCTTTTTTACAAAATTTCGCTGTTCTGCCGCATATTTCTGTACTCTGCCACAGAACGGTCGAAGCCTTTGATATGACGGAACAGCCAATCTGTCACCGTCTCATTGAGTGCCCGGACAAACGTGTCTGTCGGACCTTCCTCTTCCTCCAACATGGCATGAAGCTCCTCTACCGCACGGCGAAATTCCTCATGCTGTGTCTTATGCTCCGCAAATCCCGGGTAACTCATCTCCTCCTGTAGCTTTTCCTCAGCCTGGAAATGAAAGTCTGTGTAATCTGCAAGGTAATTTAACAGCTTCACAGCCGTCGCCTTATCCCTGTTCGTCTCACATGCTTCCTCCAGGGCGGCGATCTTTCCAATAAGCTCCTTATGCTGATTGTCGATCATCTCATTTCCCGTAACCAGAGTTTCGTCAAATACTGCATACATCTGTTTTTCCTCCTTTTCCTTTTTCGGCTTATTCGGCCTCTCTTTTTTCAATATCCATGATCATGTCGACCCGTCTCTGATGACGTCCGCCTTCAAATTTTGCACTCAGGAACTCGTCGACAATCATCTTGGCAAGCTCGATTCCGATCACCCGTGCGCCAAATGCCAGGACGTTGGCATCATTATGCTGTCTGGCAAGTCTTGCTGTGTACGGCTCGCTGCAAACGACTGCCCGGATCCCGCGTACCTTGTTCGCCGCAAGGGAAATGCCAAGTCCGGTACCACAGATCACGATCCCAAAGTCCACATCCCCTGCCGCTACCGCACGTCCGACCTTCTCCCCGTAAACCGGATAGTCACAGCTTTCGTGAGAATCCGTCCCGTAGTTTACGACCTCATATCCTTTTTCTTCCAGATATGCGGCTATGTCCTGCTTCATCTCCACAGCGGAGTGATCATTTCCAATTCCTATTTTCATAATCGTTCCTCTCTGTCTTTCTTTTGTTGCTGTTCTGGTTTTATTATACTTGGTTTAGGCTGTTTTTACAATGCAATGTAGTTTGTTTTTCAACATTGATATCGTTTCCCTGCAAATCGTTTCTATATTTCTACATACAAGAAGCCCGGTGCTCTTCGTCACCAGGCTTCGTCCTGTTTTGTTATTTCCCGACTTTTTTGTTTCGCTTGCATCCTAACTCATACAAAAAGTTGAATTACAAGCATCACTGCGCTGAATCCGGCTGTGATGCCCATCAAAGGCATAATAAATTTCAGCCATTTATCATATGTCACGTCTACCATCGCCAGGGAGGCCAAAATCAATCCCGCCGGGGTGATAAAGGAAATCAGTCCCAGTCCATATGCATATGCTGAGACAATCGCCGCCCTTGATACTCCTACAGTATCTGCCAGCGGCGCCATGATCGGCACAGACAACACTGCAAGCCCGGAAGAGGAGGAGATGAAAAATCCAAGTACAATAAATACAAACATCATCAGAATAATAAAGATGATCGGGTTCATACCGCTGATGGCGCCTGAGAAATATGCAAGAATTGTATCGGAGACCATACCATTTTCGAGTATGATATTGATTCCCCTTGCAACACCTACAACGAGTGCCACACTCATTAAATCTGCCGCGCCGCCGATAAACTGATCCATGAAATTTTTCTCGCCGATTCCTGATGTAAAGGCCATAATAATTGCACAAGCAAGGAAAAGTGCGGTCATATTGTCAAACCACCACTGCTTTGTTACCAGACCCCAAACAAGAACCGCAAAGGTAATTCCGAAAACAGCCAAAGTCAGTTTCATCCGTCCTGTAAACTTGGGCACTTCCCCCTGATGGCCAAATTTTTTCATATGGTATTCGTACTGATCGTAGCAGATCGATTGTGACGGATCTGCTTTGACTTTCTTTGCATAACGTAAAATATATACGAGCGTAATGATCAGGCCGATCGCCAGTGCTACAAAGCGGATTCCCATTCCATCCGCCAAGCTGATACCCGCCGCATTCGATGCATTTCCCACGGAAAACGGATTGATGGTCGGGAACATCGTTCCTATAGACGATCCCATATAAATTGCCGCAATACATACCATAACGTCATACCCTGCGGCAAGGAAGACAGGTACCAGAATCGGGTATAGCGCAATCGTTTCTTCGGCCAGTCCGAATGTTGTCCCTCCTGCCGCGATAATGATGGTAATCAGGATAATCAAAAGATATTCTTTCCCTTTTGTTATTTTGGACAACACCGCAATCGCTGAATTAAACGCCCCCATATAATTTAAGACTCCGATACATCCTCCCAGTACAAAGATGAACAGGATAATATCGATAGAATCGTACACCCCACTAATTGGCGCAAGAAGAATCTGAAAAATCCCTTGTGGATTTTGTTCTACTTTCTCATATGTTCCCGGAATCGCAACCGGTTTACTGATAGTACCATCCAGAAACTTATCCAGATTTCCGGTTACACCAAGTTCATCTAATGTCTCCTGCGTCGGTTCCATTTCTGTAATTTTACCAACTGAATCGGTAATTTCAAACATATTTGACTGCGCATTATAAGCCAGCTTAGAGTAAAGTCCTGCCGGTACAACTGCCGTGAGAATCGCCGCAAAAATCAGGACAATAAATAGTACAGTCAACGCAGACGGAAATGACAGTTTTTTCTTTTTCATTTCTCGTTTCCTCCTTTCTTTTATGAATTAGCAAAGATCTTTACAAGCTCCAAAATGATGTCTACCACCTTTTCCATTCCTTCGACAGTAATATGCTCCATCGGTCCATGGTAACCATGTCCCCCGGTCCCCAGATTCGGGCATGGAAGTCCTTTAAATGACAGCTTACATCCATCTGTGCCGCCCCGGATTGGACAGATAACCGGTGTAACGCCCGCTTTCATACATGCCTGTTTTGCGTTTTCAACCAGATAAAAATGATCTTTGATGACGGATTCCATATTTCGGTATTCATCTTTGATTTCCAATTTTACCGTACCGTCTCCCCATACTTCATTCATCGTTTTCTCTATATGGCGAAGCGTATTTTTTCTAACAAGAAATTCTGGCTCGTTGTGATCCCTTACAATATATTCGGCCTCCGCATGTCCTTCATCACCATGGATACTCAGCAAATGGTAGAATCCTTCATAGCCTTCCGTATATCTCGGCGTCTCATAGCGCGGAATCATCTGGTTCATCTCACACGCCAGAAGAACCGCATTGATCATCACATGTTTTGCTGATCCTGGATGCACACTTTTTCCTTCAATCGTAAACTTTGCCTCACAGGCGTTAAAATTCTGATACTGAATCTCGCCCTCTCCGTCCCCGTCCAGTGTGTAGGCAACATCCGCATCAAAAGTATCAAAATCAAAGTATGCCGCTCCCGTTCCACACTCCTCATCCGGAGTAAAAGCAACGCTGATCTGGCCGTGTGGAATCTTTTCTTCTATCATTGTCTGAAGCATCTGCATAATTTCCGCAATTCCCGCCTTATCATCAACCCCAAGAATTGTGCTCCCATCTGAAGTGATCAACGTCCTCCCTTTCAATTCCTTCAGATGAGGGAAATCCTTAACACTCAATATTCTTCCACATTTCTGAAGAGTAAGATCTTCCCCGTTGTATTGTTTTGTCACAACCGGTACGATTTCCTCTTCACAGAACTCCGAAACCGTATCCATGTGCGCTATAAATCCTAGTTTTTTACAATCCTCATACCCTTCGGACGCTCTTAAAATTCCATACACAAAACAACGCTCGTCCAGAACGACCTGATCCATTCCAAGTTCTTTTAATTCCTCTACAAGAATCTCAGCAAGGTTAAACTGGCAGGTTGATGTCGGTACCGAATCCGCCTTTTCATTACATGGCGTTTTAATGGAAATGTACCGCATCAGTTTTTCAGTTACTCCCATGTTTCATTCTCCTTCCAAATACCTTTTTCATTATTTTAGATCATTTTCTGTTCTCCCGCAAATCACCGTTGTTTTCTTGACATGAAAATTTTCTCCATGATATTATAAGATGAATAAAAAAACACTTGGAATTTAAGCCATTTTTACATTTTCCTTCAGGTCCTGTGCATAATACACAAAAAAATCGATTTTTAAGAAAGGTTTTTGACATGAACGTCAATGAAATTATTGGAAATAACCTAAAAAAATACCGTTCTGCCTATAATATGACTTTAAACGAGCTTTCAGAAAGACTTCATAAAAGTATTTCTACAATTTCAAAATACGAAAAAGGATCGATCGCTATGGATATTCCTACATTTCTTGAAATATCCCAGATCTTTCAGATTTCTCCTTCCATCCTTCTGTCCGGTGCTTTCACATTATCGGAGGATCACTCCCCCACACAAAAAGAAGCGGAAAGATTGTATATGTATACCTACAGCGGAATGGAAAAGGAAATCATTCAGAGTCTGATCGAACAGTTTCCACCAGACACTCCGGATCTGCCCTGGCAGGCTCATGTTTATAATGACATCAAAGATTTTAACAATCCCGGAAATTGTAACGGATTTTATACGGGAACTTTTTTAAAGGACGGCTTTCTCGGAACCTATATACTGCATAACCGTGTTTCCGAATCTGAACATGTTATGATTTCCTGTGTTAAAAACCTGGTAAATCCACGGCAGCAGCTTGGACTTGTCTCCGGACTTTCCAATTACACAATGCTCCCTGTCACATTTAAAACAGTCATTTCCAGTGTGGAAGTCACTGACAAGAAATTATTGACAGATCTGCTTCTTTTTTCAAAAGAAGATTTTAAAATTATAAAACAATTACAAGCTATTACGATTCAGAATCTCAGATAAAACAGGAGGATTTGTAATGATACGTCTGATAGCAAGCGACCTGGACGGTACGCTTCTGCAAAACGGGGCCCAAGTACTATCCCCGGAAATTTTTAAACTTATCCCCGCCCTGAAGAAGAAAGGAATTCATTTTATAGCGGCAAGTGGACGGCAGTACGCCAATCTCCGCCGGCTCTTTGCTCCGCTTCAGGACGAGATTTCCTATATTGCCGAGAATGGTTCCCTCTGTGTCCACGAGGGAAAGGTGGTCTCCTCCGGGCAGATCGACCGAGGCCTTGCCAATGAAATTATTCTGGACGCAAGACATCAGCCGGACTGTTCTCTTTTATATTCCAGTCCAAAGAAATGTTATGTGGAAAAGGGAAATGACCGTCTCTATGATCACATAAAAAATCATGTGCGCTATAATGTGGAGATGGTGGAGGATCTGACAACGCTAGACGCTCTCTGTCTCAAAGTCGCCATCTGCAATTTTGACGGTGCTCATCTTTCCTTTGATTATTTTCGGGGTAAATATAAAGACCGGATCAAAATCGTAACGTCCGGAAATATCTGGTTTGATTTTATTGCGCCAAATGCCGATAAGGGCATGGGGTTAAAAGCGATTGCGGCCCACCTTGGCGTCCTTCCGGACGAGTGTATGACATTCGGAGATCAGTATAATGACATCGAAATGCTTTCGTTTACTCCTCACAGCTACGCCATGGCAAATTGTGCCGAGGGGGTGGAACGCTATGCGGCTCATCAGACAGAGACAGTAGAAGAACAGCTCCGGATGCTTCTGTAACCGGGCATTGTTTATAAAATGTGGAAAGAATTGACCAGGAAAAGTCTATAATTAAGAAGAAAGGAGTTCTGATCATGTCAAGCCAGCGACACCCCGCCATAACAGATCTTCAATCCTTGTACAAAAACTGCACCCTCTGTCCAAGGATGTGCGGCATTGACCGTACAAAAAGGAGGGGAGTCTGTGGATGTACAGCAATGCTTACAGCGGCCCGTGCCGCTCTTCATTTTTGGGAGGAACCTTGTATCAGTGGTACCCGTGGCAGCGGAACTGTATTTTTCAGCGGCTGCACACTGAAGTGCTGCTTCTGCCAGAACTATCCGATCAGCCAGGAAGGTGTTGGAAAAGTCATCTCCATAAAGGATCTTGCCCACATTTTTCTTGATCTCCAAAGTCAGGGTGCTCACAATATCAGTCTGGTAACCGCAGATCATTATCTGCCCTCTGTCCTCGAGGCGCTGGATCTGGTGAAACATAAGCTGACGATCCCAGTTGTCTATAACTGCAGTGGATACGAACGGCCGGAGATCCTCAGACTGCTTGAAGGCTACGTGGATATTTATCTTCCGGATCTGAAATACTATGATATCGGCATTTCCCGAAAATACTCCCGGGCAGAAGACTATTTTGTCTACGCCTCCCAGTCCGTCACAGAAATGATCCGTCAGACCGAATCTATACGTTTTGATGAGGATGGCATTCTGCGGAAAGGCGTCATCCTGCGGCACATGGTGCTTCCCGGCCAGAAGGACGACTCGATCCGGCTTCTGCACTGGATGAAGACTCACTTGGAAAAAGGCAGTTTTCTTCTAAGCCTGTTAAGTCAGTACACCCCTTTTTACCATGCCTCAAATTACCCGGAAATCAACCGGCGTATTACAACTTATGAATATGAAAAAGTTCTGAATGAAGCCATACGGCTCGGTCTGACCGATGGCTACATGCAGGAAAAATCCAGTGCCAGGGAGGAATACACGCCGCCCTTTGACCTCGAAGGAATCGAAAGGAGTAATTTCCATGAAATATGAACACTCAGGCAATACGCATACATTACATTTCAGCCACAATGTACTGGCATTTCTTTACATCGTGCTTGGCATTGTCCTTTTAGTGAAACCATCGGAACTGACACGGCTTTTCTGCGTCTTTGTCGGCATTGCGGCGCTCCTGTACGGAGGGGTACGGCTTTTTTCCTACCTTCACCGCAAAGAATCCGAGTCCGCTTTCCAGACCGATCTCATATTGGGCGTCATCCTGCTTGTCATCGGTATCATCTGCCTCGTTCGACCGCGGATCATCCTCTCCATTCTCCCATTTATTCTGGGAATTGTCATACTGCTGGATGCGGTCAACATCCTCCAGCGCTCTTTCCGCCTTCGGAAACTTTCCTACGACAGATGGTGGGTAGCCCTGATTCTGGCTCTTTTGCTGGCGCTCCTCGGCATTACTCTGATCGCCAATCCATTTGAGACAACGATTCTTTTCGTTCAGTTTCTCGGATTCACCCTCCTGGCAGACGGATGCTTTGACTTGTGGGGGAATTACCAGTATCGAAAATATCTGTAAAAAATACCGGTTTCTTCGGTGTTTCACGCACATATTCATTCAGCGGCGGACAGATGCTGTTTCTGTCCGCCGTATATGCTATACCTGTTTCCTAGCATAACGTAATCGTATAAGATGCTTCAAAGGTTTCCCCTGATGCCAGAGTATTTCCCCACTCCCGTTCTTCCAGTTTCTTCTGGAAATTCGTCCGGTCGCATCTTCCGTACCACGGCTCGATACAGACAAACGGCGCTTTACCGCCCTTAGGGGCCCAGATACCGAAAAGCGGCGCCTCAAAGGCCACCGTTACATAAGGATTTCCATTCGGAGCAATCAAAGACACCTCGTGGGCCTGATCATGTTCCATCACAAGGGCATCCTTCGCGAATAAGTCCTCCACAATTTGCAGTCCCTGATGTTCGAGCACATAGTTCACTTTCTCCTCTGTCAGAAGCCCTCCCTCACCAATCAGGCTGGAGACAATCGGTCCTATCCTCATAGACGCTCTCCTGATCACGGTAATTTCCAACCAGCGGGAAAAGCACCGGGGACGCCCGTTTCCAGAAAGCCGGATCTCCTTCCCACAGATACTCCAGCCCTGTGCGGTTATCCTTTAAGGACTTCATCTCCGCCCCCAGAGAAGCGATCTCCACTGTCAATTCCCCGTTTTTTAAATAATACATCTCTTTTCCTCCTTTAATATTCCCGGCACACCTGGAAAATATAAAACTTCAAATAGTAGGATTCATCCGCAGCCCAAAGAATCGGATGATCCGGTGACTGCGTTCTAAACTCCACCTGCCGAAGTCTCACATGTACATTTCGCGCCGCCTGGGCGATCGTTTTCGTAAACAGTTCGTAATCCATAAAATGTGAACAGGAACAGGTAGCAAGGAATCCGCCGTCCTTTACAAGCTTCATCCCTCTCAGATTGATCTCTCTATAGCCCTTCACCGCATTTTTTACTGAGCTCCGTGACTTCGTAAAGGCCGGAGGGTCAAGAATCACCATGTCAAATTTCTCCCCCTGTTTTTCCAATTCCGGCAAAAGTGCAAATACATCCCGGTTCATAAATCTCACCCGATCTGAAAGTCCGTTGAGCTCTGCGTTTTTCTCCGCCTGCTTTATCGCCAGCTCCGACGCGTCCACACCAAGCACACTAGAAGCTCCCGCAATACCCGCATTAAGCGCAAAGGATCCTGTGTGAGTAAAACAGTCCAGCACCTTTGCGTCCTTACATAGTCTCTGAATTGCCAGACGATTATATTTCTGATCGAGGAAAAATCCTGTCTTTTGTCCATCCTTTACATCCACAAGGTAACGGACGCCGTTTTCTACAATCTCTACATCTGTATCAAATTTACCATCAAAGAATCCGCTGACCTTAGAAAGTCCTTCCTTTTCCCTTTCCTTTGCGTCACTTCGCTCATATACCCCATGTATCCAGATTCCATCCTCCTGAAGAATCTCTCTGAGAATCCGGATCAGCAGTTCCTTGTACCTGTCAATTCCAAGTGCCAAAGCCTGGAACACCAACACGTCCGAAAACTTGTCAATTACCATTCCCGGCAGGAAATCCGCCTCACCGAACACAATACGGCAGCTTGAAATATCCACAGTCTTCTTCCGATATTCCCATGCGTCCCGAAGCCTTTTCGCGAAAAACGCCTCGTTGATCTCCTGATCGATATTCCTCGTCAACATCCGTACCCGTATCTTGGAATGGCGGTTGATAAATCCACGTCCCAACGGATATCCATCAAAATCATGGACGAGGACGATATCACCATCGTCAAAATTTCCCATCACACTTTCAATCTCATTGTCAAAAATCCAGGCTCCTCCGGATTTCAGCATCCGGCCTTCACCTTTCTTCAATGTTACAATCGCTTTATTCATACGCCAGTCTCCCATCTGTACCAATCTTTCTCTATCATACCATATTCACCTGTTTCCGTCTCCCCTCTCCTGCATATTCGGACATTTCTTGTAACCAGTCAGCCATGGGCCTGATATAACGCACTTGGCTATAAGCGAAGATTTAGCTGCGCAAACAGCGAAAAAAACCGAATCTCAACTGTATGGCTAAATAGTTATCATTTCCTTTTTTCAGAAAAACAAAGAGAAATATGTCACACACTGTACTGCGACATATTCCTCTTTTCCATACATTTACTGTATTCCTGTCACCTTATATCCCGCCTCTTCAACGGCATCCCGGATTTGTTTATCGGAGATTTCCCGATCATAAGATACAATAGCCCGCCCCTTTTTGTAACTGACCTTTGCCGCTGCCCCGTCGATTTTATTAATGGCTCGAGCAACTCTTTCGGCACAATGCTCACAGTGCATCCCGTAGATCTTGACGGTCTTTTCTCCCATCTTCGGATGTAAGAGTTTTTTTCTCTCCGCCTTGATCACTCCTTTGCTCCCTCCTCCGCAACAGCCACCTTCTCCTTTAAAATGTTTGATACTTCCTTTGACCGCAAAAATGATGATGACAAGGACAAAGAGTAAGATAATACTATCTGCCATGCATATTCCTTCTTTCTTTTTTCAAAACGTAATTTTAATTAGTCATTCCTAACTAACTGTTAATTTACTACTGACTGTTTGCTTTGTCAAGATCGTGCTAAAACTTTCATCACCGGACATCCCCCATAGCCAAAAGCGTGCGGCCCCTTTCGGGAACCGCACGTTGATCTATTTTTTCTCTATTCCTTACCGAAGATTCCTAAAACGGAGAAATTATTCCTCTTTTTGTTGGATTGTCAATACCGCGTTGTCTGGCTCTACCGGATCACCTACTGTCAAATCGCCCATCTCAGAATCCGGACATACTTCTGTCCATGCCATATCCATCACTTCATCAACGGTCAGATCCTTCTTTGTAATAATGCCAAGACGCAGATAGTCCTCCGCAATTTTACGCAGGGATTGCTCTGTGAATGCATCGGAAAGGCCAAAGTGCAGGGAATCCCAGAACTCCTGCTGTACTGCCTGTTCACCAGTCATCTTATCCGTATCGTACATAAGCTGTACCGCATCCTCAGAATTCAGACGGGCATATTCTCCGGCACGTTTGATTGCTTTTACAATATATTTTGCGTGAACCGGATTTTTCTCGAGGAAGTCATTGTTCATCGCTGTTACACAACATGCCTCATCCTGGAATTCTGGACTGTATGTGATAGAACAGATCATCCTCATGTCATCCGGATAATTTGCCATTACAAAGTAGTCAGAGAAAATCGTAGCATCTACTTCTCCGTTTTCCATTCCCGCTACAGTTGCCGCATTGTCTTCAATATTGGTGAATTCTACATCTGTTGTCGGATCAACACCGTACTCGTCCAATAAACGATAACAGATGTTCTGGTCTGAGTTCCCGGTTCCATCATGGATCGCAATCGTCTTTCCTTTAAGATCTTCTACCGACTGAATATCGCTGTCTGCCGGCACATAGATGGATTTACACCCAATATGCGCGCCGCATACGAATGTCATTTTGACACCGTTTGTAACCGGCACGAGCATAGTCGCAATGTGGTCTGTCCCCCACATACATTGCCCGGTTCCAACGGTCTCCACAACAGACCCGCCCTGAACATATGTTGCGTTGATACCGTACTCTTCATAATATCCCAGCTCTTCCGCAAGGTATTTTGCGGATACGCAGGCTCCGCCGTTAAACAAATAATTGAGCTCTGTTCCGAATGCAGGCTCTTTCCGCATTGCCTCCCAGTCTTCTTCTGAGACAGCCTCTGGGCGTTCGGTTGTCTTTGTCGTTTCTTTCGTCTGCTTTTTGCTTGCCTCTTTTGTGTTGTCTCCACTCTGGCCACATGCCGCGAGGGATACTGTCATCATGGCTGCCAGCATTGCAGCCGCCATTCTCTTCATTTTCATAATTTTTTTCTCCTTCCTACTGATATTTATTCTAAAATCCGACTTCTTTTTTCCGGATTGCAGAACCACAATTATCCTCTTCCCGCAAAATGAAGTCTGTTTAAAATCTCATTCCGGTACTGTACAAAGGTATCGGATGAACGGTCCCGCGGAAATGGCTCCTTGATCTGAATATCTGCCACAACCCGTCCAGGATTTGCGTCCAGAACAATAACGCGTGTTCCCATATAAATCGCTTCATCCACATCATGTGTAACCATGATGGCAAGCTGTTCTTTTTCCTGCCATATTTTCAGGATCTCATCCTGCATATTCATTCTCGTAAAAGCGTCGAGTGCTCCGAGCGGCTCGTCCAGCAGCAGAATATCCGGCTCGTTAATCAACGAACGTACCAATGCAACTCTCTGTGCCATACCTCCGGAAAGCTGTCCTGGATAATCATTCCGAAATTTTTCCAGGCCAATCACCTTGATCATTCGCTCGACTTTGTCTTTATTTCCCTTTAATCTACCCTGCATCCTGAGACTAAACGCAATATTATCCCAGACAGTCAGCCATGGAAAGAGCGTCGGCTTCTGAAAAACCATCCCTCTTTCCGGAGACGGCTCCGTGATCGTCTTGCCGTCCACGGTAAGTTTTCCTGTCGTCGGCTGAATCAGTCCGGCCACCAGCCTTAAAATCGTAGATTTCCCACATCCCGACGGTCCCACAAGGCTGATGAATTCGCCGCTTTCCATCGTCAGGTTGATTTCGTTCAGCGCATGTGTTACTTCATCTGTTTCTATTTTTTCAAAACTCTTTGAGACATGAGCCAGTCTCAAAGAAACTCTCTTGTTTTCTGCCATCATTTTACAACTCCATTCTGCCAGCGCAGTACCCGCCGTTTAATTAAATCCAGGATTTTTGTTACAACTGTGAAGATAAAACAGATGACAAATAATGCCGCAAACATCTTGTCATAGCTTGCCCAAGATTTTGCCCATGTCATATACCAGCCAAGTCCTGCTTTTACTCCCATCATCTCCGCAACCATAATTGCTGTACATGCAGAACTCATTGCCTGCGTACATCCCTGTAAGATGGATGGCATTGCATGTGGAATGGCTACTCGGAAAACAAGCTGTCTTTCCTTGGCGCCAAGCGTTCTTGCCGCTTCAAAGAAGTCCTTGTCCACATTGGAAATACCTGTCATAGATGCCACGGTCACAGCAAACCAGGACCCAAGAGCAATGATAAATACGGCACCGCCAAACAGCGACGTCGACACAACCATGATAATCGGAATCCAAGTGGATGTCGGAATCGGCCCCAGAAATTTGATAATGGGATCAATCCAGTAGCGGACCTTCTTTGAGTATCCACATGTGATCCCTGTCACCAGTCCAAGTGACACACCAATAAAGTATCCCAGAAACAGCAGTCGCAGTGTATGCAGTGTACTCTCAATCAGATACGCCTTGTCATCCCAGGCAATATTCAGGATATAATTCATACACGGCACAAACGGCTGTGTCAACACACCGGTTTTCAGCGTCAGATAGTCATATCCTGCCAACAGTAAAAACAGCGCTGAAAAAAGCGGCGCTCGATACCGGCACTTCTCCAATATGTTTTTATTCCCTCTGAGCTTACTGATGCCTCCTACCGTCATGTAAACGATATAAGCCACAATCAGAATAATCAGAAGTCCAAGATATGTATAGATATCCTGATTCTGATTTCCATTTGGAATCAACATATATTCCAAAATGGCAATCATTCCACAGACAACTGGAAGAACCACAATAATCGAGTCCAGTACTTTCTGCCCGGTGGTTTTTTCCCTTGCCTCCAGGTCCCGGAGTTGTTGTCTGGTCAATTTGCTCAGATCCTCCGAATCTTCTTTCCGTTTTCTGCCCGATTTTTTATCTAACGCCATGCTTCACACTCCCTGCCTTTTTTATCTCAGACTTTACCCAGCCTGATTTACATAGATAGTTTATCATAAGAAAATATTTCCAGTCGAATTGATAATTTCTTAAAAATCTTTGTTTTTATTTGTATTTTCTATAACAACACTGCTATTTCTTTTAATATATTATAGTGAAGTTATTTTTATTGAACAAAAAAGCCGGATAAGAATGCAGACTTCGTCTGCCTCTTATCCAGCTCCTCATTTCCAGCGGAGGATTCACTCTCCGTACAAGTGTGTCACACATATGAGCTTTTCTGTTGTTTGTCAAGAAAGAACTTATGTTCCTGATTCTTTCCTTAAACTTCCTTTATACCTTTGCTTCTCCCTGTTGTTTCCACAGGTTTACTACGATGATTCCGATACAGACGCACAGGAGCGCCAAAAGATTTTTCACTGAAAATGCCTGACCGCCCTCTCCCAGAAGGAGCGCGGATAACAGCACTCCGATCACCGGATTGGTAAATCCGTAGATCGCTACTTTAGACACCGGATTATATTTCAGCAGAATCCCCCATAGCGCATACGCCATGGCCGACAGAAATCCAAGATATAGCAAAAGCAGCGCCGATGGCACAGTGAATCCCGATAGTCTCCCTCCCATAGAAAATCCGATTCCAGAGAGGATGATTCCTCCAAAGAGGAACTGGTATCCGCTCAGCATCACCGGATCGTCCTTTTGAGAATATCGCTTCAGATAAATCGAAGAGATGGCATAGAACAGGGCCGCAATAAATACGAATCCCTCTCCGTTCAGATGCATCTGTGTACCAATCCCGCCTCCGCCGGCATTGGCGATTACCACACCTGCCAATCCGATCACACAGCCAACAAATGTCGGAAGCGTCATCTTCTCCTGCCGGAAAATGAAGCAGGCAATCAGAATTGCCAATAGACTATTCGTCCCGGTGATGATCGATCCGGTCACTCCGCTTGCATGAGCCAGTCCAATATAAAAGAAGAGATACTGGATGACCGTCTGCATCAGACATAGTTTAAAAATATTTCCCATAGAACTCTTTTTTGGAAGCAGAATCTTTTTTTCGATGACACTTTCAAATACAATGCTTAACACCCCAGCCAGAGTGAAACGTACTCCAGCAAAAAGGATTTGTGTACTGACATCCTCAGAACCGATATGTAAAAGGCCGTACCCCATCTTGATGCACGGGAAGGCGCTTCCCCACAAGGCACAACTGATGATAGCAAAAACTGCCACCACCCATGGATTCGTCAATATCTTTTCTTTTTTCATGTTTTCTTTTCCTCATTCCTATTTCTTTTTCTTAAGCATTTCCTGCACCTGCTTCAACGCCTCCGCGTACTTTTTCGATACGGTATTCGGGTTGCGGTGCAGAAGTCTTGCCGAACGTCTTGCCGAACGGTTTGTCAGCGCGCCGATATTTTTCCATTCCTGTTCGATCTGGGCTTTCACTTTCTGAAGCTCCTCTCTCTTTTCCTGTCCTGCCTCCATGTACTCGTTGACCTTCTCCATAAGCTCCACAAGCATTATACGGCGGTTCTCACGCTGACGTTCCATAATTCCCTCCAGAAATTCTTTCCGTGAGAGTCTTCTCGCCTCACGCCTTGCCTGATACTGGAGTACACCTTCCTCCGCAAAAGCAGAGACAACCTCCAGCCGCTTCTGAAGCCTGTGGATCTTTTCGTTGCTGTCTGTCAGACGTGCCAGCAGGTCCCGCAGATCCATTGCCTCTCCAAACGAGAGAGTAAAATCCACCGCAAAAACCGAGGAACAGACGACCGCCACAATCTCCGCCATCCAGTCTGGAATTCCAAGAACCAGCGTCTCAACCGGCACATGAATTCCCCGCACCAGAAACACCGAAAAGGCTCCCCATCCTAAAGAGACGGGCAGGCAAATATAACCATGAACATTCAGCGGCAGATGGCTGTAATCCCAGTAGCGCACCCGGAACAGCCGTTCCATACAGGCCCCTGTCACATATTCCAGAAGTGTGGCTCCCACCATCCCGAAAAGAAAGATCAGACCGATCTGATCCCGTACAGAAATCGTACACAATAGAACGATGAGCGCCCCGCTTCCATAAATCGGGAGTACCGGTCCATGCAGAAATCCCCGGTTGACCCATTCTCTTTTTCTCACAGACACATAGAAGCACTCCCAAATCCAGCCGATCAAACAGTAACAGAAGAAAAATAATACCCACTGAATAAAAGTATAGTGAAATACCAAACCGTGGATCCCCCCTTATTCGCCTTTCACTCCATTTTTTTCACAGATCTCTTTCAGACAGCAACGGTCACAGTACGGTTTTGTTCTGGCCGTACATACCTCCCTGCCGTGGTAGACGAGCCGGTGGCAGAAACTGCTCCCTTCTTTTGGCGGCACTAGTTTCCAGAGCTCCATCTCCACCTTTTTCGGGTCTTTTATCCCGTCCACAATGCCGATCCGGTTCACCAGACGAATACAATGGGTATCCGTCACAATGGCAGGTTTTCCGAAGACATCTCCCATGATGAGATTGGCGCTCTTCCTTCCCACACCCGGCAAGTTCAAAAGAGCGTTAAAATCGTCCGGCACCCGGCCGCCGTATTCATCCCTCAGTATCTTCATACAGGCGCTGATATCCCTGGCCTTACTCTTTCCCAATCCACACGGCCGTACAATTTCCTCGATCTTATCCACAGGAGCCTCCGCCACCGCATTGATATCCGGGTATTTTTCATAGAGATCCTGTACCACCACATTGACCCTGGCGTCTGTGCACTGCGCCGCCAGCCGTACACTGATAAGCAGCTTCCACGCCTCGTTATAGTCAAGCGTACAGTCCGCATCCGGGTACTCATCCCTTAATCTGTCAATAACTTCTAACGTCAGTTCTTCTTTTGTCATCTTATTTCTCCCTACCCTTCTTCTGTTGTAAACAAAATGGAAATATGATCCGGATTGTCATAATCTTTTCCGTATCCATCATCGTGGTAATATTCGTAGGATGCCATGTTCCCTTTTACATAGGAAAGAAGGCGTACATTCTCAAAGTCGATCTCCTGTGTGCACTGAGCCGGCTTTGCCAATGGAATACAACAGTCCGGACGCAGAAAAAAGACCACATCTGTCAACGGTACATCGATATACTGATGTCCTGCCGGACAAATCCTTGTCTTCATCGTCCCATCCTGCAAAAACCGCACAAGCTTCATCTCCTCCGGCAGATAGACGTAGCGGCCTCTCGCATTCTGCTCACAGACCGGCGCCAGCATCAGCTCATTGCCAAGGAGAAGCTGGTCTTCCACCTGTGAAGCATACGAATCCTCCGGATAGTCAAAGGAAAGCGGCCGGAACATCATTTCGTCCCGTAAAGCTGCCTTTATGTATTCACTGTACAAATATGGAATCAGCCGGTAGCGCAGCCTGATCACATGGCGGAATCCGTCCGTCTTCTCAAACTGATACACTTCCTGCTGTCTCGTCCCTGCAGCAGAGTGATTCCGCATCAGCGGAGTAAAAATACCAAATTCCAGCCACCGCATGAGAAGCTCCTCCGTCGTATCCGCTCCAAATCCGCCAATATCTGCTCCCGTATAGAGGAAACCGCACATATTAAGAGACGGCATCATCTTGACATTCAAAAGCAGGTGAGACCACCAGGACTTATTATCTCCCTGCCATACCCCGCCATACCGATGCATACCGATATAGGACGAACGAGAGAACATCAAAATCCGCTTCTCAGGTTCCAGACGCTCGAACGCCTCCCCCGCCGCTCTTGTCATATTGTATCCGTAGAGGTTGTGTACCTTGTCATGGCGGATCCTCACACCGTCCATATTGTGATAAAATGCCTGATAATCCTCCTCGTTGTTGGACAGACCGCTTACCAGCCCCTGAAACTCAAAGAAGCTGTGCAGATCCAGATTCTTGCCCTTATAATCCTCCAGCTTTTGCATCACTTCATTCAGCCGATCCTCCGTATAGAAAATAGACGGCTCGTTCATGTCATTCCAAAAGCCCTCGATCCCCTGCTCCAGAAGGAATCGATACTGATTTCCAAACCAGGCCCTCGCCCCGGTATTTAGCATATCCGGAAACATTGCTTTTCCCGGCCAGACTGCCGCCACAAATGGTGTTCCGTCCTCTTTTGTACAGAAATAACCTTTCGCCATTCCTTCCTCATAGACCGGATAGCCCTCCTCTTGTTTCACGCCCGCATCGATGATCGGCACCAAATGAATATGCTCCTCTCTCATTTCTTTCACGAAATCCGGAAAATTTGGAAAGGTCTTCGGATTCACCGTGAAATCCTTATAGCGCTCCATGTAATCGATGTCCAGGTAGACACTGTCCAGCGGAATGTCGAGATCCCGGTATCTTTTTACTACCTCACGGACATCATCCTCGCTTTCGTACCCCCATCGGCTCTGTCCATATCCAAACGCCCAGAGTGGCGGAATGTAGCTGCGTCCGATCAGACAGCGGAACTGCCTGACAATATCCTTTACATCCGTTCCGGTAATCACATACACATCCAGGTTCCAGTCTGATGCTTTCACTTTCAGCTCGTCGGATTTCGTATACCCGATATCGAAACTCAAAATGCCCGGATCGTCTACAAACACACCAAATGTCTCCTGTCCATCCACTACGAGGAAATTATGAGCGGCATAGAGAGACCGCTTATCCTCCATATGCTCCGGGTCATCCGTACATTTGCTCACATAGATCCAACCACGCTTATTGATTCCCCGCAGGTTCTCTCCGAGCCCATACACACGGTCGCTTTCGCCCATCTGGTATGTCAGTGTCATTTCCTTTGTATCTACCGCAAAGAAAGGCATTGGTTCTGCCCCGGTCTCCGGCTTTTCCAAAACTGCTTCTGTCTCTATGCAATTCCCATATGTATATCTGCTGATCATATCCCTTTTTCCTTTCCTTATTTTATGCATACTCCTATCTAATCACTGTTTTTTCCTGTTGTCAAACAGAAGTTATTTTTTTTACTAAACTGTATATATGATATATTGACAGAATTGTCAGTCCATGCTATACTGCACTTATCATTTAAGTACAGTATAGACAAGGAGTGAGATTTATGAGTACAGAATATCTTTCTTTTCACCATCTGTCCAAAACCTTTCAGAAAGATCCTGTTTTGAAAGATATCAGCGCCACTTTGGAACGAGGCCATATTCTTGGTTTCCTGGGACCAAGCGGTGCCGGAAAAACGACAACCATCAAAATTCTGACCGGACAACTCCGCCCCTCTTCCGGAGAGGCCTATGTACTTGGAAAGCGCTGTCAGGACATCGACGAATCCATCTACGAGCAGATCGGTATTGTCACGGATGAGAGCGGCGTCTATGAACGTTTGTCCGTCTATGACAATCTGAAATATTTTGCGCGGCTGTTAAATGTCCCCTTAAGCAATATTCCGACGCTTCTAAATCGGATCGGTCTCTATGAACACCGCAAAAAGGCAGCCGCCAAGCTTTCAAAAGGTCAGACACAGCGCCTCATTCTGGCCCGTGCCATCCTGCACCGTCCGAGGGTACTGTTCCTAGATGAGCCGACCAGCGGACTGGATCCGGCTACTTCCATGGAAATCCATAAGATGCTCCTGGAACTGAAGGATGCGGGAATGGCTATTTTTCTGACGACCCACAATATGGAAGAAGCCGCCAAGCTCTGTGACAATGTAGCCCTTTTGAACGAGGGTATTATCGTAGAATATGGGAATTCCAAAGACATCTGTCTCAGACACAATATCCACAAGAGGTACCGGGTCCGTCTCCATGATGGAAGCATACATGAGCTTGCACAGAGCGAAGAGAGCGCCCGGGCGATTGCAAACTGGCTCGCTCAGGATCAGATCGAGACGATCCACTCCTGCGAACCGACATTGGAAACCGTATTCTTATCTGCAACAGGGAGGTCTTTATCATGAAAACGATTCATCTTAGAAAATTAAACGCCATTATGGAGGTGAAAAGCCGCACCCTCTTTAGCAAAAACCTGATCATTATGCCAGCATTTTCCCTTGTATTTACATGGCTTCTTAAAATGATCTATACCAATATGTACCCGGACCTTGACTTTGGCAGCTATGCCCTTTCCATAGGACTTTTGATGAATACCTCCATGACCGGCATCTACTGTGTCGCCGCATCACTGGCTGAAGAAAAAGAAAAACATACCCTGCGTACACTGATGACCTCTTCAGTCAACGGCCTGGAGTTTTTTATCGGTAGTCTCCTCCCCGCTTTGCTTCTGCTGATGATTGTCAATGTTCTGTGCGTATTTCTTGCCGGAGTCTCCTTTACCCCCGGCGGATGGATAGGATTTCTCTTCGTTACAGCCGTATCCTCCCTCATCAGTTGTATAACCGGTATGATTTTTGGGATCTTCGCACCAAACCAGATGACAGCCGGAACACTCACTACACCGTTATTGCTCGTCCTGATGTTAATTCCGATGCTCTCCCAGATGAACGATACCCTGGATACGATCTCTGGATATCTGTTCACAGGAGTACTTTACGAAGCACTTGGGAATCTGAACAAGGGACAGCCTCCTATAACGATGAAGGGAACTCTTGTTCTCATCCTGGAAGCGTTGATCTCAGCACTGCTTTTTCTGATTCTGTACCGAAAAAACGGCTTTGAGTCAAATTAATTTTGACTCCGGCCTTGTTATCAGTTACACTGTACAAAGATAAAGATACAGTCGGAAAGAAAGGTGATACTGTGGAGATCCTTCTGAGCAACTCCAGTGACAAACCCATTTATGAACAGATTACATCTCAAATAAAAGAGATGATTATGAAGGGAGAACTAAAGCCCGGGGAGGCCATGCCTTCCATGCGTAAACTTGCCAAAAGTCTGCATGTCAGCGTCATCACAACTCAGCGTGCCTACGATGATTTACAGCGGGACGGTTTTATTCTCACCGTTCCCGCAAAAGGCACCTTTGTTTCTACGCAGAATCAGGACTTCATTCGGGAAGAAAACCTACGCAGAATTGAAGCACACCTCACAGATGCCGTCAGCCTCGCAAGAGAAAACGGCCTTTCTTTGGATGAGCTGCGCTCTACACTTGAATTGATTTACACGGAGGACTAATCCATGACGCACGCACTTGTAATTGAAAATCTGACAAAGCGTTATAAAGACTTTACACTGGACAAGATCTCCTTCACCTTGCCTCAGGGCACCATCCTTGGAATTATCGGAGAAAACGGTTCCGGGAAATCAACTCTGATTAACACGATGCTGGGAATCATTCCCTCTGACTACAGTCGGTTGGATATTCTGGGAAGGGATCTGAAAACGAAGCCAAACGAGATCAAATCGGATCTGGCTGTCATTTTCGACGATGCCGGATATGATGAGTATTTTACTCCACTTCAGATCGGACGTTTCTTGTCTTATGTGTATCCGAACTGGAATATGAACATGTTTCGTTCCTATCTGCACCGGTTTGGACTTCCGGCAAAAAAGCGCCTCAAGACCTTTTCCCGCGGGATGCGAACCAAGCTTGAATTTGCCATCGCATTCAGTCACGATCCGAAATTTCTCATCATGGATGAGGCTACAAACGGATTGGACCCCATCTTCCGGGACGAGATTCTGGAGCTTCTGCGGGAATTCAGTGAGGAGGAAAATCACACTGTCCTGATCGCTTCTCATATCACAAGTGACCTGGACAAAATCGCAGACTACGTAGCTTTCCTCCATCAAGGGAAGCTTCTCTTCTTCCAGCCATACGATAAACTGCAAAATGAGTACGGTATTCTTACCTGTAAGAACTCGTTTCTTTGTAATCTGAATCCAGCGGATGTCGTCTTCTACCGGAAAGAAGAATACAACTGCCGAGTACTTGTAAAGAACCGCTTTGCCCTTGCAAAGATTTTCCAGGACATGGAAATCCTGCCGGCAACCCTGGAAGATCTGATGCTGTTTTACACAAAAGGAGAGAAACTGAAATGAAAGGGATTATTCTGAAAGACTTTTATGAGAACTATATCATACGAAAAAATCTGATAAACTGGATTTTAGGTATTATCATGCTGATTGTGGTGGTAGCCGTGTTCCGGACGAAATATGTTTTCGCCCTCTCCTGCGGACTCGTTCTGCCGCTTCTTGGGACTTCCATGCTGCAGTTTTCCATGGAACAGGATGACATCGCTCATTTTTACAAGCTTGAGAGAACGTATCCGCTGACGATCCGCCAGATCGTCCTTGCCAAATATATTCTGGCTCTTTTGTGCATCGGCTTCTTTCTCCTGGTCTCCTTTGGACTGTCTTTTCTCTACGTCTATGGATACCGGGTGACTACTTTCAGGGAGGGTCTGCAAATCTGGGCTTCAGGAATCCCGGTGGGGCTTACCTTCCTCTCCATTACATACCTGGGTTACTTTCTCTTTGGCGCCAGAAAGGGCATCATTCTGTATGTGGGGGTAACGGCTGTTTCAGCCCTGGTGTACGTCACCTCGTACTACGGCTTTGGCGTTCTGGAACTGCTGACAATCGATCGGACATTACTTCTGGTGATCAGCTATCCGCTCTCCATTATTTTGGCATTGGGAAGCTATCTTCTATCCGTTCGTTGCTACGGAAGAAGAATTAAATAAACAGCAGCTCCATACTGAAAAGTAAGGTGCGGGTTGATTCCCGCACCTTAACATATTCTAAACTTATTCTTCCGGAACTACAATCAGATCCTTTGTAAAGTGGTTGAGCACTTCGCATCCGTCCTCTGTCACAATAACAAGGTCCTCAATACGAACTCCAATGCCTTCGTCCATCAGGTAGATACCAGGCTCGATGGAGAATACCTGTCCGACCTGAATGATATCTTCATTTACAGAAGATACATCGCCATATTCATGGTCTTCCATACCGATGGAATGTCCGGTTCTATGTGTAAAGTATTCACCGTATCCCTTCTCTGTGATGTAGTTACGGCAGGCAAGGTCTACGTCGCACATTCTCGCACCCGGTCTTACCGCATCGATACCTCTCTGCTGTGCTTCTTTAACAACCTCGTAGACTTCTCTCGCCTTATCGGAAACCTCTCCGATGAAGACAGTTCTCGTCATGTCAGAGCAGTAATCATTTAAGATACCACCGATATCCAGAACTACGCTGTCACCACGTTTACCCTTTGTATCATCTGTCACATGATGCGGATCGGCGCCGGATTTTCCGTACGCTGTGATAGGATCAAAGGAAACTCCGGAATGTCCGGACGCTGCGTACATCTCGCGAACTTTCGCGTTCAGCTCATTCTCTGTATATCCCTTTACTACAAGCGGAATCAGCTCTTCCATGATCTTGTCATTTGCAAGAGATGCTTCTCTCATCAACTGCTGCTCATGCTCATCCTTTACCATTCTGACATAATCCACAATCATGGAACCATTAAGGAACTTGCTTCCTGCGCCTAATTCCTGAAGTCTTAAAAGGAATCTTGCCGGCCATACCTTATCGATACCGATCGGTTTGTCCTTCTCAACGAATTTGCTCAGGATCTCAACAGCATCCTCAACATCATCGTACCATACGAGCTCTACGCCCAGGTCTTTCTCCTGTGGGAATAATTTGTTGATTACCAGTTTATGATTTCCGTTAACATTCAGATAGAGAGCTAACATTCTCTCTCCTGGATGAATCCATTTCCCTGTTAAGTAATAAATGGTCGGCGGATCGGAAATGATCATCTGAGGCATTCCCTGCTCTTCCATTTTAGTTAAGATTCTTCCTAATTTTGCTTGATCCATTGCTAATACCCCACTTTCAATATGTATTTATCTAGCTGTATTTATTATAAGCTTGCCCCAGTTAAAAGTCAATCGTCTGTCAACAGGAACACAAACACCGTTTCAGTAACTCTTTTATTGTCTTTTTCTATATATATTTATCGGAGGTTTCTTCTGTATGTACACTGCATGGGCGCTGATCCTACCGCCATGCGGCCTCAGCAGTCCCAACGGCAGCGTTTTAAGTCCACGTGGTTCTCATCTTTAAATGGAACATCCTCATCGTCCAGCAGAAACCGCTGCTCCCGCCAGCCTGGTGCCAGACGCCCCGCATGGTTTACTACTCGGTGACATGGATAGTTCCCATAATACGATGCCATGCCAAGCACTTTTCCTACCAGCCTTGCATTTTTCTCCCGGCCGATCAGTCTTGCAATCTGACCGTAGGTGGCAACTTTTCCCTCCGGAATTTCCTCCACCACAGATAAAATCTCATAAATCAGCCCTTCATCCATTCCCTGTTTCATATCGGAATCCTGTTCCTCCTCATTTTGCTACAGCTTTTTTACAAAGAGCGCCCGGATGGCATTGAGTACCGCCAGGATCATCACCCCAACATCCGCAAAAATGGCAAGCCACATATTTGCGATACCAATGGCTCCCAGAAACAGGCAGATCAGCTTGATGCCGATGGCAAAAACAATATTCTGGTAGACTATGCCAAGGCATTTCCTGGAAATCCGGATGGCTTTTGCAATCTGCATCGGATCGTCGTCCATCAGAACCACGTCTGCCGCCTCGATGGCTGCGTCCGATCCCATGGCACCCATGGCAATGCCAATATCCGCCCGCCGAAGAACCGGAGCGTCATTGATACCGTCACCTACAAAAGCAAGCTGTTCCTTTTCCGGCTGTTCTTTCAAAAGCGCCTCCACTTTCTCTACTTTATCCGCAGGAAGCAGTTCGCTGTACACTGTATCAATTCCCAGGTCTTTTGCCACCTGATCTGCCACCTTTTTAGCGTCCCCGGTAAGCATTACTGTCTTACGTACGCCCGCTCTTTTCAGCATCCGAACGGCCTCCTTGGCACGCGGTTTCACAATATCGGAAATCACGATGTGTCCTGCATATTGACCGTTCACCGCCATGTGAATGATCGTTCCCACCGAATGGCAACTCCTGTACGGAATACCAAGATGATCCATCAGTTTATCGTTTCCGGCCGCCACTTCCACTCCATCCACCAGCGCAGTGACGCCGTTTCCGCTGATCTCCCGGATATCCGTCACCCGCGTCCGGTCAATCTCTTTTCCGTATGCCTTTTTCAGACTTTTACTGATCGGATGAGAAGACGCACTCTCCGCAAGCGCCGCATATTCCAGAAGCTTCTGATCTTCTATCTCATTGTGATGAATACCATTCACTTCAAATACGCCCTGCGTCAGTGTACCTGTTTTGTCAAAGACAACCGTCCTGGTTTTAGACAATGTTTCCAGATAGTTAGATCCCTTCACCAGAACTCCCGCATTGCTTGCTCCACCAATTCCCGCAAAAAAACTAAGCGGAATACTGATGACAAGCGCACACGGACAACTAATGACAAGGAAGGTCAGCGCCCGGTAAATCCAGGTTTCCCATCCTGCTGGAAGTCCAAGTACAATCATACGCACAAGCGGTGGCAGAAACGCCAGTGCCAGTGCCGCATAACAGACGGCCGGTGTATAAACCCGCGCAAATTTTGATATGAAGTCTTCGGATTTTGATTTACGGGAACTTGCATTTTCTACCAGATCCAGAATACGGGATACGGTCGACTCCCCAAATTCCCTAGTCGTCCGGACTCTCAGTACACCTGTCATATTAATACATCCGCTGATAATATCATCCCCAGGTTTCGCGTCCCTTGGAAGACTTTCTCCTGTGAGCGCACTTGTATTTAAAGTAGAATCTCCTTCTACGATCACACCATCGATCGGCACCTTTTCTCCCGGTTGTACAATAATCATGCTTCCGATCTCCACCTCGTCTGGATCCACTTTCTCAAGTCTGCCATCCAGCTCCACATTGGCATAATCAGGCCGGATATCCATCAAATCGCTGATATTGCGTCGGCTCTTTCCCACCGCATAGCTCTGGAACCACTCTCCTACCTGGTAAAACAGCATTACGGCAATAGCCTCCTTATAATCCCCACTCTTCTCATAAAGTGCCAGGGCTATTGCTCCGACAGTCGCCACCGCCATCAAAAAACACTCGTCGAAGACCTGACCGTTTTTAATCCCTTTGATTGCTTTCCATAAAATATCATACCCGATGATCAGATATGGAATCAGATACAGTACAAATCGGATCCACCCTTGCGCCGGGACAAAATTCATTGCAATCAAAAGCGCAGCAGCAGCCAGAATCCGAACGAGCATGATTTTCTGCTTTTTCCTCATCTTTTTTCCTCCTGTTATATATGTTCATATATTCATATGTTGATTCTAAGAAACGCACCGCAGAAACAGCTCTCCACGGTGCCTTTTCCGAAGGAAATCTTCTACAGAAAGATTTCACAGTCGGATTCTACTTTCTTACAGTTTTTCAGAACTTCCTGCATCACGTCTTTCGGATTCTCTCCATCCTCAAACTCCACATTCATCTTCAAAAGCATGAAGTTTACTACTGCGTCTTTCACTCCGGGGGTACGCTTTGCGGCATCCTCCATCTTATTTGCACAGTTTGCACAGTCTACGTCAATTTTATAACTCTTCTTCATCTTTTCACTCTTTCCTTTCTTTTACTATTTTTCAATTAAGCAATCGTTTAATTGTTGTCTCTATCTTATCACAACTACTGCCACGGTCAATGGGCTTAATAGAATCCCTTCCATATCGGTCAAATCTATTTCCATTTGGGCAAAAACAGTTTCTTAATTTTGCTCCCTTGGCTCCTTGTTTTCTTGACCGTGGACTGTTATAGTAAATGCAGTAGCAAAGGAGGCTTGACTTATGAAAACATTACCCCATGACCATGGCCAGAAATTCGAGCAGATGCGCGAACAGATTCCTGGACCGGAAGCGTTTCAGATTGTAGCGGATCTATTTAAACAAATGGGAGATCTGAGCCGGGTGCGGATCTTCTGGCTGCTCTGCCACTGCGAAGAATGTGTCATCAATATCTCTTCCCTTATGGAAATGAGCAGTCCGGCAGTCTCCCATCATCTCAAGCAACTGAAAATGACCGGACTGATCATCAGCCGCCGGGATGGTAAAGAGGTCTATTATAAGGCTGCTGACACGGTACAGGCGCAGATGCTCCACCATATGATCGAGCAGGCTATTGAGATTTCCTGCCCTTATTCCATTGACGACAGACAAAAGGAGGACGCATAAATGAAGAATGAACCGTTACTTCAGATTGCCTCACACCTCTGCCACATTCCGGGAGGCACATTCATGGTAAAACAACACCCGACAAACACCAAAAGATCGAGTCTGTTTATGGATTCTTTCCAGACACGGACGTCCGGCAAAGGTCGGATGGATATCTACCAGGTCTTTCCCGGCATCCATCTCTCGCTGAATCTCTTTCTGGCGGATCAAGTATCTTTTCGCCACAACGCCGACCAGCATATCCTGGAAATCACTCACTGTCACCTGGGGCGCATCGGCTGGAATTTCCATAGCGGGACTTCTGTTTATCTGGGAAGTGGAGACCTCTCCCTCCAGAGTACCGACTGCTGTGCCGATTCCGTTATGGCGTTTCCTCTTGGATACTGCGAGGGAATCAGTATTTTTATTCATTTAAAAGATCTCTCGGACCATCTTCCACCTGTACTTGAGGACGCTGGTCTGGATATCAACCGCATAGACCGGCTTTTCTGCCGTGGCGATACATCCACCGCCTTTCCGGCCAGCCCAGATATCGATGGAATCTTCCGACCTCTTTACGGCCTCCCGAAACATCTCCGTCTACCGTATTTCCGGCTGAAAGTCCAGGAGCTGCTTCTGTTTCTCTCCCGCCTGTCCCCGGAAGACTCCGGACTTGCCCAATATCAGTCCCGGCAGACCGCCTTGATGCAGGAGATCCATCATCAGCTCACCGAACACCTGGACCGCCGCTATACGATTGAGGAACTTTCCCGGCAGTATCTGATCAATACATCCTCTCTGAAAGAAACATTCAAGGGTGTCTACGGTATGCCGATTGCTACCTATATGAAAGACTACCGAATTCACAAGGCGATGGAGCTATTGCAGCATACTGACGAGAGTATCGCCGAGATTGCCGCCAAAATCGGGTATGAGACACAGGGGAAATTTACCAAGACATTCAAGGAATTCACCGACCTTACACCAAGCACCTATCGGAAAAAATACAGGGAGGGAACTTTACCGTACGACAGAAAAAGGACAGACTAGCAGCGGATGTCTGCCCTTTTTCTGTGTGTTTTCTTCCATTTGGGCTAATTTTACTTCCAATCGGGCAAGTCAAACAACTCTGTTTTGGATTATACTAGAATCACGCATATACATATACCCCGTATATGTGTATGCAACCAGCATAGAAATGAAATGGCCGTGTATGGTAATAAAAGTGGTACGGCCAGAAAGGAGAATCGATATGCAGGAAAAATACAATATGACCGGCATGAGCTGTGCTGCCTGCTCTTCCCGTGTGGAAAAAGCAGTCTCGGCTCTTCCCGGTATGAAAGAGTGTTCGGTCAACCTTCTGAAAAACAGTATGGTTGTTCAATATGATGAAAAGACATTAACTGGCACCGATATTATTCAGGCCGTAGAGAAGGCCGGATACGGCGCCTCCCTTCTGACAGGCAGCCAGAAAAAGGCGACCAGCGTGTCTACAGAGCAGTCTGTTTCCGCTAACGCGGCCAAAAAAGAGTACGAGACTATGAAGCGTCGGGTCATCTGGTCCTTCGTCTTCACCGTTCCCCTCTTTTACATTTCCATGGGAAAGATGCTCGGCTGGCCACTGCCGGGATATTTTTTGGGAATGGAAAATTCTATGATTTACGCGTTCACCCAGTTTTTACTTTTGATTCCGGTCGTATTTATCAATTCCAAATACTTCCGTGTCGGATTTAAGACGCTGCTTCACCGCTCGCCAAACATGGATTCCCTGATCGCCCTCGGTTCCGGGGCCTCCCTCGTTTATGGCGTCTACGCGCTGTATAAAATCGCGTATGGCTTTGGACACGGAAATGTGGATCTCGTGCACCAGTTTTCCCACGACCTTTACTTCGAGGGCGCCGGAACGATTCTGACGCTGATTACCCTCGGCAAGTTTTTGGAAGCCCGCGCAAAAGGGAAAACATCTGACGCCATCAATAAGCTTCTGAATCTTGCGCCAAAGACCGCTACGATACTACGGAATGGTGTGGAGTCCATCATTCCGATAGAAGAGGTAGAAAAAGACGATATCCTGATTGTCAAGGCTGGAGAATCCATCCCGGTGGACGGAATTCTCACGGACGGTACGGCCTCCATTGATGAATCGGCCATAACTGGCGAATCCATCCCGGTGGATAAGCAGGCCGGCGATAAAGTCATCGGCGCTACCGTTAATAAAAGCGGATACTTCCAGATGCAGGCAACCAAAGTCGGGGAGGAAACCGCCCTGGCACAGATTATCCGTCTCGTCGATGAAGCAACCAGCTCCAAAGCACCCATTGCCAAGCTGGCAGATAAGGTAGCAGGCGTCTTCGTCCCAATTGTCATTGTAATCGCTATCATCTCGGCTGTTGTGTGGATGATCTGCGGCGCCACTTTTGAATTTGCCCTCACCATTGCCGTCTCCGTTCTAGTTGTCTCCTGTCCGTGTGCTCTCGGACTGGCCACGCCGACCGCAATCATGGTCGGAACCGGGCGGGGCGCTGCCGGTGGTATTCTGATCAAATCCGCCGAAGCTTTGGAGACTGCTCATTGCGTCCAAACCGTTGTCATGGACAAAACAGGCACCATCACCCGGGGTGAACCAGTAGTCACGGATCTCGTCTGCGAACCTGACATACCAAAGACACGACTTTTGCAGATAGCCGCCTCTCTGGAAAAACTTTCGGAGCATCCACTTGGCCGCGCCATTGTGGCAGAAGCAGAAAAACAAAAGATCTCCTACCTCCCTGTCCATAATTTCCGCCAGATACCAGGACAGGGCATCAGAGGAATGATCGAAGACATAGAGTACCTTGCCGGAAATCAGAAAATGATGGATGCATTTAACATTCATGGTACTGCTCTTGAACAGCTCCAAGATCGCATGGCTTCCGAGGGGAAGACGCCATTATACTTTGCGGGAGCCGGAAAACTGATCGGCATCATCGCCGTGGCAGACGTAGTAAAACCGACAAGTCGTCAAGCCGTTAAAGAATTGCAGGATATGGGGATTGAAGTCGTCATGCTCACCGGAGATCACAAAAAGACCGCTGAGGCTATCCGCCGCCAGGTCGGTGTGGATCGTGTCATCGCTGAAGTCCTCCCGGAGGATAAGGAACAGGAAATCCGCCGCCTCCAAAAGAGCGGCAAAAAGACTGCCATGGTCGGCGATGGCATCAACGACGCTCCGGCCCTTGCCAGAGCAGATGTAGGAATTGCCATTGGCGCCGGAACAGATGTGGCGATGGAATCCGCCGATATTGTTCTGATGAAAAACGATTTGTTGGATGTTGCAGGCGCTATTGAACTGAGCAAAGCAACCATCCGCAATATCAAAGAAAACCTCTTCTGGGCTTTCTTCTATAATATTATCGGCATACCGGTTGCGGCCGGATGCTACTATGCCGCTTTCGGTCTGAAGATGAATCCGATGATCGCCGCCCTCGCCATGAGCTTCAGTTCCGTCTTTGTTGTGAGCAACGCTCTGCGCCTGCGCTTCTTCAAACCAAAGCACGGAACAGCAACCACACCGGCTGATATCGGGTCCGCCTCTGAATCCGTTGTTGTCACGCACACGACGATAGCAGAACATGTCTCCCGCGAGGAAGCTTCCTCCCTGGATGACTGCTGTCAAAATAAAATGAATCAAACACAAGGAGGTACCACAATGAAAAAAGAACTCTCTGTAGAAGGCATGATGTGTCCAAATTGCGTGAAACACGTCACCAACGCACTGAACGCCATCGAAGGCGCCGCTGACGTTACTGTCAGTCTTGAGGCAAAAACCGCGACACTTTCCGTACCGGAAACCGTTACCGATGAGATGCTGAAAGCAGCCGTTACCGAAGAAGGCTATAAAGTGACCGGAATTCGGACGCTCGCATAAAAACGCGCCATCCCCAAAAGAAGCCGCGGAGGAATCCATGTCTTCCTAATCATGGATTCTTCTCCCGGCTTCTTTTTCTTTTTTCACATTACAACTTCATACAGCGGCTTTCCCATCTTCTTCTCAAAGTATTCTTTTAACGCTATATTTCTGTCCCACTTTTCCTGCGGATAATATCCATACCGGCTTTTCACGTCATTCATTCGTTCGTTAAGCGGCACAATTCCCTCTGCTGTGGCAATCGCGTCACAAAGTTGAATCAGATAATCATACTCATCATATTCCATGTTCCCAAGCAGCTCCTCCAACACCTTCTGATCCTCGTCTTCCAGATCAAACTTGCCAATATAATCTTCCATCTGCCGCAAATTGAACGAATGACTCAGCGCTACTCTGGCGGCTCTTTCCCAGCCAAGCTCCATCAGGTAACGGTAACCATCGTAAACATGTGCCAGATATGTAACTCCATACCTACGGCCAATATCATGTAACAATCCACATATCACCGCCTGTTCCACATCCAAATCCGGACATTGCGACGCAATTTTTCCTGCCGCCTCTGCCACAAACTCACTGTGCCGGATCCACGGCCCCGGATTTTGTTTCCCCGCCTCAAAAAGTAAGACTTTGGCGGCGGTAAGGGTATGGGATTCCGTAGAAGTAGTTCGTTGCTTTTCGTTCATTTTAACCCCCTTTTCTTCTCCAGATCTGCAACATCATTCTGAAATCTTTTTCTCCAGTTTACCAAAATACGAAAAAAATGGATAGACAGGATCATCAAATTTTTCTTCTTTTCCACAGCCAATTCGCAGGAAGTGCAATAAAATCCGAATAGAAACTGAATTTTCGTACACCCTATTATTGTAAGAATAATCGATAAAGGAGGTCACCACCATGGCACAGTTGTCAGAAAAAGAGCTGTCCGCTCTGAATGATCTGCTTGCGGACGAACAATTATTAACAAAGAAATTCTCTATGTTAGCAAAGCAGACTAATGATTCGGAAATTCAGCAGAAATTTGAACAGATATCCCAACAACATCAGGGACATTTTAATGCTTTATATGAGTATTTGAAATAGGAGGTATGACGATGCAGGATTTTACAGACAAAGAAATTTTAGGAGACGGTCTTTCCACACAAAAATCTACTACAGAAAAATTTAATACCTTTGCCGGAGAATGTGTCCACGACGATCTGAGAGGAACCATGATGAAAATTTTGGAGCAAGAACACTCTATTTCCACCGATGTATTTAATATGATGCACCAGCGTGGTATGTATGAAACTCCTCCGGCGGAAGAGAAAAAAATCATGGAAGCAAAACAGAAATTTTCCCA
>ENA-ORTH01000273-ORTH01000273.1-human-gut-metagenome-genome-assembly--contig:-NODE-273-length-66862-cov-10.060069_pt1 | contig 66862 bp, 68 predicted proteins | sample MGYA00241914_ERZ509192 | MGnify/ENA primary metagenome ERZ509192 (study PRJEB26280, sample SAMEA2338826) | human gut metagenome | biome: human gut; feature: human-associated habitat; material: faeces...
ACGTACGGTGCAATGAGAGGGGCGAAAATACTAGTTATTTTCCCTCTACTCTATTGCCTGATTAAAAATAGTATTATTTTAAACTAGGTACTTGACAATGCAAAGTAGTGTGTTTATTATAATAGTGTAAGAGGTGATACATATGAACCCAAGAGCTGTAATATATTGTTCAAAACATGGATCAACAAAACAAATTGCGAAAATGATTGCAGATAAATATAATCTGCCTTTGATCAACATCATGCACATTAATGGTTATTCGTTTCAAGAAGTGCCGGTTATCTTTTGTGGATGGATCAAAAAGGGAAAGATCCAAGGTCTGGTTAAAGCCGAGAATTTGTTCTCCTGCATAGAAATCGTAGCGGTTGGATCAATGCCATCTAACGAGAGCTCAAGACTAAAACTTAAATATGAAAACAATATTGATAAACAAATTTTTACGTATGTTCAGTCAAAACCATACATTGAGCCAACATTAAAAGAAAAAATATGGATCTCATTATTTGAACCTACTTTGCAGAAACGATTCATCAGAAAGGAAATCAAGATAGAACATGAATACACAATTTAAAAAAGGTGTTCTAGAATTGATCGTTCTTCAATCAATATCTCATAAAGATCTATATGGATATCAGTTAGTTACTAAAATATCTGAAGTAGTCGATGTGAATGAAGGTACGATTTATCCTCTTTTAAAAAGACTGTTGAACGATCATCTACTAGAGTCATATCTAAAAGAATCAACGGAAGGACCTCCACGTAAGTATTATCATATTACGGCAGCAGGGATTTCCAAATATCAAGAACTTTTGAAAGAATGGAATGAATTCTCAAAACGAGTTAGTGACTTTTTGGAGGAAGAGAACAATGAATAAGCAGGAGTTTTTAAATCAATTAGAAAAGAAATTGGACCGTATCAATGAGACTGAAAGAAAAGATATTCTTATGGAATACGGAACATATATCGATGACAAAATGGCAACAGGTGTCTCGGAAGAAGATGCGGTTTCTGGTTTTGGAGATGTAGATGAATTGGCTGAGGAAATCCTAGATGCTTATAAGATCAATACGGATAATGTGCAAACAAAGGTTGATAAGACACTGGACAAAGTTTATGTTCGTTCAGAAAGTTTATTAAATCGTTTAGGGAATCTCTCAGTGAATGATTTCTTCCATATTGTATTTGATGCTTTCGTACTATTGATTATCTTATTTATAGGAAAAGTCTTGATCGTGGATCTTTTAGGAAATCTATTTATATCGTTATTATTTAGCTTTTCAGGAGGATATTTATATTTTATTGAAAACTTGTTAGAATTTTTATGGGCTGTTGTTTACTTTTTAGCGGGTGTCTTCTTCTTTTTCTCCGTTATGTCTAGACGAATCAATCGTTATAAAAATAAAGCCAGCATTCGTCAGGTCGGTGTAATGGAAGATATAAAGAATACTTGGAATCAGGAATCTCGTACATTAGTAAATGGTAATGATGATAATGAAGAAAAACTACCACCTTTACCAAAAGATAGAGCTCCTCTTTATCATCAGCGTATGAAAACACCTCCAATTAATAATGAGGGAACTCATATTCTTGCCAAGATATTGATCGTCATGGTAGCTATTCCGGTTGTCATTGCCTTGATTTCATTTAGTGTGATATTCTTCGCAATGATTTTTGTCAGTATCACAGAACAGGCAACAAGCATTGGATTATATTTGATATTCTTAGGTTTGATTTGCGGTTCCATAAGCATACTTTGGTTTTTGATTCATGTATGGCCTAAAAAAGAGGTGATGACTGATGCGTAAAATAATGATATTATTTGTGGCTTCTATAGTGATTGTATTAAGTGGATGTTTTGTATTCGCTGCTGAAGTAAGCCATATAGATGTAATCGAAACAGTGGAGAAAAGCAAATCTAAAACTGAATCAATTGTTATTAATGAAAAAACGAAGAATGTGGTCTTAGATACGTCGTTATATGACAAGTCCAATTATTCAATTGTCAATGACATCTATATTGTTGAGAGCCGTCAGGATTCAACACTTGCTCCAAATGAAGTAGTTCTAGAATATAATGATAAGTTTGCAACAGAAGTTAGTGAACTAGGAGATACGACCACTATTAAGTTTTCATCTGAACTTACTTGGATCGACATAAATGGTAATAGTTTATCGAACTTTCAAGATTATCTAGATGTATGGAAAAGCAAAACAGTAACACGAAAAAGTATCGATCCAGAATACTTTAATATTAAAGTTCGTTATGGATCAAATGTGCGAATACTTGACTCAGATAGTCAAGAGTATCAGAATGAATATTTAGATACAGGGGAACAATATTATTGATGATTTGTAGGAAAGAAGAGAAACTGTTAAATAGTTATCTCTTCTTTTTTTACATTCTGTGCTAAAATGTTTCTAGCGAGGTAGTTATGAAAAAACATTCAATGGAAAAGGATTGGCAAAATTTATTAGACAATATCTTGTTTTCTGGAACGAATGTGATTCGTGATGTTTTGGATGCCGGTAAGGATGTATATAAGACCTGGTTCAAAACAGATGCAATCAACAATACTCCTTTGCATAGAAAGAAGGAGAGGAATAGAGCAGATGGAACAGAAGATCTTATCAAGTAGAGCACGATTTGCTCAAATCTTATCCATTCTACATAAACATCATATTGAAAAAGGAATCGATCCTGTAAAGTTTCGTGAGATATTGGAAGACCTTGGTCCAACTTTTGTAAAAATTGGACAAATCATGTCAACGCGACAGGATATGTTTTCAGAGCGTTATTGTAAAGAGTTGATGAAACTTAGAAGTTCTGTTACACCTATGGATTTTGATACAGTACAAACAATCTTAAATGAGGCGTATCAAAAATCTTGGACAGAAATTTATGAAAGCATTGATATGGAGCCTTTAGGCTCTGCTTCGATTGCACAGGTTCATTTCGCTCAATTGAAAAATGGACAGTCTGTTGTCTTGAAAATCCAGCGTCCTTATATCTATGAGCGAATGGAACGAGATGTAAGCTTATTACGAAAAGCTGTCAAGGTATTGAATCTTTCTGATATCGTAAGTTCAGTAATTGATCTAAATATGGTGATCGATGAATTTTGGACGGCGGCAAAGCAGGAAATGGATTTTACCAATGAGGCAATGTTTGCCAAACGATTTAAACGTCTTTTTAAAGATTGTAATTTTGTTTATGCACCTAAAATTTATGATGAGTATACAACACATCAAGTTTTGGTCATGGAATATATTGAAGGAATTGAAATATCAGACACAGAAAAGTTAGATAGTGAAGGGTATGATCGAGTAGAGATTGCTGACAAGCTTGCATACAACTATATTTCACAAGTCATTGAGTATGGTTTCTTTCATGCAGATCCACATTCAGGAAACTTGCGAATCCGCGATGATAAAATCGTATGGATCGATTTCGGAATGATGGGAATCTTGGAAAGAAGAGATCGTGAATTGATGAAAGACGCAGTTCGAGCTTTAGCTTTACGTGATACTACTAAATTAGTAGATACGATCTTAACGCTGGGTATTGTAAATCAGGAGATTGATTATCCGGCTTTTACCAATGAAATTGAAAGGTTTATGAATCAATATTTAAATCTTTCTTTTTCGGAAATGGATTTAGGTGTCATGGTTCAAGATGTCTTTACCATTTGTCATCATTATCACATTGCTTTACCAAAGGGCATCTCAATGTTGGCAAGAAGCATGATGACAATAGAGGCAACCTTGAATGATTTGGATCCTTCGTGTAATATGATGAAGATCATCGCAAATCACAAAGCAACCTTAACGCATGTAGATTTAGGAAAAGAAGCTAAAAAAATCGCATCAAAATCAATTGACGCATTTGTTAAAGGACTAGATTTAAGTGTACAATCCAGTGATGTATTAAAGATGGTACAGCGTGGTCAAGTGAAAGTGAACTTAAACCTTATGGGTTCAGAACAACCAATTGCCAAGATTGATAGAATGATCAATAGGCTTATCATCTGTATTTTGATTGCAGCTTTATTGATGGCATCATCTTTGATTTGTACAACGGATATGGATCCTAAGATTTTAGGCATACCGGCTTTGGGATTTGTTGGATTCATGAGTGCACTTGCAATGTCAATTTGGTTATTTTTCAAGATGTTGCAGCTTCATCGAAGAAATAAATCATTTTAAAGGGGAGTTTGAATGAAGAAAAAAATAGGAACTTATATTGTATCGCTGATCATCATTGTTCTTACATTAGGATATGATCAATGGACAAAGCATATTGTAGAACAGAGCATTCAATTAAATGAGAGAATAGAAGTTATCAAAAACTTCTTTTATCTTACATATGTTCAAAATACAGGGGCAGGCTTTAGTTTATTCGAAGGCTTTGGTATGACGTTCTTTGCGATCGTAACAATCGTTGCCTTGATTTTGATTGGTTATATATACTTTATGGTAAATGACTATCGCTATCAGCTTGCCTTGGCACTTGTCTTTTCCGGGGCAATAGGAAATTTTATAGATCGCTTAGTGCTGGGATATGTTCGAGATTTTTTTAGTTTTTACATTTTTGGATCGCCTTTTCCTGTCTTTAATGTTGCCGATATATGTATCACGATAGGGTTTGCGATACTGTTGATCATTTATATATATGATGAATATAAGGAGAAAAAAAGATGGAAACAAGGGAATTTATCATAGATGATGAAAATGCCAAGATCCGTGTTGATAAGGCAGTTGCATCGCTTTTAGATTTTTCAAGAAAGCGAGTTAAGGATATTTTGGATGAAGGAAATATTTTAGTGAATGGAAGTCCCTGCAAGGCAAGCTATATTTTGCAGGAAGGGGATCATTTGTTAGTTAATATTCCAGAAGTTCAATCTCTGGAAGTGTTGCCGGAGAATATTCCTTTGAATATTGTATATGAAGATGACGATGTAATCGTGATCAATAAACCAAAAGGAATGGTCGTTCATCCTGCCTTTGGACATGTTTCTGGAACATTGGTCAATGCTTTGATGTATCATTGTAAAGATCTAAGTGGTATAAATGGTGTTATGCGTCCAGGAATCGTTCATCGTATTGACAAGGATACATCCGGCCTTCTTGTTGTCTGTAAGAACGATAAAGCACACCTAGCTTTAAGTGAACAATTATCGAATAAAACATGTCATCGAGAATACTTGGCTATCGTTCATCATCCATTCTCTCATGAACATGGAACGATCAATGCTCCAATTGGCCGCGATGAAAAAGACCGTCAGAAGATGGCAGTAACGGCCAATAATTCCAAGGAGGCAATCACACATTTTACTGTGCTGGAAAACTTTAAAGACTATGCTTTGGTGCGTTGTCGTCTTGAAACAGGACGAACACACCAGATTCGTGTCCATATGCAGTATATAAAACATCCAATTGCCGGAGATCCTAAGTATGGTCACCGTAAGACAATTGATACCAACGGGCAGTTGCTTCATGCTTGTAAACTGGAGTTCATTCATCCAACAACAAAAGAATACATGAGTTTTGAGGCAGAACCAGATCAGACTTTTAAAAATATATTAGAAAAATTAAGGAAAGGAGATTCTGTATGAAACGAACCGATGTATTAAGCTGGGATGAATATTTTATGAGCATGGCTCATTTAAGTGCCAAAAGGTCAAAAGATCCTAGTACGCAGGTGGGAGCGTGTATAGTGAATTCACAAAAAAGAGTTGTCGGTCTTGGATACAATGGTTTTCCTAAAGGATGCGATGATAATGAATTCCCATGGGCTAGAGATGGCGAATTTTTAGATACGAAATATCCTTATGTCGTACATGCTGAATTAAATGCGATCCTTAACAGTATACAGGATCTAAATGGTTGTACGATTTATGTCTCTTTGTTTCCATGTAATGAATGTGCAAAGGCAATTATTCAATCAGGTATCAAATGTGTAGTATATGAAAGCGATAAGTATGCTGGAACTGAAGCTAATATTGCTTCTAAGAAAATGTTTCGAGATGCTGGGGTTGAACTAGTTCAATTAACATATGAAATTACAGTAGACGTAAATGTAAAAAAGAGTGTGCAAAACTTATAACCGCTTTCATAGGTTTTTGGGTAGTATATTTATAAAATCATGTTACAATATTATCATGATTTTTATTACAGGGGATACGCACAGGGAATTGGATATACATACGATAAATCCCAGGGAGTTTGTTGAGGGAAGAACGTTAACTAGAGATGATTATGTAATCATCTGTGGTGATTTTGGCTGTATCTGGGACGGAGGTTCTGGTGATCGATTTTGGTTGAACTGGTTAGAATCTGAAGGTTGGAACACTTTATTTATTGATGGAAATCACGAAAATTTTGATGTATTAAATCAGTATCCCGAAGAAACTTGGCATGGAGGAAAAGTTCATCGTATCCGTTCAAATATTTTTCACTTAATGCGAGGGGAAGTATTTGACATAGAAGGGAAAAGTTTCTTTACGTTTGGTGGTGCCAGTAGCCATGATGCTCAATATCGTACAGAACATCAAACTTGGTGGAAAGATGAATTACCAACAACTTCTGAAATTGAACATGCATATCAAACACTTGAGAAGCACGATTGGAAAGTGGATTATGTATTGACCCATGATATCTATCGTTCTCATCCTTTGGGAAATAAATATACATGTGATATGTCTTTATATGGGGACGGGTATCATAATGTACCCGATTTTTTGGAAAGCATAAAAAATAAGCTTGATTATTCATATTGGTTTAATGGTCATTATCATACCGATGAAGTGCATTTTGCAAATCAAAAACCTTGTATAACATTGTTTGATCGAATCATAAATATAGAAAAAGTAGATGACTTTATAAATGAAAAAACAGGATATAAGCTAGATAATTAGACTTATGTCCTGTTTTTCTTAAAAATCAAATGTTAAAGGATTGTAGCTTGTTCTATGGTTTTCGTTCATGCTGTTTAGAACTTGCATATCCTTGTCTTCTAATGTGAAATCAAAGACAAAAAAATTTTCTTCTAAACGAGCCGGATTTTTTGATTTTGGTATAGGAATTATATTTTGTTGAATGTTCCATCGCAATAATATTTGAGCTGGGCTCTTATTATATTTTTGTGCTATTTCTTTTATTTTTTGATTTTACATGTTTCCTCTTAATAATGGCCCCAAGCCATGGTTATTATATTGTTTTCTTTACAGAATGAAAGCAAGTCTTCATCATGCATCAGTGGTGTATGTTCGATCTGATTTATTATTGGTGCTATGGTACAGTGGGATAATAAATGTTGGAGTTGTTCTTTTTCAAAGTTGCATACTCCTATAGTTTTGACTTTATTTTGTTTATATATATATTCTAAAGCACGCCATGTTTCCAGTGTTCGGCTTTTATTAAGTCCGGGTCAATGAATTAAAAATGCATCAAGATAATCTGTTTTTAACTTTGACAAAGAATCATAAAAACTTGTAATTGTGTTTTTATAGCCTTGGTTGCTGTTATCAACTTTGCTGATAAGAAAAATATCATTTCTATCTATTAGATTTGCTTGAATAGCATTGCCTAATGCATCTTCATTATGATACATTTGAGCAGTATCAAATAATCTATATCCAATATTATATGCATATTTTATAACGTCATTCATCTATGCACCTGGTTCGATGTTAAAAACACCAAGGCCAATCTAAGGAATTGATATATTATTCTTTAATTTAATCATATGGATCACCCTTTTCATGAAATGAATTATATATTGTATCTTTTTGTAATTCAATGTTTAAAAAATACAAAAAAAGCTGTATCTTCATTAAAATGATACAGCAAATATTTTTATTATATAATTCCTTCTAGATTGTCATCTATCGTTTTCTTTAGTGTATCGAATGAGTTGTTGAATTTAGCCTGATCATTTTCGTTTAGTGGTAGACAAACAACTTTTTCGATTCCGTTTGAACCCACAACACTTGGTGTACCGATAAAGTATCCTTCACGACCATATTCACCATTTTGGTATGCCGAAACAGGTAAAATAGCACGTTCGTTATTCAATACACAAGTTACGATTCGTCTTAATGCCAAACCAATACCATAGTATGTAGCTTTTTTCTTTTCAATGATGTGATAAGCTTTATCACGTACGCTTACATAAATATCTTGAAGTTCAGCGAGTAAAATATCTTCTTCATCTAAGTATTCTAATAGATGTTTACATCCGATATAGCAATGAATCCAAGGGACGAAACTTGAATCTCCATGTTCACCCATGATATAAGCGTGGATGTTTGTAGAAGCAAAACCAAGTCTTTCAGATAAGGCAAAGCGTAAACGAGCTGAATCTAATACTGTACCAGATCCAATAACGTGGTTTTTAGGAAGTCCACTTGATTTCCATGCGACATAAGTCATGATATCAACAGGGTTGTTGGCAACGATCAAGATACCGTTGAAGTTATTATTTTTTAAAGATTCGCATACGTTCTTTGTGATACCAGCATTGATCTTAACTAATTCAAGACGAGATTGTCCTGGTTTTTGAGCAGCACCTGCTGTTAAAACGACGATATTTGTATCGTGTGAATCAGCTTCATAGGAACCTGCAGTAATTTTCATTTTACCTTGTGCATATAATAGCCCATCACTTAGGTCCATCTGTTCTCCTTCAGCTTTGTCAGTGTTGACATCGACTAAGACTAATTCATCGATTCCTTTTTCGTTCAGTAATGAGTAAGCAAAACTCATACCGACAAATCCGGTTCCTACCAGCATTACTTTACGTTTTGAAATTTTTTCTTGTTGCATAATTATATATATCCTCCTAACGTATTGAATTTAATTATATTATAGCGATTTCATAGTATTTTCACAACAAAAACGATTGGATAAATCGAATTAATTTAATAAAACTTAAATAAAATTCTTGTCATATAATACGTTTAAATGAAGAAAAAAATAAAGAAAAATGCAAAAAAACAGTAAAACAATCTGTTTTACTGTTGCTGGCTCTGTGATTGAAGTGTAATATTTACTTCCTGTTGTTGACCATCACGTTCAATGACCATCGTTACGGTATCACCGATCTTGTGTTCATTTAAGATAGCTTTTACTTCACTTGAAGAGGTGATGTCCTGTCCATCAAATTTAACGATACGATCATTAACTTGAAGTCCTGCTTGATCAGCCGCTCCACCTTCAACTACTTGGACAATATAACATCCGGCTTCCATATTTCCTTGAGAATAATAGCTTTGTCCTGAGTAATCATATAAGCTGACATTCAGTGCTGGTCTTGAAGTGACAGAACCATTTTCAATCAATTCATTGATGATATCGATCGCTCCATTAATTGGAATAGCAAATCCTAGACCTTCAACACCGGTTGAACTTTCTTTGGCATTTACGATACCAATCAAGTTGCCTGAAGCATCAAATAATCCTCCTCCGGAGTTTCCAGGGTTGATAGCGGCATCGGTTTGCAGCAAGGTCATCGTTGTATCATCGATCGTGATTTGACGATCTAACGCGGAAATGATACCTGTTGTAACGGTTCCACCTAATTCGCCTAATGGATTACCAATAGCGATAGCTGCATCACCAACTTCAAGAGAATCGCTGTCACCGAATGTAGCAGGCGATAAGCCTGTAGCATTGATTTTTAAAACTGCTAAATCAGTTTGTGAATCTGAACCGATAATTTCAGCTGAATATTCTTGACCATCTGTGGTACGAACAGCGATGGCTGTTGCATCTTCAATTACATGGTGGTTAGTAATGATATAACCATCTTCACTCATGATTACACCGGATCCAGCACCTTGTGTGATGTACTGTTGTTGTAACAACCCTCCGCTTGAAGCAACTCCCTGTGTCGTTATTTCTACAACGCTAGGTCCACATTTTGCAGCTATATCGCTCACATCATTGATAGCAGCTGTAGAAGAGTTTCCGGATTGTTGGTTAATAGTGACTCCAGAAGGTCCTGTCATATTGTTGGCGAGCATGGCTCCACCAAAACCACAGGCGCCAGCGGCTACAACAAAGGCAGCAGCACCAGCTATATATTTAGGATTGATAGAGTTCTTTTTCTTTTGGAACTCTGGTGGCGTTTGAGAATTTTGATTCATAAAATACTCCTCCTTATTTAATACAATGTTAGTATACGCCAAAAATATGGATTTTTCTTTTCAGATACGTGTGAAATTTTGTTTTTTTTATTAAAAAATCGGTAAAAAAATGGTCTAAATGTAGTTATAAAACGTAAAAAAGTGCTATAATGTGCCTGTTAATAGAAGGAGGTATTTGTTCTATGCCTGTTAAGAAAACAACACAAGTAACGAAAGAAGATAAAACTGTGAAGGCTCCTGCAAAGAAGGCGGCTACCAAAACAACTACAGTTAAGAAGACTGCAGCTAAAAAGAAGGAGACATCTGTTGAAAAAGAAACAAAAACGGTTAAACAAACACCAACTGCGAAAACAACAAAAACAAGCAAAAAAACTGCAGCGGCAAACAAAGAAGTTAAAGCGCCTGCAAAGAAAACAGCTTCTAAAAAGGCTTCTGAAGTGGTATCTAAGAAAGTAGAACAAAAGAAGGAAATGCCTAAAAAAGAAGCATCAAAAAAAGAAACAGTTAAAAAAGCGAATCCAAAGAAAACTTCAAAGGCTGTAAAGCTTGCTCAATATAACAACTTTGGGATTGATACATGTATTGATATGGCAAGAGCTATGGGCGTTGATATGGGCTATGATCAATATGCAAATATGTTGTTGGAAATTACGGATCTAAAGACCATTGCCAACAATATTATTGATAAATATGATTTAAAGACGAAAAAGTTTAGTTTTGATGAAGATGGATATGATATTGATTTGATCGAAGTATTAGTATCAAAAATTGCTGATACAGTTGATATCAAAGCACAGGATTTCATTGAATTAGGTGGTATCGCCAAAGAATGTCTAGCTTATGAACTATCGGATGATGCTAGTGCAAACAATGATGAATATCATAAAGAATTTGATCTAGTCAAGAAGATCTTAATGATTGCTCAAAGAAAGGATCTTCATACAATGGAAGAACTAGCTTCATTGTTGAAGATGGATATGACAGATACTATCCTGCACTATATGGATGTTGCGTATAATGTATTAAAGAACTGGCAGTATGATGATGTTAAGTATTATGAAAACTTTATTTATGCTGTGTTATCTCACTTTACAGATTTACACGATAAATATGCAAATCGTGCAATGATGGATGTCGCTGATCTTTACATTGAACATGGAGATTATGGCTTGGGAGATGCCAACTATGGATACATCATTCGCGAAAATCAAATCAAAGACTATATCTATTATCGTTATGCCAATGTATACGTAGACATTGATCGTGAAAAAGCTCGATCAATTGCTCAGTCTGCATTACAATATGTTGATTCTCGTTATACATACTATCCAAATATTATGAGCATTTTGGAAGACTAAGTCTTCCTTTTTTTTTTAGATATCTTGTTGAATGGTAGTTTTTATCTTGATTTTTATAAAATGATTGGTATTATATTTCTTGCGAATATTATTGAGGAGGTAATTATGGCAACTCAAACAAAAATACCTGAATGGGTTTTTCAATGCTTAGACCAATACGGAAACTGTGCATGTGGCCGTGCAATTACTAAAAAGTTCGGTAAAGATAAGTTATTATCTGCACTGGAAAAAATGGGATATCCATGCGACCTTGAAGTTTTAAGTGATCAAAAAGATAAAAGCGCTTATCCAAAAGATGGAACATATATCCTAGTTTCAAAAAATCGTCAGGAATTGATTGTAGAGGATGAATAAGAGGTATCTGAAAAGATACTTTTTTTCTTAAGGAAAGATAACAATGAAGAAATTAATAATTACTATTTTTACAGCCGTTTCAATGGTTCTTTGTCTAAGTGGATGTTCATCTGCAGAACAAACAACTTCGATTCAGTCAGTTTCTGTTGAGGATATTCCAGCTTATACAAATAGTCCATATGTAGTCATCAATGATAATGTGCCGGATTTTGATTTATCGAAAAAGCAGGATAGTTATCAGATCTATAGCGAGCTGGATGATTTAGGTCGAACATTAGATGCAGAAGCTTGTTTAAGTAAAGATATGATGCCAACTGAAGAAAGAAATAGTATTTCTTCGATTCATCCTTCGGGATGGCATTCCATTCAAGATGACAGCATTCCAGGTGGTTCTTTATACAACCGGTGTCATTTGATAGCTTATCAGTTAACTGGGGTAAATGATGAAAGAAATTTGATTACTGGAACACGATATTTAAATGTAGAAGGTATGCTGCCTTTTGAAGAGATGGTAGCCGATTATATTCGAGAAACAGACAATCACGTATTATATCGAGTTACACCTTATTATGAAGGTGATAATCTTGTGGCGAGTGGAGTTTTTATGGAAGCCTACTCACTCGAAGATAAAGGAGATGGTATTTGTTTTCATGTATATTGTTACAATGTAATGCCGTCGGTAGAAATTGACTATAAAACAGGAGATGCTGTCATAGAAAATTCAAATATAGATACGCAGACACAAAAAGATTATATCTTAAATATTAAAAGTAAAAAGATCCACCTTCCTGAATGCAATGGAGTGCAAACCATGAGCGATAAGAATAAAAAAGAAGTTCATGCGAGCATTGATGAACTTCAACAGGAAGGATATTCGATTTGCAGCAACTGTATTCATTAGAGCTTTTTAATGATTTCTTGAACGAATTCCTGTGTTGTACTATGTCCTTTTAAATCTGGAGTCAGTACTTTTTTCTCAAGGAATACTTCATTTAAAGCATTTCGGATGTTTTGTGCGACATTTATTTGGCCAAGGTCATCTAACATCATGCATGCCGATAACAACAATGCACTTGGATTTGCGATACCTTTACCTGCAATATCTGGAGCGCTGCCATGAACTGCTTCATACATCGCATATTCGTCGCCTTTATTACAACTTGGCAATAAGCCTAATCCACCAATCAAACCACTGGTTAGATCCGAGATGATGTCTCCGTATAGATTTGGCATGACCATGACATCAAACTGCCAGGGATTCATGACCAACTGCATACATGTGTTATCAACAATCAAGGAGTTAGATTGAATCTGAGGATACTCCTTTGCGATATCTTTAAAGATTTCTAGAAATAAACCATCGGTTTTCTTGAGGATGTTTGCCTTATGAACACATGTTAATTTTTTTCGATTATGTTTAACGCAATATTCAAAAGCCGCCTTGATGATTCGAGAGCTGGCTTTTTTTGTGATGATCTTATAGGCGATTATGGTATTATCATCGATGACTTCCTCTTTTCCTACATATAGATCTTCGGTATTTTCGCGAAAGGTAACGATATCAATGTCTTTAAAATATGTATCTAATGCAGGATTGGATTTAGCTGGACGTATATTGGCCCATAAATCATATTTGGTTCTTAAAGTTACATTTAAGGAACGAAATCCTTTTCCAATGGGTGTTGTGATAGGAGATTTTAATAAGACTTTATTTTTTTGAAAGGAATCAAGAGCTTGTTGGGGAATATATTCCTGGCATTTGTTAAAGACAGCTTCACCAACATCAAAGATTTCATAATCAAGGTCTGCTTTGGCATGATTTAAAATTTCAATTACGGCATCTGTAATTTCAGGGCCGATTCCATCTCCTCTAAATACTGTGATCGTTTTCATGATTATCATCCTCCAATTTCTTAAGTGAACCAACATAAACGTTGGCTGGTCGTATCAGTTTTCGATTTGATTGACGATTTTCTAGATGATGTGCGATCCATCCAGCTGTACGACTGATACAAAATAATGGTGTAAATAGAGATTCGCTGATGCCTAACATAGAATAGGCAAACCCACTGTAGAAATCCACATTGGCGCAGGCAGTTACACCTTTTTCTTTTTTCATAACGTCAATAGCAGCGTTTTCAAAGGCCTCCAAGGTATAGAAAGTATCCAACTGACCTTTTTCTTTGGCCAGTTTTTTACACTCTGCTTTGATGCATTGACATCTAGGATCGCTGATCGTATAGATCGCATGACCGATTCCATAGATCAAGCCACTTTTATCAAAAAAGTCTTTATTAAGTAATTGATAGGCAATGTTTTTCATAAGCTCAGGGTCTCTTGAATGTTTGGTTACTTTAAGGATTTCTTTCATCTGCTGGTAAACTTTTGTGCTGGCTCCACCATGTCTAGGTCCTTTTAAAGAGCCAATTGCAGCACTGATACATGAATAAATATCAGTTCCAGTACTGGAAATAACGACATTGGCAAATGTAGAATTATTTCCACCACCATGATCAGCGTGCAAGACCAAAAGCGTATCCATAACACGAGCTTCCTGATGAGTGTATATATTGGATCCACGAGCCATTACAAGAATATTTTCCGCAAGACTTTTATTGGGCAATGGGTATTCACAGATTTGTTGCCCAGTAAAAAAAGAAAATGTAATTAAAGGAATCTGCGCCAATATGGAGAGTCCTTTAAGCATTCTTTCTTCTAAGGTGTCTGAATCTGGATTTGGATCTTGTCCATATAGTTTTAAAACTTCGATCTGTACACCGTTTAAAATGCTGGTGGTTTGATACTTAGGATCAATGTTACAAAGATTTCGCTTCTTAAGAAGTTCCTGTGTAAATAAAGATAATTCTTCTGCATTCGGAAGTTTTCCATAGATCAATAAAAAAGCAATTCTTTCATAGTTGCCTAATTGGGCAAAGTTAGGATCATTGATCAAATCTTGGACGGAATAGCCACGATAGATTAGTTTTCCATCAACATTGATCTTTTTTCCATGGATGTATTGATAACCGACAACATCACAGATCTTAGTCAATCCAACTTTGACTCCCGTTCCATTATCGTTTCTCAAACCTGCTTTTACACGATATCTAGGATATAAAGAAGCATCGATATAATTCTCTTTTTCACTTTCCATATATATAGTTTTCAAAGTTTTCATAGCATTACCTTTCATTTTGTTTCATTATTATATCATAAACTTTCAAATTGTTACATTTTTTGTTATAATTAATGACATTAGGAGGAATGCTCATGAATTTAACACAAAAAATCATTAAAGAACATTTGATAAAAGGAACTTTAGAGCCAGGTAGTCCAATTGAAATTAAAATGGATCAGACATTGACGCAGGATGCGACTGGTACCATGGCATATATGCAGTTAGAAGCTATGGGAATAAAAAGAGTTAAGACAGAGATATCGGTCTCGTATGTTGATCATAACACGTTACAGAATGGATATATGAATGCAGATGATCATGCCTATCTTCAAAGTGTAGCAGCCAAATATGGAGTATATTTTTCTCGTCCAGGAAATGGGATTTGTCATCAGGTGCACTTAGAGCGATTTGCTAAACCATCGAAAACGTTAATAGGATCGGATTCACATACACCAACAAGTGGCGCCATGGGATGCTTAGCGATAGGGGCAGGTGGTTTGGATGTTGCCAAGGCAATGGCAGGAATCGGATATCGTCTAACAATGCCAAAAGTTGTCCAGGTCAATCTTCATGGAAAACTTTCGCATGGAGTATCTAGCAAAGATATTATTTTAGAATTGCTAAAAAGATTAAGTGTTAAAGGTGGAGTATCTAAAGTTTTTGAATATACCGGAGAAGGTGTTAAAGACCTATCGGTTTATCAAAGAGCAACGATTACAAATATGGGAGCTGAATTAGGGGCTACAACTTCTATCTTTCCAAGTGATGAAATCACACTTGCTTTTTTAAAACAACAAAATAGAGAAGAGGATTATATTGAACTAAAAGCCGATGAAGATGCGACTTATGATGAGTATATTGATATTGATCTATCTTCATTAAGACCAATGGCTGCATGCCCAGATTCTCCAGACGCGATTAAAAACATCAGCGAATTAAAAGGCATTAAAATCGATCAGGTAGCGATTGGTTCATGTACCAATTCTGGATATGAAGATTTGATGAAGGCAGCTACAATTTTGAAAGGAAAAACGATTGCCCCAAATGTAAGCCTGGTTGTTTCTCCAGGATCACGTCAAGTCATGATGAAATTGATTCAAAATGGAGCTCTAGCTACTTTTATTCAAGCTGGAGCTAGAATCTTAGAGTGTGCTTGTGGTCCTTGTATCGGCATGGGACAATCGCCTAAAAGTGATGGTATTTCATTAAGAACGTTTAATCGTAATTTTTATGGACGTTCTGGAACATTAAGCGCTGGCATTTATTTGGTATCTCCAGAAGTTGCAGCGGCAAGTGCTATTGAGGGGAAATTTGTTGATCCAACCGAATTAGATTATGATGATACATTTGAAAAAGAACCTGTTTATATCGATGACAGTATGATCATAGCTCCAGTAGAAAATACAGACGATATAGAAATCATTCGTGGACCTAATATAAAACCGCTGCCAATCAATGATAGAATGGATCAGATCATTGATAAGAAAGTAATCGTAAAATTACCGAATAATATAACGACAGATCATATTGCGCCTGCTGGTGCCGAAGTTTTGCCATATCGTTCGAATATTGAGAAACTTTCTACATTTGTCTTTAAGAATAATAAACCACATTTTGCTGAAATATGTAAAGAAAATCATGGAGGGATCATTGTGGCAGGAGAGAATTATGGACAAGGATCTTCTAGAGAGCATGCGGCTTTAGCTCCAATGTATTTACAGATCAAAGCGGTTATCGCAAAATCATTCGCCCGTATACATTTGGCAAATTTAATTAATTTTGGAATCCTTCCACTCGTTTTTAAAGATAAGGAAGACTATGACTTCATTGATGAAATGGATGAATTAATGATTGAAGATACTTCAAAATTATATGAAACAAATGAAATCAAAGTTTATGATAAAACTAAAGATAAATACTTTACTGCCTTAACTTCTCTTTCAAACGAAGATATAGATATTTTAATGGCTGGTGGGGCGTTAAATTATATTAAAGACCAACAATAAAAGAGCTGGATTCCAGCTCTTTATTCGTATATATCAAAATAATCCTGATAGATATCGAAGTTTTCATCTGAATGGATCTTTGCGGCAAAGAAAGCATTTTTATCATTTAAAACTTCACGGGATACATTGACGATCGGTTCTTTGAATTTATAGATTCCATCCTCGTTTACACGCCAAATGTTTTCATTATGGTGTGTAGCAGGTGAGAACTTTTTTAACATAGTTGCGATTGCAAGTTCTTCTGGATACATACACATCTTAAAGTTATTGGAACAATAGGCAAGGTTTTCTGCTAAGGCAACAGCACTTTCGTGTCTTAATACGAACCATGGATAACTCAATACTAGAACATCATCCAATTTTTTTTGCTTGAAATTATGAATGACACCAGCTGTAAACTTGTTCATACCTTGAATGATCTTTGATTTTTGAAAGTCCATTGAATTTGTAAAGAATGCATACTCTTCAAATCGAGTCATAAGTTCTGGATCATCTTCACTTGTTTTTTCAACATAGTAGATATCCTGTTCAGGATATTTGTTTAGATAGTCTTCCAAATCCTTTTTCTTAGTAATAGGGATCATCCCATCTGTCAAATTAATGAAGGCATCATACTTAAATCCGTTTTCCTCTTCTTCCTCTAGAGCATCTGCGATGGAAATGATCATACCGCGTGGTAACGATAGATCTCCAGGCAAGGCAGCTTCCTGCTTATGGACTAAGTGCATGCTTGGTTCATTGCCATAGGCAAGCATGAGATCATCTCTTAAATCGTCATCATTCACGATGACATAACAATCATCACCGGCTTCTAAAATTGTATCTAGATTTTCTGTGATTTCATCATAATTTTTTTTCATATAATGTATCAAATATGCTATTTTCATGGTTTTCCTCCATTTTGAATTTTGTCTTCAGTAAAACAAGTATAACATATTTTATAGAAGTTGACTTAATATACTTGTACCAATTGAGTTATTGGGCATAGAGAATCCAAAGTTATCCAGGATCGTAGCTCCAATTGTTGCAAAATTGTTTTGGTCTTCTAATTGCTTTGATTCAATGAAACGTTTGGAATATATCATCAAAGGTACGATTTCCTTTGTATGGTCGCTTCCTCTGTGAGTTGGATCATTGCCATGATCGGCTGTGACAATCAGAAGATCATTTTGTGTAAGCTGATTGATCAATGTCTTTAAGTTTTTATCAAATGCTTCAAGTTCTTTGCCATAACCTATAGGATTTCTTCGATGTCCCCATTTCGCATCAAAATCAACCAGGTTACAAAAACATAATCCTGTAAAGTCTTTTTTTGTCAGTTCGATCGTTTGTTGCATGCCATGGATACTGGAATCTGAATGTAAGCTTTCAGAAATGCCCTGACCATTAAATATGTCACTGATCTTACCAATACCAATTACATCCAGCTTGTTTTCCTTTAGAACATCTAAACAAGTTTTATGAGGTGGTCGCAATGCATAATCTTTACGATTGGAAGTACGAATATATTGCCCGTTTTGGATGATATAAGGCCTAGCAATCACACGTCCAACCTTCCATTCAGGGCGCATCGTCAGTTCTCGAGCAATCTGGCAACAGCGGTAGAGTTCATCGAGTCCCATGATTTCTTCATTGCCACAAATTTGTAATACAGAATCCGCACTGGTATATACGATCATCTTTTTTGAATGGCTCATAGTTTCCTGTGGTGCCAGTTCTTTTAGAATTTCGGTTCCACTGGCTGCCTTGTTTCCGATAATTTCATGTCCGGTCTGTTTTTCTAACTCCTGGATCAGTTCAACAGGGAATCCGGTTTCAGTAAATGTAATGAAAGGTTTATCCAAATAGATGCCCATCATTTCCCAATGACCGGTAATCGTATCTTTTCCAACACTGGCTTCAAACATTCTTCCGTAATAACCTGTTGGTTCTGAAGCTATTTTGGCATGGATCGTTGGATGTAACTGGCCTAAACCAAGTTTCATCATCGTATCGATGTGAAATGGATTCATGATCAGATCAATGTGTCCAAATGTGTCTGCACCTTCATCGCCATATTCTTTGGCATTTGGCATTGCGCCAATGCCAAATGAATCGACAATGATCAAAAAAATTCGTTTAAATTGAGTCATGTCATTATTATATAAAAAAACTGCGAGTTATTCACCCACAGTTTCCAAAATTGTTTTTTCTAACGCTTTTGCGGCCAAAAGACAAGTGTTTAAACACTTTGTTTCTTTGGTATGATGAATGGGTTTTACATGGGCGCAGTCCATGTTTCCAAGCTCTTCTTTAAAGTTGCGAACACATTTTTGTGTATAGGGCCTGATTTCATCCAACTGGTCGTGTGCTTTTGTCTTTATGACCATTTTTGATAAAGCAGCTACACTACCTACAAGAGCTCCACATGTAGAGCCAACAAACATACCTCCACCAAAGCCGGCAATCATTTTCATGTCTTCATCATGAAGATCAAGATGATAATATTCATTGGCAGCACGAATGAGTGTTTCAGAACAGTTATATCCAGATGTATAATATTTTTCAACTACGGTTTGAAATTCTGTCATATTAACGATCCCACCCGAAATCTTTTAAGATTTCTTCTATGTTTTCTTCGAATGTACCAAAAGTGATACCAAGATTTTCTAATTTTGAAGAGTCAAGACGATAGTCTCTGAAACGTTCACTATACCTTTCTTTATTAGGAAGGATGTATTTTGCGATTGCCTCATCGCTTGCCTTAAGTTCTTTGGCGATATAAACTGCCGTTTCATATGTCGTCATCTCGTTTTTGCTGGCGACATGATAAGTGCCTGTATCTAATGCAGTGATCTTTTCAAATTGTTGAGCCAATTTTTTAGCATATGTCATGCATCTTCTTTCATTGCATGTAAACAATGTTGGTGTTTGATGCAACAATGCATTCATAACGTTTTTAATGATACTTGGGCTGGCTTTGACTTTATCAAAGCTTAACCCCATCATCCAGGAAAAACGTAAGATCAAATAGTCATCCAATTGTTCATGGATTAGATCTTCACATTCGATCTTGTTTTTACCATATACCGTTACAGCGCTGACGGATTCTTCTTCATTAAAAGGTCCATGGTTTTCTTTACCATTAAATACTTGTTCCGTTGAACAGAAAATCAAACGGGCCTGATTTTTTTTGCAGGCTTCAATGATCTTTTGTGTGGATTCCACATTGATCTTATGTGCTAATTCCGGATTCTCTTCACATACAGCTGTTGTTGCATTAGCGGCTGTGTGAAAACAGATGTCAAATTGTTTATCTTTTAAGAAAGCTTCGACTTCTTCTGGTTTGCTTAGATCGGCATCTTTTCTTGTCATCGTTATCCAGTTGAATTTATGATGGTTTTCTTTACGAACATAGCTTGCGATATAACCATTCGCTCCGGTTACTAAGATTGTTTTCATTTGTTTTCTCCTTTAACTGGTTGACTTAATAACACGTGTGCACCTTTTTGTAAGGTGATTTCTTTAGCGTTTGCCGGTACAAACATACTATCATAACGTGGTAATGTGATGGTCGTACCATTCCATATGATATCTGTATCTTCATCCACATTGGTCAAGATTACAAAATGTGTATCACTTGTAATTGTCTGATTTTCTGTAGCAAAGATTTCATCGACAGTAAAGAATGGAGTATCGCCAATTCTTCGTGTTTCTTCTTTCGCTTCTTCAAAATGAGGCTGTAAGGTAAAATTTGTTACATCAAATGATTCTTTTAAATGCAGTGGTCTTGGGTTGCCATTGGCATCTTTTCGATTGTAGTCATAAAAACGATATGTTGTATTGGAATTTGTTCCTACTTCAATGGCCCAGATATCTTTTCCAAGAGCGTGCAGCATACCAGCTGGAATCGTTATATAGTCACCTTTTTTAACCGGCCATTTTTGAAGATATTGCTCTAATGTATTATCCTCTAAGGCTTTTTTGATTATGTTGGCATCATCCACATTTGTTCCAGCAACCAATGTAGCACCTGGTTTAGCATCAATGATATACCAGCTTTCATATTTACCAAAATCATTGGAATGCTTTTTTGCGTATTCATCTTCTGGATGTACTTGAATGCTCAAGGCATCTTCTGTATCTAAATAGGCCAGGCGCAGCATTTCATGAAGTGTATATCCTTTTCCTAACATTCCTTCCATATCCTGATCGATCAATTCTTGTAGAGTTGTTTCTTCCGGCAGGTTGGTAATTTTATTTGTACAGTAAGGATGAGCTGAAACTTCCCACCATGTTCCGTATTTTCTATCGTAGTTACGATGTTTGCTGAGATGATCAGACCCCCATATTGTATAGTCTGGGATTGGTTTCAATAATAATGGCTTCATTTTATTCACCTTCAAATTCTTTTAAGATATTTAGAGAAGAACTCGTTCCAATGCGGGTAGCTCCTGCTTCAATCATTTCTTTACAAGTTTTCCAGTCGCGGATTCCTCCTGCAGCTTTTACTTGAACTTCACCTTCTACAGCTTCAACCATGATCTTAACATCTTCTATGGTAGCTCCACCAGTTCCAAAACCTGTGCTTGTTTTGATAAAGTCTGGTTTTACTTCTTTGGCGATCAAAGCTAGTTGGCGAATTTCATCTTTTGTCAAATAGCAGTTTTCAAAAATAACTTTTAATAAAACCTGTCCTTCTGTACAGATTTTTTTGAATTCTTCCATTTCATGACGAATAAAGTCCCAATCATGCATCTTAGCTTTACTTATGTTGATTACATAATCAATTTCATCAGCGCCCTGTTCGATGGCCCATTTGCATTCAAATAGTTTTGTATCCAGTCCACACTGTCCTAATGGAAATCCAATAGCAGCACCTACATGAACATCGGTTCCTTGTAATTGTTCTTTACAGAATTTAGTCCATTCTGTGTTAATAGCGACCATGGCAGCTCCAATTGTCTTTGCTTCCGTACATAGTTTTTCTAAGTCGGCATTGGTTGCATATGCCTTTAAAAAAGTATGGTCAAAATATTTTGCAAGTGATTGTTTTGTTAAGTTTTCTGTTTTCATCACATTCTCCTCCTATTGATAATTTTAATAGAATTAATTCGTAAATTCAAGCAATGTTATAACATTTAAATCATAAAAAGTATGCTATACTGTCGAGGGTGATGAAATATGACAACTTTAGATAGAAGCATAGAATTTAAAAAAGTTTTAATGGTAATCACAAGAAAAACGATAAAGAAAGAGACTCCATTAAAAGAAGGATATAAATATACACCTTTTAGCAAAGAACTTTTAGATTCATGGTGCAGACTTCATGTAAAAACAGGCTTATTTGAAACGATGGAACAGGCAAAGAATAAATTAGATGAGATGTTACAACAAGATGAAGACTTCTTTAAAGAGAACTTTCTTTTTGTGGTAAATGAAGCCAATGAACTGGTAGCCAGTGCTGGATTATGGACAGGAAAAGATTTTGATGGAAATCGTCTTCGTTTGCATTACATATCTGTTGATCCAAACGAGCAGCATAATGGAATTGCGCATGCGATGATTTCACGTTTATGCATCAAGTATGATTCGATTCCAGGTAAGTATCCATTGTATTTAGCAACACAGAGCCAGTCTTATGGTGCGATTGCTCTGTATAGTCGAATGGGATTTACACCTTACTTAGGTGAGTATAATGGATGTTCTCAAGAAAAAAATGAAGCGGCATGGGAATATACAACAGAAATTTTAAGAGAAAAGGTTAAATAATAGGGAAGAAAGGTTACTTTTAGCAGTTATATCTTGACTCTGCTAAAGAGTTGCGTTATACTAGCATACGCAAGGCTAGAGTGCTAAAAGGAGTGATATTATGGCCAGAAAAAAACAATTTAAGGCTGAATCAAAACGATTATTAGATTTAATGATCAATTCAATTTATACGCATAAGGAAATCTTCTTACGTGAGTTGATTTCTAATGCAAGTGATGCGATCGATAAATATTATTATTCAAATGCCGGACATGTAGATCCATCTACATTTGAAATTCGTATTGAACCAAATAAAGAAGCTCGTACATTAACTATTTCAGATACTGGTATTGGTATGTCTAAAGAAGAATTGGAAGAAAATCTAGGTACCATTGCCAAGAGTGGGTCTTTGGCATTCAAAGAACAAATGGAAAACAACAAAGAACATGAAAATGATGTGGATATCATTGGTCAGTTTGGTGTTGGGTTCTACAGTGCATTCATGGTTGCCAAAGAGTTATGCGTAATTTCTAAAAAAGATGGCAGCGATGAAGCTTATAAATGGATCAGTGATGGCGATTCAGGATATACGATTGAACCAGCTGAAAAAGAAACAACAGGTACTACAATTATCTTGACTTTAAAAGATGATACTGAAAATGACGATTATTCTAAATATTTGGAAACATATACACTTAAAGATTTGATCAAAAAATATTCAGATTATATCCGTTACCCAATTAAGATGAATGTTGAAACCAGCAAGATCAAAGAGGAAACAAAAGATTCTGATAAACCAGAATATGAAACTGTTATTGAAGATCAGACATTGAATTCCATGGTTCCATTATGGAAACGTCAAAAATCTAAAATAACCGATGAGGAATACAATCAATTCTATAAGGATCATTTCTATGATTATGCGGATCCAAAACGTGTGATTCATTTTAGCGTTGAAGGAAATGTCAGCTTTACTGCTTTATTGTATATTCCAAGTCATGTACCACAAGGCTTCTATCATCAGGACTATAAGAAAGGCCTTCAGTTGTATTGCCGTGGTGTATTTATCATGAATCATGCAGAGGAATTGTTGCCAGATTACTTGCGCTTTGTCAAAGGCTTAGTGGATTCCCAAGATCTTTCATTAAATATCTCTCGTGAAATGTTGCAGCATGATCATCAGTTAAAGGCGATTGCTTCTCGAATCGAAAAGAAGATATTAAGCGAATTAACAAACATGTTGACAAAAGAACGAGAAACATATGAAGAATTCTGGAAGGAATTTGGTCTAAACATAAAATTTGGTGTATATAACAACTACGGAATGGATAAAGATAAACTACAAGATTTATTATTGTTCTATTCCAGCAAAGACCAAAAACTTGTTACATTAAATGAGTATGTAAATCGCATGAAGGAAGACCAGAAGGACATCTATTTTGTTTCTGGATCAGATGTGAATTTGATCGATAAGTTACCAATTGTTCAAACATTGAAGAAGAAAGATTACGAAGTTCTATATTTAACAGATGAAGTCGACGAATTTGTTATGCAAACATTGATGACATATCGTGAAAAGACATTTAGAAATGCAGCTCAAGGAGACTTGGATCTAGATTCTGAAGAAGAAAAACAAGAATTGGAAAAAGCTAAGGAAGATAATAAAGAACTATTGGAATTCATGAAAGAGTCGTTGCATGATCAAGTTGCAGAAGTTAAACTTTCCAATCGTTTGATCGATGATCCAGTATGTTTGACTGCTGGAGAAGGCTTATCTTTTGAAATGGAAAAAGTCTTTGCGAATATGCCAAAGGACAATCCAATGATGCCAATGAAGGCTACACGTATTCTTGAAATCAATCCAAATCATCCGATTTTTGAAACATTGAAAGAAGCATTTGGTTCAAATAAAGATAAGGTTGCAGAAATTGCCGATGTTTTATATAATCAGGCTCTATTGATCGAAGGATTCAAGATCGAAGACCCAATTGCATACTCTAGAAAGATCTGTGAATTACTAGTAAAATAGCCGGAATGTATTTTCCGGTTTTTTTGTTATAATTTAGAAAAGGAAACATATATGATTGTTCGAAAATATCAAAGCTTAGATTGTGAAGAAATGGCACAGTTATTTTATGATACAATTCATACGATAAATAGAAAGGATTATTCTAAAGAACAGTTGGATGTCTGGGCAGATGGAAAGGTTGATATAGAATCTTGGAATCAACGTTATTTATCATCTCACACACTTGTTGCGATAGAAGATAAAAGGATCGTTGGTTTTGGAAATATCGACGATCAAGGCTATCTAGATATGTTATATGTCCATAAAGAGTATCAAAATAACCAAATTGCGACCAAGCTCTGCGATCAATTAGAAAAGTTTGTAACAGGTAAGATCACAACATATGCTTCCATAAGCGCAAAAGGTTTTTTTGAAAAAAGAGGGTATAGAGTCATTAGGGAAAACGAAGTGATTCGAAAAGGAATCACGTTGACAAATTATTTAATGGAAAAAGAATGAGCATATACATGTTCATTCATCATAATAAGGTTTATACTTAAGTTAAGGAGATGATGATCATGAAAAAAATATTATTTATTGTTGGATCATTGCGCAGGCATTCATTTAATGCTCAACTAGCCAGGTATGTAGAAGATAAAATTAAGGATAAAGTTGATGTATCATATTTGCAGTATCGAGATATTCCTTATATGAATGAAGATTTAGAAAACCCAGAACCTATTGATATTCGAAGAATCAAGAAAGAAGTTATGGAGGCAGATGGGGTTTGGATCTTTACCCCTGAATATAATGGATTTATTCCTGGTGTTTTGAAAAATCTTCTAGACTGGTTGTCAAGAAGAATCGATCTACAAGCTGAATGGAATCAGACAGCTCTTGCCAATAAACCTGTTACATATTCTGGAGCTGCCGGTAAAAGTGGCTCTGCAAAGGCACAAGCTCAGCTGGAAGTTTTATTACCGTTTATCTTAATGGATGTTGTTAATGAACATACCGCAAAGGTTCAAATCAAACCAGAAGATCATAAAACGCAGATCTTGACGTTAAATAAAGAAGAAGAGGAAATGATCGATCTTCAGATCAATGATTTTTTATCTCATTTAAATGTGCAGAATTAATATTCTGCATTTTTTCTTGTGTATCCTTTAAGTTTTAAATATACTAAGTTCATGATAAAAAATATTATATTCGATATCGGCAATGTTCTTGCAACATTCAAACCAAAAGATTTTTTAATGGATCTTTTTAAGGATCCTACACTTGTGGATCAATTTTTCGAAGTGTTCTTTACAAAACTTTGGCATGAATATGATCAAGGATTATATACTAAAGAACAGATGGTACAAAAAGGTTTACAGAAGATGCCGGATCAAAAGGAAAAAATTAATAAAATGATGGATGTATGGACATCATACGTCGTTGGGATTCAAGAAAATCTGGATTTGATTCGAATCTATCAAAAAAAGGGATATAAAGTTTTTATTCTTTCGAATCTTCCAGAAGATTCATATATTTACTTGAAAGAACATTATGATTTTATAGATCAAGTTGATGGGGGAATCTATTCATATCAACATAAATTGATCAAACCGGATGTTAAGATCTTTGAAGCATTGTTGGATCAATATGAGCTTAAAGCCAATGAATGTATCTTTATAGATGATACTGAAGTAAATATCAGAGCAGCTGAAAAACTAGGTTTTTATACAATTTGGTTAAAAGATCATACACAGCTGGCTACATTGTTAAAGGAGAATTTGAATGAAGTGTAAAGTAGGGAAAATATGTGGAGGATGTGCATATCTTTCAAAAAGTATGGAAGAACAGGCATCCATTAAGAAAGCTCAGGTTGAAGAACTGGCTCAAAGAAATCATCTTAAATTAAGAGTAGGGGATGTCTTAACCGCAAAAAATACGACGCATTATAGAAATAAGGTGATTGTTGGCTTTGCGAAGAATAAAGGGAAGGTTTATTCTGGCTTATATGCAGCCAAATCGCATCGTGTAGTGGCTTGTCAAAACTGTATGATGCATCCTGATATTGTGAATAAAATCATTGTTAAGATCGAAGAATTGGTTAGTTCAATGAAAATTGAATTATATAATGAAAAAACACGCACAGGTTTATTGAGACATGTATTGATTCGCTATGCTCATAAGACAGATGAAGTGATGGTTGTTTTTGTCACCAGCAAGAAGATGTTTCCTTCTAGAAGAAATCTTGTCAATGCGCTCGTAAAGGAATTTAAAGAAATCAAAACGATCGTACAAAATGTAAATCCAAGAAATACAAGTATAGTCCAACAAGATGAAACGATTCTTTTATATGGGGATGGAATGATTACAGATGAATTATGTGGTTTAAAGATTTCTTTCTCAAATCGATCTTTTTATCAAATTCATTCGGAACAGTGTGAAGTACTTTACGATATGGCTCGAAAAATGTGTGATTTAAAAAAGACAGACACAGTATTGGATACATATTGCGGTGTTGGTACGATTGGATTGACTTTGGCATCTAGTTGTAAGAGTGTTACTGGTGTAGAAATAAATCCTGAAGCTATTGAAAACGCTAAATTGAATGCGAAACAGAACAATATCAAGAATGTCAAATTTATCTCTATGGATTCAACAAGATACATGATGGAAGCAAAGAAATTTAGAAACCATTATGATGTAATTATTTTAGATCCACCTAGAGCTGGTACAACAAAAGACTTTATTGAAGCTTCTACCTCTCTTCAGCCAAAGAAGATCTTGTATATCTCTTGTGATCCAAAAACAATGATGCGTGATCTTGTCATGTTTAGACAAAAAGGATATATGACAAATAAGATTGAGCTAGTGGATATGTTCCCATTTACTGAACATGTGGAGACGGTAGTACTGCTTTCCCACAAAAAACCTGACAGCACAATCAGTGTAAAAGTGGAGTTTGGCGAGGGAGAGGGCAAAGTGCCGCTTGATAATATCGCTAAAAGAGCTGAGGCGTACAAGCCGAAAGAGCGAGTTACCTACAAAATGATAAAGGAATACATAGAAGCTAAATATGGCTTCAAGGTACATACTGCTTATATAGCAGAGGTAAAAAGAAGTTTGGGCTTGCCAATGTATGATGCCCCTAATGCGGTAGAAGAATTGAAACAGCCGAGAAAACATCCGACAGTAGAGAAGGTGGAAGCGATAAAGGATGCATTGAGGCATTTTGAGAATATTTCGTAATATAAATTGGAAGGAGAAGCTGATGAGAAGGTTTATTTATCTGGATACTGATACATTGAATTCTTATCTGGCACAAATATTTGATGGCTTGATTCAAAGTGAAGATTCAGAAACGCAGCATCAGAAAAAAGTGAATAAGCAAAATTCTGTTACGACTAGCCTTGCTGGGAAAATAGCTCTTAAACTATTTGGAAAGGGAGTAGATGCAAATGCTCAAGCAACGTATCAACATTTGAAAACAGTTGCTGATGACGAAATGGTTCGAGATGTGCAGACAAAGATAATGCATGATAATGCGTTTGACCAATTTATGAATTATTTACATGAGCATAATTTGTTAAAGGGGGCAGATGTTGGTGATTTCCTTATTGTAAAAGACGAATTTTATATTTTTGATATTGCGTTTTATCAAAAACTGTTTGTAAAAGATGGATTTGTTGATATGCTTACACAGATTCAAGATATGAATACAAGAAAAGAGGCAGAAAAACAAACAGAAGAATTTGCAAGAGAACAGCGCCGAAGTAAAATTGTACAAGGTAAAGTAAATGAAACGGTACAAGAAGCTCTTGATAAAAATCATGAAAATTGGGATTCATTAAAAAAGATGGTTGAAATGTTGGCTGCCATTATTCCATATCCGAGAATACTGTGTATTTCGAATTATGCTGTGGTTTTAGATGAAAAATATATGAGAGATAATATATCAACAGCAGCTTTTAAGTACGGTGGAAAAATAACTGTTGTAGGATATATTACGAATAAAGTCATGGCTCAGGCTAATTCCCCAATTTCAACTTTCTCAGGTATAGGAAATTCTATGAATACATTGACGAAATTATTCTTTGAAAATATAGATGAGATGTATATTGTGCATCCGGTTGCAATTTATTATGATGATTGATATAAAAAATGGGGAGCTTTTTATGAATCAAAATTTCTATGAAGGAATCAAAAATATTTTAACCACAGCGAGAAATAAAGTCTATCAAACGGCCAATTTTGCAATGGTTGAAGCCTACTGGAATATAGGAAAATCAATCATTGAAGAACAAGGCGGCAATGAAAAAGCTGAGTATGGGACAGGCTTATTGAAAGAATTGTCAAAGCAAATGACTCAAGATTTTGGGAAAGGATTTACCGTTGCCAATTTGAAAAATATGCGACAGTTTTATTTAACATTTCCAAATGGCTACGCACTGCGTAGCGAATTGAGTTGGACGCATTATCGGCTTTTGATGCGAGTGGAGAATGAAAACGCACGAGAATTTTATATGCAGGAAGCTGTAAAATCCCAATGGAGTACCAGACAACTTGAACGTCAGATAAATTCATTTTTCTATGAAAGATTATTATCCAGTAAAAATAAAGAGCAAGTTGCAGAGGAAATACAGACATTAGAGCCTGCGAAGAAACCGGAAGATGTTATTCGTGACCCGTATGTGTTGGAATTTCTTGGGCTGACACCTAATGATGATTTTTATGAAAGTGATTTAGAACAAGCGTTAATTACACATTTGCAGAAATTCCTTTTGGAACTTGGCAGAGGTTTTTCATTTGTCGCAAGACAGAAAAGAATAACGTTTGATGGACGTCATTTTAGAATTGACCTTGTATTTTATAATTATATCTTAAAATGTTTTGTCTTGATTGATTTAAAAGTTGGAGACTTAACACATCAGGATTTAGGACAGATGCAGATGTATGTTCATTATTATGAACGAGAGCTTATGAATGAGGGAGATAATCCACCGATCGGTATTGTGTTATGTGCGGACAAAAGCGAATCTGTGGTCAAATATACGTTGCCAGAAAATGAAACACAGATTTTTGCCTCAAAATACAAATTGTATTTACCAAGTGAGGAAGAATTGCTACGAGAATTAAATCAGGAATATCAAGCGTTGGAAGCTGGCAAAACGGGGGAAGAGAATAGCGGTGATATGAAAGAAGAATAAATTTTGCATCAGGGTGGTGCAAAATTTATGGGACTAATATTTTGTGGGAAAAGGGTTGCACGAACAGTATTCGTACTGCAGAAATATTTCTCATATTTCCGCATTTTTGTGGGGATATGTTTTGATTTGGTATGCATGTGGAGACGGTCTGCTTGATGTCTAGGAAAGAGAAATAAATAGCGAAAAGTAGCGTATTTACGGGCTTTTTTGAGATTAGGCAATAGCTCATAAAAGTCCGTAATTCTTATATTGAAACATATCTACTGTAAAAACGGTCAGAGGGTTTAGGCTGTGGATTAGATGTCGTGGGTTGTGGCACTAGAATAGATGTTATCTAAGGTGCAAACTCAATTTGAGTGAGTGATTTAGATGTTGTCTAATCCGGCAACTCGACCGTTGGCTGAATAGTAGGCAGTGGATTAGATGTTATGGAAGTAGGAGTTTTGTATGCCAACCAAAAAGCAGCATTTTGTGCCCCGTGTATATATGAAAGCTTGGGAAACGCAAGTAGAAACACATAAAGAGCCTGATAAAAAATTCAATGGTTTTTATGTGATTAAAGACGGAAGCACTGGTGATGGAGCAAACAGAAATTCCGTACTTTGGAAACCGCATCTGTATACCATCAATTTTAAGTATTCTTTTATTTGCAATTCATGTGCCAAAGTAAAGTCGCAGTTTGTTGATATGATTTACGATTTACTAAGAAATGGATTTAAACAGCCTGTTTATGGAAAACTAGGATATAGCATTATCAAAACCAAGAAGAGTATAAAGAAGCATTTTTTTGAGATACATGATTGGGACTTCTATTATGATGATGGTAATGTTGCAAAGAAAGCAGCTATTCTAAGCCAGATAGATGCATTTAATTGTTATATTTTAGAAGAATCATTTGACGATTATTTAGAAAAAAACTGGGAAAATACTATGAATTCATTTGTCGATGGAGTTCATAACGGTCAGCCTGTTGGACTTGGAAGAAGCGAAAGAATTATCCCAGCAGATACTGCAAGGGATATGTTGGCGTCTTTTTTCATTATGCTTTGTAGAAATCCTGAATTTGATGCTATGGGTGTTTATACACAAATTAAAGAAAACTTGTTGTATACTGTCTTTGAGTCGATGTGTAAAGACGAGGGTGTTGAAACAGTAGACGTGGAGACAAACGAAGGAAAAGAGTATGCCGATGAGTTAATGACGGGAATATGGTATTCTGAACTCTATAAAATGTTCTTTAAGAATACAGGTGGATTTTATCATAATGTTGTGCAATTCGCTTTAAGCGGTTGTCAGATGATTCTTTTCGAGGCATACGATAACGCAGGATTTTTTATCACATCTGATAATCCTGCGTTCGAACATAAATCAGCTATTGTTGAGAGAGATAATGGTAGTGGTCTTGTTTTTCCGATATCTCCTAAATATCTAGTTTTTGTTGCTAAAGGAGATGAAGGAATTAATGTTGTTGACCATAGATTTGCAGATGCAGAAACTATTAAAAAGTTCAACAGAATAATCAATTCGCACAAGACGGAGATAATAATCTCTTCATCAAAAAACTTAATGGATGTGACGTAGTTCGCAAAAATTACAAAGCCTATTATAGAAAGAATAGGAGGTTCAAAATATATGGAATACATAGGAATAGGTATTGTCATAGCTGTAGCAATAGCAGCAGGCATTATCATCTATACAAAATTTAAGAAGCATGAAGATATTCCATCAGGGGATTTGGTATCAGTGTCAACTACGGTCACTACTGGGAAAGATGAGCTTGCTGAGTTTAATCAGGAAACTGAGCTTATTATTCAGATGGAGAAGCTTCCTGCAGAGGCGATTGATGATACTAAGCTGGTAGAAATCACTGATAGCAAGGTTTTGGCACACATAAATAATCTGGTTCCGGGATTAGCTCAGGCCGGTAATGCAGTCAATAATGCTGCGCAGGCTATTCAAGCAGCGAATGACGAAGTGTTGTATCGTGCGATTATTCCAGCAGGTGCCAAACTGACAAATTCTAAAGCAATGGAAGGTGCTGTTCGCGGTATCTATCATGGTGCTGATGGCATCAAAGGTCATGCTAATCTTGTGGCTGTAGAAGCACAAAAAGGAACTGCAGTAGTTGCTAATACTGCAGCAGCGGCAATGGGCGTTGCGTCAATGGTTGTTGGCCAGTATTACATGACTCAGATAAATGCTGAGCTGGGTGAAATAAGTGATGGCATTTCTCAGATACAGGATTTTCAGGATAATGAGTACCGCAGTAGAGTGTTTTCACTCGTAGCTCATGTAAAGAAGATTGCTGATTTCCAAACTGAAATTTTAGAAAATGAAGAATTGCGTCTTTCGAAGATTGCGCAGCTTGATAGTTTAGAAGAAGAATGTACACAGCTTCTTGGACAAGCCAATCTTACACTCGCAGGTTTCGCAAAGAAGACTGGTCTGGATTATGAAGCTTACGAGAAAGCATTAGGTAATGCACAGAACTGGTTTATGTATCAGAAGTCATTATTGGATGTACTCTACAAGATATCAGATTTGAGATATACATTGCACTTGGGTGCTGTATCAAGAGAACAGTGCTTGGCGTTATTGCCAACATATACAAAGCAAGTAAGCGATACGCAAGAAAGACTTACAGCATGGCATGATGGAACGACTCAGCGCCTAGGCATCGAAACGGATGAAATTCGCAGAAAAAGAGCTGGATTTGATAGCGTGATTCATTTCATACCCGGACTGTTTAACGATGATTTCAATTTCCGTTCAATAGAAAAGAAAACAGCAAAAATGATTACTGCGCAGGCATCTGGTCATGAATCATTACATGTTGTGGATACATCAGAGCTATATGCAGAAGATGTTCAACTAATTTCAAAAGATGGAAAGATTTATTATCTTCCTGAAAGAAAAGACGACTAATAAAAACAACCCTCTCAACCATCGTGGCTGGGAGGGTTTCGTGCGTCTATGCTTATCTTTCAACATCGACCTTGAGTCCGGATTTTAATTCTACGGTGCAATGGGTTGGCCAGATTACGATTTGCTTAAGCCAGCGTTTTACAAGGGCTTCATCAAATACAGTAAGGTCGGAAGACTGGTCTTTGATGAAATCCTGCAATTCTGTGATGCGCTGTAGCTGTTCATCACGCTGCACGGTATCCATTGAAGCTTGCTGGCGCTTTTCTCTGAGTGCATTTGTCTGGTGCGTGAAAAGGGCGATTCCTTGTTCTACCACCATTAGCCTTGGTTGCAGCACAAGGCTGGCAGAAATATTTGATGAGGTCTTTTCCCTCTGTGAGCTTCTGCTTTTCAAGACCTAATACAGCACCGACACCTTCTAGTGATAAAGGAAGTCCCATTGTGGCAGCCCATATCATAGAACAGCGCCAGCTTTCAGGAGATAGATAAGTACCAGTAGGGTATCCAAGAAATCTCGAAAGACAGATACGTTCAAAGGCTGCGTTGAATGCCCACTTGATAACAGTATCATCTTCAAGTGCTGCAATTATCTCTTCAGGAATTGTTTCACCACAAGCTAAGTCAACCACCTGAACCGGCTGGCTATCGACACTATAGGCGAAGAGTAATATTTAAAAATTATCGGACTCACAGTAACGATACATACCAGTCTTTGGAAGCTGTACATCACTGTAACTCTCGATATCAATACTTAGTGTTTTCATTAGCTTGTACTTTCTATAACACAAGCGGCAGAGAGGTTGTGTTCCTTCCTGCCGCCTGCTTGATGTTATTTACCAGAACGCCATTTACGCCAGTCAGCTGCAAGCTTCTTATATGCATAGATTACAATCTGTGCGATGAACTTGAATACGTGATAGAACACATATCCATAAGCCACAAAGATAAGAGTGTAACAGACGGAGTAAACAATAATCTGGTTTGCGATATTAATCATATTATCCATTGATTGTCACCTCGTTTTCAAAGTCCCGGAGATGACTGGTTGCCACCTCCGGTTGGGTATTTACTTGCTGTATTCCTTCATACGAGCTTCGTGATATTCAAGGTCACGCTTGCCCTTTTCAGCTTCACGCTGTTCACGCTTGCGGTCGTTGATGAAGTTCTGGATAGCAGTGATAAGGAATACCACGCTAAATACAAGCCAGATAGAAAGAAGAATGATAATAAGGATAGCTTCAATCATTTCCATAGTCGGCACCTCCATTAATCAAGGAAATCGTCATCTTCATTAGATGCGAAATCAGACTCAGCACTTGCTTTACCACCAAGAGGCTCACCATCGCGAATCTTCTGTAAGTTGTTAAGACCACAGGCGATTCCCTTATTACCAGAGCTATTGAATGCGTAGAAGCTGATGCTGGCGCGACCATATACACCAGAATAAACTTCAGAACGAGTAAGGATAGTGTTGCGGTCTGCATCTACGATACCCGGTGCAGATGTAGCGTTGGCATTAACGAAGTATGCATTGGCATAGGCTGTATCATCAGGTCTTTCAAGGTCTCCATCATGAAGTGGAGTCTTGATGACAGAAAGAGCAGGAACAGACTTACCATTGCCCTTAAGCTTGCTTTCGCCTTCCTTGTAGGCAGCTTCGATAGCAGCTTTAATCTTGGCAACAGTCTTTGTGTCAGACTTAGGGATGATAAGAGATACGCTGTACTTAGGTGTACCTCCGTTGATTGACTTAGGCTCCCATACGTTAGCGTAAGACCAACGAGTGTCAGGGCCAGTGATTACCTTCATAGGATTAGATACTTTTACATTCTTGTTCATTTAATTTTCCTCCATAAAATCAGATTTTGCGTTGTTCATAGCCGGACGCTTATCGCTTTCCGGTACGAGAGTAGGTTTGCCTTGCGGCTTTTCGATGTAGGCTGCAAGAAGTTTATCAAAGCGAGATTTACCTAAAAGTTTCTGAATGGCAGTGATGCCAAGGAGCTTCTTTTCATAGGGGTCAAATCCTGCATCTGTTACAGCTTCAATGACTGCAGCTTCATTTGAGTACTTACGGTTAGAACGACCTTCGACTAATTTCCAGCCAGTCCATTCCTTACCGCTGATTGCCTGCTGAAGAGCGTATTCCTTAATATCAGATGCCCATGCTACAAGCTCATCCACACGAGATAAGATGACTTCAATTTCTGTATCTTCCAACAGCGGTGGAAGCTTGAAATCTTGCTGTGCAAGTAGAAGATTAGCTTCAGCTCTGGCACGACATTCATGTTTGGCCTTACAGAAACCACACCATTCTCCACAAAGGAAGTTGCCATCACTGGCAAAGGCAAGTTCTGCAGTAGGCTTCAACACTTCATCGGCCCAAGCGTATAAATCTTCTTTGCTTAATTCATAGGTAGAAATGTTCTGACAACGAGGCTGATAGATGGTCATGCTGACGTTATCAATGTCGTAGATGTCATCGAACAATTCCAGAGCGCCAAGTGCGTAGCATTTCATCTGTGGGTTATCTTCGGTTGATACAAGAACACCAAGTCCGTGCTTGTAGTCAATGATGCGAAGGGTGCCATCTGCGATGATGATGCAGTCGGCAGTTCCGAATCCCTGTTCAACCCAGCGAGAGAAATCAACTCTCTGTTCAATTAAGACTACCGGATCAGTGCAGGTTTCCTTAGCTGTTTCTACCTGTTCAAGGATGTAGGATGCATAGCCATTAGCGCAGTCATCCATTTCCTCGCTGTACCATGTCAAGTTTTCGGTAGGGTCAGAAGCTTTCATGTTTAATGCTTTACGAAGCTTGTACTCGCAAAGTTCATGAGCATCAGTACCTTCGGCAGCATAGTCGCTACCTTTGTCTTCATAGGTTTCACATAACCTTGCTGAAGGCGGACAGTGAAGCCAACGATGTGATGCTGAAGCGGATAAGACCGCATGTGCTTTACTTGCCATCATCCATTTCCTCCGCATCCTTTAACAAGGCTTCATAGTGTTTAGGGTCTACACCGGATAACTTCTTAGCTCCATATTTCTGAAGCAGAGTACGGATAGCAGCTGTATGTCCTGCACGGGACTTTTCTGCTAAGACAGCACGTACCTCTTCTAATGTAAGTTCCGGCTTCTTTTCTGTTTTTGCTTCTGCTACCGGAGTCGCATCAGCATCTGAGCTAAACTGTGCAGCTAACCAATTGGCTGCTTCATTAATAGCAGCGGCTACATTGCGTAACTCTTCGATAGTCATAGCCATATCGCTCATTTTGCTCATGGTGAATTTCTCCTTCCTTAGATTGTCTTTGCTTTGCGAGGATTGTCATATTTCTCGCCATTCTTGCTGATACCTTACTGATTGCTTTGAGTACTGCAATCACTTCTGCATCGGTACCACCGGAATCGAAGTAGTGTTCTCTCATCGTCGTCACCTCCAATCTGTGTTAGTTGCAAGGCGTATTGTTTCGTGCCTTACACTTTCCCACTGGAGAGAGAGCGACGATTTGAGCGGAGAAATTTTGAAAAAAGTTAAAATCCCTCTGACTATCTTTTGATGGACGGTCAGAGGGATGAGTTGCTACTTATATATTAGTAGCCGCGAACCTTATGAAGTTCGGTTCTGATTTTCTTCATCTGGTCAGCAAAGGTACGCTGTTTACGACCTAAGCGCTTTGCAATTTCTCTGTCGGAGATAGAACAGTCGTCTTTCCAGTATTCGATAATCTTGTCCGCGTCCGGGTCAAGTTCTCTTAAACGCTGGAAGAGCTGTTCTAATAAGATTCTGTCGTTGATGACTTCTTCTATTAAGTCAGGAGAAGCAAGCTGTTCTGATTCAAGAAGAGTGCTGCCATCTTCTGTGTTAGGAGCATCAAGTGAAAGAAGCCTATAACCTAAATGATGTTCACAGTTCTCACAATCACCATCACAGGCCCAGATAAACTGCTTAGGGCACTTGCAGCGATGGTAGTACTGTTCCTTCTTACGGATGCGAGTTGCTTCACGATAGAATTCCTGAAATTGCTGTTCAGTACAAGGAACCTTCTCCTTGAGTGAACGAATGTAGATGAATCTTTGATTCTGATTGTCTTTGGTTTGCATATATAAAGCCCTCCTTCGGCTTCTGACCGAAATGGAGAGCTCCATACAAACAAGACAAGACCATCAAGAAAGAAGGGCAGTCAAAAGGATTACTCCATTTCGGCTGCACCTCGCTTTCCGGTGGTCGGTACAGTAATATTCAATTTTCAATAGTCACATGGAACCGGGAAACACCCTGCGCAGTCAGTTCCCATGTGCTGATTCCATAATAAATGATTAGGTACTGAAACCTGAAAACTCGCCGAGTCGCTTAAATTGGCTGTGTCTGTAGTGAAAAACAGGAATTTTTAAGTGCTTGAATGGTGAAAATTCATGTTTGTATGCTTCAGAACATAAAAAAGCCGACTCGGTGAGTCGGAAAAATTTCAAAAAAATAAGCCGTCCATCAAAAAATGATAAACGGCATGTTGAATTAGTGATTTATAAGCGCTGCTTAGAACCTAATGGTTCATAGCCATATGACTCTAAAAAGTCATTACAATCTTCAATAGGCATTCCTGAGAAGCCAGTGATACAGAATTTTAATGCTTGATGTTCATCTGAATCATCAAAGGCATGGCCAGCTAATTGAAGGAGTTTTTCGGTTGTTTGTATGTTCAGGTCAAGACCACGAGAAAAAGCAACTATGGTTCTTAGGTTAGGTTTTGTCTCAATATTCTTTTGAGCTTTTCTGTATACCTCTTCGCCAAGACCAGTAAGGCTGCAGAAGTGAGGCTTGCTAAGACCTCTTGCCTGAATGATTTCAAACATTGCTTCCCAGCAGGTTTTATCACCGAACATAGTTTTTCTCATAGCATTTTGCTTTTCGAACTCTTCGCGCTTTTGCTTTGTTGCTTCGGAGATGACTGCATTGTTTTGTGAAGCGTCAAAAGAAGATACTTTTTTATCTTCGTTAGCACGATGAAGAATCTCAATCGGTAGATGCTTATGAGTGTATGATTTTTTTATGATTTTCCATGAAAACTGTAGAGTGCATTCGCTTAAGTGTGACCAAGCATAATCTGTTAATGCCAAGGAACCATCGTCATTAAGCTCAATATACTGAGGTGTATCAATAACAAAGTATCCATCAACAAATCTGAAGAGGCCAGAATCAATCAGTTCTCGTAATTCATTATTGGTGCTATAAGCATAAAAGGCATCTTCTCGGCTTAAGTAAGAGTGATGAGAGGCGCTTGAATCGTATTGATAAACGCTTGCAGCCTCTTTAAAGCCGGTCTCCATCATTCTGATTAATGCTGATTGTCGAGATACTCCATAGAAAGATGCCAACTCGTCAGCAATGCATGTTAACACTGCAAGTTTTAACGGTGTATTTTTATAATCGTATTGTTTATATAATTCCTGAACCTTTTGACGGAAGGTGGAGATTGGCATGAGAATTCTCGGAGCCATGCTATTTGTTTGCCATTCCATTATCTGCTCGTCAGACCATTCGGTATCCTGCTCAGGGTAGGTTATGTTAGACGGACATCTACAGGCTATTACTTTTTCGCCTTTTAAAATGTGTTTGATGGATGCATACATTCGGTGCTTATACCAATGGAAAGCTTCGTGTGCAATCGTGTTGTTAACGCAACCCAGATTTCTTTCCCAGTAAGTGCATGCATCAATGAGAATAGTTCCACGCTTAACTTCAATAGTGCTTTTGTTACATTTGAAAATGTCGTACACATCGGCAGTGCCGGCAGAAAAGCATATCTGTCCAAAGATACTGAAATCATCGGTTATACGATGCCCTTGTATAATCTCTAATCCCATCTGCTCAGCTATTGCATCAATCGGAACAGGAGTAGGTTTTTCTAAAGCTTCTGGATAGTAACGAGCAAGAAAGACTTCTGCTTCTTTATCTAAATCCGATTTATATAAAATAGGAACTATGTTTTTGGAAACTGCTTGTCCATCAGCTTTACGTTGTTTTCCAAGTTTGTAGTTCTTAATTTCGGTTATCGTAAGATTTTCAAGTTTGTCTCGTACAGTAGCTTCGCAGGAGATTACTAACCACTGACTTGTTTCTGCGGTCTCGATACCACGGTAACCATCTACGGAGAGCGTTACTGTACAACTAACTACTGCATCAAAAAGCAGAGTGTCTTCTGAGATTCTGATATTGGTAGGGTATTCAAGCATCATATCCTCTAACAGACCGTTATCTGGGTATTTAATGCGAGAAAAAGTTAAATCAAGTTGATAAGGATGTTCATATATAAATTTGTATGCGGCTTCCCACATTGGGTGATAACATATTTCGTATATAAACTGTTCGATTTCATTTCTATAAGTATTCAAGATAAATAGCCACATCCTTTCCAAATCGCTGAATATGTACTATTATAGCAACTTTATGGAGAAATTTCAATTGGTAGAGAAGATTATTCGTGTATTTGTGAAGATAATCTCTTGAAAAATGAATTCAAAATTGCTATAATAGGAAAAGATACTCGGATAACTATGTCCTTTTGTAGAAATAAGAGAGGTGACAACGATGGAAGTAAGTTATAAAAAATTGTGGAAAATTCTTATAGATAAAGATATGAAAAAGAAGGATTTACAAGCAGCTGCAGGTATTAGCTGGGCTTCTGTAACAAAACTTTCTAAGGGAGAAACCGTTAGCATGGAAGTCTTGATGAAAGTCTGTAAAGCATTGGAGTGTAATATCGGTGATGTTATGGACTTGATTCCTGCTGAAGATGAAGCTTAACAATGTGAGGTGTTATGAATGGCAAGCAGTAATAACGATGAGATTATCAGTAAGGCCAGTCCGCATACTATAAAGAAATTTGAATTGATAGAGAACTACGTAAAGTCATGGGCGCAGAAACTCATGCTTAACAATTATTGTAATGGCCTAATATTTATTGACTGCATGTGCAATAGCGGAGTGTACCACGATGACGATGGTAATGAAGTGTTAGGAACACCACTTCGTGTTGCTAATATATTGAGGGATGTTGCTGGGCAGTATCCAAGAAAACAGATTCATATGTATTTCAATGATATGAATCAGAAAAAGACAGATTTATTGAAGTCAAGATTGCCGAAGGCGAGAAATAATTTTTCAGTGTCGGTAACCACTAAGGATGGCAATGCCTTATTAAAAGAAATCGGGCCACAGTTAAATCAGAATAATCATTTGCATTTCTTTTTACTGTATGACCCTTACGATGCATCGATTGATTGGACAGCTCTTGCACCGTTCTTTAGAAATTGGGGTGAGGTTCTTATTAATCATATGATATCTGACCCGATTAGAGCTATCAGTCAGGTGAAATCAGATAAGGCAAAGCAAAAATATATGGATACTTATCTGATTGACGATGTTGAAAAACTTATTCCGTTTGGTAGCGATAAGAACGCCTACGAAGAAAGACTTGAAAAAATAATTGCGGTTATGAAGGGTGCACCAAGCCGAAAGTATTACATAGCAGCATTTCCTTTTTTCAATACAAGAAATTCTCTTTTGTATGACCTCGTTCACTGTACGAGTCATGAAAAAGGATTTAAGTTGTTTAAAACAACTGCTTGGAAAACTTTCGGTGATAAGTCTTCATTGAAAAATAGACATGGTAATGAAGGACAGTTGATTTTGGATTTTACTGGGAATGGAATTGTCAAAAGTGAGATAGATGAAAACTGTTATAACTTGAATGATATTGTTTTCTACTTGCAGCAGCTTTTTGCTGGAAAGCAAGATGTTCCACTTGACGATTTGTGGTCTGTACTCGATGAACATCCGGTATTTCCGTCAGATGGTTATAAATCACAAATAAAATCAATGCTCAAGAAAGATTACGGAGCGAATATATCAAAGAGTACAATTTCTTTTAGTGATAGGAGATGATAAACATGAAGTCAGTCAAAGGATATATACAGCGTAAAACTATGCTTTATGAAACAGGCGTAGAATACGGTGATTATACTATGAATCATGTCCTTGGCTGTGCCCATGGATGCAAGTTTCCTTGTTATGCATTTATGATGAAGAAACGATTCGGACAGGTCAGCGACTATGATACTTGGCTTGAACCGTATCTTGTTTCTAATACATTACAGTTACTGGATAAAGAAATTCCAAGGCTTAAAAGTAAAATTCAATCAGTGCAATTATGCTTTTCAACAGACCCGTTTATGTACGAGTATGAAGAAATCACAAAGATGAGCATTGCTGCAATTAAAAAGTTAAATGCAGCAGGAATTAAATGCACAACCTTAACAAAGGGATTATTACCAATCGAGCTTGCTGATTTATCAAAAGATAATGAGCACGGAATTACATTGATATCTCTTGATGAGAATTATCGTGAACGAATGGAGCCGGGAGCTTCTTCTTATGCAGAGAGACTAGCCTCATTGAGAGCATTGCATGATGCTGGCTGTAAGACTTGGGTGAGTATCGAACCGTACCCAACACCTAATCTTATTGAACAAGACCTTCATGAGCTATTAGAGGCTGTTAGCTTTGTTGACAAGATTATTTTTGGACGCACGAATTACAGCAAAGAGGTATCAGCATATAAAACGCATAAGAAGTTTTATAACGAGTGTTCAGCAGATGTAATCAAATTCTGCGAAGAACGCGGAATAGATTATCACATTAAAGATAAGACGATTACAGAGTCCAAATAAACGGACATCTGTAGGATTAGAATAGAATGGGATGACTGTATAGACAGTCAAGAATGTCAATGAGCGTGATTTTTTCATGCCGAGTCAAGGAGATGGAATGAATGGAAGTGAAAGTATTTGATAACGTTACGGAAATAGTCCGTGACGATATGGCATCTACTATCAGTAAGGGCAGCAAAGTATCAATTGCAGCAGCTTGCTTTTCCATGTATGCCTATAAAGAATTAAAAAAGCAACTGGAGTCAGTGGATGAATGTCGTTTTATTTTCACTTCTCCAACCTTCGTTACAGAGAAAGCTGAAAAGCAGAAACGTGAGTTTTATATCCCAAGATTGAACCGTGAGAGCAGTCTTTACGGTACAGAATTTGAATTGAAGCTTAGAAACGAAATGACACAGAAAGCAATCGCAAAAGAATGCGCTGAATGGATAAAACGTAAAGCAACATTCAAATCCAATACAACCGGTGAGAACATGGGAGGCTTTGTTACTGTAGCAAACAAACAGCAGCAGGTTGCATATATGCCAATGAATGGCTTTACAACTGTTGATATTGGTTGCGAACGTGGTAATAACAGCTACAACATGGTTAACCGTTTTGAAGCGCCTTTTTCTGCTTCCTATATGCAGCTTTTTGAAACATTGTGGAATGACCACGATAAGCTGCAGGATGTTACCAATGTCGTTATTGAGAATATTACAACTGCCTATAACGAAAATTCACCGGAATTTATTTATTTCATGACTTTGTATCATGTCTTCAGTGAATTCCTTGATGATATTTCAGAGGATGAATTACCAAACGAAGCTACCGGCTTCAAGCAGAGTAAGATTTGGAGTCTTTTATATGACTTCCAGAGAGATGCTGTGTTGGCCATCATTAATAAGCTTGAACGCTACAACGGATGCATCCTTGCTGATAGCGTTGGTCTTGGTAAAACATTCACTGCACTAGCAGTAGTGAAATATTATGAAAACAGAAATAAAAGCGTTCTTGTCCTCTGCCCTAAGAAACTAGCAGAAAACTGGAACACTTATAAAGATAACTATGTAAATAACCCGATTGCAGCAGATAGACTTAACTATGATGTCCTGTTCCATACAGATTTATCAAGAGCACATGGTTTCTCTAACGGTCTGGATTTAGACAGATTAAACTGGGGTAACTATGACCTTGTTGTAATTGATGAATCTCACAACTTCCGTAACGGTGCAGGTACTCATGCCAACACTCACGAGAATCGATATGTGAAGTTGATGGACAAAATCATCAGAGCTGGTGTTAAGACTAAAGTTTTAATGCTGTCTGCAACTCCGGTAAATAATAGATTTGTTGACTTAAAGAATCAGCTTTCTATTGCCTATGAAGGTGATTCAGAAAATATGAATAAGCAGCTGAATACAACAAAGACAATCGAAGAAATCTTCAAGCAGGCCCAGAGAGCTTTCAATACATGGAGCAAGCTGGAACCGGAAGCAAGAACAACAGATGCGCTTCTTAGAACACTTGATTTTGATTTCTTTGAATTACTCGATAGTGTTACGATTGCTCGTTCAAGAAAGCATATCGAGAAATATTATGATACAGCTGAAATTGGAAAGTTCCCTGAGAGAAAGAAGCCTATTTCACGTCGTCCTCAGTTAACAGATTTGAATTCAGCTATCAACTACAACGAAATATACGAACAGTTGATGCTGCTCACATTGTGTATCTATACGCCTTCAAACTACATCTTCCCTAGCAAGATGCAGAAATATATCGACCTTACTCATAACAAGGGAGACAACCTTACACAGACGGGTCGTGAAGAAGGTATCAGAAGATTGATGAGCATCAACCTCTTAAAGCGTCTGGAAAGCTCAGTTAACTCATTCCAGCTTACGCTTAAGAGAATTAAGGCGTTGATTGAAAGTACCATCAAGGCTATTGACGATTTTGAAAAGTACGGTGCTGCTGACATTGATATGTATGAAGCATCAGATTCGGAATTTGATATGGACGATGGTAATACAGAATACTTCACAGTTGGTAAGAAAGTAAAAATTGAGCTGGCTGATATGGACTATAAGTCATGGCGTACAGAGTTAAAAGCAGACGCGGATGTTCTCGAACTACTGACTTTAATGGTTGCGGATATTACTCCGGAGCATGACAGTAAGCTTCAGGAATTATTGAAGCTGGTATCTGAGAAAATCGAGAATCCAATCAATCCGGGTAACAAAAAAGTATTGATTTTCTCCGCTTTCTCGGACACTGCAGAGTACCTTTATGACAACGTTAGTACATATATCAAAAAGAAGTATGGATTAGATACAGCAGTTATTACTGGTTCCATCGATGGAAAAACAACCATCAAGGGATTCAGAGCAACACTTAATAACGTGCTTACTTGCTTCTCCCCAATTTCAAAAGGCAGAGATGTTTTAATGCCGGGAAGCAAAACTGAAATTGATGTATTGATTGCTACAGACTGTATTTCCGAAGGTCAGAACCTTCAGGATTGCGACTATCTTGTAAACTATGATATCCACTGGAATCCTGTGCGCATCATTCAGCGATTTGGTCGAGTAGACCGTATCGGTAGTAGAAACTCACAGATTCAGCTTGTAAACTTCTGGCCGGATATGGACTTAGATGAATACATCAATCTTAAGGGCCGAGTAGAAACAAGAATGAAGATTTCTGTCATGACTTCTACCGGTGATGATGACCTTATCAATCCAGAAGAAAAAGGCGACCTTGAATATCGTAAGCAGCAGCTTAAACGTCTGCAGGAAGAAGTAGTCGATATTGAAGATATGTCCAGTGGTATTTCTATCATGGATTTAGGTCTGAATGAGTTTAGATTAGACCTTCTTGAATATGTAAAGAATCATGGCGACTTAGATAAGAAGCCAAAAGGAATGCATGCCGTCGTTCCTGCAACAGATGAGTTGCCGGAGGGCGTAGTATTCATTCTGAAAAATATAAACAACAGTGTGAATATAGATAACCAGAACAGAATCCATCCGTTCTATATGGTTTATATCGGAATCGATGGTGAAGTCATCTGTGACTACTTGAATCCAAAGAAGATGCTGGATGATATCAGACTTCTTTGTCGTGGTAAGAAAGAGCCCATCAAGGAGCTGTGCCAGCGCTTCAATGAAGAAACAGATGATGGTAGAGACATGACAGAGATGTCAGAACTTCTTAGCGAAGCAATCAACTCAATCATTGATTGTAAAGAAGAAAGCGATATTGATAGCTTGTTCTCTGCTGGCGGTACATCAGCATTGATGTCTGCGGTATCAGGATTGGATGACTTCGAACTTATCTGCTTCTTGGTTGTTAAATAAACGGAGGGCGAACGATGGTAGGATTGCCAAAAACAACGGAATTCAATAAGAGAATTCCAAAGCAGAAATTCTATGAAAACATGGATATCTCACCTGCACTGAAAAAAATATTTGTTGAGCAGGTCAGAATTATCTATTGGAAAAATAAAATTGCAGCATCCACAACGAATCTTGCTGCCGGAACCGATGTGACGTAACTGGAGGTGTTTGAGGTTCGATTAAGCAGTCCGGTACTCGATGATAGTCTGTTAAGACAGATTGATAAGGAAATCCCGTATCACATCCTGTTCTTACTGGAGTATCAGGGAAAGTACCAAGCTTGGATTGGGTATAAGGAAGCTGCAGCATCTGGAAATAAAGTGTTCAAAGTAAATGGATATTACCATACAGAATGGTTAGTTGAAGACGAGCTGCCATTAAAACTGGAAGGCTTAAATGTTGATGCTGTGTATGAAAACTTCGTGCGCCAGATAGCCGGAGATAAGTTAAAGACCGAAGCTGCCGGCGAAAGCTTGAAAGAGTCCGTTGCAAGAGATGAACAGAAGCAGGCATTGCAAAAGCAGATAGCAACACTGCAAGCTAAAATCCGTAAGGAAAAACAGCTGAATAAACAGATGCAAATGAACAATGAGCTTAAGAAGCTCAAGAAAGAATTGGAGGCAATGTAATGGATAAAATGAGAATGGAATCAGTCGATATGACTGCTCAGAATATTGAGAAGATAGGTGCTCTTTTCCCTAACTGCATTACAGAAACAGTAGATGAAAAGGGTACGCTTAAGAAAGCTATCAATTTTGAGCTTTTAAAGCAAATGCTTTCAGACGATATTATTGATGGCGATGAGGCTTATGAGTTTACTTGGGTAGGCAAAAAGGCCTCTATCGTGGAAGCTAACAAGCCTATCCGCAAAACACTTCGTCCTTGTCCAGAAGAGAGTGTTGATTGGGATAATACTAAAAATTTATATATCGAAGGCGATAACCTTGAAGTATTAAAACTTTTACAAGAGAGTTACCTTGGGAAAATCAAGCTAGTTTACATTGACCCTCCTTATAATACAGGAAATGATATTCTCTATAAAAATGATTATAGTGTTTCTCAGGAAGAATATGATGAAGAAATTGGAATGGATGAGGATGGAAACTACTTATTCACTAATACAGAAAGTAATGGCCGTTTCCATTCAGATTGGCTTAGTATGATGTATTCTCGTATTAAGTTGGCTAAAAATTTGATGGCTGATAATGGCTTCTTTGCAATAGCTATTGACCATAATGAATTATTTAATCTTGGTGAAATTTGCGATGAAATATTCGGATTTTCAAACAGAATCGGTGTTATCTCCGTTGTTCATAAACCTGAAGGAAGAAACCAAGCAAAATATATTGGGCCAAGTAATGAGTTTATGCTTTTGTATATAAAAGATGATAGAAAAGCTCGAATTCGTAAGGTTGCACTTGATGATGAACAAGTGGCTCTATTTGATATGCGCGATGAAAACGGAGCATATCGTTTAAAGAACTTCATTCGTCTTGCTGATGGTAAATATGCAACGAGAGAGGCTAAACCGGATTTTTGGTATCCAATTTGGGCTGCAAAAGATTTAAGCAAGGTTAGTGTAGAGGAGTTTGATGGTGCTGTTCCGGTGTACCCTATTACTGAAACAGGCGTTGAGAGAACTTGGAAGACAACAAAAGATACTTGTGCAGAAAGAATAGCAGCTGGGGATATTTTGGCTCAGAAGGAATCTGGTAAAATATACATTTTCGAGAAATTGAGAGAAGACCAAGTTATTAAGACTCATTGGATAAATAAAAAGTATCACGGTTTCCATTTTGGAACTAAAATTCTAGATGATTTGTTAGGTGTTAAAACATTTGATTTTCCTAAGTCTTTGTATTTGATGCACGACATAATTAAGCTTTTTACTGAAAAGGATGATATTATATTGGATTTCTTTTCTGGGTCTGCAACTTCAGCTCATGCTATTATGCAGCTGAATTCTGAAGATATGGGAGAAAGAAAATTTATTCTTGCTCAAATTCCTGCTTCGTGTGATTCTAAATCAGCTGCGTATAAAGCAGGATATCATAACATTTGTGAAATCGGAAAAGAGAGAATAAGACGTGCAGGAAGAAAAATTAAAGACGAAAATCCTTTAACAACGCAAGATTTAGATACAGGATTCCGCGTATTTAAAGTGTCTGATAGTAACATGAACGACGTTTATTACAGCCCAGCAGAATACAGTCAGGATTTACTTTCTATGCTTGAATCCAACGTTAAGTCTGACCGTAATGACCTTGACTTGTTGTTTGGCTGCCTTCTTGAGTGGGGCCTTCCTTTGTCACTACCTTACAGTTCTGAGGAGATTGACGGTTGCACAGTTCATAACTATAACGATGGTGACCTTATTGCCTGCTTCGATGAGAACGTTCCAGATAGCGTAATCAAGGAGATTGCAAAGAGACAGCCTCTTCGTGCTGTATTTCGTGACAGCAGTTTCGCTAACAGCCCTTCAAAGATTAATGTTGGGGAAATCTTTAAATTGATGGCACCTGATACAAGAGTAAAAGTTATTTAAGGAGGTTCAGCTATGAAGCTACAATTTAAGCATCAGAAATTCCAAGCAGATGCTGCCAAAGCTGTAGTTGATGTTTTCGCTGGTCAACCTTATTTGACTCCTTCTTATATGATGGATAGAGGTTCAGGTTATTATCAGCAGACATTGACTGAAGAAGAGGATTGCACTGGTTGGAGTAACCAAAAGATTGTACCGGAATTAAATGACAGATTGATTCTGGAACATATAAATACAATACAGAGAGCTAATCAGATTAAGCCATCCGCAAAGCTGGAAGGCAGATTCAATCTGACTATTGAAATGGAGACTGGTGTTGGTAAAACATATACATACATCAAAACAATGTATGAGCTTAACCGTGCTTATGGCTGGAGTAAATTTATCGTTGTTGTACCAAGCATCGCTATCCGTGAAGGTGTATATAAGTCATTTCAGGTAACGCAGGAGCATTTTGCTGAAGAGTACGGTAAGAAGATTCGTTTCTTTATCTATAACTCTACACAGCTTACTGAAATTGACCATTTTGCATCAGATAATTCTATCAATGTTATGATTATCAATTCACAGGCATTTAATGCTAAGGGTAAGGATGCGAGACGTATCTATATGAAATTGGATGAATTCCGCTCTCGTCGTCCGATTGATATTATTGCAAAAACAAATCCTATCATGATTATTGATGAGCCGCAGTCTGTAGAAGGTAAGCAGACAAAGGAAAACTTGAAACAGTTTAATCCTTTGATGACTCTTCGTTATTCTGCAACTCACAAGTCAGATAGTATTTACAATATGATTTACCGTTTGGATGCGATGGAAGCCTACAACAAGCGTCTTGTTAAGAAAATTGCTGTTAAGGGTATTACTGAATCCGGTAGTACAGCGACGGAAAGCTATATCTACTTGGAGAGCATCAATCTTTCAAAGGCTGCACCTACAGCAACAATTCAGTTTGATATGAAGGGTGCAACCGGAATCAGAAAGATTACGCGTACTGTTTCAGAAGGCTATAACCTTTATGATAATTCCGGCCAGATGGAAGAGTACAAGCAGGGATTCGTTGTGTCCAGAATTGATGGACGTGACGATTCTGTAGAATTTATTAACGGTATTAAACTGTATGCAGGTGATGTTATTGGTAAGGTATCAGAAGACCAGCTTCGCCGCATTCAGATTAGAGAGACAATCCTTTCTCATATTCAGAGAGAAAGAGAATTGTTCTATAAAGGCATTAAAGTTCTTTCATTGTTTTTTATTGATGAAGTTGCAAAGTACAAGCAGTACGATGCAGCTGGTCAGCCAATGAATGGTAGCTATGCTGAGATGTTCGAGGAAGAATATAAGGATGTAATCAGCAACCTTCAGATTGGCATGGGAGAAGACGACTACATGAAGTATCTTTCTGCAATTTCTGCAGATAAGACTCATGCAGGTTACTTCTCTATCGATAAAAAAGGAAAGATGATTGATAGTAAGGTTGCTCGTAAAGAAACAACAACGGATGACGTTGACGCATACGACCTTATTATGAAAAATAAAGAGCTTCTTCTTGATAGAAATCCGAAGAAGTCTCCGGTTCGTTTTATCTTCTCGCACTCTGCACTTCGTGAAGGATGGGATAACCCTAATGTATTCCAGATTTGTACTTTGAAGCAGAGCAGCAGTGATGTTCGTAAGCGTCAGGAAGTAGGACGTGGTCTCCGTCTTTGTGTAAATCAGGACGGTGAACGTATGGATACTAATGTACTTGGTAACGATGTTCACAACGTAAACGTGCTTACTGTTATTGCCAGTGAAAGTTATGATAGCTTTGCTAAGGGCCTTCAGAATGAAATTGCAGAAGCAGTTGCTGACAGACCAAAGGCAGTTACTGCAGAATTGTTCATTGGTAAAGTTATCATAGACGATCAGGGCAACGAACAGGTTGTTGATGGTGATACTGGTAGAGCAATTCACTTCGACCTTATTGTCAATGGTTACATCGATAAGAAGGGAGTTCTTACCGATAAATACTATGAGGATAAGGCTAATGGCGAATTAAAGGTTGCTGAAGAAGTAGCCGATTCTGCAGCATCTGTTATTGAGATTATTGATTCTATCTATGACAGCAGAGCCATGCAGCCTGAAAACGCGCGTAGTAACAATGTTGAGCTTGAGGTTGATGAAAGTAAACTTGCTATGCCTGAGTTTAAAGCATTGTGGGCTAAGATTAATTCTAAGTCTGTATATGTTGTTGATTTCGATACAGATGAGTTGGTAAGGAAATCTATCGATTCATTAGATAGAAAGCTTCGTGTTTCTAAAATTTACTTCAAGGTTGAAACCGGAGCAATGGAACAGATTAAATCAAAAGAGGAACTTGTGAGCGGAGCATCTTTCGTTAAGGAAGAATCTGCAAGCTATGGAAACGTAGTCGCAGCAAGCTCTAATGTTAAATATGACCTGATTGGAAAGCTTGTTGATGAGACTGGCCTTACAAGAAAAGCGGTTATCCAGATTCTTCAGGGAATCCAGCCAGCAACATTCAATCAGTTTAAAAACAATCCGGAAGAATTCATCATCAAGGCAGCAGCACTTATTAATGATGAAAAGGCAACTGCCATCATCGAACACATCACTTACGATGTTATGGATGATAAGTATGGCACAGATGTATTTACCGACCCGACCATCAAAGGCCGCTTAGGAGTAAATGCGATGAAGGCGAAGAAGCATCTGTATGACCATATCGTTTATGACTCATCCAACGAGCAGGCATTTGCTACCGAACTGGATACAAACACAAACGTAGCTGTATACGTTAAGTTACCAGACGGATTCTATATTTCAACACCGGTTGGACATTACAATCCTGACTGGGCAATTGCATTCTATGAAGGAACTGTTAAGCACATTTATTTTGTTGCAGAGACAAAGGGTTCCATGAATTCAATGCAGCTTCGTTTAATCGAAGAATCAAAGATTCACTGTGCAAGAGAACACTTTAAGGCCATCAGCAATGGTGAGGTTGTTTACGATGTTGTTGATAGTTATAAGACTCTTCTTGATATGGTGACAAAGTAAGGAGGGTTATTCATGCCAACAACTATAGAAGTTAACAAACAAAGTGTGGAGTCATTACTTGGTAGCGGAAGAGCAAAACCGTTTGTTATTCCAGAATACCAGCGCCCTTACGCTTGGACAGATGAGCAGGTAGAAACACTATTTGAAGATTTGTGGGAATTTACAGCTACTAGCGGAGGTACGGAACGTGAAGGTTCGTACTTCCTTGGTAGTGTTGTTGCTTACGAAAACGAAGATGGTGAACAAGAGATTATTGATGGTCAGCAGCGTATCACATCTTTATTCCTGTTGTTAAGAGCTATTTATACAAAGTTGGTTGTTACTCCTGCAGCTGAACGTACTGCAGAGGCAAATAACTTTATTGGGAAAATTGAACCTGCAATTTGGCGTACAAACAAATTGACAGGAACAGTGGATTATAAAAATATCCTTCTTACATCACGTGTAGTGAATAATGAAGGAAATGAGATTCTGCGCTCCATCCTTGAGACAGGAAAGGCTGACGAGAACGCTAAAGACAATTATTCTAAGAATTATAGACATTTTCAGGAGTTGTTTGATAAGCACTCTACAGAAAACCCATTGATGGTTTATCAGTTTATTTATGCTTTGTTGAATCAAGCTATTCTATTACCAATAACTGCAGACACACAGGATACTGCATTGACTATTTTCTCTACATTGAATGATAGAGGTTTACCACTATCGGATGCAGATATCTTTAAAGCAAAAATTTATAACCAGTTAGATGTGGAAGATAAGAAAACATTTATTGATAGATGGAAAGAGCTTGATGAGCAGGCTACTGAAGCTAATGAAAGCATTCAGCAGTTGTTCTATTACAATATGTTTTATCTTCGAGCTTTGGAGCAAGATACAAAAACAACTACACCCGGTGTAAGAAAGTATTATGCTGTAAACAAGTTCGAACGTTTGTATCAGCCGGGATTGCTGGATAATTTATTTGTTATTCTTGATTTATGGAAAGTAATCAACAAGGGTGATGTGCTTGAGGATGAAGCGTGGTCTTCAAATATTAAGATTAAGCAGACTTTGGATACTCTTACTTCATATCCTAATGAGTTTTGGAAGTATCCAGTTGTAATCTACTATGTAAGTTATCGTAAGGAAGCAGATTTTGAGACTAAGTTTGGCTTGTTCTTGAATAAATTGCTGGCTGAGCTGATGACAAAGTATATTCTGGTTCCAACAATTAATGCGGTTAAACCAGATATTCTGAAATTGAATTCTGCAATAATCGCATCAAGCACTCCGAAATTTGATTTCAAGGAATTAGATGCTAGTCAGCTAGAAGCACGTATTCAGAACCCTAATCGTAATGTGGTTCGTATGCTACTCAAAACTCTTGCCTATGAACAGCAAGACACATTACTGCCAAGTAAATGGGAAATTGAGCATATCTTCCCTCAGAAATGGCAGACAAACTATTTCCCTGATGTACCAGATAGTATTATCAAGGAGAAGATTGAGCATATTGGTAATAAACTTCCGTTCGAGAAGAAACTTAATATTGTTGCTGGTAATGGATATTTTGGAAAAAAGAAAAAGGAATATGCTGCATCTAAAATTGTAATTACAAATGCTATGGGAACCTCTGATGTTCATGGATGGGATATGGATTCTATTATGAAAAGAGACATTCGAGTTTCAGATTCTATTACAGCTATTCTTAAGAAATGGAATAATGAATATCTTAATATTCCATCAGAAACTCCAGTTGATGAACCTACTGCTGAAGATTTAGCTCGTATAGAAGAATTTAAGAAAAAAGGCTGGATTTAAAGGAGTTGATTTTTGATGAATATTATCACATGTAAAAGGTGTGGAAAAAAGTATGCCTATGAAGTCTGGGGTACTGTTTATCCTGGAGGAAAAGAAAGAGAAACAGCTAATTGTCCATATTGCGGGGAAGTGGGATACTCTGAAATGACGAGTCAAAATATTTCTTCATACAAACTGGATGAAGAAGGTAATCCTATTAGAAAAGAATCATTCTAAATATAAGGTTGAGACGATGCCTTTTATGCGGAAATAGTTCTACGATGACCAATTCCCCAAAAGGCTAGTCCCGGCTTGAGACGATGGCGGAAGAAGTGCTGCTTATATATAGTAGCAACAAGAAAAACTCGATATGTTCCCGACAACGAGAAGGGTTTAGGTTGCGGATTGAATAAGGGCAAAATGTGCCGATAGATATGTTTCCGAGAACAATCGAAAATCGGCTCAAAGTGGGGCGATATGTTCCGATATTGCGACATCAATCAGCACGTATCGAGCCATATTGAAAGCATCTGTGTTTTAACAAAAAGAGAAATAGGAAATGTAAATAAAAAGAATTATAAAAGATAGAATATAAATTGTTTAAAAATGATAAAAATCTCATATTACAGATAAAGTCTCGATAGAAGTATTCTTCATCTGTATATGAGGTTTTTTTGCGCAGGAAAAACAAAACATAACTATTGATTGATGATTTTCAATGATTATAAATCGGAGACAAGATAGCTAATTCTTATTTTATCCTTTAGGTTCTTTTTAAAAATAAGTTTTGAATTTTCATTGATATAATCATAAATATTTGTGGTTGTTTTATAATTTTTTATTAAAGCAACAATATTATTTATATGACTGGTTTTATATAGTAAAAAAGTAAATGATTGTTTTATTTACGTCAAGAATTAAAAAGACACATTTCTATTATGTCGAATGTGTCTTTTTTACTATTTCATTTGATTTTGTAAATGTTCTAGGAAAAGGGTAGCACTTTTTGACAAGATTTGATTTTTCTTCCAGATCAAATACATATTAGCTTGTATTTCTGGTTCAATAGGTCTAAAACAAAGAACGCTTTCTAAGCTTGTATTGACAAGATTGTCAAATCCCAAGGCATAACCTACATTCTCTTTGACAAGAATAGCTGCATTATAGATTAGATCAAAAGTTGCAACAATATTAAGTCTACTTTCGTTTTGATTTAACCAGTGTGCCATTTTGTTATAACCTCTTTGGCGAGAAACTAAAAGGGGAATATCGTAAAGATCATCAAGATGAATTGATTTTTTAGAAACAAATGGAGAGTCCTTACGCATGATCAATCCCCATCGGTCATGAAAAGGTATATTTATAGAATTGTATTTAGAAATATCTAAATCTTGCACTATGACCGCAAAGTCTAACAATCCCTTATCTAATTGATCGCATACACTTGTGGCATTTCCACTATACATATTTAATTGGATGTTTGGATATTCCTTTAAGAGATTCTTTGCGGTTTTGGCAATGTATGTAATTCCTTTTGATTCAGCACACCCTAGATCGACATAGCCACCAGTAAAATCGTGCATAGCTTTAAATTCGTTGGTTGTTTTATCAACCATATTTAAAATATCAGCTGTTCTTTTAGACAATAATTTACCTTCGTTAGTTAGCTGAATATTATGACTGCTTCGAACGAATAGCTGTTGTCCTAATTCTTCTTCCAGGCTTTTTAATTGTCTAGAAAGAGTGGGTTGGGTAATATGAAGATTTTCTGCTGCTTTGGTAATGTTTTGTTCTTTTGCTACTTCTTGAAAATATTTTAATACTCTAAGTTCCATATGTCCTCCTGTTTATCTTTATTTTACGTGCAATAGAAATGCTTATCAAGCATAAGATGTTATGTGATATAAGTATTATACTTTATAAAAAAGAATCCTATAATTAAGATAGGAGGTTAAAAATGAGCAAAAATATTTTGATCATATCAACCAGTCTAAGAGTCAACAGCAACTCAGATCTTCTGGCACAAAGTTTTGAAAAGGGTGCACTAGAAGCAGGACATCTTGTTGAAAGAGTTACACTTAGAGATAAGACAATTCAATTTTGTAAAGGATGTTTATCTTGTGTTAAAACACAAAAGTGTGTGATTCACGATGATGTTAATGAAATCGTTGAGAAGATGAAAGAGGCGAATGTTCTTGTTTTTTCAACACCAATCTACTATTACGAAATGTGCGGCCAGATGAAAACATTATTAGATCGAGCCAATCCATTATTTAATGCGGACTATAAATTTAGAGATATTTATTTTATTGCATCGGCTGCAGAAGATGGAGATCATGTATGGGCAAAAGCTGTGAATGGTTTAGAAGGATGGATCGATTGTTTTGAAAAATCACATCTTTCAGGTGTTGTATTTGCTGGTGGAGTGACAGATCCAGGTGAGATACAAGGCCATCAATCTTTGAAAAGAGCATTTGAAATGGGAAAGAATATCCGGTAAGAAAGAAGGTATAGTATGAAAACAATGGATAAAAAAGTTTTTGATGAACAGAATGTATTTGGATTAGGTCAGCCAAACGATGCGTTTGCACAATATTTTATTGGGAATTCATATTTAAATGGATTAACAAATCCAAAAGAATGTGGTCTTGCTTTAGCAAATGTAACCTTTGAACCAGGATGCAGAAATAATTGGCATATCCATCATGCGACAAGTGGTGGAGGTCAAATTTTGATCTGTACTGCAGGAGAAGGTTGGTACCAGGAAGAAGGCAAAGATCCAGTTGAATTAAAACCTGGAGTTGTTGTAGTGATTCCACCCGAAGTAAAACATTGGCATGGAGCAAAAAAAGATAGTTGGTTCAGTCATATCGCCTTTGAAGCACCAGGAGAAAACGCTTCAAATGAATGGTGCGAACCAGTGGATGACGAAACTTATCTAGCATTATAAGTGATGAAAAAAGTCAGGTTTCTGGCTTTTTTTCGTTACGAAAAAAGAGCAATTTTTGTAGAAAAATATATTTATATTTTACGTAGATTTTTCGTCATTATGTTTCATATTGTGATAAAATATGTATATTGCAGTGCATAGTTGGAGGTAAGTATTATGTATGAAGATAATGATAATTTGTATTTAGTAAGTGATATGGATGAGGATATCAAAAAACGTAAAGAACTCATCGAAGAAGCTAAAAATATCAATGCCGATAAAAATTGGAATGAAATCTATCGTCAGATTTCTGATTTAAGAAGAAAATGGAGACGAATCTCAAGTTGGGAATCAGCTTATGAAGATTCTCTGAATGAAGAATTTGAATCTTATATTGATGCGTTGTACGCAAAACGTAATGAAGTATATAAAAATGCTTCTGGAATCAAAGAGGAGTTAATCGCTCAAGCAAAGAAAGTAGCTGCATCTAATGATCTTAAACACGCTACTGAAGAAATGAATGAGTTAATGAATCAGTGGAAACAAGCCGGTTCTGCAGGTAAAGATGATGATGCTCTTTGGGAAAGTTTCAACCAGATCCGTCAGAGTTTTTTTGATAAAAAACACGAACAATGGGAACAGATGCAGACTAAGTTCTCTGATGCTGCAGTTGCTAAACAAGATTTGATCCAGCAGGCAAAAGAGCTTGCAAATTCTGAAGAATGGCAAAAGACATCTACTAAGTTTAAAGAATTGATGGATGCCTGGAAAGCTGCAGGAAGCGCAGGAAGAGAAAAAGAAGATGATTTATGGAATGAGTTTAATGAATACCGTCAAACATTCTATAAAGCTCGTAATGCGTATTATGAAAAGCTTCATGTCCTTCAAGATCAAAACCTAGAAGCTAAAAATGAGTTAATTGCTCGAGCTAAAGCTATTAATGAAACGAAATCTTATTCAAGAGAAAATACAAAACAAATGAAAGAACTTGGTGTTAAATGGAAGAAAATCGGTTCTTGTCGAAAAGAAAAAGAAGAAGCGGTTTGGAAAAACTTCAAGGAACAAATGGATCAGTATTTTGATGGCTTAAGACAGGCTAATGAACAAAAACATCTTCAATGGAAACAAAGAATGATGGAAGTTCGTACAAGAAAAGACGAATTGATGCAGGAACAAAAACGTCAGATCAAACGCATGCAGGAAGATATCGGTAATGTTCTTGGAGAAAGAGCAATTAGTGAATTAGAACAAAGAATCGAAGATAAGAAAAAATTTATCGAAGAACTTGAAGCTCAAATCAAAGATATTGACTCTCAATTATCTGAATAAAAAATGAGGTTATTCCTCATTTTTTTTGACGATTTCAAGATAATCTCTCTCTTTGCTTTTTTTTCTTGGAACAAATAAAGCGGCAATATTTTTCTTATCTTGGTTTTTAGTATAAAAGAACCCAAATATTGAGAAGATAATTGCGCCTATGAAGTTAACAAATAAATCTTCCATCGTATCAATTAAACCGATGTCTAGATATCCATTGATATTCAATGCCTGCCCATCAATCATTACATTTTTTATGTCTGAAATAGATGTCATAGCACCGCTTGGGTCGATGGAAACAGAATTAATTGTATGAATGATCGTATCTTTTTGTGTGTCCATCGCAAAGAATGTGTCCATTGAAAATTCAAAGAATTCCCAGATGACACCGATTGTCATAGAAAAACTGAAAGCTACGATACAGATAAAAATTGGAGATAATTCAAATTTTGCTTTTTTGGATTTATTTAAAATATCAACTAGGGAATATCCAATGGCAGCAGCCAAGAATCCATTCATTGTATGCAGCATTGTATCCCAATTGCTATATTTTAGGTAAAAACCATCAATTTCACCTAAAATTTCTGCAGCGAATATAAATAAAAGAATTATGATTTCCAATGTAATCGGCAATTCGATCTTAAATGTCATTTGAACAACACTTGGTACGATCAATAACAGTAAAGTTAAAAGGGCATAGAAAACATTTTCCCAGTTTTGATTAAATATTTGAAGAATTAAAACAAGGATGACCAATAGCCGTAAAACCATGTATACAAGAAAAGAACTTCTGTGTTCTCTTAACTCCATAGACAGAGCCTCTTTATATTGTTTTATAAATTTCATATATCTTTTCTCCTAATAATAGTATTTATAATACACTAAAATGTTTTAAAAATCATTATTTTTGAATCATTAAATGTTATGGTAAAATTAAGATGTTTTGGAGATGACGATATGAACAAGGATTTAATTAAATATGCATTCATGCAGACTCTTCCTATCATGGCAGGTTATTTAGTTTTAGGAATGGGTTTTGGTATTCTTCTATATGATCATGGCTATTCTGTATTATGGGCCATTTTGATGAGTATTACCATCTATGCAGGAAGCATGCAATATGTAGCAATTGATTTGATAAGTTCAGGTGCTTCAATATTAACAACTTTATTAATGACATTGATGGTAAATGCAAGACATCTATTCTATGGGATTTCAATGGTTGATAAATATAAAGATACGAAACCATATAAGCCATATTTGATTTATGCACTTACAGATGAGACGTATTCTTTAGTTTGTGATGCTCATATTCCTGAAGGAATGGATATCAATAAATATTATTTTTTAGTTTCATTATTTGATCAATGTTACTGGGTCATAGGAAGTGTTTTAGGATCTTTGATAGGCAGTGCATTTTATTTTGATACAACAGGTGTGGATTTTTCAATGACCGCTTTATTTGTTGTGATCTTTGTAGAACAATGGGAGAGTGCTGATAATCATATACCGGCAAGTATTGGAATTTTGGTTTCTGTTATCTGTTTGATCGTGTTTGGAGCGGATAGTTTTCTGATTCCAACTATGATTATCATTACGATTGTTTTATTTCTATTGAAAAATAGGATACTAGGAGGTAAGAAAGTATGATTCATTCATTGGTTTTAGTTATCATAATGAGTGTTATGACAATGATTTTGCGTTTTTTTCCTTTTCTTGTGTTCTCAAATAATACACCAGGTCCAATCTTATACTTGGGCAAGGTTTTACCATATTCCATTATGGCGATGCTGGTGGTCTATTGTTTAAGAAATACAGATTTTTTATCAGGTTCACATGGTGTTGCAGAAGTGTCTGCTACTATATTAGTTATTGTATTGCATAAATGGAAACATAATACGTTGTTATCTATTTTTTTGGGAACTTTATTTTATATGTTTATGGTACAAGTGATTTTTTGATCATTAATAAAAATCAATAAGAAATGTGATATAATAATAACAGGTGATAATATGTTTGTAGAAGAAAGACAAGCCTTGATTTATGAAGAGCTGCAATCAAATGGCAGGGTTCGCGTTAAAGATTTGAGTAAAAAGTTTAATGTAAGTGAAGATTTGATACGCAAGGATCTTAATGTTCTGGAAAAAGAAGGGAAATTAAGAAAAATTTATGGTGGGGCTGTACTAGCAAAAGAAAATGTGCAAAGAAAACTGGCCTCACAACGTAAGAATATTAACTTAGATGCGAAAAAGAATATTGCCAAGAAGGCAATAAATATCATAGAACCGGGCGATATCATTTTCTTAGATATCTCTACAAGTTCTATAGAGATGGCCAAGCTTTTGATCAATGAACAAAAACCAATGACGGTTATAACAAACATGTTGGAGGTTATTAATATCTTAGTTTCTTCAAATATTAATGTAATTTTTATTGGTGGAGAACTGGATTATGGACACGATGGATTTGTTGGTTCTTTGACAAATCAAATGATTGATGGATTTCGCTTTGACAAGGCTTTCTTAGGGGTTGTAGGCGTTGATATCAATGATAATTCAGTTATGACATATATGCCAGCTGATGCGCAAACGAAAAAATTGGTACTCTCACATTCAAAAGAAACGTATATGTTATGTGAATCGGAAAAATTCAATCAAATTGGAAACTATCAATATGCAAAGATTGATGATTTTTATGGATTGATCTGCGATAAAGATTTATCTTTAGGATTGCATAAAGAATTAAAACAATATGATATTAAGGTGATCGAGTGATCATCTTTTTTTGCACAAAAAAAGTAGACATTTCGTCTACTTTGTCCATTTAGCAAATTCTTCATCCGTTGCTAAAACATAATGTTCGCCTTCAACATGGATTTGTTTTCCTTTGCTATAATCAATTCCACTGGTTGCGTAGTCATAGGAGATAGAAGTACGTGTTTTTTCAACCACTGGATTAGGCTTAGGAATAGCGCTCAATAATGATTTAGTATATGGATGAATTGGATTTTTAAAGATTTCATCTGTTGTACCAGTTTCAACAAGATGACCTAAATGCATGACACCAATATGATCTGAGATATATTTAACCATGCTAAGATCATGTGCGATAAATAGGTAAGCACAACCTCTTTCTTTTTGGATCTTCTTCATTAGATTGACAACTTGAGCCTGAATAGAAACATCCAGTGCAGAGATTGCTTCATCGGCAATAACAAGATCCGGGTTCATGATCAAAGCTCTTGCAATACCGATACGTTGTCTTTGTCCACCAGAGAACTGGTGAGGATATCTTGATGCATGTTCTTTAGATAAACCCACCATTTCAAGAATGTCATAGACTTTTTGATTACGTTCTTCAATCGTTTTATAAGAATGATGAATATCTAACCCTTGTGCTACGATATCAATTACTTTTTTTCTTGGATTTAGGCAAGCCATTGGATCTTGGAAGATCATCTGCATTTTAGTATGCAGCATGGCTTGAGTTTCTTTGGACATTTTGTCGGAGATATCTGCTCCATTAAATGTTATTTTCCCGCCTGTTGGTTTATATAAACGAATAACACTTCGTCCTGTCGTTGATTTACCTGAACCGGATTCTCCAACAAGACCATATGTTTCTCCTGGATAAATCTTAAATGAAATGCCATCAACTGCTTTAACAGTGAATTTACGACTTACTTTAAAGTACTGTTTTAAATCTTCAACAACAAGGATAGGTTCTTTTGACATGCTATACCCCCTCCTTCTTCATCTTGTCTAATCGTCTTCTTAAAGCTTCCGGCATTTCAACTTTTGGTGCATTTTCATGCATTAACCAGCTAGAAACTTTATGTGTTTTTGAACCTGGAACATAATATGTTGGCGGATCAAGTCTTAGATCAATATTCAAGGCATATTTGTTACGAGGAGCAAATGCATCACCTTTTACTTCGTAAATTAAGTTTGGTGGTGTACCAGGGATCGTATAAAGTTCATCATCGTCTGTGTCTAAATCAGGCATAGCGGATAAAAGACCCCATGTATAAGGATGTCTAGGATCATAGAATATTTCATTGATCGTTCCTGTTTCTACTATTTTTCCAGCATACATAACGTTAACATAATCTGCAACTTTAGCGACGACACCTAAATCGTGTGTAATATAGATTACAGATAAGTTTTTCTTCTTTTGAATTTCCTGGATCAATTCCAAGATCTTAGCTTGAATGGTTACGTCCAATGCTGTTGTAGGTTCGTCGCAAATCAATACATATGGATCACAAGATAGGGCAATGGCAATAACGATACGCTGACGCATACCTCCAGATAACTGGTGTGGATAGTTTTTCATTCTTTTTTCAGCATCAGTAATCCCAACAAGCTCTAACAATTCCAATGCTTTTTGATAAGCTTCCTGTTTGCTTTTTTTATAGTGATACATCATTGGTTCCATGACCTGACGCCCGATTGTCATTGTAGGGTTTAGGGAAGTCATAGGATCTTGGAATACCATGGCGATCTTACGACCACGAATTTCTTTTTGAAGTTCGCGTTCAGACATTTGCACAATGTCTCTTTCTTGTCTTTCGCCAGTATATTCGTCATACCATACATAATCAATCGTTCCGCTGTCGATCGTTCCGTTACTTGCCAAGATGCCCATGATAGCCTTGGTCGTAACAGATTTTCCAGATCCAGATTCACCAACGATTGCAATGGTTTCTCCTTTATAAAGGTCAAGGTTTACACCACGAATTGCCTTTACATTTCCGTTATCAGTTTTAAATGAGATATTTAAATCTCTGATTTTTAAAATTCTTTCTCTATCAGCCATCTATTATCTCTCCTTCATCGTAGGGTCAAGTGCATCGCGTAATCCATCACCAAATAAGTTGAAGCAAAGCATTAATAATGAGAAGATCGCAACTGGGATCAACATGATGTATGGATATACTAAGAATGATTTATAACCATCATTGATCAAAGTTCCTAAACTAGCTTCTGGAATAGGCAAACCTAATCCGATAAAAGACAAGTACGCTTCATAGAAGATAGCATTTGGAATGGACATCATGACCATGATGATCATTTGACTATAAATATTAGGAAGAATTTCTTTAAAGATGATAAAGAAATCTTTAGCACCTAATGTACGTGATGCAAGGACATATTCTTCTTCTTTTACTTTTAAGACCTGAGCACGTGTGATGCGTGACATACCGATCCATTCTGTAAAGGCAAGGGCAATAATAATTGTACCAAGGCTTGGTTTCATGAACATTAATAATATAATAAGAACAACTAGAGTAGGGATCGAGTTAATGATTTCCTGGATTCTTTGCATAATGGAATCGACTTTTCCACCGAAGTAACCAGAAATTAAACCATATGTAACACCGATGACAACATCGATGATAATTGCCGCAACGGCAACGAATAAAGAAATTCTTGTACCATACCATAAGCGAGTCCATAGATCTCGTCCATAAGAGTCGGTTCCAAATAAATGTTCTCCATTAGGAGCAATGTTTTTTAGTGAAGTATTGATTTCGGCATAGTCCCATGAAGAAAACATTGGAGCAAGAATTGCAAACAACGTGATGATCAAAATTAAAATTACAGCAACGACAGCTCCTTTATTTCTGCAGAAGCGTTTTACAGCATCTTTCCATGCGGATGTAGTTGGGATGACTTCATCAATTGTGATATCTCTTTTGTCTCCAACAAATTCAAAATCATTTGGTAAAAATTTATTGTCTTCCATTATCCCTCATCCTTTCCTAAACGAATTCTTGGATCGATGATTCCATATGCGATATCGATAACAAGCATCATAATGATATACATAGCAGCATATAAGAATGCACAAGCCAAAATAATGTTATAATCTGAACTCAAAATACTGTTTACAAGCAATTTTCCTAAACCAGGAACACTACATAACAATTCAACTACCATTGTTCCTGTCATAAGGTTTACCAAGATTGGTCCTAAGATCGTGATAACTGGAATCAAGGCGTTACGTAAAGCATGTGAGAATATTAATGTTTTACGATCAAGACCTTTGGCTTTTGCAAGGATCATATAGTCACTATCAAGCACTTCAATCATTTCGGTTCGAGTAAAACGTGAAACATTGGCTATAACACCTGTGGAAAGGGCAGCCACCGGCATGATGGAAGAATAAATTGGTTGACTGGAACTATATGCTGTAGGTAAAATTCGCAAATAAGATGCAAAGAAAATCAAGATCAATAATGCAAATACGAAAGATGGGATTGAAACACCAATTACGGATAAAGCTGTTGCAAGTGTATCCCAAATTGAGTTTCTATGTAAAGCAGCGAATACACCTAAAGTCATTCCGATGATCGTACCGATGATAACAGCAGCTAAACCATACAGGAATGAGATTTTAGCAGCATTTCCTACCAGAGAAGCAACAGGCATATCTTTATACAAGTTCATAGATACGCCGAAATTACCTGTAAGCATATCTTTTACGTAGATAACAAACTGAGTAAATAAAGGTTTGTCTAATCCGTATTTTGCCTCGATAACTGCTCTTTGTGCTGCGCTTAATTTTTCGTTATTGATTGGAGACCCAGGTAAAAAGCGAACCATCAAGAACAATACAACGAGAATTACAAATAAAGTAATAGCTGAAATAATAAGTCGTTTACCTATATATTTCAAAGTCGATTTATTCATATCTTCACTCTCCTTAAAAAAACAAACACAATATAGCGAAAACCATATTGTGTTCATTATAATTTTCATTTACTAACTATTCTGTAATGTCAACATAGTTGAATGTGTAAGGTACACCAACTGGTTTTTGTACTAGGCCAGTAACACTTGTGTCTTGAAGTGTTGAACTTCCTTTTTCAAATACAGGGATGTAGCATAGGTCATCCATCATAATCTTTTCTGCATCGATCATTAACTGCCAACGAGCGTTTACATCCGTTTCAACAGCAGCTTGATCCATGATTGAATCGTATTCTGTATTAGACCATTTACCATAGTTGTTTGTATTGTCAGAAATACATAAGTTCAAGTAAGTAGTTGGATCACCATAGTCTGGACCCCAACGAGTACATGCGATATCGAAGTCTTGGTTAGCTTGTTTAGTATAAATTCTATCTTGTTTTGTAGTGGCAACCATTTCGATTTCTAAACCATCTAACTGACTGAATGCATCCTGTAGATATGTTGCTAACTGATCCATTGGAGATTCATCAGTACCGTATAGTAGGCGAAGAGAAATTGTATCTTTTCCTAATTCTTCTTTAGCAGCATCTAAATATTGTTGTGCTTGTTCTAAATCATAAGAAGTATAAGATCCAGCATCTGAACGGAAATCTGTTCCGCTTGGACTTGTAGATAATCCACTTGGTACAAATCCTGTAGCAGCTGTTGAACCATCTTTCAACACATTGTTAACGAAGTCTTCACGATTGATTGCATAAGATAAAGCTTTTCTTAAGTTAAGATTTTGTAAATCAGAGTTACCGAAATTTAACTGTAGATAGAATAGGTAACCTTCTTTAATGCTCTTATAAGATTCAGAATCTTTATATTTGTCAACCAATTCAGAGTTGATCAAAGCAAACTGTGTTTCTCCATTATCGAATGCTGTAGCAGCAACTTCTGGTTCCTGAACTAAGTTAAGAACTAAGTTATCAAGATTTACAGCATCGGCATTCCAGTAGTTTTCATTTTTAGAGAAAGTTGCCTGTCTTCCTGGTTCCCAAGTTTCCATGATGAATGCACCGTTAGATAGTACATTTTCTGCGCTCTTAGCATATTCAGCGCCTTTTTCTTCACAGAATTCCTGATTAATTGGATAGTAGCAAGGGAATGTCATTAATTCCTCAAAATAAGAAACTGGACTTGTTAATGTAACCTGGAATGTTTTATCATCAACAGCTACTGCCTGAAGTGTGTTTAGATCGTCCTGAGTAAGTTCTTCACCTTCTCCAAGTTCAGCTTGTTTAGCCATCAACTCGTCAGCACCTTTAACCTTAGCTCCATCAGATCCTAACATGTATGCATAGTTTCCTGAATTTTTAATGATTCGCTGCCATGCATAAACAAAGTCGTTTGCGGTTACTTCATCACCGTTAGACCATTGTGCATCTCTAAGTTTGAATGTGTGAGTCAAACCATCTTCACTGACTGTATGCTCTTCAGCAATTGCAGGAACGATGTTTCCTTCTTCATCCACGCCCATCAAACCATCGATACATGCGTGCATTGCGCTAAAAGACATACCGTCATCAGCATCTGATGAATCAAGGTTTTTGATATCCAACTCAGCAGAATATGTATACGTTTTGCCTTCAAGCTGATTGCTACCACAACCTACCAACATACTGGCAGTTAAAGCAGAAGCAACTAGTAATTTTAGTTTTTTCATATACTTCTCTCCCTCTAGTGTTCAAACTGTGAACACGTATACAAGTATTATAAACAAAAAGATCTTTTTTGCAAGTAATTTTCATAAAAATTTTCAAAAACATGAAAATAAAGAAAAGCTTAATGAAATGATGTAACATTTGGTATCAATTAGAAATAGATACTATAATATATAGAAAAGGGGATTAGTTAATATATAAAATAATCCTGATAATCTTGGAAAGCGATAGATTTGATTATTGTGCAAACTTTTCAAAGTGTAAAAATCCAACGTTGATTTTGAGATTATTATTTAAAGATTATAGATTTATAAATATATTAATTAATAAAAGAGATCATTAATGATCTGTTAGGAGTTAGCAAAAAATATTTTTTGAAAGTCTAATAAAGGCTAAATTCACAAAAAATCTTAATAAATAATGGATATTTAAAAAATATAAAAAAAGTGAAAAAAGTGTTTGACATGGAAGGGGGATATTTGCTAATATAAACGGGCGCCAAGGGAGAGCGGAGCTGATAAAAGAGAGCTTGAAAAAAAAGCTTGCAAAGCCCACCAAGTTGTGGTAATATAATCAGGCACGCGAAATGGTGCAAAAAAGAGATCTTTGAAAACCGAACAGAATAGAAGAAACCAAGAACGAAACGTCAATTCTGGAAAGAAGAAACAATCGATGTCAGATGACATCGTGAGCTAAAATCAAATGGAGAGTTTGATCCTGGCTCAGGATGAACGCTGGCGGCATGCCTAATACATGCAAGTCGAACGGACCGAAGGGAAAGCTTGCTTTCCCTGAAGTCAGTGGCGAACGGGTGAGTAACACGTAGGTAACCTGCCCATGTGCCCGGGACAACGCCTGGAAACGGGTGCTAAAACCGGATAGGTAGAGAGATCGCATGAACTTTCTATTAAAGGGGCTACGGCCCTGAACATGGATGGACCTGCGGTGCATTAGCTAGTTGGTGAGGTAACGGCCCACCAAGGCGACGATGCATAGCCGACCTGAGAGGGCGAACGGCCACATTGGGACTGAGACACGGCCCAAACTCCTACGGGAGGCAGCAGTAGGGAATTTTCGTCAATGGGGGGAACCCTGAACGAGCAATGCCGCGTGAGTGAAGACGGTCTTCGGATTGTAAAGCTCTGTTGCGAGAGAAAAACGACACGGATAGGGAATGATCCGTGGGTGATGGTATCTCGCCAGAAAGTCACGGCTAACTACGTGCCAGCAGCCGCGGTAATACGTAGGTGGCGAGCGTTATCCGGAATGATTGGGCGTAAAGGGTGCGTAGGCGGCCCGTTAAGTCTGGAGTCAAAGCCGGCAGCTCAACTGTCGTACGCTTTGGAAACTGGCGGGCTGGAGTGCAGAAGAGGGCGATGGAACTCCATGTGTAGCGGTAAAATGCGTAGATATATGGAAGAACACCAGTGGCGAAGGCGGTCGCCTGGTCTGCAACTGACGCTGAAGCACGAAAGCGTGGGGAGCAAATAGGATTAGATACCCTAGTAGTCCACGCCGTAAACGATGAGAACTAAGTGTTGGGGGAATAACTCAGTGCTGCAGTTAACGCAATAAGTTCTCCGCCTGGGGAGTATGCACGCAAGTGTGAAACTCAAAGGAATTGACGGGGGCCCGCACAAGCGGTGGAGTATGTGGTTTAATTCGAAGCAACGCGAAGAACCTTACCAGGCCTTGACATCCCGGGCAAGGGCGTAGAGATACGCCGGAGGCTATCCCGGTGACAGGTGGTGCATGGTTGTCGTCAGCTCGTGTCGTGAGATGTTGGGTTAAGTCCCGCAACGAGCGCAACCC
>ENA-ORTH01000275-ORTH01000275.1-human-gut-metagenome-genome-assembly--contig:-NODE-275-length-66732-cov-18.320755_pt1 | contig 66732 bp, 54 predicted proteins | sample MGYA00241914_ERZ509192 | MGnify/ENA primary metagenome ERZ509192 (study PRJEB26280, sample SAMEA2338826) | human gut metagenome | biome: human gut; feature: human-associated habitat; material: faeces...
GTGTTAGGCGCGCCGCCAGCGTTCATCCTGAGCCAGGATCGAACTCTCCGTCCAATATGATGGCCGGGCCAGGAGGCCCGGTCGCGATCATGGTTGGCGCGGAGTGCCCGTCCCGACCAGCTTCTCGCTGGATCGGATTCCATTCGATGTATTAGCGTTCTGTAAACTGGTTAAGGAAAAGTTGAACGGGGCCTGACTAAGTCAGACCTTACACAACTGTTCTTGAAAAGTACATCACTGCTGACACCTTATAAATGGTGTCTCCACTTGTTCCGTCTCTTCGCGGTATCCGGTTCTCAAGGTACCCGCCGCGGGTTCCCGGCCTCGTCTTCACTCGGCCACCCGCGCGGCGAAGAGATATATTGCCAGAGTCCAAGACGCTGCGCAGTGAGAATCAGCACTTCACATTTCCTCCATAAATGGCATATTCGACCCTTTATGCAAGGAAGGCGCTTCAGGCGATCTTTCACCTCATATAGATGACGACCATTCGGTTCTCGTACATATGTGCAGCGGTCATCTGTATGGAACACACACCCTGTTCCGGCCGGGCAACGCCGCGCCCCCACCTCCCCGCGCCGATCCGCCTGGACGCTCGGCAACTTCGCACGAACCCAAGGGGAGAAGGGGCCCGAACTTGGCCTTTCCGGAGAGCTCCGAACCGGCCCGGGGATCGCGAGCGCATATAGGAAAACGGGACGCCCCCTGCAGGGGCGTCCCGTTTGAAGGCGCATTAGGCCTCGAGGGCCTTCTTGGCGATGGCGGCGAGCTCGTTGAAGGACTCGATGTCCTCATAAGCCATCTGAGCGAGGACCTTGCGGTCGAGCTCGATGCCGGCGAGCTTCAGGCCGTGCATGAACTGGGAGTAGGAAATGTCGTTCATGCGAGCAGCAGCGTTGATACGAGTGATCCACAGGGAGCGAATCTCACGCTTCTTGTTGCGGCGATCGCGGTACTGGTACTGGAGGGAGTGCTGCACCTGCTCCTTGGCGTACTTATAGGAACGAGATGCCTGACCGTAATAACCCTTTGCACGGTTAAGGACGGTACGACGCTTCTTCTTGGCGTTCACAGCGCGCTTCACACGAGCCATATCTAATCAACTCCTAAATGAGATTACAGCGGTAAATACGGATTAACGGCCGGCGAGGCGGGCGTTGATGACCTTGGCGTCAGCGGCGGCCAGCTCGGCCTCCTGGCGGAAGCCACGCTTGCGCTTGGTGGACTTCTTGGTCAGGATGTGGCTCTTGTAAGCCTTGGCACGCATGATCTTGCCAGTGCCGCTGCGGCGGAAACGCTTCTTGCTGCCGCTGTGGGTCTTCATCTTAGGCATGGAAAACTCCTTCTAATACCTGGTGGTTAACTACTTATCGCTCGGCTCGGCGTCGCCCTCGTTGTCGAAGGCGCCCTTGATCGGGGCGAGCAGCATGAGCATGTTACGGCCTTCCAGCTTGGGCTGGGACTCGACCGTGGCGAACGGTTTGAGGTCCTCTGCGAGGCGCTCGAGCACGTTCAGACCCTGCTCCGGGTGGGCCATCTCGCGGCCGCGGAACATGATGGTGATCTTGACGCGCGCGCCCTTCTTGAGGAAGCGCAGGACGTGACCCTTCTTGGTCTCGTAATCGCCCACATCGATCTTCGGTCGGAACTTCATTTCCTTGACCTCGACCTTGGACTGGTTCTTACGAGCCTGCTTGGCCTTCATGGCCTGCTGGTACTTGAACTTGCCGTAGTCCATGACCTTGCACACGGGAGGCTCGGCGTTGGGCGCGATCTCCACCAAGTCAAGGTTCTGGTCGTCGGCGATGCGCTGCGCATCACGAGTGTCGAACAGACCCAGCTGCGATCCATCGACGCCGATGAGACGGACACGCGAGGCGCGGATCTCATCGTTGATGCGGGTGTCATCAGACTTAGCTATCTCAATACCTCCTTCTTGCAACTCGAACAAAAAACCCGGCCACCTCAACGGTATCCGGGTCTACAGATCTTGGGAGATGTACGCACCGAGGTGCGGACATACATCTTGATTTGTACGACCAGACAGCTACCGATATGGCGCCGAAAGGTGGGGACCCGCAGGTCCCTCTTTCCTGCTGGAAAACCAGCGACTTGTGAATGATAGCACGGAAGTCATTTGCTCCATGGTTTCATCACGAGAATACCGCCTCCCTCGATCTTGCATCAAAGGGATGCGAACGCGCATATGGTGCCCGAGGTGAGAGTCGAACTCACACGCCCTCGCGGGCGGAGGATTTTGAGTCCCCTGCGTCTGCCATTCCGCCACTCGGGCATAAATAAATGCGCTGGGCTATGGTACCACAGCCCAGCGCGCGCATCAAAGCTGAAATGAATCAGTTACGCCTTGTTGACGGAGCCGAACTCCTCCATGAGCTCCTTGGTGCGAGCCACGATGGCCTCGCGACCGGGCTTGAGCACCTTGCGGGGGTCGAAGCCCTTGCCCTCGAGGTCCTTGCCGGCCTCGATGTACTCACGGGTGGCAGCAGCAAAGACGAGCTGCAGGTCGGTGTTCACGTTGATCTTGGAAACGCCGAGGGAGATGGCCTTCTGGATCTGGTCCACCGGGATACCAGTGCCGCCGTGGAGAACCAGCGGCAGGTCGCCCACGGCCTCCTTGATGGCAGCAAGAGCGTCGAAGGACAGACCGGCCCAATCCTCGGGGTACACGCCGTGGATGTTGCCGATGCCGCAGGCGAGGAAGTCGACACCGAGAGCGGCGATCTGCTTGCACTGGTCGGGGTCGGCGATCTCGCCCTGACCCACGATGCCGTCCTCGACGCCACCGATGCCGCCGACCTCGGCCTCGACGGAGATGCCCTTCTCGTGGGCGATCTTCACGATCTCAGCGGTGCGGTCGAGGTTGATCTGGAAGGTCTCCTCGTGGGAGCCGTCGTACATGACGGAGGTAAAGCCGGCCTCGATGCACTCAAGGCAGTTCTCGTAGGTGCCGTGATCGAGGTGCAGGGCGACCGGGACGGTCACGCCGGTGGCCTCGACGGCGGCCTTCACCATGTCGGCGCAGACCTTGAAGCCGCCCATCCACTTGGCGGCGCCGGCGGAGCACTGGATAATCAGCGGGGACTTGGCCTCCTCGGCGGCCTGGAGGATGGCGAGCGTCCACTCCAGGTTGTTGGTGTTAAACGCGCCGAGGGCGTAGTGACCGGCCTCGGCATCCTTCAGCATCTGAGCTGCATTGACGAGCATATTGGACCTCCCATTGTCCATACTCTGAACGGTAAACGTTTGCATTTTACCACGCGAACGGAGGCGCGGCGTGTTCAAACGAGGTGTAAACCCGCCTAAACCGCGGAGATGAGCGCTATCGGTAATGACGCAGACCGCGACGCATGAAGAGATTGCTCTCGAGCTCGCGCTCGATGGTGGTCGTGTCATTGTGGCCGATCAGGCACAGGGTATCCGCGGGCAGGAGCGCTCCGATCTTGCCGAGCGAGTCGATAATCTGCTTCTCCGAACCGCCCTCCAGGTCGGTGCGGCCGTGCGCACCGGGGAACAGCGTATCCCCCACAAAGGCAACATCGCCGGTGGCGGCGGCGCAGAAAAGCACAATGCCGCCCGGCGTGTGCCCCGGCGTTGCCACGACCTGCAACTCCACATCGCCAAAGGCAACGACATCCCCCTCGTTAAGCAGGCGATCGGGCGCGGGCGGCAGCTCGTGGTCGAAGCCCCACATCTCGCGCATGTCCTCGATAGCACGCCCCATGATCTCCGAATCGGCTTCGGAGATGAGGAACGGGACGTCGCTGCCGAGTGCGCGACGCATGCCGGCGACGCCACCGATATGGTCGGCGTGCCCGTGTGTGCAGATAATGGCAGCGACCCGCTTGCCGGGACAGCGATCGGCCAGCACCTCAGCGAGCCTCTCCCCCTCCCAGGCGGGGTCGATGACGACGACCTCATCGTCGCTCACGGCAAAATACGTATTGGTTTGGATGGGACCGTTCGTCACGCAATGGATGGCGAGGCTCCCCTTCCTGTTCATATCAAGCGTCATGTCCATACCACGCTCTCGTTCACGTCTAATACTCAGCAGTGCTCAATTTTACCCATGGCAACCCCGATATTACCTATGGTCACTCGGAGATCGCCTATGGCTTTCCACCATTTGAACCGCTCAAACGGCGAAAAACCATAGGCAATTCATCGCTTCGCATGGCGTTCGGCTGAGGCCGGCGTGACTCAATTTGTACCTGGCCCCATTTGTACCTGGCCCCATTTGTGACGTGGCGGCGGCGCTTCTTTGAGGCACCTGACCCCATTTGAGTCGGTTAGCGGCGGCGCTTCATCGTCTTGCTGCCCTCGCCCGGCATGAGGCGGCGAGCATCGTAGACACTCTCGACGGCGCCAATTGCGCCGAGGAGCGGGTCGAGGCGGCTCGCGTCGGAGATCTCGATGAGGAAGCGCAGAGTCGCGATTCCCTCGCGATTGGTGGACGTGGCGGCGGAAAGAATGTTGCCGCCGGCGTCGCCGATCGCGATGGTGACGTCCTTGAGCAGGCCCATGCGGTCGATGCACTCGACAACGATCTCGACCTGGAAGAGGGCGTCGGCGCCGTTATCCCAGCTCACACCGATCATCCGCTCGGGATGTTCCATGAGTCCCTTGACGTTGGGGCAGGTGGCGCGATGAACGGAGACGCCGCGGCCGCGGGTGATGAACCCCACGATGTCATCGCCCGTCACGGGGTTGCAGCAATGCGCGAGGCGCACGAGCATGCTATCGCCCTCCGCCCCCTCGACGAGCACGCCGCTGTTGCCCTTGGAACGCTTGCCCTTGCCGCTACCGCCCGTGCGCGGCGGCTGATGCACCACGCTCGCGATGGCCTCCGCCTTGGCATCGGCAGCGCTCTGGGGCCTGGGGTCGAGAATCGCCTGGACCTTGTTTCCCACGGCTCGCGGCTGGACCTTGCCGGCGCCCACCGCAGCAAACAGATCCTCGAGGGACTTGTAATTCATATCGGTGGCGACCGCGTTCAGCGCGCGGGTGGAGCGGGGAGTGGAGATGCCGTAGCCGCGCTTACGCAAATCGCGGGAGAGCATCTCTCGACCAGCCGCGGCATCCTCGTCCTTGGTGGCCGCCGCGAAATACCGACGGATCTTGGACTTGGCGCTCGGCGTCTTGACGATGTTCAGCCAGTCGCGCGAGGGCTTGGCATTCTTGTTGGTGAGGATTTCAACACGGTCACCCATCGACAGCTCGTGGGTGAGCGGGGCCACGGCGCCGTTTATGATCGCGCCCACGCAATGGTTGCCAACCTCGGTATGGACCGCATAAGCGAAATCGAGCGGAGTGGACCCCACGCGGAGGTTGAGCACCTCGCCCTTGGGGGTGAAGACGTAGATCTCCTGGTCGTACAGCTCGACCTTGAGAGAATGCAGAAACTCCTTCGGGTCCTCGATCTCGTCGCTCGCGGCCCAATCGAGGCTGCGCTTGAAGGCGTTGATCTGGTCATCCAAGCTCTGGGCGCCGGCGTCCTTGCGAGCGCTCGAACCGCCCGAACGCTTGTAGAGCCAATGCGCGGCGATACCATATTCGGCCTGCTCGTGCATCTCGTACGTGCGAATCTGAATCTCGAGCGGACGGGCCGTGGGACCGATGACCGTGGTATGCAGGCTCTGGTAGTTGTTGGCCTTGGGCATGTTGATGTAATCCTTGAAGCGCCCGGGCACGGGCGTCCACAGGGAGTGCGCGGCGCCGAGCGTGGAATAGCAATCGACGACGCTCTTGGTGATCACGCGTAGAGCGACCAGGTCGTAGATCTCGGAGAACTCCTTGCCTTTGCGCTTCATCTTCTGATAGATCGACCAGTAGTGCTTGGAGCGGCCCGTGATCTGGTAGCCCTCGATACCGGCGCGCTTCAGCTCGTCGTCGAGCGCCTTGATGGTCTCGGCCAAGAAGCGCTCGCGGGCCTCGCGACTCTCGCTCACCATACGGGCGATGCGCTGGTACGCCTCGGGCTCGAGGTAGAAGAAAGACAGGTCCTCGAGCTCCCACTTGATGGAGCTCATGCCCAAGCGGTCGGCGAGCGGCGCGTAAACGTCCATGGTCTCGCGCGCCTTGAACAAGCGGCGATCGGCGGGCAGCGCCGCCAGGGTACGCATGTTGTGCAGTCGGTCGGCGAGCTTGACGATGACCACGCGGATGTCGCGGCTCATCGCGAGGAACATCTTGCGCAGGTTGAGCGCCTGCTTGCCGTCCATGGTATCGACGTCGATGTTGGTGAGCTTGGTCACGCCGTCCACAAGATCGGCGACAGTCGCGCCGAAGAACGCCGTGACGTCCGCGAGCGAGGTGGTGGTGTCCTCGACCGTGTCGTGCAGCAGTGCCGCGCAAACTACGTCGCAGTCCATCTTGAGCTCGGACAAGATGATTGCCACCTCTACCGGATGGTTGATGTAGGCCTCACCGCTACGGCGCTTCTGCGCGCAATGCTTCTCGGCGGCGAAACAGTACGCCTGCTCGACGAGGGCACAATCCTGCTCCCCCATGTACTTGCGCACCAATGAGGCCAGTCGATCATAGTTGTCCGCCTGGAACTCGGTGGGCAGGTCGTCTGCATGCGCGTAGTGCACCATCTCGGCGCTCGGGCGCAGAGACTCGGCACCCGCTTTGTACTCCATGACCTTGTCCGGATGGGTCCCTGTGGCCGTCTGCTTATCCATTGACGGCACCCCCCTCGTGTACCTGCGGTGTTATGGGACGGTTGATGCGTGTCAGCATATCATGCGCGGACGCGGAAAGCGCCCAATCGCGGAAGGCGGAGAACTCTCGGCGGGCGTGAAGGCCCTCGAGATACAAAATCGAGCGATTCAGGTCGACATGACCGGGGTTCTCGACCATCTCGATGGCCCGGGCATCGTCATCTCCGGTCACACGAGCGAAACCGAGCTCCTCGAAAATGGCCAGGCCGCTGGGCACCGCACGTTCGTCGACGGGCGTGCGGGCATCGACTGCCAAGCACATCTGCGCGATGTCGAGATCGCTCGCGGGCAGCGGGCCCGTGGGCGCACCACCGCGATGGCGGCGCCACATGGTCTGCAGTGCGCGATACAGCGTCACCAACTCGCGACGATCGGGGGCCGCGGCGTCCAAAAGCCGCTCGTTGATGCGCGCGTCGCGGCCGGAATAGAGCAGGTGGATGCTGGCGGGCGCCCCATCGCGCCCCGCGCGGCCGCTCATCTGATTGAACTCGATATCGCCAAAGGGCATATGGTAGAGGACCACATGACGGATGTCGGGGATGTTCACTCCCTCGCCAAAGGCGGAGGTGGATACGATGCATGCGAGCTCACCGTCGCGGAAAGCGGCCTCGACGGAGGCGCGCTCGGGCCGTGTGAGCCCCGCATGGTAAAACGCGATGCGGGCGCCCAGCTCGGGCACTCGCCGCCGCAACGTACGGCACAGCGCCTGGGCCTGATCGCGCGAGTTCACGTACACCACGCTCTTCTGCCCCGTGGCAACGATCGACACCAGCCTGTTCTCGCGGCTGGAAAGATCGCGACCATCGTCGAGCTCCAGATTCTCGCGCACGGCGGCGTCCACGACCTGGGCGTCGACGGGCAAAAGACGGCGGATCTCTGCCGCGACCTCGGCCGAAGCGGTCGCAGTCACCGCAAGCACAGTTGGATCGAGCAGGTCGTGCAGGATCTGGGGCATGTCGAGGTAGGCCGTACGGTCGCCGCCCTTGGCGCCCGCCACATGATGGGCCTCGTCCACAACGACGAACCCGATGCGACGTGACGCGGCGAAGCGCGCGCGATGGATGGAAAGGAACTCGGGCGTGGTGAGGACGATGTCGAGCTTCCCGGCCCCCAATAGGGAGAACGCACGGTCGCGCGCAGCCGTGGGCGTGTCACCCGTGAGGATGCCCACGCGGACTCCAAGAGAGGCGAGCGTCTCCTGCAGGTGATAGGCCTGATCGGTCACAAGCGCGCGAAGCGGATAGACGAATATGCTCGCGGAGCCGTTGAGTATCGCCTCTCGAACCGCATGGACGTGAAAGATGAGGGACTTACCGCGGCCCGTGCCCATCACGGCGAGTACACCGCGACGCTCTTTGAGAGCGTCGAGCGCGTCCATCTGCGCGCGATGGGGCTCGGCCGGGCCGATGAACGTATGAATGAGGCTGCGCGTGAGCTGCTCGTAGGGAAGACGCGCCAACGCGACGCGGCGATCGACGTCGACCGAAGTCGCGCACGGGCGGGCGCACGTGGGCTTCGACGCGCGATCCCCCTCCCCCGCCCGCTCTCCGACTCGGACAAGGGCCTCGCCCGCCGAGACGGGCTCCTCACACGAGCGGCACAGGATGTCCTTGACCATGAGCTTGGGCTTCACGCGCCCTTGCCAGCACTCGGCGACCGCCTCGAACACAAGGTCGACCACCGTATCGCAATTCACCAACTGCTCGACCTCGGGCGCCCGGAACATGATCGCCGGCACGCTCGCAGCTCCATCCGTGGCGATGAAGCGCATATGGTCGCCCGTCTTGCCCACGACAGCGCGGTCGCACATCGTCACACCGCGGGAGGCCAGCAGGGGAACGCGATTTCCCTGGCCGAATGGCTCGAGCATCCCGATCTGGCGGATGGTCTCGATGTCAAGCTCGTCGAGTCCCACCGTGGCGGCAATCTCGCCCCGGTCCTCGAAATCCTCAGCTGGAAGATCGGCCAGCACCGCGTTCAGGCGGTCGCGCAGGGCGTCGAGGTTCTCGACCGCGCAGGTGACGCCCACGGCGCCGGCATGGCCCCCGAAGCGAATGAGCAGGTCGGAGCACTTCTCCACCGCCTCGAACAGGTTGACGCTACCCACCGAGCGGCCCGATCCGCGGGCAACGCCGTCCTCGATGGAGAACAGCAGCGCCGGCACGTGATAACGGTTGACCAGACGGCTCGCGACGATGCCCTTCACACCTTCGTGCCAGCCCTCCCCGCCCACAACGATGGCGCGGCCACCGTCGTACGTGCGCTCGGCGAGCTCCTCGGCCTGGCCGGTGAGCTCGGCCTCGATTGCACGGCGCTGCTGATTTATCTCCTCGAGCGCAGCGGCGAGGCGGCCGGCCTCCACGGCGTCGCGGGCGAGCAGCAAGTCGAGGGCGAGCGTCGGGTCCGCCATGCGACCGGCTGCATTCAAGCGCGGGATGAGGGAGAAGGACAGCGCATCGGCCGTGATGGTGGACAGGTCGGTCCTGGTGACCGCCGCCAGGGCGATGTAACCGGGACGGACGGTCGCGCGCATATGCGCGATACCGTCGGCCACGAGGGCGCGATTCTCGGGCGTGAGGCACATCATGTCGCTTACCGTGCCGAGGGCGGCGACCTCCGTATAGGAACGCCAGAGCTGCGGCTGCCCCAGTCGCTCGCCCAGGATCTGGACGAGCTTGAGGGCCACTCCGGCGCCCGCGAGCTCGCGGCTGGGGCTCTCGTCGACCATCTTGGGGTCGGTCACCGGAATGCCCACGGGAACAAGATCGGACGGCTCGTGATGGTCGGTCACCACGATGTCAATCCCGCGGCCGGCAAGCGCCACCACCTCATCACGTGCGGCGATTCCATTGTCCACCGTGATGACGAGGGAGGGCTCACACGCCTCGACCACACGGTCGAGCGCCTGGGCCGTGAGGCCGTACCCCTCCTCGAAGCGGTGGGGAATGAAGGGGTGCACACATGCGCCGAGCTGGCGCAGGGCCTCGGTCAGCAGGCAAGTCGAGGTGATGCCGTCCACGTCGAAATCGCCGAACACCGCAATGACCTCGCCGTCGCGCACGGCGCGCTCCACACGGGCGGCCACCTCTGCCATACCGGGAATGATGAGCGGATCGGCCCAATCGCGTTCGAGGGAGGGGGTGAGGAAGAGCCTGCCCTCCTCGACGCCGCCGATCCCATGCGCGACCATGATGCGCGCGACCAAAGGCGCGACGCCGAGAGCGGAGGCGAGCCGCTCCTCGAGTTCGGGGTTGTTAGGAGCAATGCACCAGCGGTGCGTGGTGGAAAGCGAAGCCATGCGATCAAATCCTTTGTCGCCCGCTACGGCGGGCATGCACGTTGAACGAATCAAAGTATACACGTGCGTTCCGACAAGAATCTCACCCGCTCGGCGAACGCGCCGCAGCGGCCGGCGCGGAACCCGTAACGAAACGGCAATGCGCGCGGGGTATGCTGGGTGCCCAAAGACCAAATGAGGAGGCCGGCATGGACGCATGGAAGCGGCTTGGAGGATTCATCGGGGCGAACATGCCCGTCATCGTCGTGGGATGCGTCGCCACGGGCGTGCTGCTCCCACACGAGCTCGCCTGGCTCAAACCGCTCGTCCCGGCCCTCTTCGCCTTCATGACGTTTCAAGGATCCCTCGGCAACACCTTGGGTCAACTCGGCGAGGTACTCCGCCATCCGGCGCCGCTGTTCGCCATCCTCGGCGTGTCCCTCGTCGCCATGCCCGCCCTCGCGTTCCTCCTGTCGAGCGCGATCTTCGCCGGCAACACCGACATCGTCACCGGGATTTTGATCGAGTACAGCGTTCCCATAGGAATCGTCAGCTTCATGTGGGTGGGTATGTTCTCGGGCAACACCGCCCTCGCCCTGACGGCGATCCTCGTCTCCACCCTGGTGTCGCCAATCACCATCCCACTCACGCTTAAGCTGCTCATGGGAGCAAGCATCGATGTCGATGCGCCGGCCATGATGTTCGACATGACGCTCATGATCGCGGCGCCGGCGCTCGTCGGCATGATCGTGAACGACCTCACGAGAGGCTGGGGACGCGACGTGCTCTCGCCCGCCGCCGCCCCGCTCTCCAAAATATTCCTCGTGCTCATCATCACGTCGAACTCGACGGCCATGAGCGAGTACGTTTTGCACATGACTTGGACGCGACTGGGCGTCGCGCTGTTCATCCTGTTGTTCGCGCTGAGCGGTTTTGCCTGGGGCGCGCTCGTGGCCCGGGTCCTGCGCGTGAACGCGCCCACGGCCGTGACGATGAGCTTCGATTGCGGCCTGCGCAACATCTCGTCGGGCGCCGTGATAGCCACGCGCTATTTCCCGGGGGAGGTCGTGTTCCCCGTCATGTGCGGGACTTTGTTCCAGCAGCTGCTGGCGTCGTTGGTGGGACGCGCCATGACTCGCGCGGTCGGGCGGAGGGACGCACCGCAGGGACAAAAGGGCCGATGCGACGAGGGACGCGGCTAGAGGACGACGATCTTGGTGCCGTGCAGCTCATCGATGCCCAGGGCACACGCGACCTGCTCCGCGTTCTTTGCGGTGATACCGCCGCCGGGCAGAATCGTGAGTCGATCGCCCGCATGGGTGATCAGGGCGCGGAGGTGCTCGTAGTTGTCCTCGATGGACGTGTTGGCTGGACCGCCATGCGTGAGGATGTGGTCGACCCCGAGCTCCGCCAGCGCATCGATTGCGGTGAGCTGCTCGGCCTCATCGAGCGCATCGAACGCCATGTGGAACGTGATGCCGAGTTCGCGGCCGCGCATCTCGCCCACACCCTGAGCGGCCTTGACGAGGCGGCCGGTGGCATCGAGGTCGAGTTCGAAGCCCTTGCCCTTGGAGCGGCGCTTGAGGCAACCGAGGACAACGCCGTCGACGCCGTTGGCACCCGCGTAGCGGATGTCGGTCTCCATCGCCCTCATCTCCGCCTTGGAATAATCGAAGTTGCCGCGACGGGGACGGATGATCACACGGAGCTCGGCCCCCTCGTGCTCACGCACGATGCGCACAGCCTGCTCGATCACGCCGGCGGACGGTGTGGTACCGCCCTGGGCGAGGTTGTCGCACAGCTCGATGCGATCGGCACCGGCGCGCAGGGCCGCCTCGATATTGGTGAAGTTCTCGGCGCAATATTCGAACAGCATAAGGTCTCCCCAAAGTAGAAACGTTTGCCCCCAGGATAGCGCACGCCCCCGCGTCGCGATCGGGAACAGGCGCAAATTGCGACATTGAACGCACTTCGATTCGCGCTGATTCCCAAAATACGCGCACTCCCGCGCGGCGGCGACGCATGAAAATGCGCGCCTCCCGCCGGATGGCATTGCGGGAGGCGCGCTGAGGCAAGGACGCTCGTCTCGGATACGGATCCGAGGCAAACGTCAGCCACCGAGATAAGCGCGACGGACGTCGTCGTTGTGCAAGAGCTCCTCGCCCGTGCCGGAGAGCGTGACCTTACCCGTCTCCATCACATAGGCGCGGGTGGCGATCGAAAGCGCCATCTGGGCATTCTGCTCGACGAGCAAAATCGTGGTACCCGCCTCGTGCAGCTCCTTCACGATCTGGAAGATCTGCTCGATGAGAATGGGTGCCAGGCCCATGGAGGGCTCGTCGAGCATGAGTAGATGGGGGCTGCTCATAAGGGCGCGACCCATGGCGAGCATCTGCTGCTCGCCGCCGGACAGCGTACCGGCCACCTGCCTACGACGCTCCTTCAGGCGCGGGAAATGCGCGTAAACGCGCTCCAGGCCGGGGGCGATCTCGGCGTTGGGACGCGTATAGGCACCCATTTCGAGGTTCTCCTCGACGGTCATCTGGGCGAAGACACGGCGCCCCTCCGGGACGTGCGCTAAGCCGCGAGACACGAGCTTGTCGGCGGGGGTGCGCATGATATCCTCGCCCATGAATTCAATGGAACCGGTGTTGGAGCGCAAAAGGCCGGAGACGGTCTTCAGCGTAGTGGACTTGCCGGCGCCGTTCGCGCCGATGAGCGCCACGATCTCACCGTCGAACACCCGGAAAGAAACGTCCTTGATGGCATGGATCGCGCCGTAATATACGTTGATATCCTCGACGTTCAGAATGCAATCGGCCATGGCCCTTACGCCTCCTTCCGCTTGCCGAGATACGCCTCGATGACGGTCTCGTTGTTCTGGATCTCCTCGGCGGTGCCCTTGGCGATCACCTTGCCGAAATTGAGCACGCAGATGCCCTCGCAGATATTCATGACGAGGTTCATGTCATGCTCGATGAGCATGATCGCGATGTTGAAGGTGTCGCGGATCTTGACGATGTTCTCCATGAGCTCGACTGTCTCGGACGGGTTCATGCCGGCGGCGGGCTCATCGAGCAACAACAGGCTCGGGTTGGTCGCAAGTGCGCGGACGATCTCCAAGCGGCGCTGAGCACCGTAGGGCAGGCTACCGGCTTGATGGTCGGCGAGGTCCTGCATGTCGAAGATCGACAGCAGCTCCAGCGCACGCTCGTGCGCCTCGCGCTCGCGCCTCCAATACGCAGGCGCGCGCAGGATGCCCGAGAGCGTGGAGTACGCCTCGGTGTTGTGCAAACCGACCTTTACGTTCTCCTCCACCGTCATGGTGTCGAACAGGCGGATATTCTGAAACGTACGGGCAATGCCCATGCGGTTGACCTGGTGAACCGTCTTACCGCTCGTATCGTTACCGTTGAGCAGAATCGTCCCGCGCGTGGGCGCATACACTTTGGTGAGCAGGTTGAACACCGTGGTCTTGCCTGCGCCGTTGGGTCCGATAAGGCCAGCGATCTCGGTCTTGCCGATGGTGAGGTTGAAGTCGTCGACCGCCTTCAGACCGCCGAAGTCGATACCGAGATGCAGGGCCTCCAGGACGGGGGCGGAGTCGACGTCGCGCTCGGGCACGATGGAATGGCTCGGCACCGGCACCATCTTGCCGCGTTCAAACTCGAATTTAGACATCGGCGCTCACCTCCTTCTCACGCGATGTGATCCGCGCCTTGAGGCGCCCCACGGCTCCCTTGATCGTATCGTTGTTCGACACGATCATGACCAGGATGAGCACGACCGCGTAGACGAGCATGCGGTAATCGGAGAACTGGCGCAGGGCCTCGGGCAGGATGGTGAGCGCCACGGCGGCCACGATCGACCCGCGCATGTTTCCCAAGCCGCCCAGGACCACGAACACCAGGATCAGAATCGAGGTGTTGAAATCGAACTTAGTGGCAGACAGCTGTGAAAAGCCGTTGCCGAACAGGGCGCCGGCGGCTCCCGCGAGCGCGGCGGACACCACAAAGGCGATCATGCGGTACTTGGTAGTCGAGATGCCCACGCTCTCGGCGGCGATGCGGTTATCGCGCACGGCCATGATGGCGCGGCCGGTACGGCTGCGTACCAGGTTGAGCACAACGACGAGGGCGACCATAACGAGCAGGAAACCGGCGATGAACGTGGAGATAGTCTCCACACCCGAGGCGCCCTGGGCGCCCTTGATGATCGCGGTGCCCCCCTCGGAGAGGTTGAGATCGCTCACCGAGAGGCTGCCCGTAAGATTGAACAGCACGTGCAAACCGCGCTCGTCCACACCCACGATCAGGCACGTGACGATCTCCTTGATGATCTCACCGAACGCAAGCGTCACGATGGCGAGGTAGTCACCCGACAGACGCAGGACGGGAATCCCGATGACGAACCCCGCCAGCGCAGCCGACGCGGCACCGACGATCATGGCGATGACCAGACGCAGGCCATCATCGGGGACGGCCTGCGTCAGGCTCATGGCCGCGACGATGCCGGTGTACGCACCGACGCTCATAAAGCCCGCATGCCCGAGCGACAGGTCGCCGGCAACGCCGACCACCAGATTGAGCGAGAGCGCCATGACGACATAGGAGCAGATCGGCACGAGCTGGCCCACGATCATGCGGGGGATCATGCGGTTCGCCTGCAGGAAGTAAACGACGACGAAAGCGGCGATCACGAGCGCGTACGTGATGAGGTCCCGGCGGGTCCTCTTGTTTTGCAAGCACTTCATCATGGTCATCGCCTACACCTTCTCCGGGACGTACTTACCGAACAGACCCGCGGGTTTGACCAGCAGTACGACGATGAGCACGCCGAACACAATGGAATTCGCAAGGCTCGTGGAGATGTACGCCTGCGCCATGGCCTCGATGATACCGAGCAGGATACCGCCGACGAAGGCGCCGGGGATCGAACCGATGCCGCCGAACACGGCGGCCGTGAATGCCTTGATGCCGGGCATGGAGCCCGTGGTAGGCTGCAAGACCGGCGAATAGGAGCACAGCAGCACACCGGCGATGGCGGCGAGCGCGGAGCCAATGGCGAAGGTCATGGAAATGGTGCGGTTGACATTGATGCCCATGAGCTGCGCGGCGGCCTTATCCTCAGAGCAGGCGCGCATGGCCTTGCCCATCTTGGTCTTGCCGGTGAACCACATGAGGCCCGCCATGATCACCAAGCACGCCACGACGGTCACGATACCGACCGCGGAGACGTTGTAGGCGCGCAGGGCCTCGGGCACCTGGAAGCTCACGATGGACGTGAAATTCTTGGGCGTGGCGCCCCAGATGAGCTGAGCGGCGTTCTGCAGGAAATACGAGACGCCGATGGCGGTGATGAGGACGGCAAGCGGGCCGGCCTGACGCAGGGGCTTGTAGGCCAGACCTTCGATGAGAATTCCGAGCGCCGTGCACACCGCGGCGGCGGCGAGCACCGAGACGATAGCGGGCAGACCCATGTAGGAGGTCACCACAAACGAGATATACGCGCCGATCATGATGACGTCACCGTGGGCGAAGTTCAGCATCTTTGCGATGCCGTAGACCATGGTGTAACCGAGTGCGATGATCGCGTACACGCTGCCCATGGTGAGGCCATTGGCGAGGTATTGCAAAAAGACCGTCATGCGCGAATCCCCCTTTCTTCGCGTGAAGGGAACCGGAGTTCCCGCAACCAAAAGCAGGGACAAAGCGTCCAAGCCCTGCCCCTGCGTCGGGTTCGACGTGTGTTTACGGACGTTATCGGGAGCACCTTACGCCAGGACGTACTTGCCGTCCTTGATGACGTACACGGTGGTCTCCTTCTCGACCTCGCCCTTGTCGTTCCAGGTAAGCGTGCCGGTAAGGCCCTCGACGGTAATCTTGGTCATAGCCTCGGGGAGCGCATCGGCGACCTCCGCCGGATCGGCGTCGGCGCCGAGACCGATTTCTGCGAGCGCCAACGCCACGGCATGCACCGAATCGTAGGCGTCGGCGGCGAACTGATCGGGAACCTCGCCGTAAGCCTCCTTGTAGGCAGCCACGAAATCGGCGTTCTCGGGATCGTCCGCGGAAAACGGCGTCATGAGGTACAGCCCCTCGGCGAGCGCGGCGTCAAAACCCTCGACGCCCAAGATGCCGTCCATACCGTCGCAGCCCATGACCTTCACGTCGTAGCCCATTTCGGAGGCATTGGTGAGCATGACCGAGGCAGGGGTGTAGTAAATCGGGGCGTAAATCAGCGTGGCGCCGGCGTTTTTGGCCTTCGTGAGCTGATTGGTGAAACTCGTGGCGGAATCGTCCTTGAAGGTTTCCTTGTCCACGATATCGAGCTTGAGCTCCTCTGCCTTCTCGAGGAAGGCGTCGTGAACGCCCGCGGAATACGTGTCGCCGGCGTTATGGAAGGTCGCGATCTTCTCATTCGGGAAGTTCTGCGCGAGCCATTCGGCGGAGTGGACGCCAATCGCAGGGTCGCTGTAGCACGCACGGAACACGACGGTCTTACCGTCCGTGACATCCGGGGCCGTGGCGGAAGGCGTGAGCATGAACAGATGGGCGTTCTCGGCCTCCTGGGCGACCGCCAGCGAACATCCGGTCGTGGTGGGACCCACGAGAACCTGCATGCCCCAGTCCGCCAGGCTGTTGAAGGCGTTGACGGCCTTCTCGCCATCGGCGACGTCGTCCTCAGCCTTGAAGACGAGCGGCAGCTCGTCGGTGGAGAAGTCCTTGCAGCCCAGCTCTGCACCGCCGGTGACAGAGGTGCCATAAGAAGCGGCAGGGCCGGTCAGCGGACCCATGGAGCCGATCTTGAACCCGGCGGAATCGGAGCCGCCGTCTGCGGCCGAGCCGCCATCGGAGCAGCCGCTAATAATGGAACACGCCCCCAGACCTGCTACGCCTGCGATAACGCTCCTGCGATTCATAACAGGATTGAATGACTTACCGGTGAGGCTCGACATGCGGCTCTCCTTTCAAATGCGGCCCGTCATGGTGCACGGGCGATGTAGCTGCCCTCACGGCGATTTGCCAGCAAGGTTGCTTCAGCTTACACGCTTTACCAAAGAAAAGCGCCGTAGGGGCCTCTCGAAATCTCGGCGAAACAATTCATGCCTTCTGCCCGCAAGCACTCGCCACTTGCATGACCCACGCCCCACGTACCCGCTTTTGTGCTAGACGCCACCCGCCTCGCGCTTGACCGTTCGCGCCTCAAAGCGAGTAGAATGCTGGGAACACAAGCACACCCAGCCCCACAAGGCGGCACGCCCGGGGAGAACAGGAGCCTTCCATGCAGCCGAGCACCCGCACCGTCAACGTCGGCATCATCGGATTGGGCACCGTGGGCGGAGGCGTCTATCGTCTCATCACGACTCACGCCGAGCGTTATCGTAAGAACCTCGGCATCGACTTGCGTATCGCACGCGTGTGCAACCGCAGCGAGAAGCGTGCCCACGAGCTCGGCATCGATCCCGAGCTGTTCACCTCGGACTGGCACGACGTCGTGTCCGACCCGTCCATCGATATCGTGGTCGAGGTCATCGGCGGAGAGCATCCCGCGTCCGAGATTTTCGAACAGTCCTTCGCCGCTGGCAAACACGTGGTGACGGCCAACAAAGCCCTGCTCGGCCGCCATATGGAAAAGCTCGCCGCCGCCGCTCGCGCGGCCGGCGTCCAACTTCGCTGCGAGGCGTCTTGCGGCGGTGGCATCCCCATCGTGAACACGCTCGAGCACGACCTCTCCGGCAACGAGGTCATCACCGTCGCCGGCATCGTGAATGGCACCACCAACTACATCCTGTCGCGCATGGCTGAGGAGGGTCTGGGTTACGAGGAGGTCTTGGCCGACGCCCAGCGCCTAGGCTACGCCGAAGCCGACCCCACCGCCGACGTCGACGGCCTTGACGCCGCCAGCAAGATCGCCATCCTCTCCTCTATCGGGTTCGCCACTCGCATCACCACCGATGACGTGCATGCACAGGGAATCCGCGCAATCTCCGCCCAGGACATCGAGGTCGCTCGCAAACTCGGCTACGCCATCAAGATGCTCGCCATCGGCCACCGTACGGACTCGGGCATCGATGTGCGCGTGCACCCCGCCATGATCCCCGCATCGCACCCACTCGCCGGCGTTTTGGGCGCGATGAACGCCGTGTACGTCGTGGGCGACGCCGTGGGCGAGACCATGTTCTACGGCGCTGGCGCGGGCGCCTTCCCCACTGCGAGCGCCGTGGTGGGTGACGTCCTAGCACTCGCAGAGCCCCTTTCGGTCGGTACGAACCCGCTTCCCGAGCCCGAACCTTTCAAGCGCGAGCTTGCGATCCGCGATATCCGAGACCTCTCGACCCGGTATTACGTGCGCATCGTCCCCGGCGACACGGGCGATGCCCAAGTGCGCGCCGAAGAGGTCCTTACGGAGCACGGTATCGCGACCGAGCAGGTCATGAAGCTCGAAGACGGGTCATTCGCGCTCGTCACGGGAGCTGTCTGCGAGGGAGCCATGACGAATGCGCTCGCGGAGATGGCTCACGGCGAAGGAGCCGTGCGCGAGGTGGCCAATGCCATCCGCATCGAGGACATGGCCGCCTGGACGGAAGGCGTCGAGGCGAATTGAGACGCACGTGGCGCGAACCGCGAACCGCATCCGCCGCGAGCCAGGAGCATGTTCGCCGCAGTGAAGCCTTTACTTTGCGCGCGGTCTCTTGACCCGATTTTTCTTGCCAAGGGGTTATTTTTCACGGTAATCTAAATCATCGCGCCTGTTAATCGATGGTATAGACGCACATTTTCTGCTTTTGGACCCAAGTGTGGCGATTGCCGGCGCCCGTCGCAAACCAGCGACGGGCGCCGGCCGTTTAAACGGGCGCACCGTAGTATCACGCGATCAAGAAAGACCGACATGCTTTTGCAACTCTTCCTCATCATCGTAGGATTCGCGCTCCTCGTCTGGGGCGCCGACCTGCTCGTCAACGGCTCCAGTCAAATCGCCGCGCGCGTGGGCCTGCCCGACCGCGTTATCGGCCTCACGGTCGTCGCCGTGGGCACCGCCATGCCCGAGCTCGTCGTGAGCGTAGTCTCGGCGATCGACGGGCATGCCGATATGGCGTTCGGCAACGTCGCCGGCAGCTGCCTGGCGAACCTCCTGCTCATCCTAGGTATGAGCGCCGTCATCACGCGACTGCCCCTCGCACGTCACACCCAGCGCTTCGAAATCCCCGTGAGCGTCGCCTCCGTGCTGCTGCTCATGCTGCTCGCCAACACGGGCGGAGAGCTCACCGCCCTCGAGGGCATCATCCTGCTGGTCGTTTTTGCCGCCTTCATGTCTTACACCGTGTTCTTGGGTCTGCGCGAGGGCGATAGCGGCCACGACGACCTCGACCCCGAGACGCAGCTCGAGCCCCACGAGCTCGAAGATGACGATGCCGACGCCGATGAGCCCCGAGGCATGCTCGTGTCCATCGCGCTCGTGCTGTTCGGCATTGCGCTGCTCAAGTTCGGCGCCGACTACGTGGTCAACAACTCCGTGACCATCGCCACTGCCTTGGGCATCAGCGAGCGCGTCATCGGCATCACCGTCATCGCGCTGGGCACGTGCCTGCCCGAGCTCGTCACCTCCGTCGTCGCTGCGTTCAAGGGCAACACCGATATCGCCGTCGGCAACGTCGTGGGCTCCAACATCACCAACGTCCTGCTGGTCATGGGTGTGCCGGCGCTGTTCTCCCCCGTTGCCTACGCCACTGGGTACAACCTCGATTTCGCCCTGCTCGCCATCTTCTCCATCATGCTCGTGGGCTTTGCCTTTGTGGGCACCAAACACACCATGACCCGCCGCGAGGGTGTCATCTTCGTGTTCCTCTACGTCATCTACATCGTGGCCTCCACCGTGCTGTAGGACGCCGACTCGCACCGATTGAGTGCGCGACCGTCCCGCATGCATCGCCCGGCAGATCGGGCACTTCTCACAGACCAGACCCGTGAACCCCAAGTTCGCGGGTCTTTTCATGGCACTCGATGCACCCCTTGCGCTCTATATTCTAGAACATATGTTCTGTTTTGTGCTATACTCTTTTTCACAAGATTTGGACGGGAGGGGGCCAACGTGAACGCATTCAACCGCTATGCGCCTTTTATCCAAGACTTCATCTATGCCCATGACTGGGAGAACTTGCGCTCCATCCAGGTTGCCGCAGCGGACGCGATCTTCAATACCGAAGACAACGTCCTGCTCACCGCATCGACGGCGTCGGGCAAAACCGAGGCGGCCTTCTTCCCCATCCTCACCGAGTTTTGGGAAAACCCACCGGCAACCGTCGGGGCCCTATATATCGGCCCGCTCAAGGCCCTCATCAACGATCAGTTCCAGCGACTCGACGCCCTTTGCGAGGAAGCGGACATCCCGGTCTGGCGATGGCACGGAGACGTCGCCTCTTTCCACAAGGCGAAGCTTCTCAAAAAGCCGAGCGGTATCCTGCAAATCACACCGGAATCGCTTGAGGCGCTACTGCTCCACCGTCACGCGGCGGTCGGGCGTCTGTTTGGCGACCTGCGCTACGTCGTTATCGACGAAGTTCACTCCCTGCTGCGGGGAGATCGCGGTGGACAGGCCCTCTGCCTCATAGAGCGCCTATCTCGCATGGCGGGAGTCAATCCTCGGCGTATCGGGCTATCGGCAACCATCGGCGACCCCGAGCGCACGGGAGCCTTCCTCTCATCTGGCACGGGAAGGGGCTGTGTCATCCCGCGCTTCGAGGAACCACGCCGCACATGGCGTCTATCCATGGAGCACTTCTATATGGCCGGGCCACAGGCGCCGGAGCGAGCCGTCGAGGCCCTTGGAGCGCTCGAAGCCGATGTGGTGCATGGCGGTAACCCGCATGAGCCCTACGCGGATGACGAGGTGCGCATCGATGCGCTTCCCAGCGGAGAAATCATGGCCCGAACCGACATCGCGCCACAGGAAGCCGATCCAGGCCTCGGCTACATCTTCGAGCACACGCGCGGGCGCAAATGCCTCGTCTTCGTCAATTCCCGCGAGGAAGCCGAGGCCGTCTGCTCGTGCCTGCGCTCATATTGCGAAGCCCAACACGAGCCCGACCGCTTCCTCATCCACCACGGCAACCTCTCTGCCTCATATAGGGAGAGCGCCGAAGAGCTCATGCGCGATGATGAGCAACGCCAAACAACCGTCACCACCGCGACCCTGGAACTCGGCATCGATATCGGTCGGCTCGAGCGGGCCTTCCAGATCGACGCGCCATTCACCGTATCGAGCTTCTTGCAGCGGATGGGGCGCACAGGCCGGCGCGACCTGCCGCCTGAGATGCACTTCGTCATGCGAGAAGAGCAACCCGAACCGCGAGCGATGCTGCCCGAGACCATTCCCTGGAAGCTGATCCAGGGAATCGCCTTGGTCCAGCTTTACCGCGAAGAGCATTGGGTCGAACCCCCGGCGCTCGACCGCTTGCCCTACAGCCTGCTGTATCACCAGGTCTTGAGCACACTCGCGAGCTGCGGCGAACTCACGCCAGCAGAACTCGCGAACCGCGTGCTCACCCTCTCGTACTTCCATCGCATCAGCGCCGACGACCTGCGCTGCCTGCTGCACCACCTCATCGAAACAGAGCACATCGAGGTCACCGAGGGAGGGGGCCTCATCGTCGGGCTATCCGGGGAGCGAATCACAAACTCCTTCAAGTTCTACGCGGTGTTCCAGGAAAACGAGGAATTCACCGTACGATGCGAATCCGCGGAACTCGGAACGATTGTGAACCCGCCGCCTGCAGGGGAACGCATCGCTATTGCAGGCCACTGCTGGCTTGTCGAAGAGGTTGATTGGAAGCGGCATCTCGTTTACTGCACCCAGGTGAAGGGTCGCGTTCCCGCCTATTTCGGAGACTGCGCGGGCGACATCGACACCCATGTGCTCGAGCGCATGCGGCGCGTACTCGAGGAGAACGATGTCTATCCATATCTGATGGGCAACGCCCGCGCACGCCTCGCGCAGGCGCGCCATGTCGCAGCCAACGCGGGGATAGCTGGCAGGAACCACGGTTCAATCGCCGTATGTGCCAAAAACCACATCGATGATGCCGAGGATATCTGGGAGGCCGATGAGCAAGGCGCGATTCATTGCGTCGGCTCCGCGGTCGCACCAGCTGACGCGCGGACCCCTGACGAGGCGCGTGTAGCAAACGAGACCGAGACCGTCCCGTCAATGGGAGCAGGACCCCTCATCAACCTGGGCGGAGACACATGGGCGCTCTTCCCATGGCTGGGTAGCTACGCATTTCTCGCACTCGAACGGCTGCTCAAAATCAAATGCGCAGCCGAACTGGGAATCAAAGGGCTCGATCCGTCCCGCCCCTATTTCATGCAGTTTCGCATGAAAGCGGATGCGCGCACGTTCTTCGAGGTGGTGGCAGCCGAAGCCGAAATGGACTTCGACCCAATCGAGCTCCTATATCCCGGCGAGGTCCCCTATTTCGACAAATACGACGAGTTTTTGCCCGCCGAGTTGGTCCGCAAGGGCTTTGCCGAAGGCGTGCTCGACATAGATGGCATGCGTCGAAGGGTCGTCGGCTGGCGCGATGCGATGATGCGAGGAAGGGAGTTGTAGTACCGAGAGAGCGCGAAGCAAGACGCGGAGAGGCGGAGACAAAGATCAATCGATGGGGCTACAGCGGATTGACCTCAAGCAGCAGAGACGATGACGCACGGTCATATGACGCGCCGAGGACTTTCGACGCAAAGTCATGGCAACCGGCCACCGTGAACGAGGGGAAATCCTCAGTTGTCTCCACGTTGTTTCCGCCCGCGAGCTCGTCACTGTAGTCGGCGAGACGATAGACTCGCATCCCCGTATCCGATCGAGATGTCTTGTGCATCACGGTCGGCTGGATGGAACACGAGGTGATCGCGCATGCATCGCCGATCTTCTCCACCGTGAGACCAGCGAGACCGCCAACGGTCCGAGGCGCCTCCATCTGACGTGAGATGAGATTGCCAAGCGACCAGAAGACCGGCACACACCGTCCATCCGGTCGATGCATCAATTCAACGGGCTGCAAAACATGCGGATGTGTTCCGATGATCGCGTCCACCCCCGCCTCAATCAGACGAGAGGCGAGACGTCGCTGCACCGCATTCGGCTCGTAGACATACTCAGTCCCCCAGTGAGCGCAAGCGACGACGATGTCGGCACCCGCCTCTCGAGCGCGGGAGACATCCGCCGCGAAGTTCGACCTGTATAAGCTTTTGACGCAATACGGATGCTCAGCCGGCATGGGGATGCCATTGGTGGTCTCTGTGTAGTTGAGGATCGCAACCGCAATGCGACCGCGTGTGACGATATGCGGCCTATCTGCCGCTTCATTCGAATCGGCAATGCCCGGCACGAGCATCTCAGGATGCCTTTCGCGCCAAAAACGCAGGGTCGCTTCAATCCCCTCGAAGCCCTTGTCGAGTGCATGGTTAGTCGCAGCGAGAGCGACATCGATGCCGGCGGCCGCTTCGGCATCGCCAAGCTCCTGGGGGCTGTTAAAGGTCGGGAAGCCAGATAGGCCCATCTCCACCCCGCCCAGCACCGTCTCCTGGTTGATTATCGCTATGTCGGCAGATTTGAACGTAGGCGCGATCGCGCTGAAAAGATGGTCGTAATTGCGCGTGCCGTCGGCGCGCTCGCCGCTCATCCAAATGCCACGATGCGCCAAGACGTCTCCGCCCATGACGATTGAGATACGATGCACACCTCGTTCGCTGTCCTGAATCGTCGCAAGCGAGGCGTGGCCCGCAGCGTCGAAGTCGCGCGACCCCGCCTCACCGGGTAGCCCCGAACAACCCGTCGCACATGCCGCCACAGCCATGCCGAATCCCGCTGCGGCAGTTGCCAGGAAGCAGCGACGGGTCATGCCGGCGGCAAGTGCAGACCCGGGCCGTTCGTCCATCGCAGAGTGAGTGGATGACGCACACGCAGGACCGTCCTCACGGCCAAATCGGGCATCGGGGCGGCAGGGACCGAAATGGGGCCCAAAAAGGGCCTCGTTCTTAGACATCGCGCATGACCTCGCCGCACAAGGCTTCATCGAGAGGCAGTTCGCCATGGAAGGAATACGCGCCGTCGGTTGCGATGAGCAGGTAGTTGTCCTCGGCGCCAAAAGCGACATCCTCGCAAGGGACCACATGGACATGCGAGAATACCGCTGCAGCGGTCGCGACGGCGTCGCGGAGAAAATCGATGTTCTCCCCACCCGCGGAACTAACGACATTCGCCAGGTATAAACCTCCGGGATTCAAGCAGACCTTGACCTGGCACAGGGCTTCCACCGTGGCGAGGGCGCGAACGGGCTCGCAGCCCGCAAAGCAATCATTCACAACCGCATCGTAGCGTGTCCCCTCGGCAAGGGCCTGGGAGATGAACGTGCGTGCGTCCGCCGTGATCAGACGCAGCCGATCGGCGGCGATGCGCTCGAGTTCATCGAGGAAAAACCACCGGCGAGCCAGCCTCGTAATGGAGGGGTCGATTTCAACGACATCCATATCGAGGGCCGGATGCGCAGCGAGCGCATGCTTGGGATACGCGTATCCGCCGCCGCCCATCACGAGCACGCGATCGATGCCGCCACCCGTTGCCACGCGCTTGGACGCCTCGGCATCGAACATGCGGTCGAACGCCCGGTAGTACGCAAACACCGGCTCAAAGCGTCGCTCATCCAAATACGTGGCGCTCTGATACACGCCGCCCTGCTGGAGAACGCGAACCTGGTTGCCCGCCTCATCTCGAACCTTCTTCACCCGCGCCATGCCCGACTTGGTGCGCACGAGCTGCAGGCATTGAGACCCTACAAAAATCGCCGCCGCGCCGACGGCGACGGCGCCGAGGGCCACCCCCGCCGCGATTCCGGCGCCCGCAGAAGCATTCGAGGGCTTTTGAATCATGAGAGCTCCTTTTGCTGATACAGGCCATGGTCGATGAAGCCGAGATGACGATAGTATTCACGTGTGCCCACCGCGCTGATCACATTGAGACGGCCGTAGCCCGCCTCGCGAGCGATCTCGGAGGCCCGCTCGATGAGTCGGCGGCCCAAGCCCAGATGCTGGGCAGATGTTCCACCCGCACCGAGCTGCGTGGCCATGCCGTACACATGGACCTCGCGAATCATCGCCTCACCGGGTACGACGGGCAAGCGCCCGCCTCCAGAGCAGGCCGCCTCGGATTCAAGGCCCACCTCGCCGGAAGCGGAAAACGAGCGCACATACCCCTCGTCCGGCAGAGACAGGCGCAGGAAACCCGCGATACGGTTTTCGGGCGTCACCCACTGCAGGAAGTGCTCGCACGTGTTCGATGTCCCATACGAGACGTCCTCCATGCGCAGCTCATCGACAGGAACTTCGCCCGTAGCGACCTCGCGAAAACGAATCTCCTGGATGCCGCGCACATCCCCCTGAGAACGCAGGCGGTTCTCGACGAGCTGGCGAAGGTTCGGCTTCTTGTTCCCCGCCACGATGTCGTGCGATGAAAAGTCACGGATCATGCGGGAGATCCGGCAAAACGGAGGGGTTGCGGCGACGTCGCTTACCAGAATGTCGAGCAACTCCGCCTCGGAATAGGGCGCCCATTCCCCCGCCTCGAAGCGCTCCTGCAGTCGGGCGCCCTCGATAAGCGCGCACGGGTAGAGCTTGATCTCGTCGGGCTGGAACGGCAAGCCTCGCACGAGGCGCAGATAGTCGTCCTTATCCCGTTCCGGCGTAGAACCCAGCAGGTTGACCATCGCGTGCGCGTGGATTTTGAACCCGAACACGCGTAGCAGCTCGAACGCTCGCTCGATCTGGGAGACCTCGATACCGCGATCGTTCGCATCCAAAATGGCCTGGTCAAGGGACTGAATGCCCATCTGCACCTTCGTGCATCCAAGGCGGCGGATCATCGTCAGCGAATCGGGGGTGATGGCGTCCGGCCGCGTTTCCACCACAAGACCAACCACGCGGCAACGGGCGGTTTCGTTCTCGCGCTGCAACCACTCGAGCTCATCGAATGTGGCGATTTGGTCGGCTGCGACGGCGCGCCAAGGAGAACCGGCTCCGTAGTGCTCGGAAAATGCCTGATTGTAAGAGCATGCATGCTCGTCCAGCCGACGCTGGATATCTTCCGCCGCTCCACCGAACTGCGAGCCGTCTTGGGGGAATCCGAGCGTTCGGTATAGCTCTCCCCGTTCCTCGGCACTCGAACGGGCAAGGACGCGGGGCTGCCCATCATCTGACGAGCGTGAGGCGGAACCGCACGCCCCGTCCACAGCGGGCTCGAACTCGTTCAACGCGCGGAACAGCTCCGCGATGAACCACACCTGATAGCCCCGCGGATAGTCGCTCCAAGTTCCGCCGAGCACGATGAGCTCGATCTTGTCGATGGCGTGACCCATCTGGCTGAGCGCGGTCAGGCGCGAGGTGACCTGCAGATACGGATCGAACCAGTTTTGCTCGGCACGCTCGCACGCAGGCTCGTTATGCAGATAGCTCTTGGGCATGCGGATATCGTTCGGGCAAAACAGGCAATCACCGCCGCACGGCCAGGGCTTGGTGATGACCGTGATGGTCGCCACGCCCGAGGCGCTGCGTCGCGGCTTCATGCGCAAGACGGAAAGGAGCTGCTTTTCAAGCTCGGGGGTCACGCCCCACGACTCCCAGCGAGCACGGTCATCGCTCTTCACCTGCTGGTAAAACGGCAGCAAGCGTCGCTTGGCGAACGCACGCTTGTCTGAGCCGGAACGACGCGCCGCCGCGTGCCCCATCTTGAGCAAGGTGCGATCGTCGACGTTCCGGCCGGCGCGCAGCTCTTCGAGTATGTCGAGAATAATCTGTTCCATGGGCCCATTGTATATGAGCCCCGCGCCGCCGCCCCAACGGATGCAAGCCGAGCCACATTGTCGTCCCCATGCTCCGCTTTACAATAGCCGTACCGATATGACCACATTTTTACCTGGAGCCCCATGGACCTCACCACTGCGCACGAACTCATCGAGCTCAACAACCGCTTTTACACCGAACACGCGGCATCATTCTCCGCAACGCGCAGCGCGCCGTGGGAGGGCTGGAATCATGCGGCCGAGCTCTTGACGCAGCTCCGTTGGCCTCGAGCGCACAACGGCGGCGCCGGCTGCCATTCGCCGCTCGTCCTCGATCTCGCCTGCGGCAATCTGCGCTTCGAACGGTTCCTCCTCAACGCCTTTCCCGACGTCGATCTCCGATTCCACGCAGTCGATGCCTGTGCCGACCTCGCGAAAGACGCCTCCCAGATCCCCGGCGCGGACTTTTACGAGATGGATGTTCTCGGAAGCTTTCTAGATGACTGGGCACGGCTCGGCGACCTTGGACACACCGTCCCGAATCGCCGACTCGCCGACGCCGGCATCCCCGAGTGCGATTTGGCCGTTTGCTTTGGTTTCATGCATCATGTCCCGGGGTTTGACATGAGGGCGTCCGTTCTCGACGCAATCGTTGAACGCACCGCGCTCGGCGGGGTTGCGATCATTTCATTTTGGCAGTTCATGCGCGACGAGAGACTGGCGCGCAAGACCCTCGCGGCCGATTCCGCCGCCCGCGAGTCCGCGCAGAGCGGCACGTTCCCGCTCGACGAAAACGACCACTTCCTCGGCTGGCAATCCGACCCCTCCCCCTTGCGCTACTGCCATCATTTTGACGAATCGGAAATCGACGAGCTTGTAGCATCTGTGGGAACATGCGCCCGCGAGGTCGCGCGCTACTCCGCGGACGGGGGCTCTGGTACCCTCAATCGGTACCTTATGCTCGAGCGAGTCGCATAATAAACCCGCTCCGACCAGAAGCCCCGATCCCATCCGAGAGGCCCCCATGCACGCACGTATGCCCAAGAACTTCGTCCTCGACCAGCGCATCGAACGCGCGTCCGACGCCATCGAGACCGGCGCTGCGGCGTACCGGGGCCGTTGGGCCGAAGCATGCTGCCCGCTCATTCCGGGCGGTGTCGAGTGCTTTGATCATGTGCATCTCGATTTGGGCTGCGGCAAGGGCGCTTATATCGCCGCCATGGCGCAGCGCCACCCCGACACCCTGTTCATCGGCATGGACAGCGAGCCCGTGTGCGTTGTGCACGCAGCCCAGCTCGTTCTCGACCTGGGTCTCAAAAACGCGCTGGTCATTCCCGGCGATGCCGCCAACCTCGCCGGAATCTTTGCGCCCGGCGAACTCTCGAGCATCTCCATCAACTTCCCCACGCCCCATCCCAAGCGCCGCCATGCGCGGCTTCGCGTAACCACGGCCGAACATCTCGACGGGTATCGGTCGCTCATCGCCGAGGGCGGCATGCTCACGCTTCGCACCGACAGCCTGCCGTTGTATGAGTATTCGTTGCCGCAGTTCAAAGCCATTGGGTGGGAAGTGGTGTGCGCCACGCATGACGATCGCACCGCCCATCCCAAGCAGCCCATCACCGAGTACGAGCAGCGTCTCACCGAACAGGGCGCGACTGTGCACGCGATCTATGCGAGGCCCGCGAGCAAGCCTGCCACGCCCGAGCAGATCCAATTCGCTCTCGATATGCCCCAAAGCCTCATCGACTATCTGCCTGAGGACCTTTTCGCCGATGACTACATCCCGTACGGCATGAGCTACGCCGTCGACAACCTTCGCAATCGTCGCCAGCATCTCGCAGCGCGGCAAAATGCATAAATCCATTACCTATTAAGCTTCCGCTGCATATCTTTTTCTCGTTTGTCGCGTAATGGGCGTACGTTTTCCCGATGATGGTCAAAATACCCTGATTGTGCGGCGAAGCTGTGCACGCTGCGCAACAAATGCCCAGGATTCGATCGGGCGACCGCGTTGGCAACGACCGCGCTGAAACGGACTGTCCGTCAGGCGATATCAAAACCCCAGGATTTTTCTAGCGGTAGGGATATACATGCCTCCCGACGGGGCTCGCTCAGCGCACAATCAGGGTATTTTGACCACTTCTGTGATTTCATATATTTAGCGACCCCCTATCGAGGCCTGAACGGCTCGCTTTTACACCCCGAACCACCAACAACCTGCACCCAGCGCTCCAAGCGCACGTCCAACACGCCGCGTTCGGTCATAATAGGCACAGCAACATCGACGAAACGGAACGAATATGCCTGACGCGACCAACTCCACCGACCCCTTTGCCCATGGCTCCCTGGGCTCGCTCGCACCTAGCTGGTGGGAGCCGGAATCCGATGAAACCGAACAGGCCTTGGAGCCCGAACCCTGGCTGACACCTGAAGAGGCATACGAGCGATTCATGGAATGGGTCTCCTCTCGCGGCATCGAGCCTTGGGAACACCAGGAAGATGCGTTGTTCTCCCTGGCCGCGGGCAGCAACGTAGTCCTGGGCACACCCACGGGCTCGGGCAAGTCGCTGGTCGCGCTCGGCATGATGTTCATGGCCATGGCCAGCGGACAGCGCGCATACTACACGGCGCCCATCAAGGCCCTCGTTTCCGAGAAGTTCTTCTACCTGGTCGACATTCTCGGCCGCGACAACGTGGGCATGATCACCGGTGATTCGCACATCAACACCGGCGCCCCCGTCATCTGCTGCACCGCTGAGATCCTTGCCAACCAAGCGCTGCGCGAGGGCGAAGACGCCGATGTGGGCTGCGTCGCCATGGACGAATTCCATTTCTTCTCCGACCCCGACCGCGGTTGGGCCTGGCAGGTCCCGCTGCTCACGCTGCCCCACACGCAGTTCCTGCTCATGAGCGCCACCCTGGGCGACATGACCGCCATCGGCGATACCCTCACCCGCACCACCGGCCGCGACCTGGAGCTCATCGCCGACGCTCCGCGCCCGGTGCCCCTCTCCTACGAATACGTAAAAACCGCCCTGGAAGGAACGGTCGAACTCGCGCTTCGCCAAGGCGACTCACCGCTTTATATCGTGCACTTCTCCCAGGACGCGGCCCTGCAATCCGCCCGCGCACTGGCGAGCTACGGCGTTGCCAGCAAAGAGCAGCGCGAGGCGATCAAGGAGGCCATCAAGGGAGGGCGCTTCACCACGGCGTTCGGCAAAACACTCAAGCATCTCATCTCGAGCGGCGTGGGCCTACACCACGCCGGCATGCTACCCCGCTACCGCCTGCTCGTCGAGAAGCTCGCCCAGCAGGGCCTTCTTCCTGTGATCTGCGGCACCGACACACTCGGCGTGGGCATCAACGTGCCCATCCACACCGTCCTGCTCACCGGTCTTACGAAATTCGACGGCTACAAGCAGCGCCGCCTGCGCTCGCGCGAGTTCCACCAGATCGCCGGGCGCGCGGGCCGCTCGGGCTTTGACACCGAGGGCGTGGTCATCGCCGAGGCGCCGGAGTTCGAGATCGAGAACCATAAGGCCGAGCTCAAGGCCATGGGTGACCCCAAGAAGATGAAGAAGCTCAAGAAAAAGCGCCCGCCGGAGGGCTTTGTCACCTGGAACGAAGACACCTTCACCCGTCTGATTGAGAGCGAGCCCGAGACCCTCAAGCCCCGTCTACGCATCACGCACTCCATGGTGCTCGCGGAGGTCGAGCAGGGCGGCGACGCATGGGAGCGCGTGCTGGCGCTCATCGACGCATCGCTTCAAACCCCCGAAGAGAAGGCCAAGCTGAAGGGCCGTGCCGCCGAGATCTTCGCCACGCTCATCGACGCTGGGGTCGTGGTCCGAGAGGCCTGCGGGGCGGACGCGGACGCCGATGACGGCAACGTCGATTCGATTCCTGCGGTCTCGCTCACCGAGGCACCCGAGAACCTGGAGGAGCTCAGGGCACTCGACGCCGAGCGCGATGAGGAGGACGGCGCGAATGACGAGGTCAGCCGCTCGATCGTCGAGGAGGGCACCGCGACGGGCCACCCCCTCGACGGGGCGGCGAACTACTTCCTCACGGTCGACCTGCCTGAGGACTTCGCCCTCGACCAGCCGCTCTCGCCGTTTTTGCTCGCGGCGCTCGAGCTGCTGGATCCGGAGAGCCCCACGTACACCCTCGACCTCATTTCCATGGTCGAGGCGACGCTCGAGGATCCCAAGCAGATCCTGCGAGCGCAGGAACGTCGTGCCCGCGATGCGGCGATGAACGCCATGAAAGCGGAGGGTGTCGACTTTGAGGAGCGCCTCGACCGCCTGCAGGACGTCACCTACCCCAAGCCGCTCGAGGAGATGCTCGACGTTGCGTTCGCCACGTACTGCGCGCAGGTCCCGTGGGCAAACGATTACGAGCTCAGTCCCAAGTCGGTCCTGCGCGACATGCTCGAGACCGGCTGCGACTTTAAGAGTTACATCGCGCAGTACAAGATCGCGCGCTGCGAGGGCATCCTGTTGCGCTACCTCACCGAGGCATATCGCTCGCTCGACCGCACCGTCCCGGTGGAGCGCCGCACCGAGGAGCTCGACGACATCGTGTCCTGGCTGGGACTTGTGGTGCGCTCGGTCGACTCGAGCCTTGTGGACGAATGGGCCAACGCGGGCATGGAGCCGGGTGCGGCACCCATCAAGCACGGTGACGAGGTGGTTGCCGATCGTCGCGGCATGACGCTCATGGTTCGCAACACCCTGTTCCAGCGCGTGCGACTGGCCGCCCTCGACCGTGCCGACGCCCTCGGCGACCTCGACGTCGACTGGGGCTTCGGCGAGAGCCGTTGGGCACGTGTGCTCGATGCGTTCTACGAAGCACACGAGGACCTGCTCATCGACGCCGATGCGCGATCCGCCGCGTTCCTCGAAATCGACGAATCGGACGAGCAGACCGATCACGTCTGGCATGTGCACCAGGTATTCCACGATTCGGACGGCGACCACGACTTTGGCATCATGGCCGACGTCGACCTGGACGCCACGCAAGACAGCGACGGCATCGTCTTCAAGAACTACCGGGCCGGCGTGATCGAGGACCTCGTTCGCTAATCCCTGTTCCTTCCATCGATTCTCCCGTGCATCGCCGGCCCGCTCTCATTGGGCCGGCGATGCGCCGTATTAAGTCATTTTTAACCTCCCGTTAAGCACCGTGACCAACCTGTCACGCAGGCGTCACGGGAACGCATGGGGCTCTCTTCATCATGGTTGGCATAGCAAGCATCCAAGGAGTTGAGCCATGGGTATCTATGGGAGAAATGACGACCGGCGCCCTCTTAGGGAATTTGACGGACCCCTTGAGGGAGGCAAATTCCGAGCCGATTACGGGACACGGCAACGACGTGCCGCTGCACCGCAGAGAACCGGCGCACCTCAGCGAAAGCTCGCCGCGGCCAATCGAAGGCCCGGTACGGCGCCGAGAGCACGGAGACCCAAATCGCGCAGGGGAAAGATGGCGATCATCGGCCTCGGAATCGCAATCGCCTTCGTTCTCGCAGCCCAATCGCTCATGCAACAGAATGTTGGAACGGGCCGAAGGAGCGCACCAACCCAAGAGGAAACCGCCCACTCGACACCGGCACACGCCTGGCGCAAGGGAGAGGTCCCGTTCCTGTACCAAATCGACCCCCAATGGTCCGACGAACCCTATGCGGGAGGAAACATCCACGAGAACGGATGCGGCCCGACCTGCCTTTCCATGGTCTACATATCGCTCACGGGAAAGACCGACCTCGATCCCGTGGCAATGGCGCGCTTCAGCGAGCAAAACGGCTTCACTGTCGACGGCATGACGGCATGGGCGCTTATGACGGACGGTGCGGCGATGCTCGGCCTTCACAGTGCCGAACTCTCCGCAAGCGCCGACGCCGTCCGTGCCGAGCTCGAGGCGGGGCGGCCGATCATATGCAGCGTGCGACCCGGCGACTTTACCAGCACGGGGCACTTCATCGTGCTCGCAGGCCTGACCGATGACGGGCAGGTCATGGTACGGGATCCAAACAACGCCGGCAACGGTGATCATCCCTGGGACCTCGACCGGATCCTTGACCAGTGCGCGAACCTGTGGGCGTTCAGCGCCTAGATGAGCCCCGCGACCATGCCGAACACCATAGGCACCAAGATTCCGACCAGGAATGCCGCGGCGGCGCACATCGTCTCCTTGCGACGATCGATGCCGGCGAGGCCCGGTATGTGCGCCCGTAAAAATCGCTTGTCGCTCAGCAGATAGGCCAATGCCCCAGGGGACACCATCCCCACGCCTACATATTCAAGGACCCTGAACCACAGGGGAAGTTGGGCATCATGGGCATTGGGAGAGACGATGGCCATCACGGACCCAATAGCCAGCAAGGCGCACCCCGTTGCCAACAGCGCATTCCACACCGCCAAAGGCATTCGCATCAGACGCTGATGTTTCGTGGAGAGGGACTCGAGCATCGCCCACCCCTTGGACGCAATCGACCTTGAAGCGCGTTCCGTGCGCGACGAGGGAATCGCAGACGAATCTGACCGGGCGTCAGCGCGGCCCATCTCCGCATGAGCCGCGAGATGTTGGGCATCGGCGTTCCGGACGCGCTCGGGACCGACCGCGAAAGAGCCCCCACCGCCACGGAAGGCCGCCTGCCCACAGATCTCGGCACACAGTAGGGCGCCCTCCACGGCATCACCCAGCGCACGGGCGCTCTCATAACGGCCATCCGGATCAAAGGCGCAGGCACGGCATATCACCTCGCCAAGACCACGAGATATCCCCGCGGCCTCGCAAGCCCTCGCATCGCACACATTGGGAGGATTCTCGCCGACGAGGCAGAAATACAGCACCTTACCCAACGCATACACGTCTGTTCGCTCATCGGTCTGGCCGAAGCCGAACTGCTCCGGCGGGGCATAGCAGCGTGTGAGGAAATGCGTGGTGTCGCAACTCGCGCCATCACGCCACTGGCGGGCGGCACCAAAGTCGATTATGACCGGTTTCCCCTCTCTCATGATCACGTTGCTCGGCTTGAGATCGCGGTGGATCAACGGAGGCTCAAACGCCCGATGCAACAGTTCCACAACGTCGCAGAGCCCGGGCATGATCAAGGCGGCAGTCGCCTGGCCAGCTCCGAGCGAGGCGACGAGCTCCATGACCGTGCTGCCCGCGACGTACTCCATGACCACAGTCAGCTCATCGCCTTGAACACCCAGCTCAATCAGCCGGGGAACGCAAGCGGGACATTTCCCTGTGCGTTGCGCATCCCATAGCGCGTGATACACGGCGCCCGCACCGACGACCATGTCGATGCGCTTCCGAATGTAGCGGCCAGGAGCACTCCCCCTGGGTTCGCCCTCGACCAGCTCGGTCGTCTCGAAATCCGATTGCCTGAGCATTCGCTCCACGCGCCACGTGGTGGCCTGAGCTGAACGCGCGACAAACGCGTCAAGCCCGCTCCGAAAAACGTCATCAGACAAAATGCCCGCCTCGCTGGAGCCGCTCATCGCCGCACGCGCCCCTTCAGCCACCGACCCTCCATCGCCAGAAGCAAAGGGCACCCGGCGCTCCGATATGTCACCCATGTGTTTCATGAGCAGCATCATAGCAGCCCGTACGTACGGACGGTTAGCAGACGGTGTTCTCGCCCAAGCGGTACAGCTCCTCGTTGACCTTTTGCAGTGAACAGCCCTGATCGATGCAGAAGATGATGATCGCATCGCGGCGGCACTTAGGGTCGAGCGAGCTCGCGCCCGCCGCCTTAAGCGCCCGATTCGTTTCGCGCAACGACAGCGCCATGGCGAACGCGATCTGCAGCACCTTGTCGCGCGACGGGTTGCGCGCGCCCGTGAATATCTGGTATCCGAAGGTCTCGTTGAGGTCCGCCATACGCACCACGCGCGAACGCTTGAGCCCCTTCTTTTGAAGCATGTGCTCGAGAAAATCCGGGAGCGTGGCAGCTGGAAAATCGTGCGATCCGATAAAGCCGTCGAGGCTCGGCGCCTCGAGCAGCTCCTGCAGCACTTCCTCGGTCAATCGCTCCGTCATGCGTTCCTCCACCACATTTTCCCGTCCTCATTGTAAATGCATTGCGGGCAAAGGGCGCACCCTTCGATTCGCCCCTTGCCCGGCACGTCAAACCATCGGGGCGGTCCGGCAAGCGGACCCCCGCCGGGAATCAGCGCACTCGGGCTGTCCGCCCCTCGACATGGACCCGAGCGCTGCCCGCGCAACCTGCCTACGCGATGCCCCATGTCGCCGCGGGCCCATCCGCAAACGGCGACGAGAAGTACAAGACATTCGCGAGGTCCCCCTCGAAGTACACATAACCGCTCACCGTTCCGCCCGCGGACAGGTCACCGTAAGAGAGCTCTTCGGCCGCCTCGGAACAATACGTCGCATCGCTCTGAACGCCGCTCGCGCTCTCCCCCTTCCAGTCATACGAGTTGAACGAGAGCGCTTCGTCGCTATTGTTCGAATACGTGACGCGAACGCCGGTCACGGTCGTGCCATCGTAGTTGGCCAGACCCGGCACGATCTCGTCAACAGAGATCGTCATGCCGTTCGAGAGCTCGACGGACGCGCCAACCGACAGCTTCTTCTCACTGACAGGCTCGTCGGCCCTGGACTCCCCGGCATCATCGTCCAACGCATCTTCGGCCTGCGATTCCCGCACCGCCTGCGGGCCGTTCATGGCATCGTCAATCGCCGCGCTGTACATACCTTGACTGGCGATAACCGCGACGACCGAGATGACGTTCACGGCGATCGCAGCGACTGCAAGGCCCTTCCCCGCGCGTTTGCCGCGCATGCAGGCAACCAGGCCCACGATGGCGAGAACCGCCCCGACAAGCGCGGCGAAAAACGACATGTTGTTGATGATCGGCATCAAAGATGTCACGAGTGCGGTGATTCCGAGCACCAGGCCGGCGATGGCAAGCCCCGATCGAGGCTGTTTCGGCTGTTCAATTTCCACGTTTTCCCTCCCATTGCAGCGGTTTTTCCTTCAAACCACTTCGGCGACGCCCATTATCTCCACCCCTGCGCGCCATTTCATTAGCCACGAGCTAAGGGGCGAGGCGAGCCCTCTACACGCAAACGAGCTACCATGAGTCGAGTCAACACTTTTGCGCGCCGCACGCGCGCTCCCTCGAAAGGCGGTTATTCCTATGAAGCTCGCAGTTCCCTCCGTCGGCGAAGGCGGCCTGGACGCCCAGCGCTCGGCCCACTTCGGCCACGCCGATTGCTTCACGATCCTGAACATCGAGAACGGCGCCGTCGCGCTCGACGGCACCATCGCCAATCCCCCGCATGAGGAGGGAGGCTGCATGCGACCCGTGGGAATCCTCGCCGACGCGGGCATCGACGCCATCGTCGCCGTGGGCATGGGCATGCGCCCCATGCAGGGCTTCGCCGCCGCCGGCATCACTGTCTTGCACGACGCCGAATCCCGCACCGTGGGCGCCGCCGCTGAGCGCGTCGCGGCCGGCCAGCTCGAGGCCATGGGGCCGGAGCACGCCTGCCACCATTAGATGGGCCATCTCGACTGTCTCGGGCCGAGCGCACATTCGCGCTCGGCCCTGTTTTCGATGAACGGAGGGCTCTGTGGCAAGCAACAAAAGATCGGCGCGCGCCAAGCAACGCGCGGCATTTGAAGCCGGGTTCGACGGATGCGCCATGGGCGACCTATTCGCACGCGAGCGGGAGCGCGGAGAGCGTCTCGACGCCGAACACGAGACGGCGCTGCGCCGCAAGGCCTGCGAGTCCAAAAACCGCTACTCGAGCAAAGCGGAAGCGGACGACGCCATAGCCGCATGCGCCGAACACGGGCGCCGGGGCCTTTCAACCTACCGCTGCCCCTACTGCAACGGATGGCACCTCACGAGCCATCCGAGGTGAGATCGCGCAACCCTCCTCGACATATCGGTATTTGTCGATATGATATTGTATAGACATATGTCGATACGTAATTACAGCAGGTAGATGATGGGAGATTCGGGGATATGGGCAAGCCAGTCGTGGCATTCGTCTGCACGCACAACGCCTGTCGGAGCCAGATCGCAGAGGCGATGGCGCGCCGATTCGCAGATGACGTCATGCTCGCCCACTCCGCGGGAACGCACCCGGCGAAGATCGTCAATCCCGATGCCGCGCGTCTACTGGCAAGCGAATACGAATTCGACGTAGCATCGCTCGAACCCAAATCCTTGACCTGCCCGCCCGATGTCGACATCTTCATCACCATGGGGTGCGGCGTTGAATGCCCCTCCCTACCGGCGATGTACCGTGAGGACTGGGGGCTGGAAGATCCAACCGGCATGGGCGACGATGCGCTCCTCCGCACGATGCGCGCCATCCAGCAACGCGTCATCGGACTCCGAGCCCGCATCGTGGCCGGCGAGTTCGACCGCGAGCGGCTCGCATCGAACCTCAAGGCACTGGGCGACCCCAACCGGCTCCGCATCGTCGAGCTGCTATGGAACGGCGAGGAGCAGTGCGCCTGCAATCTCCTCTCGGAGCTCGAGATCTCGCAGCCCACGCTCTCCCATCACATGGCGGCGCTCCGAGATGCGGGGATCGTCCGCGCCCGCAAGGACGGCCGTTGGATGCACTACCAGCTCGACCATGATGTCCTCGATGCAATCGCCGCGCTGCTCGGACAGAGCATCGCCTACCGCGCATGGGAGGATCCAGAGGAGTAGGCAGCGCGTTCAGACATCAGCCAATCGAACGGCAGACGCTTACCGGGCATCGGGCGCCCAACCATCTCGCACCCGTCGGCCAGACGATGGACCGTCGGCTTCTGCCGTGCTACACTCACCCTCGCCCGCCCGATGGATTCGGGCCCCATGCGAGGGCACCACCGCGAAGAGACAAGGCGACCATGCGCTTTTAGACATCCACCTCAACGATTCTGTTGACCTCCGATCGAACAAGGAGGGGATGTCTTTATGCAGCTCGCACTCTCGCGTGTGACCTACACGCACCCCGCAGCGCAAGACCCCATTTTGAATGACGTGACCATTGCCTTCCCGCAAGGTTGGACCGGGCTTTTGGGCGACAACGGCTGCGGCAAGTCCACGCTCGCCAAAATCGCCTGCGGCCTTCTGAAACCCGACTCGGGAGCGGTTTCGGGCAGTCTGCTCGCCGCCTACTGCCCACAGGAGGCAGACGAAGCGCCCGCGATCCTGGCGGACTTCGCGCTCGACTTTGGCCGCGAGGCCCGCAGCCTCCGCAAACGCCTGAGTCTCACCGATGACATGCCCTGGCGCTGGGACGAGCTCAGCTTCGGTGAGCGCAAGAAACTGCAGATCGCCTGCTCGCTCTGGCAGCGACCCGATGTGCTCGCAGTGGATGAGCCGACCAATCACCTCGATTGCGAGGCCCGTGCCCAACTGACAGGACTGCTGGCCAGCTTCACCGGCGTCGGCATCCTCGTGAGTCACGACCGCGAGCTGCTGGATGCGCTCGCATCGCGCTGCGCGTCGTTCGAGGCAAGCGGGCCCCGCGGGGAGACTCACATCTTCATCCGCCCCGGCGGGTACTCGCAAGCAAGCAGCCAAGCAGAACGCGAGCGAATGACCGCGATAGACGAACGAAAGAGGGCGAAGGATCATCTCGCGCGCCTTTCCTCTGAGCGGGAGCGGCGCTCCCAGGAGGCAGCGCGGGCGGACGCCAGACGTTCGAAGCGCGGCCTCGATCCCAAGGACAAAAGTGCACGCGCCAAAATCGACCTCGCAATCGTCTCGGGCCAGGACGGAGCCCGAGGCAAGCTGCTGCGGCAGATGGACGGGCGCATGGCCGCGGCGCAAGACAGGGCTGCCGCGACGTTCGTACCCAAGCGCTACGATGGCAGCCTGTTTCTGAACGCCGAGCCCAGCTCCCGCAAGACCGTGCTCCACATTCCTGCGGGCCGTATCCCGTGCGGTGAGAGCGAGCTCGAGCTACCGGAGCTCTTTGTGGGAAATACGGAGCGCATCGGGATCGTTGGGCCAAATGGCGTCGGAAAGACCACCCTACTCGACCATCTTCGCGCGCTCTTGCATCTGCAGGCAGAACACCGAGATGCGCACGCCCTCACAATCCTCGATATACCCCAAGAGCTGAGTCGGGAGCAAAGGTCGCAGATACTCGAAGAGGTCCGCTCCCTCTCGCCTACCGACCGCGGACATGTATTCAGCTGCGTGGCGCAGCTGAACTCAGAACCCGACCGCATCATGGAAGGCGCTGTAACCAGCCCCGGTGAGCTGCGAAAACTGATGATTGCCCGCGGCCTGCTGGACGCGCCCGCGCTCATCATCATGGACGAGCCCACCAACCACCTCGACCTGCACTCGGTCGAGGCGCTCGAACGGGCACTCGCGCAGTTCGGCGGCGCGCTGCTGTTGGTGAGCCACGACCATGCGTTCCTGCGAGCGTGCACAAGCATCACCTGGGAGATTAAAGGCGGGACCCTAAAGACACGCCAAAGATGAACAATATGCTGCAATGTCTATTCGATCTCACCCCATTGATCCAGACTCCCTCTCACTGGAAATCACAATTTGATTGCCTACTTGCGTACGAACATGTGTTCTCATAGAATTAGAACAGGTGTTCGTCTCTGATAGTTATTTTTGCCAATTATTATCATATGTGATAAGTTTAGGAGTAAGATGGCAATGGAGGTCCAGTATTTCGAAGACGATCAAGGACGGCAACCTGCAAGGGAGTTCATCGATGGACTCGACCCAAAAATGAGAGCCAAAGTTTTCGGGAGGCTGCTCCTTTTGGAAGAATATGGCGAACGGCTACCGATGCCATTTGCCCGACATCTCGAGGATGGCATCTTCGAGCTGAGAACGCCCCAAGGCTCGAACATCACCCGCCTCCTCTATTTCTTCTTTGTTGGCAATCGCGCTATCGTCACCAATGGCTTCGTGAAAAAGACTCAGCGAACGCCAAGAAAAGAAATAGAGCGTGCAAAGAAGTTCAGGGAGATCTGGAGGTCACACAATGACCGGCTTTAGGGAACATCTTGATGAGTCTCTCAAAGACCCCGCCTTCCGTCATGAATGGAGTGCTCAGGAAACCGAACGTGAAGTCATGAAAAGCATCGTGAAGGCGCGCATCGCCGCGGGGCTGACCCAAAAGGAACTGGCCGACCGCTGCGGCATGAAGGCGGCCAATCTCTGTAGGCTGGAAAATGGCAATGGCAATCCTTCGGTGGCGACGCTTTCCAAAATAGCCCACGGTCTCGGCAAGAAGCTGCAGATCAGCTTCGTGTAGCACAATCGCCAGTCGAATAAACAGGGCCGATCCCATATGGGACCGGCCCTATCGCGTCATCATCGCCACGGAAGGACCCTCGAATTGAGAGCAATTGATTTTTCACAAGCGAAAAAAGAGACCCATTCGAAGTTCTGCCGCGGTTTTCGAGCACCTCGTGAGTAGACGACGATTACGTCCCGACAAAATCGCAAGTAGAACGCTTGTCATTTTTTCGTCTACCTTCAAGGTCACCAAAAACTGCGGCAGAACTTCCCTTCGGAAGCGAACAGGGGGTTCCGCTCATCGCGAGCGGAACCCCCCCCTGCATCAACAACAGCCGGATTCGGGGGGGGCTCGTGCTCGAATTATCGTCAGCCCTCATGGGAATCAACTTGCGCCTGCCCCCGATTACCCGATTACTCGAATTCGATGGTCCCGCAGGGCTTCGGGGTGAGGTCGTACAGGACACGGCAGATGCCGTCGACCTCGGAGGCGATGCGGTCGCCGATCTTCTTGAGGAGTGCCCAGTCGAGCTCGGGCACCTCGGCGGTCATAGCGTCGACCGTGTTGACGGCGCGGATGAACGCCGGCCATTCGTAGAGGCGCTTGTCGTCCTTCACGCCGGTAACGCGGAAGTCGGGCACGGACACGAAGTACTGCCAAACCTTGCCCTCGAGGCCGGCCGCGGCGAACTCCTCGCGCAGGATCGCGTCGGCCTCGCGCAGGGCCTCCAGGCGATCGCGGGTGATGGCGCCGAGGCAGCGCACGCCCAGGCCGGGACCCGGGAAAGGCTGGCGCTCGACCATGTTCTCGGGCAGGCCAAGCTCGCGACCAACCACGCGGACCTCGTCCTTATACAGCAGGCGGACGGGCTCGCAGAGCTCGAACTGCAGGTCATCGGGCAGACCGCCCACGTTGTGGTGGGCCTTCACGCCGTCGGACTCGAGGATGTCGGGGTAGATGGTGCCCTGAGCGAGGAAGGAAACCTCGTCGCCCACCTTGCGGGCCTCCTCCTCAAACACGCGGATGAACTCAGCGCCGATGATCTTGCGCTTGGCCTCGGGCTCGGCAACGCCGTCGAGCAGGGACAGGAAGCGGTCGGTGGCGTCGACGTAGACGAGGTTGGCGTCGAGCTGGTTGCGGAACACGTCGACGACCTGCTCGGACTCGCCCTTACGCATGAGGCCGTGGTTCACGTGCACGCAGATGAGCTGCTTGCCGATGGCCTTGATCAGCAGCGCGGCGACCACGGAGGAGTCGACACCGCCGGACAGGGCCAGAAGGGCCTTCTTATCACCGATCTGCTCGCGGCAGGCGGCGACCTGCTCGGCGATGAAGGCCTGAGCGAGCTCAGGAGTGGTGATGCGAACCATGTCGTCGGGGCGCTTGTTCAGATCCATGGGTCTCCTTTCAAGGGCACGCGCAGCGAGCGCGACGGGACGTCTTGTAGGCGGGACGTCATATATTACACAGCATTATGCCTTTTCCGCGTGATAGATGCAGGAGAATCGTGCGGTGATGATACGATTTCCACCGTAGAAAACTTCAAAAGGAGGACCGATGGTCACCCTATCCGACGCGCGCATCGACGAGCTTATCGCCGAAGACGTACCTTATATCGACCTGACCAGCCATATTCTGAGAATCGACGCCCAAGCGGGAGCCATGGAATACTTCACCCGCGAGGCCTGCGTGCTCGCCGGAGGCGAGGTCGCGTCACGCATCGCCACCAAACTCGGATGCGTCGTCACCAACATCCTGCCCAACGGCACGGCGCTCGAGGCCGGGCAGTCGTTCATGACAATCGGCGGGACCGCCGCCCAGCTCCATCAGGCCTGGAAGGTCTGTCTCAACGTCTTCGACCATCTTTCCGCCGTGGCCACCAAGACCCGTGCGATGGTCGACGCCGCGCATGCCGCCAACCCGTCCTGCGAGGTCCTCACCACGCGAAAGAGCATGCCGGGCGTGAAGGACCTCCTCGTTGAGGCCACCATCGCGGGCGGGGCGTTCCCCCACCGCTTGGGCCTGTCCGAGACCGTACTCGTATTCGACCATCACCTCTCGTTCATGGGCGGGATCGACGCGCTCATCGAGCAACTGCCCCAAATCCGTTCACGCTGCATCGAGAAGAAGCTGTTCGTCGAGGTGAACGCCGAACAGGCGCTCGCCCTCGCATGGCACAACGCCGCCTGCACACGCGCCTGCGCCGCCTCGCGCGGGACCGTTGCCTGGGCCGGCGTGGACGGCGTCCAGCTCGACAAGGTCGCGGTCGACGAGCTGGCCGAACTGGTGGGCAACCTGCGCGCGCTCGACCCGCGCCTCACCATCATCGCCGCCGGAGGCGTCAACCCCGAAAACGCGGGGGAATACGCCGCCACCGGCGTGGACGGACTCGCCACCACCGCGCCCTTCACCGCCAAGCCCATCGACATGAGCGTCCGCATGCGACGCCTGGGATAGGAAACCATGACCTCTTCCTCCAAGTCCGCCACCGAAGGCGGCGCCGCCAACGCCGATGCCGCCCCGGTGAAGCGCTACTCGCTGTTCACCGCGATCTGCCTGATCGTGGGCATCTGCATCGGCTCTGGCATCTTCTTCAAGTCCGACAACATCCTCATCGCCACCGACGGCAACGTCGCGCTCGGCGTCGCCATGATGCTGCTCGCCGCCACGACCATCGTCTTCGGCGGCCTCACCCTGGCCCGCTTTGCCGCGCGCACCACCGGCCACGGAGGCCTGATCGCCTACGCGGAGGAATTCCTGGGCGTGCGCCGCGCCGCGTTCATCGGCTGGAACTTCACCTTTCTGTACATGCCCGTCGTCTGCTCCGTGCTCAGCTGGGTTGTGGGCGTGTACGCGTGCATGACCTTCAACCTGCCCGGAACGTTTGCCTGGCAGATGGGCATCGGCCTGGTCTTCCTGTTGGCTTGCACCGCGTGGAACATCCTGTGGCCCACCTTGAGCGGCTACTTCCAAAATCTCACCACGCTGGCCAAGGCCCTGCCGCTGGTGCTTGTAGGCGTGATCGGCCTCATGGTGAACGACCCGGTCGCTCAACTGAGTTCCGACATCGCCGCCGCCCCTGCAGCCGGCACCGCCTGGATCGCCGCCGCCGCGCCCATCGCCTTTGCCTTCGACGGCTGGAGCTCCGCGGTGAGCATCGCCCCCGAGCTCAAGGACGCACGGCGCAACCTGCCCCGCGCCCTCGTCGCCGCGCCCACCATCATCCTCGTGCTCTATCTGGGGTACTTCGTGGGCATCTCGTGCTTCCTCGGCCCGCAAACCGTCATCGAGGCGGGCGACGCCAGCCTCTCGCTCATGTTCGTCAAGCTCTTTGGCGAGCAAGCCGGTGCACTGCCCAACGTCATCGCCTTCATCGCTGTACTCGGAGGTGCCAACGGCATGGTGCTCGCAACCTTGCGCATGCCCCAGTCCCTGGCGCTTCACCACATGATGCCGTTCGAGCACATCGTGAGCCGCATGAACCCGACCCTGCGCTTCCCGGTGGTGAGCGCCATGATCGCGCTCGTCACCACGTTGTTCTGGGTAGGGGTGCACACGGTGGTGAGCACTCTTGGGCTGCTTCCCAACGGCGACATCTCCGAGGTCGTGGTGGCAATGACCATGCTGATCCTGCCGCTGTACTACATCGAGGCCCTGCGTGGGGCGCTGTGCGAGGATGCCCCTGCGCTCATGCGCGCCCGCCGTGCCGCAGCGCCGGCCATCGCACTCGCCAGCTCGCTCGCCATCGGCCTGTCGAGCATCTCAGATCCCACGCGCTGGCCGTTCGTCGTCGCCTTCACGGCGTTGCTCCTCGTGATGACCTTTGCGCTCACGCCCAAGCGGGACGCGTAGACGTCCGGGGGCGCACACTCCTCTCGTGCCTCGGCAAACGCGGCCTTCATGGTGGGGTTGTTCCGCGTGAGCTTGCAGATGCCGAGCCCCGGGCTTTGTCGTTCACCAGACGCAGGTTGTTCTCGCTCGAGACCAGATTGCTTCTTCTATCGCGATGAGCGGACGCGCCGTCGTTCGCGCTGCGACTCGATCATATGGCGTATCGCCATCACGGGGTGATGGAAGAGCATACGCGGACCCGCGTACCGCATCACCGTGCGGATGCGCTCGCGCATCTCGGGCCGATAGCAGTGCACCGTGCAATTCGAGCAGAACGTCTTCTCCTCCATGAACGGGCAGCGCTCGCTGCGCGCGTGGGCATACGCCTCGAGCTCGGCGCATTCGGGACAGAGGTCCCGCCGCTCCCCGGAGCCCCGCTCCCGAAGGGCCGCCCCCTTCCGCACCTGCTGCATCTCGCCGCCCCGCCCCCGCGGCGGCGCCGAACGATGCGCGGAATGATTGCCCTTGCAGTACAAGGCGATCATCTGGCTTACGATTTCCTGCTCGCGCTCGCGCTTGCGCTTCAACGCATCGGCCGTCACACGCGGTTCGTTCTTCCCCATCGTCCGCTACACCTCATAACTATCCGCAAGATCGGGCTCGGCGCCCGGTGCTTCCTCGACGGTGACACCCTCGCGGGCAGCGCGCTCCGCCTCCTCGCGGGCCTCGTCGAACTTCGCCTTCATGGTTTTGTTACCCCAGGTAAGCTTGCGGATGCTGAGCCCCTGGGCCTTGTCGTTCGCCAGACGCAGGTTGTTCTCGCTCGAGATCAGGTTGTCCTTGACCTTCTGCAGGTGCTTGATGGTGGTGTCGATCTCGTCGATAGCCGTCTGGAACTTGCGGCTTGCCAGGTCGTAGTTGCGGTTGAAGCCCTCCTGGAATCCCAGCAACTTTTCCTCAAACTCCGTGACATCGATGTTTTGCTGGCGTACGAGCTCGAGCTCCTGCTTGTAGGCAAGCGCGTTCATGGCAGCGTTGCGCAGCAGCGTGATCATGGGAATGAAGAACTGCGGGCGAATCACGTACATCTTCTCGTAGCGATAGCTCACGTCCACGATGCCTGTGTTGTACAGCTCGCTCTCCGGCTCGAGCAGAGTGACCAGCACCGCGTACTCGCAGCCCTTCTTCTTGCGGTCCGAATCGAGCTTCTTGAAGAAGTCCTCGTTCTTGTGCTTGGTGGCCGTGGTGTCGTTCTCGTTCTTCATCTCGAACATGATCGAGACGATCTCGTTACCGGCCTCATCGCACTCTCGGAAGATGAAGTCACCCTTGGTGCCGTCGGAGGCGTCGTTGTCCTTCTCGAAGTAGGCATGCGGGAACGCCGTGGCACGCAGCTGATTGAACTGGGTCTCGCAGTGCTGCTCGAGGGTCTCGCCCACCATCTTGGTGGAGAGACGCGCCTTCATATCGCGCAGGCGCTCGATCTCCTCGTCCTTGTAGCGGATGAGGTCCTGAGCGCTCTTGCGGGCCCGCTCGATCTCGAGCGCGTGGGCAGTCTCGATCTGCTGCTTCTCGGCGGCGCGGACCTCCTGCTCATGGGAGAGCTCGAAGCGGGCTGCGTCCAGGTCGCGGGCGAGCTTGGCGCGCTCCTCCTCAAATGTTGTACGTGCCTCGGTCACCGCCTGCGTCACCGCAAGGTCGCGCTGAGTAGCGCCGGCATCCAACTGGGCCTTGAGCGAGGCGATCTGCGCATCGCGCGCGGCCAGCTGTTCGCGGAGCTCCTCCTTTTGATCGGCGGCATCCTGCTGGGCAACCATGCGCTCGCGCTGGGCGGCGACCCTCACCGCAGACTCGCGCTCCTCAACGGCGGACTCGAGCTTGGCGGAGAGCTCGGCGATGCGGGCATCCGCCTCGGCGCGGACGCGCATGAGCTCGGCCGCACGCTCGCTCTGCTCCTTTGCGAGCTGAGCGGCGCCGGCAGACTGGGCCTGCTGCAGGGCCGCGGCGTTGGCGGCGCGGGCCTCCTGCAACTCCGACGCACTGCGAGCCTTGACCTCCTGCAGCTCAGCCGAGCTACGGGCGAGTGCCTCCTGGAGCTCCGCCTTTTGGGCGGCCATCACGCGGTCGAGCTCGGCCTTGGCCTGAGAACGGGCAAGTTCGAGGGCTTGCTCGTGCTCGCGGCGCAGCGAGGCGGCGCGCTCCTCCACCTCATGGGCGAACTGATCGTCGCGCACTTGGCGAACGATACCCTCGTAATCGCTCTCATCGAGATTGATGACCGTCCCGCACTTGGGGCACGTGATCTGGTTCATATGCGCTCCTCGCTCCGCCGCAACGCCCGGGTGCGCCCTACGCACGCCGCTGCATATTCCTTACCGTCAGACTATACCCGCCCGTGCGGACAAAAGGCCGCGCAGGCCGTTCGAGACCGGCCGAACGGGATGCGGCGCCTGCGACGACCCAGGACGCCGAACGCGACTTCCGCAGCTACAGTCGCCTTTCGAGCATCACCATGTCCTTCAGCTGAACTCCAGCCTCAACAATGGGGTGATCGTAATTCTCGATGAAGAAGTTCGGCAGCACATGCGAACGCGCGAAGCCACACGCCTCGTAAAAGGGAACGGTCAGAGGGCTGTCGCCTGTACCGACCCGCAATACGTCGTACTCGCGGGCCGCATGCTGCGCAGCGAATTCCAGGAGAGCCCGGCCAACACCGCCGCGTTGATGCGCCGGATCGACGGCAAGGCTTTTCACCTCGGCAATGCGAAGCCCCCGTCCATCAACGCCCTCATCCGTCACAATCATGCACCCGAGCGTGCGATCGGCCACGAGCGCGGAATCAGCCTTGGTGTGGGGCTCATCCTCCGCATACGCCGCGAACATCTCGCCTCGGTGGAGGTAAAGCTCGACCATGTCCCACTGCTCGTCGGCGAGCAGAAGCAAGTCGCGATATTGCTCACGGTCGCAGTCAACCGATGTGATGCGCATTGCTGGCGTCACGCGCTCCTCCAAAGGGCTCGAATGGACCATGCGTCATTTTATCGCGCATCGCGCACGAACACGGCGGCTCGGACCTGATGCCAAGGACTGCGCTCTGGGGCCACCTGAAGCACGCGGCACTCGAAGACAGCGCCATGCCCGTAAAAGAACAGGGTCGAAAGCGGGCCCACCGAGTCCGCGGGAACGTAACCGAGCATGGCACCATGGAATTTGACCGCGATGGCCTCCGCGTCATAGGGGTTGTCGCGCTCGGGCACGAGCTCCAGAGTGTCTCCAGCCTTGAGCTTCCCCAGGACCAGTGCACCGTCGTGGTGCTGGAACCCGGCGATATGGAACGAGAACAAATTGCGAGACGGCTCGTACATGATGGGACTCCCTTCAAGCCCTGCGCCGCGCCTTGCGAGCGCGGCCGTTTTCATGGCTTAAAGGTACGACCCCGTGCGGACAAAACTATCAGTCGAGCAAATTCTCCCAACCAATTACCGTCGCGCAGGACCCAGCATAGAGCACTGCTCCATGCTCAATTCTCTTACTTGGCTCATACAACGCACGTGACAGATTGGCATTTTCTCGAATGACGCGAATGAACGCATCAGTATTGCCCTTTGCCATTCGAGTGGATTCAACCATCTTCCCAAGGGCGACGATCATTTCCTTTGATGCGGGGTCGTCCTCTTCGCACTGCTTCGCCCGCTTTATCACTGGCCTGATTTTACGATCAATCGCCTCAACCTGAGAAACACACTCCATTGCATTGTTTTCAAATTCAACTGAAAGAGGTTCGAGCTTTTGAGCAACTTGCACCGATATGGTTATAGCGCCTTTTACCCCCTCTCCCCTTGCTTTTGCCTTCTCCAGTTGCCCTGTCCCCCAATTCATCACATCAGAAATCCTCTCGAGCCTACCAGCTTGTTCGATAACCATTTGATTGAATTGAGGCATCAGGTCATTCAGTTCATCAAGTGACTCTAAGTAGAATTCCTCCCGTCCAGATTCTTCTTCATCCGCAAGCGGCGCATCAGCTGCATCCTCCATTCGCTGGATTAGGCGAGAATTGACCTCCATCAGCTGGGCCGCGACCTGATTGACCCTCAATCGGTACTCGTGGGAACCTCTCTCCACAAAACGCAATTGTGCGCAATCGATCCACTGATAACTGTAGACATCCTCTAGCAGCTTACCAGCCGACTTCTTCACCGCGTCCGTAGGTTGAATATACATAATCGGAAGAATCAGCCCCGGCTCTTGGAGCTCTTTGACTTTCGCCATGTATTGCAGGAGCTCTTTTTGACAACTCTCACTCAAGAAGTACTGCGGCGTAATAATCGGAATAAAGAAGGACGCCGAATCGATTCCAGATTCGATACTATCCCGCCAATTATCTCCCCAGGAAATCGAATTCTTATCAAAGAACAATTCAAGCTCGTCACCCGTTAGCACGGCGTACTCGTCACAAATATCAATTTTTAATTTTTCCAGAGCGTCCCACTTATTATCCCTATGCGCATAGGAAAAAAAGCCACGCACCCGTGCGCCACCCACCATCGACCCCGCCTTCCTTGCTACGAAATCTCCCCACTGTCCATCATCGCCTTGCCGATTGCATGGGGGATGCTCGTGACGAGAGCGTTTCCCATGCAGAAGGCGCGTTGACCGTCGGTCATGCCTGAATTGGTCCAACCCTTCGGGAAGCACTGCAGCTGATCGAGCTCGTCGGGCATCAGGCGACGGTAACGGCCGTCTTCGACCTGAATGATGTGCTTAAAACGAGACGGGGTCACACCGCCCTCACCCGTCAGAATCGTTCGGGAGGGCTTATCGGTTGCATCTGGGAACGCCATCGATCCCTCGGAGTACATATACGAGTGCCCGCTCTTGCTCACACGTTCGATACGCTTTCCACCCTTGAGGTATTCCCAATCCCCGAGCTTATCTTCCGAGACAAAGAACTCCAGGGGAACCTGGTCTGTCGGGACCAGAACATCACCCAAAACGCGAGACGCACCCTCATAGTCTTCAACAACATTAGCGGTCAAAACCTCAAGGTTCTGCATAACGCCCGCGGTTTTGAAGGGCGAGACTTTGAGACCCAAACCGAACGATTCAGAGTTCTCCGAAGGCTCCGCAAAAAGCTCGACCCCCGTCGCCTCCTCAATCGGCTTGACGGGAAAGGCGCCTTGCATGATGCCACCCCGCAAGCGGTCCGAAAGATCCCAGGTCTCGTCCGTTTTCTCAGCATAGATATATACGCGCTTGCGGCGCTGGGGCGCGCCATACTCGGCACTATTCACAACACGCCACTCAACAGAGAAACCAAGCGAATTCAGGCAAGACAGGATAATCGCAAAATCACGTCCACGCTGCGCCGCAGGGCTTTTCAGCAGGCGATCGACATTCTCCAGCAGACAATATTTCACAGAGGGCTTCAGACGTAGGAAACGATAGATGTCCCACCAAAGAACACCCTTCTTACCCTCGATACCCTCCGCCTGCGAGAGCGTCTTTGCTACAGAGTAATCCTGACAAGGAAAGCCTCCGACCACCATGTCGACGTCAGGAATCTCTATTTCCCCAGCCTCATACTTATCAAGCACAGCGTGAATATCTTCGTTCACCAGCTCCGCATCGCCAAAACGCTTGACATAACAACGAGCCGCGAACTGTCGCTTATCCGTACCGGGCTCCCACTGATTTGCCCACACCGTGCGGAAACTACCCGCCGGCTCCATGTGAAACTCAGGATGCTCCGGATTGTCATAGCCATCAAGGCCCAGCCTAAAACCACCGACACCCGCGAAGAGCTCGGCCACCTTAATCTCAGTCGACACGTTTCTCCAATCGCTACTGTGTCGGCATAACGATTTTCGATTCTAAAGATCGTGCGGACAAAAGTAAAGATCGAAGTGGCTCCTCCTCATTATCCTGCGGATTTATCATCCGTCAGATACAATTGCGAAAGAACACTTGGAGATGATGAGCATGCTGCAGCCCACTCAATACAAAACACTTCTCGCGCAGGTCGACCTTTCCGACCAAGGCAGCATCTTGGGCTATGCCAAGCATCTCGAGGGCATGACGTTTCGCGAAGTGCTCGACCTAGACATCAAGCCTGCCGACTACAACGCCAAGACGTACAACAGCGCAAAATTCAAGGGAGGCATGGGCAACCTCATCGAAGAGCGTTACTTCGGATACAAGTCAAACAGTGACCGACGCCCCGATTTCGCTGAAGCCGGAATTGAATTAAAGGCAACCTGTTTCGATATCCGCAAAAAGGACCACGAGCCTTCCGCGGGAGAGCGGCTCGTACTCACCATGATCCCGTTTGACGAGCCCATTGAAGATAATCTGACTGAGTCTCATCTCTGGGAAAAGTGCGCGACCATTCTCCTCGTCTACTATCAGCGCGATCGCAGCATCGATAAATACGACCAGCAGATCAAATATGTCAGCTTGTTCACCCCTCCCGCAGAGGACCTCAAAGTCATCCGAGACGACTACGACACGATCGTTTCTTATATCAAAGCAGGCCGCGCACATGAGTTGAGCGAGGGACTCACCACGTATCTCGGAGCTTGCACCAAGGGAGCGAACCTCGATCACATGTGGGCGGACCAGTTCTATCCCTGTATCGAAATCGATGGATCAATCTCTCATCCAAAAGCAAAGAAGCGCGCCTTCTCGTTCAAGCGCCAGTATATGGACTACATCCTCCATCATTACCTGATGGATGAGCACGATGATAGCGACAGCATCGGCGTCGCCGAGCACAGCTCCTCCCAACCTCTCACTTTCGAAGAAACGATCGAGCAACGAATCTCCCTTCACATCGGCAGAACCGACCGACAAATCGCTGCTGAGTTCGGCGTTCCTTATACAGGCAAGAAGGCCCAGTGGATTACGCTTGCCTACCGAATGCTCGGCGTTAGGAGCAATCGAGTTAAGGAATTTGTGAAAGCGGGGATCTCCGCTCGCGCCATCCGCGTTGAAGAAAGTGGGCAAATCGAGCAGAACATGTCTCTCGATACGTTCGAATTTACCGAGATTGCAGCAGAGCCATGCTGGGAAGAGTCCGAGCTACGTCAATATCTAGAGGAAACTCGCTTCTTCTTCGTCGTCTTCAAAAAGACCGATGGCGAGTACCACCTTGCCGGATGCAAATTCTGGAATATGCCGGTTGCCGAGCTTGATTCCAACGCTCGTAAATGCTGGCAGGAAACCCACGATGCCATTTGCGACGGCGTAATAATTAGCCGCGACGGCAACCGCTTCCACAACAATCTGCCCGGAGAAGCAGAGAATCCCACGATGCATGTTCGTCCCAAGGCATCACGCCGAGCTTATCGACTCGAAGACGGAACCTCCATCGGAGACCTCAGAGATGCTTCGCTTCTTCCAGATGGACGCTACATGACCCGCCAGTGCTTCTGGATCAACCGAAGCTATGTCATTCAGCAAATATCAGACCTTCTCTAATAAAGGAGCCCTCGCCATGCCCAACTCCTACCTCATCGTCGTCGACATGCAAAACGACTTCATCGACGGCGCCCTGGGCACGCCCGAGGCGCAGGCCATCGTCGAGGCAGTCGCCCAGCGCGCCAGCAGCTTCGACGGTACGATCGTTTTCACCAAAGACACCCACGGCAGCGACTACGCCGCCACGCAAGAGGGTCGCAACCTGCCCATTCCCCACTGCATCACCGGCACGACCGGCTGGGAACTCGCACCCACCCTCGAAACGATTCGCGCCCGCCGCAGCGCTCCCGTGTTCGAAAAGCCCTCGTTCGGATCGCTCGACCTCGCCCGCTGGCTTGTCGCACAAAACAACGCCGCGCCCATCGACTCCATCGAGCTCTGCGGTCTATGCACCGACATCTGCGTGGTGAGCAACGCCCTCACCATCAAGGCGCACCTGCCCGAGGTCCCGCTCGCGGTGAATCCCTCCCTGTGCGCCGGCGTCACCCCCGCCGCACACGACGCCGCGATCGCCACTATGGCGAGTTGCCAGGTGCAAATCCTGTAACCGGGCTCGGGCCTCGTCTTGCGGCGGCCTTTCGCCCCGATGACCCGCCGGAGACAGGCCCCATGCCCACGCACGGATCTCACCCCGCGCCGCCTCTCGCGACCTCGCGATTGGCGGCGTTCTTGCATTTTGGCCAACTACCGCGCCAACGCCGCAGCGTACCGTTTGAATGCGGGAATGAGCTGCATGCGCAGCACATTGCGACGAGCATCGAAACCGCCGCTGCGGATTCTCAGCCGAATGCCCATCGCGCGCGCAACGTCCGCAACGAGCTGGTTGTACAGATGCTCTTCGACAATGTCCTCGTACCAGACGTTCAATATGGTCCACCCCGAACCCGCCAGCTTGTTCTGCCTGCGGTCATCGCGGCCGGCCTGCTCGATTGCATGGAACTTTCGGCCCTTGTACTCGAGACCGACCTTATGGCCTGGAAATGCAACGTCCACATAGCGGTCCCCGTCGGCGGTTGAGACTCGATGGTTGAGCGAGACGGGCCCGAGGGCATAACCACCGAGTCGCCGCGGCCAGGTAAGCAATGCGCACAGAACGGATTCCATGGGCGAGTTGGAACCGTCGCCGACCAGCTCAAGCGCCTCGCGGGCCCGGACGATCCCCGGCGCTCCGGGCATCGCATCTAACACGCGTGCGATCTGCTCGACGGAAGTCAGGGGCTTCGCCGTGTTGGTAAGGCCATCCCACGAATCATCAAGGAGGTAGGTTCCGCACAGCTCGAGGCCGATCATCGCCAGCTCCTCGACGGCGCGCTGCTGCTTCTTGTGCAGGTCAACCGTTGCAAGATGCAGAAATGTCAGAGCCGGGCTCGTCACTAAGACATCCCTATTCACGTAAATCAGCGAACGAGGCGGCAACTCCGCCGCGCTGCGGTGACACACGATGTCGTCCCGGCTGCGGGCGCCCGACTCTTTGGACACCAGGATATGCACGGGGCGCGTTTTCACACCCAAGCGCTCCATGTCGTCCGTAAACATCGCTTTTGGCGATACGCCGCAGCCATCCAGCTTTTGCGTGCGCGGCTTATCCAAAAACTCCGGCGCCAATCGCCCGCTCGATCGCATAAATTCGAGCGCTGACTCTCCAAAAATGCATACGCTCATGACCGTCGCCCCCTCGGCCCGATACGTTTTGCTCGGTGTGGTCAAAATACCCCGATTGTGCGCCGAGCAATCAGTGGCGCAGTCGCGTTTGCCCAGGATTGAGAAAACCGATCCGGCCAGCCACGCTCCGTGGCAACCATTGCCTCCAGCCGCCATCGGCAAAACCCCAGGATTGCCCCGTGCGAGAAAATATGCACGAGCGTTTTGATCCCGCTTTCAGCGCACAATCAGGGTATTTTGACCAGTTTCTCGGAAACGCATATTTTGTGACCCCCTTTTGAGGGTTTGAGCACTTTTTCGCGCGCCACGTTGCCACTGCAGAACCACCCGCCGCCATCCTCCCTGAGCGCCCAGACGAAAGCAGGGCCCAATCAGCACTTGGCCTGTTCGGACGGACACTCGGACGCCTCATCTGCCCTGTCAACACGCCGATCGCCATTCCACGACCCTCTCCCCAAGGCCTTGAACTGCACGTTCGTCCATTTGTGGACTATTTGAGAATGAATCCTAATATGTTTCCGTTTTAGGCTCATATGATTCTGAAACTGTGCCATAATGCAGATGTCAAAGCGCGACCGCGGGTTCGCCCCAAGGAGCGCATTCGCCTGTGTTCAAAGGAGAACAAACATGAAGTTCGTTTGCCCCGTTTGCGGTTTCGTTGAGGAGTTCGACGGCGAGGAGCTGCCCGCCGACTTCAAGTGCCCCCAGTGCGGCGTCTCCGGCGACCGCTTCACCAAGGTCGAGGAGGGCAAGATGACCTGGGCCGCCGAGCACATCGTGGGCGTTGCTCACGAGGAGGGCGTCACCGAGGACATCATCATGGACCTGCGCGCCAATTTCGAGGGCGAGTGCTCTGAGGTCGGTATGTACCTGGCCATGGCTCGCGTTGCTCACCGTGAGGGCTACCCCGAGATCGGCCTGTACTGGGAGAAGGCCGCCTACGAGGAGGCCGAGCACGCTTCCAAGTTCGCCGAGCTCCTGGGCGAGGTCGTGACCACCTCCACCAAGAAGAACCTCGAGATGCGTGTTGAGGCCGAGAACGGCGCCACCGCCGGCAAGTTCGACCTCGCCAAGCGCGCCAAGGCCGCTGGCCTGGACGCCATCCACGACACCGTGCACGAGATGGCTCGCGACGAGGCCCGTCACGGCAAGGCCTTCGCTGGTCTCCTGGCTCGTTACTTCGGCTAAGTCGAGACAACGCTTCGCAAAACGCTTTCCACAACGGATCGCAAAAGACCCTGGGGTTCGCCCCAGGGTCTTTTTCATATGCGTAAAGCAGGGCCCACGACATTAGTTTTTATGAACGAACGCCCACGTCTACAGAGCATACGCATCCGAATGGTAACGTTGTGTTTTTAACGTCGGGCAACCGTGTCGGTTTGCGCCCAAGGGACACCCGTGAGGAGCCAGTCGATGACAAATGTGCTTGAGGATCGCACGATGTGCGAATCGCGAAAGGCCTGCGCGGAAGCCTGCCCCATGCGTTGCGCAACCAGTCCCATCGACGAGATTGCCCATATCGCCCATGTTTTGGAAACGAAGGGCAGATTCGGCCTCACGCGAAGCTTTATCCAGCACGGCACCATGAGCGTGCATGCACACGTGATCTCCGTTGCGCACGCCAGCCTCGCCATGGCCGGGCGACTCGAGCGCCTGGGGATCCGCATCGATCGCGTTTCGCTCATCCGCGGCGCGCTCCTTCACGACTACTTCCTCTACGACTGGCACGACCCCGACCCATCGCATCGCCTGCATGGGTTCACGCACCCGTTCACCGCGCTCGCCCGCGCCCAAGAGGACTTCGAAGACCTCACGCCGCGCGAACGCAACATCATCTCCCGTCACATGTTCCCGCTGGTTCCCATCCCTCCCACCTGCCGCGAAGCATGGTTGGTATGCCTGGCCGACAAAGCCTGCGCGCTCCATGAGACCATCGCGGGGCGGCTACCCAGGCGCTCCACAGGCTGCAAGGAGGTATCGCGATGATGACGGGCTTGGGCGGGATCATCTCTGAACTGAACTCGACGGGCGCTCCCCTATCGGCGCTGTTTTTGTCGTTCATCGTCTTCTCATTCATTGGCTGGCTCTACGAATCCACCATCTGCGCCCTTGCGAACTACGGCCACTTTGCCAACAGCGGATTCCTGCTTGGCCCATGCTGTCCCATCTACGGCGTGGGATCACTCGCATGCTGGTTCCTGCTTCGCGACATTCCGAGCGTCGTTGTTCAGTTTGCGGCCGCCGCACTCGTATGCAGCACCATCGAATACGGCGTGGGAGCGGCGCTCGAACGGATCACCGGAGCGCGATTCTGGGATTACTCCAAGTTCCCCTTCAACATCAACGGTAGGGTCTGCCTCTATGGCGCCGCACTCTTTGGAGCGGGGGCGGTGCTCATTTGCCGTATCGCCGAACCCGCCCTGCTGAACGCATTGGAACTCATACCGCCGACCATTCTGGCAGCGGCGGCCTTTGCATGCGCAGCGCTCCTGGCCATCGACACCGCTTTCACGCTGGTCAGTTGGCGCCAGCTCTCGCAAAAGCTCGAGCTGCTCAGAATCGAGCTCGCCGACAAAGTCAACGAATCCCTCAAAGACGCTTCCGACTCCCTGCTCGACAAGGTGCCCGACGCGGCGCTGGATTCCGCAGCGGAGATCAAGGCCCGAAGCGGAGAACTCAATTCATGGCTCGCCGAGATGTCGGATGGCGCCTTCGAGGCCGTGCGCGGCAAGGTGGAGATGCCCTCGTTCATAGCCGAGGGCAAGCAGAACCTCAGGCTGGTTGTGCGCCATGCACGCAGCATTGCCCAACGCGCCGAGATCTCAACCCCCGAAAAACTGAAGACCGTCCTCACCCGCCGCGAACTGCGTTTCTTCAACGCGTTCCCAGAAATCAAGCTGAAAGCATATGAGGGAATCATCCGTGCGACGAACCTCAAGGAGCGGGCGCACGAGCTGTTTTATAGGAGGTAGTGGGCAACCACAACGGGCAGCGGCATTATCACTCCATTCGCGGATTGGGGCCGTCGCCTCATCGTATGCCATCCCCTCCTGCGCCATACTCAGGAGAACCGAGGCGCACCGACAGCGGACCTTCCCAAAAAAGAGGGGCGCGGCGGCGGCGAGGCCCGGAGATGAAAATGCAGCGTCGAACCCTGGAGGGCCCATGCTCAGCGCACGCGATGCAAAACTGGTGAAGCGCTATTACCTGCTCCCCAAGGCAGCCTGGTATTCCCTGGTCGCCTTGTTCCTCACGGGCGGACTCGCAATCTTGCTCGTGATGATCGACAACATCGGACTGGGCTCCAAAGGCTTTGGAGACCTGCAGCTGATCGCCATGGCCGCCTTCATGATCGCCGAGGGCGCGGTGTGCATCGCCTGCGGGGTGGTCGCCAGGCGTGGGCTTGGCAGCGCCCACTGGCAGGAACTCGAGCGTGAGGCCATCGGCGGTAACGCGAACATCGGGACGAACCCGGCCGTCGCGGGCGGCATCGGCGTGGCAGCCGCGGGGCGCTTGGTCGACACCCTGGACAACGACGACCTCGACGCCCTGAGCACGGGGCTGGAAATCGCCGGCGCCGCCATGTCCGCATATGGCTTTTTCGACACCATGCGTCGCATGAGCCGGGCCGCGGCCGCAGTTGCGCGCGCTCACGGGATGGAACTCCCCGAGCTCGGCCGCACGCGCCTCCTGGTGATCGGCCTGCCGCTCCTGCTCCTCACGCTCTCCTTCGTCCCGCGCTTCATCGACTCCACCGCGCAATCTTCAGAAGCCCAAGAGTCCTCCGCGCGCGCCATCCAGGCATTCAACGCCGCGCTCGAGCCCGTATGCAGCTACACCCTCGCCGTCGACCCCCTCGAGCACCGCCAGGACAGCGGCTATCGCGTGAGCGGAAACATCACCGATGAAGACGGCGACATCGTGGCGAGTGTCTCCGTCGAGACGGATGAGCGTGGCGCCGTCGATAGCGTGGTCTACAACGCCGACGTAGATATTGCGCGCACGCCCGAGGAGAACCTCGCCTTTGCCGAAGAGTGTTTCGCTCGCTTCTATGAGGCAATTTCCAGCGTGAACGTCGAGGCGGAGGGAATCGAGCTGCTGGACACGGGGCTCGTCAACGCCCCCGTTCTGCCCGATCAGTTCCGTCAGGCGTTCCTCACCGGCGACTATTACACCGCCATCGACACGGACCTCGACGACACCGGCACCCTGCGCGCCTGGGCCCTCTTCGACACGGAACCGGAAGAGGAATTCGACGAGTACACGAACGCGAGCATCTCGATTTACCTGCTGGCTCGAGCTTAGTGCTGCAAGAATTCCTTGCCGTAAATTATCAGCGCCTCAGAGTCATTTTTCCGGCATATGGCATGGAGACATCGGTCCATGCGCAAGACGATGGCGCGGAGGAGCAGCTGGTAGCGCGCGTCATCACCTAGCGTGAGCTGTCCACGCAAGAGCGAGAAACTGCCGAGGGGCTCATCCGGCTCGATGTCCCCGAACTCGGCCGCGTGGAATTCGCAAGCTCGTAGCGGCCGAATCCGCTCCTGCAACCCGGAAGCGCAAAGCCGTTGCGTTGACATATCGCATTGATGGCCCTTGCCGGCTCGAAGGTCGTCAGCTTTTTCTGACGTTCATACACAACAGTCCCTTCGCGCTTCATGGAGCATCATCTTGACCCGCACTCAACTTGCGCATAGAGGTCTGGCTGGCTACCACCACCTGCAAGAATCGCAAAGCTGCATCTTGCTGGAGGACTATGCCGACTTTAAAATGTCACCCGCGATCCTGCTTGGCTGGCACGCATGCGATGGCATCGCGTGGCGCCTGGAGGAAAAATACCGGACGCCCTCGCCTCCAGACATAGCAAGTCGATTAGATTTGGCGGAAGTTACACGGCCGGCTTTGGATACCGCAGCCGCGCGGGAACATGGATGCGAGGCGACGGGCGATATGGTTCGGGCATCGAAAGCCCCTCCCCTTGCGGCCCCTCCGGGGGTGGACGGCGATGGTCGTGGCGCCAACCGCGTAGTGGCCTGACCCGCTCCTGCAATCCGGCGCATCTTGACCCCCGTCCCAGTAGGGAGAAGCCCCTTTCTCCAATATGAAGATCCCCAAGCTACTTTGCTCCTTTTATATATTTTTCAACCCTCTATTGATAGCGTTTTTTCATAGGCATCTACCAGCGGGTTTATAAAACTTGTTTATTATTAGGGAGAGGCATATTGGAGATTTTACTATTGTTTAACCCCTCCCTGAAAGGAGAAGGTATGAAGACAATCGTTGTTGGGGACATGCATCAAAAGCAGCGTCCGATCTTGCCGATTGTGGACAACGCCATCCGGTTCCTTGGCGCGCGGCGGGTCGTGCTGCTCGGGGATTATTGCGATGATTACAGCCCCAACAGAGACACGACCGATGCGAAAAAACTGCTAGAAGGGTTGGAATTTCAGGCAGATTGGATCGATCGAACGCGCGGGCGCGGCATACAGGTCGATGTTTTGCTGGGAAACCACGACATGCAGTACCTCATCGAGCGCCAGGGGCCGGGCACCAACTTGAACTGCACCATCCCCGCACAGCGACTGCTCGCCCAGATGAACGTGCACATGGCGGCAGCCGTCGACGGATGGCTCGCCACTCACGCGGGCCTCACCAGCCAATTTGCGAACGTCGTGCTCGAAATCGACACCAATGCCGCGCGTTCCGACCGGCCGTCATATTCCGCCGAATCGCTTTCCGATCAGCTCAACGCCACATTCGACCACGCGCTTTTCGAGATGTTCGAGCGCGGTAACGACGAGGAGCTCTTGCTGCTCAACCTTTGCGGGCCCGGCCGTGGCGGTGCGTGCATCCCCGGGCCCCTGTGGGCATCGACCAGCGAGCTGACGCTCCTCGGGATGCCGCACCTCAACCAAATCATCGGCCATACGCCCGTCTATTCCGTCCGCGAACTTGAGGAGCAGGGGTTTCGGGGCGAGCGATTCATGGCATGCGATACGTTTTCGACCGATTTCGATTTTCGCCCACTCGGCGATGGAAGCATCCTGCTCGCCGACGATGAGACGCACGAGATGCGCGCCGTTACACCCGAGGAAGTAGAATGCGAGTGGTCGGGGACATGCTGATTCTTACGGGCATCAGACCTACCCGCCACATACATGGGAAGCCACATGAACTGAAAGAAAGAAGGACGACAAATGAGCGACAACTCTGTCCTTACCTGTAATAAATTTCTCGAAGCGATCTTCGAGCAGATCCGACCCCATGCAGACAATCCCGAAGAGTTTACAAGCGAGTGGAAGAGAATAACGGGCGAGCTCGACAATAAGGTCAAGGAGCTTGAGCGAAGCATGTCCGAACGAGATGAGTTGGTACGGGAGCTCCTTATTTTGATGCGCACTCAACTTGTTAAAAGAACCGATGAAAGTACCCCGTTTGATGATTGGGATCTTCAAGCCTCGCAAGGCTGCACCATTTTGCGCGACTACGCTGACCTCGATCCCCGACCCTCCAAATTCGGCGGTCATCAGTGCGACGGCATTAAGTGGACTGAGATTGAACGAAGCATGATGCCCGACCATCCTAAAAGGCGATTTGATTTCCGCGGCAGCGAACGCAACGGCCAACCCTATTATAGCTGCCTGGATCACGCCATAAGCAATTTGATTTGCAAGGTCTGGGGTTTCTCCGGCTTTACCGATTCAAAATTCAGCGAACCGAAGAAAAGCATGCTGCCTTCAATCCGCTTCGACACCGAATGGTGGAAAGATGCAAGCATGTACTTTGCCGTGTTGCTCTGCTTCGGAGACAGCATCCTTGATGATCATGTTTTTCTCGACAACATCAGCGTGACCTTCAATGAGCCCGCCTCGTCGCAAGATAAGCTAGAAACCGTATTAAGCGCAAAGAAGGCGCACGATATTCGTGAAGCACTCTGGGAACGCATACAGGAACTCATTTCGGACAGAGGATAATGCGCCGCCCTCTAAGCAGACATAGCTCAAGCAGCCTGCATGAACGCTAGCCCTGCCCCCAACCCGCAGAAGGTCAGGGTCAGGTCGCCCTTACCCCGCGAGCTTGCAGACGTCTACCCACTTGGCACCTGGCATGGCAACCGAAAGCTCCTTCGGCGTCGGCGCACGGTGCTGTTGGAGCTGCCGCACGCGGGACACGCGCATCCAAACCGACGGATGGATTCGTCCAGATACACGGGCACGCCTTCTGCCACCGCGAAGAGACACACGCCATCGGGGGCATGACCCACCAGCCCCTCCACGCGGTCGCCGGAAATCATCTTCACCTTGGCGTGGAACATGGCCTTGAACTTGGATTATTGATCTTAGTATCGCCCGCAGCACACACGGGCATCGCGCCCTCGCTCATCGGAAACGAAAGCGTCTTCACAATCTCGCCCTCGCTCGTGCCAACGGCCTACGCCGCTATCGACACCGTGGCAGATGAGACGTCGAGCTCCATGACTCGACCACCGAGCCGCGCTGTTCCAGATACGCTTTCGCCTGATCAAACGACATCGAGCCCTCCAATTTAAGCCCCCTTAAGCGACGGGGAAATCCCGCGCCCGTGCAATTGCCTTACAAAGCTCGCGTCGATTGGATTACGCATGCGCGTCATTGGCAACATCATCTGGATGCTCTGCGGCGGCATCTTCACCGCGCTCTACTGGTTCGGCGCTGGATGCCTGTTCTGTATCATTTGATAATCGCTGTCGTCAGATCGCTCATTTTAACCAAGACAACGTTGGCGGCGCGCACTTTCGGAGATGCGCGCCGCGCTTCTTGAGGTTTTTCGTATCGAAATTAAGAACTCGCGAGCAGGCCGAAAGTGGCGGTAGGAAAAACCGCAGGTCGCTGGAGGCCACAAATGCCGCCTACTCGACGAATCCCGATTTGAATACGAAAAACCTCATTTAGGCTTGCCGACTTGGAACGTAAACGACAAAAGGAGATGAGCCCGGGATGAGCCGCCTCCCATTTCTTGGACATGAGAGAAAGAAGGCGGCTCGAGCGGCCGCCTTCTTTTCCATCGAATCTTATCCTCAGCCAAGGCACCCAGTCGAGGTGTTTACTCCTCCGCGTCGCTCTTGCTCGCGCGCTTCCAGTGCAGGCCGCGGCTCAGGCGGTGCGCCACGCGCTCCACTTCGGCTTCGCTCGTGAGATGGTGCGGCTTCATGCGGCTCGTCACCGAGTCGCGGCGGATCGTGGCGATGGGCTCCATCACAAAACCCTTGCCCGCGCGCATGTTCTCCTTGGCCACGCTGATCATGAGCTTGATACGGTTGAGCTGGTTGACCTCGCTCGCGCCCGGGTCGTAGTCAACGGCCACGATATTGCTCTCGGGGTGCAGGCGGCGCAGCTCCTTGATCACGGCCTTGCCCACCACGTGGTTGGGCAGGCACGCGAAGGGCTGCGTGCAGATGATGTTCGGCGCACCATGGTCGATCAGGTCGAGCATCTCGGCAGTGAGCAGCCAACCCTCGCCCATGTTGTTGCACAGGGAAAGAATCTGACGTGCCTTGTCCTGCATCACGGAGATGGGCTCGGGGCGCTCGAAGCGATCGCTCTTCTCGAGCATCTCGTCTACGGGCTTGCGCATCCAATCCACCAGGCCGATCGCAGCGTCCATGCTGGCGCGCGCCGCGGCTGAGCTGCCCAGTTCGTCCTTCTGCACCTGCGCGTTGCTCATGGAATACAGGAAGAAGTCGAGCAGGCCCGGCACCACGGCCTCGCAGCCCTCCGCCTCGATGACGTCCACCACGTGGTTGTTCGCCGTGGGGTGGAACTTCACCAGGATCTCGCCGACCACGCCCACGCGCGGCTTGGAGCCCTCACCCGTGAGCGGCAGCGTGTCGAACGCCGTGATGGCCTCGCGGGAGAGCTTGGTGAAGCTGCGGCGTGTGAATGTCGGCGCGAGGCGACGGGCGCGCTCCATGAAGTCCTCGAACAGCTCGTTGGCGGCCCCCTCCTCCGCCTCGTAGGGACGCGTGCGATAGAGCATCTGCATCATGAGATCGCCGAACAGCACGCTGTACACGCAGGACTTGAGTAGCGGGACCGTGAGCTTAAAGCCCGGGTTGCTCTCGTCGAGCTTCACGGCGGAGAGGCTGATCACCGGGATGTCGGGGTGCCCGCTGTCGCGCAGGGCCTTGCGGATGAGCGCGATGTAGTTGGTGGCGCGACAGCCACCGCCAGTCTGGGTGATCACCACGGCGGTCTTGGACAGATCGTAGCGTCCGCTCTCGATGGCCTCCATGATCTGACCCGTCACCAGGATGGACGGATAGCAGATGTCGTTGTTCACATAGCGCAGGCCCGCCTCCACGGCACCGCGGTCGGTGGAGGGCAGGAGCTCCAGGTTGTAACCGCCGGCACGGAAGACCTCCTTGATGAGGTCGAAGTGGATGGGCGCCATCTGCGGGCACAGGATGGTGTAGCCCGCCTCGCGCATCTCCTCGGTGAAGGGCACCTTGGGAAACGCCGCGCTCGCGGCGGCGCGTTGCGGCTCGAGGGCGTATTTGTGCGTGGCGAAAACCGGCGCATCAGAGCTCGGCGAGACGGGCGCGGCCTCGCCCTGCTCGTACGCCTCGCCCGCGGCAGCCGCCTCGGCGGCGCACTCGGCCTCCTGGTCTTTCAGGGCGGCCATGAGCGAGCGGATGCGGATACGCGCGGCGCCCAAGTTGGACACCTCGTCGATCTTGAGCACGGTGTAAATCTTGCCGCTCGCCTCGAGGATCTCCTGGACCTGGTCGGTGGTAAGCGCGTCCAGGCCGCAGCCGAAGGAGTTGAGCTGGATGAGGTCCAGGTCGTTGCGCATGGTCACAAAACGCGCCGCGGCGTACAGGCGGCTGTGGAACATCCACTGGTCCACCACGCGGATCGGACGCTCGGGCTTCACCAGATGCGCCACGGAATCCTCAGTGAGCACCGCAAACCCAAAGCTCGCGATGAGCTCGGGCAGGGCGTGGTTGATCTCGGGATCGTTGTGGTACGGGCGACCTGCCAGCACGATGCCGTGCCCGCCATTGTCCTCGATCCAGCGCATGGCCTCCTCGCCCATGGTCTGGATATCCTGATGGAAGCGCGCGTCGGCTTCGTAAGCGGCGTTCACGGCCTGATCGATCTCGGTGCGGGTGAGCTTGGGCCCGCGCACACGGCCGCGACCCGCCTCGGCGTCGGCCACGCGCTCCACGGCGAGCAGCTCGTACAGGCGGCGCTTGAGCTCTACCTTGTCATGGTAGGGCACGAACGGGTACATGAACTCGACGTGGTTCTCGGTGATGGCGTCGACGTTCAGGCCCAGGGCCGTGGGGTAGCTCATCACGATGGGGCAGTTGTAGCAGTTGCCCGCCGTGGGGTCCTCCTTGCGCTCCCAGCGCACGCAGGGCATCCAAATGAAATCCGGGTCCTTGGCGATGAGGTTCATCACATGGCCGTGAGAGAGCTTGGCCGGATAGCATACGCTCTCGCTCGGCATGGACTCGATGCCGCTCTCGTAGGTCGCCTTGTTGGAGTTGTCGGAGAGCACCACCGAAAAGCCCAGCCGCGTGAAGAACGCGTGCCAGAACGGATAGTTCTCGTACATGTTGAGCGCGCGCGGAATGCCCACCGTGCCGCGCGGGGCCTCGTCGGGGCTTAGGCACTCGCGGTCGAACAGCAGCTTGTTCTTGGCGGCGAACAGGTTGGGCGCCTCGGTCTTGCGCTTCTTGTGGCCCGCGCCCTTTTCGCAGCGGTTGCCGGTGATGAATTTGCGCCCCTCGCCGAAGTCGTTCACCGTGAGTTGGCAGTTGTTGGAGCAGCGACCGCAGCGCACATGACGCTGAGCCACCGTGAGACCGGCGATCTCGTCGGCCGAGAGCACGGTGGAGGTGCCGGTGGCGCCGGCGCGGTCGCGCGCGAGCAGGGCCGCGCCGTACGCGCCCATGCAGCCGGCAATATCGGGGCGCACGGCGTTCACGCCGGTGAGCAGCTCGAACGCACGCAGCGTGGCGTCGGACATGAAGGTGCCGCCCTGGACGATCATCTGGCTGCCGATCTCCTTGGGGTCGCGCAGCTTGATGACCTTGAACAGGGCGTTCTTGATGACGGAGTAGGACAGGCCGGCGGCGATGTCGCCCACCGTGGCACCTTCCTTTTGCGCCTGCTTCACGCGGGAATTCATGAACACAGTACAGCGGCTGCCCAGGTCGACGGGGCCGCGGGCGGCGATCGCCTCGGCGGCGAAGGCGCGCACGTCCATATCCATGGACACCGCGAAGCTCTCGATAAAGCTGCCGCATCCGCTGGAGCATGCCTCATTCAGCATGATGTGCTCGATCACGCCGTCGCGCACGCGCAGGCACTTCATGTCCTGGCCGCCGATGTCGAGGATGAACTCGACGCCGGGCAAAAACGCGCGAGCGCCGCGCAGGTGCGCCACGGTCTCGATCTCGCCGGAATCGGCCTTGAGCGCCTCGATGAGCAGGGCCTCGCCGTATCCGGTGGTGGTCACGTGGCCGATCGTGCACCCTGACGGGATGTGCGCATAGAAGTCGGCCATGATCGTCTTGGCCGTGCCCAGGATGTCGCCGTTGTTGTTGCCGTACCAGGTGTGGAGGAGCTGCCCGTCCTCGCCCACCATGGCCGCCTTCATCGTGGTGGAACCGGCATCCAAGCCGATGAAGACGCGACCCGTGTAGCCCTCGAGCTCGCCGCGGGGCACGACCTCCTTGGCGTGGCGCGTGCGGAACTCGGCAAGGTCGTCGTCGGTCGCGAACAGCGGCTCGAGACGGGCGACCTCGGCGCCCTGCGTGTCGCCCAGGCCATCGATCGCCTCGACGAGCTCACCGAGGCGCACGAGCTTGCTCGACTCATGCGCCATGGCGGCACCGGAGGCCACGAACAGATGCGCGTTCTCGGGCACGATGATGTGCTCGTCGTCGAGGTCGAGCGTGAGGTAGAAGCGGTGGCGCAGCTCGGAGAGGTACTGCAGCGGGCCGCCGAGGAACGCCACATGGCCGCGGATGGGGCGACCGCACGCCAGGCCCGAGATGGTCTGCGTCACCACGGCCTGGAAGATGGAGGCGGCCACGTCCTCGGGACGGGCGCCCTCGTTCAGCAGCGGCTGGACGTCGGTCTTGGCGAACACGCCGCAGCGGCTGGCAATGGGATAGATGTTCTCGGCGCGCTTTGCGAGCTCGTTCAGCCCCGCGGCATCCGTGTGCAGCAAGGTTGCCATCTGGTCGATGAACGCACCGGTGCCGCCGGCGCACGTGCCGTTCATGCGCTGTTCGATGCCCGAGTCGAAGTAGATGATCTTGGCGTCCTCGCCGCCGAGTTCGATGGCGACGTCGGTCTGCGGGATCAGGGTCTCCACCGCGCGCTTGCTCGCGATGACCTCCTGCACGAACTCGAGACCGAGCCACTGGGAGAGCAACAGGCCGCCCGAACCCGTGATGGCGCAGGTCATCTGCGCCTCGGGCAGCAGCGACGCCGCACCCTCGAACAGGTCGCGCGCGCATGCGCGAACATCGGTGTGATGGCGCTGGTACTTGGCGTAGACGATTGCGTTTTCGTCGTTCAGGACCGCGAGCTTGACGGTGGTGGAGCCAACGTCGATGCCCAGGTGGAGCGCGCCGCGCGCATTCTCGGGGTTCCAAACCGCGTTCTCAACGGCCTTGGTCTGCATGTCGGTCATCAGTCGTTCCTCCCTGTGGAACCTGAGGTGATGTCGTTGAAGTCTATAGCTGGAATGTCAATATTCAGTCCCATGAGCTTGGCACCGTAGGCGGGGACCTTGACGTCGATGGGCATGCCGTACAGGTCGCCCGGACGCACGAAGGCGATCACCGTCATGATGCGCGCCATGGTCTCGGGGCTCTCCGCCAGATCGCGCTCGAACCACAGCTGGACCACGCCGACCTCGGCGGAAACAACCGAAGCGAGGTAGTAGTCGAAGAACGCACCCACGGCGGCGGGAAGGATTCCCGTCTGCATGCGGTCGGACACCTCAGAGCACGACATGTCGATGACCTTCTTGATGAAGGCCTGGTCGCCGCCGGGCCCTATGAGGGCGCCAATGAGGTCGCGGTTCTCGGAGATGTACGTGAGCAACTCGACCGAGCCGGGCGCCGGTTCGAGGCGCTCGATGTTCTTGTACAGATCGGGCAACGTCGCCTCGGCAATGGCGCGGACGCGGACGCGAATCTCATCGAACAGGCTGTTCTCGACCTGCTCGATGAAATCGGGGATGTCCCTGTAATGCGAGTAAAACGTGCGGCGCGTGAGGCCCGCGCGCTCGGTGAGCGCGGCCACGCTCACGCGGGCAATATCCACGCCCGAGTTGAGCTCCGACACAAGGGCCTCGCGCAAAGCGCGCTGCGAGCGCAGGATACGCCGATCCGACTTCAGGGGACGTATGGCCTCCATCTGGGCATCGAGTCCTTTCCATATGGGATATTTCACTCGACGTGCATTATTGCACGCAGTGTGAATCATCACGGAACGTCTATCGAATTGGGGCCATATCTGCACAGAGCCCCAACGGGGGGTCTCAATTGGGGACAGGTACAAATTGAGACGTTTTTCACCGGTCAAGCACGCCGCCCGGGGATGCACCCCAAACTCTGGAGACGCTAGGCCGCCAAGCCAAGCGATTTCCTG
>ENA-ORTH01000286-ORTH01000286.1-human-gut-metagenome-genome-assembly--contig:-NODE-286-length-65402-cov-6.755429_pt1 | contig 65402 bp, 59 predicted proteins | sample MGYA00241914_ERZ509192 | MGnify/ENA primary metagenome ERZ509192 (study PRJEB26280, sample SAMEA2338826) | human gut metagenome | biome: human gut; feature: human-associated habitat; material: faeces...
ACAGCGCCACCTTTTTCTCCCCGATGCTGTAAAGATCCAGTTCATCGGTACAGGTTAAATTGGCGATCTGCTTTAAGTTAAAGGCTGCCAGACGGACACCCACAGAAATCAGGATAGACTTGGCAGTTTTTCCAGCCGCCTGCTTGTAAATGGCATACTGCTTCACCGCAATACTTTCCGGATTTCGCATCTCCAGTCGTTCAAACAAAATATCCAAGGGTGACTGGTATTCCTCATCGTCCTCTTTTACCTGGGCAGAGCCTAACATTTCCATGATCATGGAGAAGTTCTGTTCTTCCGGCGGTGCTTCATGTAACAGATATAACATCAGCGCCTGAAGCAAGGCAGTCTCACTTTTCTCCCAAAACGGATCCGAACTCTGCGCTCCTTTCGGCGTGGTGTTTCGGATCAGGTTGTTGATGAGTTTTAGCACATCCTTGTCATCCCGCACATAAGCAAAGGGATTGTAACAAAAAGAGGTTTCCGGATTGATGAGGTCAAACACCCGCACTTCATATCCTTCCCGCTCCAGTAGTCCTCCGGTTTTCCGCAGAAGCTCTCCTTTGGGATCGGTAATCACCATGGAACAGTTACACTGCATAATGTTGACTACAGCATATGCCCGGCTTTTTCCTGCACCGGAACCGCCCACCACAAGGACATTCAAGTTTCGTTTATGTTTATAGCAGTCCAATCCCATGCGGAAGTTCTGGGTTAAAATGAGATTCTGGGTGTACCGCTTGTCCCGGTAACGCTTGCAGATGGAAGCTGCATCGCCCCACTTGGCAGAGCCATGCTCCACCCCTCTCCGATAATTTTTCTTCTGGGAGTAATAAATACCGATGCCTGACACATAGGCGATTGTGAATGTGAACACACACCGCATCGTGTACGGTGTATAAGTGATAGAAAATGGCTGATCCAGTTTTTCGGTCAGCACTTGTAAGATTTGTAACAGATTGGTATCCGGCTCAATGGCACAGGCAGTGATGGCGCCTGTCCACCAGACAACGGGCAGAAACAACAGCCATACCCAAAGGTCAGAACGTTTCCATGCTACCTCTGCTGGCTTCGCTCCTTCTTCGCTTTTTCACTCTTTGGCGCTTCCTTTGCTGGTCCGTCTACCCTATGAAAAGAATCCACACCGGGAACGATGGCAAGGCTCCGCCCATTCTCCCAATGCATGTGAATCTGTCCGGCATCATCGATAAATGCTACCGTTCCCTGTAATCCCGGCGGCATCCCTGCCTCATCCATAAAGTCCAGGCAGAGCCTTGTTCCTTCGGGATACCGCTTTCGTAATTGTTCCACTTGTTTCTGATTATACATCCTCATAGACATCCCTCCCTTCTGCTACCAGAAGAAGCGCCTGCTGGTGTTCGGTTTCATGACCTTTAAGATCACACTGTCAATGCCATCGCTGTACCTGCCCATGGCCAGATACTTGTCCCGCAGCCGATTGAGGGTATTGCGAAGTTCCCGCTGTTCCCCTGTGGTGATGGGAAGCCTTTTCTCAGAAAGTTCATAGTCCCGGACTTTCTGCAGCATGGCTTCTGTAGCCGGACGAACCTTTCCCATCTGACTTTGGGCTGCCAGTTCGTCTTTTAATGCCACCGTAAACATATTTTTCATGATATTGTCTGTTTTCAAATAGTAATCTGCCATCTTTGGCACCTCCTTTGTTACACCCAACATACCACAAAAACCCCGCAATAGCTATCCCAACAGCGGAACTTTTTCCAGAACTTACCGCTCCGGCTGTTTCTCTTTTTTCTCCTTCTTCGGTGTCTGCTTTGGCGGTTCCTCAAAGGAAAAATCATCTTTAGAAAAAGTCTGCTCCTGTTCCCCGAAGTTCCGTTCCATATGGTTGCGGATGGTATAGGCTGCCTGACGCACATCATTTAAAAAGCCACGCAGTTCCTGGGGATCTTTCTGCCCGTTTGCCTGCATCTCTGCTACTTTTCCAAACTGGAAACCGGACACCTCTGCCCCATACCGCTTACCGATTACATAGGCGGCACAGTATGCCTGGGCATTAACTTTCTTCCTGACATAATTCCCATCATGCTGGTCTAATGCTGCACACGCCAGTTCCCGGTTCACTGCATGGAACGTTGTATTCTCATCCATGCCATTGCGCACATAGACGGTACGCTGTTTCGGGATATACTGTGCCTGGATGCCCTCCGGCAGATTGTCTGCGATCTGCATCCGCACTGGTTGATCCTTTAGTACAGACTGTATCAGTTCTTCCATAGAACGCTGCGGACGTTCTTCCAGAGGCTTTCCACTCATCTGGCTGATGTCAAAGCCCTTACTGATGGTATAGCCTGTGCGCATCTCCCCGTCTTTTTCATATTCCGTACTGACCATATAGGTGTATCCATGCACCCCGGATTTTGGGGAACGGTTCTCTGCCTTCCAGTAATCATAAGACTTTACCACGGTTGCCTGTGGATTCTGTCCGTAGATCAGCAGAAGGTTGGGCGTTTTCTGAGTGTTGCACTGTGCCATAAAATCCAAGAATCCTTTTAAAGATTCTCCATTTTGGAACACTGCCTGCGCCTGGGCGTCAACCTCTGCCCACACTTCTTCCCTCTGCTGTTTTTTCATGGCTGCATATTCTTCTTTTGACAGCCGCTGCTCTACCGCCTGTTCTTCCCCTGCTCCACCTGGGATCATATTCGTTAAATCCATATCACCTTACCTGCCTTTCACTTTTTTCTTTTTTCTCTGCTGGTTTCTCGGTTTTCTCCGACTCTTCTGTGTCTGCCTGCGCTGTTTCTGCTCGGCTTCAATCTTCTTTAGTTCCTGCCGGACAGATGGCTTGTCCCCTTTCCAGCTAGTTTCCTGCCCGGAAAAAGAAGCGCTGTTGTGCGAGGAAGGTTCGGACAGATTCTCTGCCTTCTCCGCCTGGGTAAAATTTTCCCCCGAAGGAGAAACTTCCCCTACATCAAACAAATGCTCTTCTTCATCCAGTTCAAATTCAATGGTCCCTTCCGGCAGCACCACCTTTTCGGTCTTCACCGGAAGTTCCTCTTTCCCTTCTGTTTTCTCGGTAAACTCTGCATCAATCACACGGTCTGCTTCCCGTACTGGCGCTTGTTCTACAACCGCTTCTCCAGCTTCGGATTTTACAAAGTCCAGATTCATCTTGTCCAGCACCCGGTTTACCTTTGCTGCATCATCGGCAAACACCATGATTTCTGCGGACTTGGGATTTTTCTTATCCCGGATGACCACATACAACAGCCCTCTGGATTTGGCTTCCCCGGCAAACTCCCGCAGCCTGTCATGGGGAATGGTGAAAAACTTCATTGCCCGCTGTTCCTTTAACATCCGAAGCAGGTTGGTCTTTCCCCTGGTCTTTTTCTGATCCTTCATCACCGCTACAATCAGCACCGCCAGATTTTTTGCAATGCTTCCACTAATCCGTAAGGTATGTTCCATGCCTTCCATGGAATACCGGACAATCTGATCCGCCGCATCACCGCCATAGTTCATACGCTCTCACCTCCTTACCGATTCCATTCTGCCTCCCTTCGCTGTTTCCCTGACATTTCCTGTACCTCCTCCTGTTCTTTTGCCTGCCTTAACCGCTCTTCCATTTCCAAGGACTGCTTTTCAATCTGCTGGCTTAAACGGATTTTCTTACGAAGTTCTTTTAACTCCCCATTGATTTCCTGAATGCGCATACCGCCCGGTTCTTTCCGGTATAATTCTCTGCGCTCTTTCATCAAAGAAAGTACCTGTTCTTCCAAGGGTTTCCGGTATGCTGCCAGCTCTTCCCTGGTGGTGATCTCTTCCTTTTGTAAAAATTCCATCTGGCTGATTCGTTTCTCCAGCCTCCGAATATCGGAACGCACTGCATAGGGAATCCGCTTTGGTTTCTTCGGAAATACCCCCATCTGATATAAATAGGAATAGTAAAGTCTCTGAAGTCCGGTAAGTTTCCGTCTTGGAAACTGCATCTGCGTGTTTCCATACACCTGTTGGATCTTTGGACGCAGGATCTTCTCCCGGATTTCTGCCTCCCCATATCCTTTTCCCAAGGAACGCAGACGAATATACCGCTCCATCCCCGGTGGTTTTAAGGATGGGTACTTCCGGTTCAGCTTCCAGGTATAGCCCCGTTTCTCCATTTCTTTGACAAACTGACTCCAGGAAAAACTCACACCAATGGCATCCCGGATATCCATGCGGATGGCAGTCCTCCAAGTGGGCTTCCCTTCTGCTTCTGCTTTCCACTGGGCATAATGCATGGCTTTTCCCTGATTCGTCTGGATCACCGAAAGACCATATTTTCTGCATAATTGATCGGAAATCTGACGCACTTCGGTAAAATAACTTTTGGCATTGCTGTGGTATTTTCTCCCATCTACCATACTCACTGAATTCCACACCAGATGATTATGGTAATGCTTCGTATTCAAGTGAGTAGTGATCACGACCTCATACTGCCCTTTCAAAAGCTGCTCTGCCAGTTCCTGTCCAATAAGATGTGCCAGTTCCGGAGATACTTCCCCTTCCGCAAAACTCTGTACCAAATGGTATCCCTGTACCCCTTCTTTTTTATGGAAACGCTCTTTTGTCTTTACCATGTCCACATAGGCATTCTCACAGGTACACCCAATGGCATCTTCAAAAATGGTCTGTTCCGTCTTTTCCCGGTTTAATGCATAATCAATGGCTTCTTCCAGGGATCCGGCACTCTTGGTTGTCTTTGCCCGGTCTTTCACATATTCAATGGAACGGTCCAGGCGGTGGACGGGGAGAACGCTGGTATATGCCATCTACCATTCCTCTTTCACCAGACGCCAGGTCTCTTTGGAAATCCGAAGCATTTCCTGTATGCTGGCTTCCCCTGCCCTCCCTGTTCCATTGGCGACATGAGCCAGCTGGTTCGCATTGTTGCAAAGCCCCGCGATTTTTCGAAGAAGTTCTGCGTGATGCTCACAGGGCTTTGTCTGCAGTTGTGCACCTAAGATCAGGGAACGTAAAAATTCCTCCCTGCTTAGTCCACTCTTTGCTACCTGCCCATCCAGATGGCGAAGTTCTTTCGCATTCAGACGGACAGGAACTACATGGTTTCGTTTTCTCATTCAACCACCTACCTTTTCTTCTTTTCTGCTGTCTCTAAGGGATACACCTGAATTCCCCTGCGTTCCATCTGCCAGAGGAATTCCCCGATCTCCCAGACCTGCCCATTCACATCTACCTGCTTTTCATCCACAAAGCGGCAAAGCCCAATCTCTTTCGTTCCGTCCTCTGCCATCATGCAAAGACTTTCCCCATCCAAAAGGATGAACCGCTTTGTCCCTTCCATATCTCGGAACTGGATCTGTTTTGGTTCTCCCTGTTTCTGTCTGCGTATCCGCATCTGCTCCATCTGCTGATCTTCTCTCTTTCCGGCAACCACACAGCACATCAGTCCAATGCCAAAGGCTGCACCTGCCATTGCCCCAAGAGCCATTCCTGCAAAAAACATTTCACTTCTCTCCTTTCTCGACTGCCGGGGGATTGGGGTTCTCCCCAAAGTGCGTTTGGATATCCAAACGCTATGCTTGCAAAACCAGTTCCACCGATTTCCATCGACTCCCCCATGCAGAATCGATTATGCTTCCTTTTCTTTGATCTTGATCAATCCATCTAATGTGGTACAAATGATATGCAATCGGTCTGCGGTACTAATATCTGTGTTCATCGTTCCGGTGACTTCTTTTCCACAGACCACCACCATCCGACACCGCTTTAAGATCAAGTGGGACATCCGGTTGTATGCCTGCAAATCCTCAGCTTCCCCTTCATCCAGAAAAGGAAGAAATCCAAACCTCGGACAAATGGGAACATATCCCAACTCATAAATCTTCCGGCAATATCGCTGCACCTTCACTCTGCTTTCTTCTGCCGGACAACACACATAGGCCATCGCCTGTTCCATCGCCTCACCCCTTTCCTGCATCCAGGTGGATGCACTTTTCTTCTTCTGAAACAAAGTTGGACATCCATGTGGATGCCCTTGCTATTTCTCGCTCTCTTCTTTTTCCTTTGCTTCCAATGCAAACTTTACACGGTCACTGCCCAGCTTATAATAAGCATCGGTCACTTCAATGCCTACTGTCTCATAGCCTTCTTCCACCGCCGCAAGGATGGTTGTTCCTGCTCCGGCAAAGGGATCTAAGATTCTACCACCCGGCTCACAAATCTGAATGACATCTTTCATCAGCTGCAACGGTTTCTCTGTCACATGAATACGGTTCTGGGGATTTCCATAACGGAACACACCGGGAAGACAGGAAACCGGGCGGTTGATTGGCATCGGGCCATTACTGCCCCACACAATATACTCAGCCTGCTGGCGAAAACGTCCTTTCTGCGGACGAGAGTTTCCCTTATCCCAAACCGCAGTTCCTCTCCAGATCCAGCCTGCCCACTGGAGTGCATCGGTAATAGAGGGATATTGTCTCCAGTCAATAAACAGGCAGATTGGCGCACCAACTTTACAGGCTTTCCGCGCATCGTAGAGCCACTCTGCCATCCAATGGGTCCAGGAACGCTGATCCTTGTTATCCCCATCAAAATCCGGCAGTGCATTCTCTGCCTTCATACTGCTGTATTTCTGATTAGTCGTGCGGTTTCGCTCATTCTGTTTTGTTCCCCCAGACGCATAAGGCGGATCGGTAATCACTGCATCAAAGATCCCCGGCTGAAATGCTTTCACCAGTTTCAGCGTATCTCCATGTAAAATTGTCCAGTTTTTCCCTCCGGTATATTCCTCCGGGTATGTTCCTTCTTTCAATAAGTTCCCTAACTGCAGGGTATTTTCCATAGGCATCATCCTTTCTTATCAGCGCTCCGGCTGTTTTTTACTTTTTGTTTTTTTCTTGCTTTCATTCACTTTATGAATTGAATCACCTCCCCTGAAAACTAACAGCTCCTGTGTCTGATTCTCCACACTCCGGCTTGGCAGAACATTTCCTCTCACCAATACTTTCCCGCATACATTTCCAAAAACCAAGCTATTTCCGAGAATCAAAGGTGCATCTCCTGTTTCCTTTGCCGCAGTAATCTTGGCAAATCCTCGAATGTGTGCCATATTCCAAACCTCTCCAGCTAGAATACGGCAGGATTCCTCTGCAATACTCGTTTGATACATCACTGCAGTTCCCGTAAGAAGGGCATCACCCTTGGCAATCGCTTCTTGGAACAGTCCTGCACTCCTTTCCACTACCGCACGTTCACAGCAGATAGCCTGGTCATAAATCCAGCATGATCCTTCCTGGGAAAGATTTTGCTCATATTCTACAAAGCCACCCAAGGTTCCTTTGGGAACCGCTTCATTTACGTCTACCAATGCTCGGATTCTATGCAGCCATGGAAATTGTGGATGGGCTATGGAAGTGATTTCATATTTCTTCTGCGTTTCGCATTGGACTTCTTTTTGAGAGAACTTTTCTTTTGTATCTACTGAAAAATCAAAAACGACTTCTCCTTCCTCTACGGAATAGGTACGAATACGTGAGGTATCAAAAATTCCCCCTTCGTACTGCCTGCTGAGAAAGTTCTGGATCGCTTCCAGTTCCTGCTGTGTAAGAGGCTCTATTAATGCAAGGCTGGCACAAACATACAAACCATCTTGTTCTTTTTTCACCTGGATATCGAGGTTCTGCACTTTCTCCTTTACAGAATCATCCGCATCATAGTAATCCATCAGATTGAATGGTGCCGACTTTTTTCTGTAATACAATTTTTCCTGCTCCAGTGCCTCTTGGATGGCAGCTTCATAAAGAACAAGATCCTGTCCCTTCAAATCTACAGATTCCCCTTCTTTTGTGGCAAGCCATCCCCACACAGGACTCCATAATTGCAATCTTTTTTCCATAAGACCTCCCTTGTCAGTGTTCTGGCTGTTTATTCTCTTTTCAATCTGTTTCTGCTATTTTTTCTTCCCACATCTCCTTTGATGTGACAAAAGATAACTTCATCGGCATTCTTCCTTCCCACGTTTCTTTGGGGGCTTGGTATCATTCTGAGAAGATGCACTCAGTTCTGTTTCCACATATTCACTGATGATATGAAGTGCCTGATAATAGTTCTCTGATTTCTGGACACGTGCAATCATTTCTTTTGCCTCTTGTCCCTGCCCATTTTCCTGAAGCAGTTTACTTGCCCTGGCCATAACCGCAAACACATTTCCATCCATTCCCAAAAGCTGCATTTTCAGGCGTTTCGGAACATTTACCGGATTTTCTTGTTTCTCCGACTTTTCTTTTGAGACTTCTGATTTTGCCTGTTGAAATTCAAAATCTATGGGGCGCCAAAAGTGTATACACAGTTCACCACCCTCTACCGGAATCTCCTGCTGTTCAAAGCCTTCTCCCCATCCATCACTATATTGTCCGGTGAGATATTCACACAGTTCCGATAATTCTTCCGCCTCCAGATACTCTTTCAATTCTAAAGTTGTACAGCCATATAACACACCATCCGATTCTTTCACCGATGGAACTGCGGACACTACTTTTTCTTTAATGGCAGCACTTCCGTCAAAATAATCCATCAGATTATCGGTCCTATCATCGTCATGTCCGACACGGTTGTATTCTGCAATCTTTTCCTGAATCACAGAAGCATACTCCGTTAAATCATCTCCTTCAAAAAATACCTGCTCTTCTTCAAAGTCATTGTAATCCTCTTCTTCCCAATCTTGTTCCATCTCATTGGGAAGAAAGGTTCCTGTCAGCGGTGTCAATAATTCTATTTTGATCGTATCTTCCATTTGCCTCACCTGCCTCTTTCCTTTTGCTGTTTCTTCTGTTTTTCCACCGCCTGTTTTGCCAGGTCTCCATAGTCTGCACCTTCCATCTGTGGTAAGTTACAAACTACGGTATATTTTTCCTCATACTGCTCTTTTAACTGCGCACATGCCCATCGCCCGGCAAAATCGTTATCGGTGCAGAGCTCAATTTCTGTTACCTCCGGATGCTCTTTCAGAAAATATTCCAATGCATCCGGGCGCTTCATCTTTTTTGTTGCTCGTTCCGCGCCTTCTTTCGGCGCTGCGATTCCACCCAGAGACAGGCGATACTTATCGGTTCGTCCATCTTCCAGCGTCATATGGGCAAGGGCATCAATACAGGCTTCATACACCGCTACCCGATGGCTTTTCCCCAAAGGCGGAACACAAAAGCTATACTGTTTGTTGCTTCCTTCCTGTTCCATTCGAAAGCTCTTTCCCCGGCTGTCATAAATCCCACGCAGAAACGCATACTTTGCTTCTCCCTGTTCATCCATGCCAACAAAAACAGCGTTATGGTAGGGGGCGCTCTCATACAGGATTCCCAGCTGCACACAATAATCCAGTACCTCATCCCGGATTCCCCTTTGGTTCAAATATCTCCGTACCCGGTAAAAACTGTCGTTGGGGAAAGGCAGGGAAAAGGGCTTCTTCCTGGGGGCTGGTTCTGCTCTGGAAACATACACAGGCGTCTGCTCACACAAGATTTTTACTGCTTCCGTATATCCCATGCCATCTACCTGCATCAAAAACCGGAGAGCCGACATTCCACCAATACCCCTGGACTTCCAATGCCATTTGCTGGTAATCTCATTGATTTTGAAACTGTCATGGTCCTGAAGCTGCCATTCATTTCTTGTCCGTGTTTTTTTCAATCTCCCCGGCTGGTATGTCTGCAGATACTCGTAGGCTCTCACCTGCTTGGCTGCCTGATATTCTTCTTCAGTAACCCAAGCCATCAGATCACTGCATTGCGAAGAGCCTCGACCTTATCGGTGCGCTCCCACGGAAACTCTTTTCTTCCGAAATGCCCGAAGGCTGCAGTCTGTCGGAAAATAGGACGGGTAAGGCGCAGGGTATCCACGATCTGCTTCGGAGTCAGCCCAAACACCAGCGGGATTGCCAGCTCCAGACAGTCATCCGCACACACGTTTCCCGTACCAAACGTGTCCACCTGCACCATAACTGGCTGTGCCACTCCGATTGCATAAGCCAAAGACACTTGACACTTGCTGGCAAGCCCCGCAGCTACGATATTCTTGGCGATATATCTAGCCATATAGGCTGCTGAACGATCCACTTTTGAACAATCCTTTCCGGAAAATGCACCACCGCCATGGGGAACCATGCTTCCATAACTGTCTACCATCAGCTTCCTTCCAGTCAGCCCCGTATCTGCATCCAGTCCTCCACAGACAAAACGCCCCGATGGATTGATATAAATCTTGGTTTCCTCATCCGGTGGCAGGGGACGAAGCGCCGGCAATAACACCTTCTTTCGGATCTCCGCTTCCAGCTTTTTCAAATCTTTTTCTTCCGTATGCTGGCAGGACACTACCACACTATCCAGTCGGACAGGCTTCCCATTTTCATATTCTACGGTCACCTGGGCTTTCCCATCCGGTAAGATCCCCTGAATATAAGAGCTTTGTCTGCAGGCAGATAATTCCCGGACAATCCGATTGGCCAGCACCACAGGCATAGGCATGAGCTGCTTCGTTTCATCACAGGCATATCCGATCATCACACCCTGATCCCCTGCCCCTTGGAACCAGTCTATCTGATTGTCAGACACTCCTTCCCTTCGTTCTTTTGAAGTATCGACTGCCCCTGCAATATCGGGACTCTGTCGATGGACAAAAGTGTCCATTGCAATCCCTTCACTGGAATAACCCACGTCAGACAGTACTTTTCGCACAACTGCAAACACATCCGGTTCATAGGTGCTGGTGATTTCCCCTGCCACAATGATCGTTCCTTTCGTAGCAAGCACCTCACATGCTACTCTGGACTGTTCATCCTGTTTCAGACACACATCCAAGATTGCATCTGCAATCTGGTCACACAATTTGTCCGGGTGTCCTTCTGTTACTGCTTCTGCTGTATAAAATTTTCTCATATGAATTCCCTCTCTTTCATGCAAAAAGGCAGGACACCTTCCTTTTTACGGGAACATATCCTGCCTGATGTTTTATATATTGTTTAATTTTCTCATTTAACCTTTTAATCGGCTTTCAATATCTGATGCACTATACAGTACATCTGTTACAATCACCTTATCTCCCTGGATTACAAAAAAGACCGAATAATTGTCTACCAACAATCTTCTCATCTCTTTGCTTCGTTCCGGCTCTGATTCCATAATACGGATTCTCTCAGCCATAGTATCCAATGTTAAAATAGCGTCTGCAATCCGGTTGTATTGATCCATCGCATTTTCTGGTGCCTGAAGAACATAAGCGATGTGATTATATAACTGCTCCATATCAGCCAATGCTTCATTTGTAATCTCAACCGTATAGTGTTTCATATCAATGATTCTCCCTGAATTTTGCGAACGCTTCTGCTGCATTTTGCACTCTTCCTGCAGCTATATCATTGTAACCTTTTTCCAATTTCTGATGGATTTCTTCTGTTGTCATGGCATCTGCATGAATCGATACTGGTGCTTTTGGTAAAGAAACAGAAAATGGAATTCCACCTGTAAGAGAAATTTGATTCAAATACATATCAATCGCTGTTGACATAGGAACACCTAACTGAGACAATACTTTTTCTGCCCGCTCTTTGACAGTTGGGTTTACTCTTAAGTTTAATGTTGCTGTTTTTTCCATGATCACACCTCCTTGTTTCTTATATTGTAACGCTTTTGTCGTTACAATTCAAGCACTATTTCTCACATTTTCTAAGTTTTATATCCGATTTTACATTTTCATTATACTCTCAGATTTTCGCTTAAAAAACACATTCCAGATAGATGGCAGATACATCCAGATAGCTGCAAAAGTCCCAGTCTTTAAACACTTTCTGACACTACATCACGCCACATTTCGTTGTACATCCTACATCCTCGAACACTTTTGTGTATGATGGTACTGTCCTTTTCATGCAGCCCTGTCTCATATTCTGCACTTTTCGGGTGCTTTCAAACACTTCCCGGCAACTTCAGTTCCGAAAAGCCACCAAAGAGCTGGAAAAGCGCCCATCTTCGAACACTTTCCCAACACTACAAGACTACACAAGCCGCCACGATCCGTTGCACATCCATAAACTTCGAACACTTTTTGTTCCGTAGTGCCACTTCTTACCTGCAGCTTGTCTCATATTCTGCACTTTTGGGGTACTTTTGAACACTTTCTGACATTACTGACTCCGAAGCGTACTGGAGATATCCAGAGACCGGAAGAAAGTTCCCACTGTTGAACACTTTTTCCCCTTTAAGCTCCTGTTTTTACTGCCACAAGGATGTTCCGGGCTTGTTTCCACTCATAAGAGCAGGTCACCAGCGTCAGAGTTTTCTCACAACCTATGCCATCTACCCCTGTTTCAAAAAACGACAGCGCTTTTGCCTGCGCTACATAAGCCTCCAATTCCTGTGGACTCGGAAAAGATGTCCTCTGGAAGTCGAACATGGACACATCGGCTTTCAAAACTGCCGCTATCCGGTACTCCTCCATCCCTCCCGGTGTCTGAAAGAACACCCTGGGATGTGCTTTCCAGTAATCATAGGAGGCGTACTGATCCAGATTCCCGAACATTGCCCCGCTGTTCATGTTGTGACCGTAGATGGTCAGATTTCCCGATTCTCCCAGAATACAGTCTGCCTGGAGGAACAAACTTCCATTGATGTCGTAGTTTCCCCGGTAATCCCTCGGCAGATAATACTCCGGTTCTTCCGGGCTGCTCTGCAGTACCGGATAATCGATGCCACTCTCCTGGATCGTAAGCCAGCCCCGAACATCCGGATACTGACTCTGGAGGGAGCGAAAGTCAACGGCAGGCACTTCCAGTTCTCTTCCAGCCTGTTCTTCTTTTTGTGTTGGAGAGCCCCCGCCCGGAGGAAATTCCTCCGGGAAGTGGGATTTTAAGTCCTCCACCAGTTCCCGGTTCTGCCGGGGGATGATAACAAAATCATAATAAAGCAACGCTGCACTCATTATGCAGATGACACACAACATCACCTGCAGAATCCACAGCCTACTCTTCTTTTTTCGTTTCATCTGCTTTTTCTGTCTTTCCATGTTTCTTCTTATAAATCATGGTTGCCATGAGTCCGGCTGCTGATGCTCCCAGGAGAACAAACAGCAGGATTGGTTTCCAGTGGTCATCCCCTGTCTGCGGTACACCCGGTGTTTCCGGTGTTCTTGCATCTTTCATTTCCACCTTCTGGATTTCCATGGTATCTTCCAATGTGAATTTCACATCTTCTGCAATCTCATAGCCTTCCGGCGCTGTGATCTCACGCAGAGTCAGCTCTTCCCCTACCGGAAGTTTCTCTGCCAGATGAGGCTTTCCATCCGTTACCCACTCTTCCAGAATCTCACCCTCTTTATTTAAGATCTGCAGCTTGGCACCTTCCAGTTCCTCGCCTGTGGTAATATCCGTCTTAGAAATTTCCACTTTGGAATAATCATCCTTCATCTCCACCTTGGTCACACTGCCATCTTCTTTTACTTCAAACTCGATATCTTCTGCAGATACATAGCCCTCTGCATAAGGCGGCAGTTCTTCGTGAAGGATATACGTTCCTTCTGGCAGTCCATAAACTACGTGTGGTTCTTTTGCACTGATCCACTCTTCTACGATGTTGCCCTCTTTATCGATGATCTGAAGCTTCGCGCCTTCCAGTTCTTCCCCGGTTGTTGCATCGGTTTTCGTAAATTGGCTCTCAGTCGGCTGGTTTTCCACTTCTTTTGTCAGCTTGATTTCTGCAAGGTTCTGGTCTGTGTAAGAGGCATCCATCTCCCAGATTTCTTCATTTGGAAGATATCCCGGTTTTCTCACTTCCTCTTTTACATAATATTTCCCATGATAGAGGTCGCTGTCAAAGGTAAGCTGTCCCTTCTCATCCGTTGCTTTCTTCTCCAGCAGAGTGTCCTTTTCTACAAGAACCTCACCCTGCTGGGAGAGGATATCTTCTTTGGCATACAATCCAAAGATCACGCCTTCCAGCTTCTCTTCTGTGACTGCATCCTTCTTTTCTACAGAAATGGAAATCTTCTGTCGCTCATTTTTATAAGCAACCCCTTCATAAACAACTGCCTGAGTATCATCCTCTACGGTCAGGGTAAATTCTTTCTGTTCCGGGTTCAATACGAAATGGTCACCTGCCACCGTTTCTTTCAGATAATAAGAACCCAATGGAAGATTATTTACCACTGCCTTTCCTTCTGAATCGGTCACTAAAGTTGCCACCAGATCGTCTTTTTCATAACGGATGACCGGATTGCCTTGCTCATCCTTTGCTCCGTCCGGGGAATAAATGGTGTCCTTGGCATACAGTTCAAAGGCTGCCCCTTCCACACCGGATTCTTCATAGACAAAATCATGGAACACTCCGGTATCGGTATCCTCTCCGGTCACTGCATCTTTGATCTTTCCTGCCAGTCTCTTTGCCTTTGCAAGCAGGGAATCCCCCTTCACTTCCACTGGCTGTTCCCCGGTTTTCGTTAATGTCAGGCTTCCCACCTGCTCATCGTTTGGCTGCTCGACTTCCACGATGACTGCCCCGGTATCGGGATCGATCTGATGGGCGGTATCGGAAGAAACCGTGATCACGATTCCCTTTTTCGGGTTCTCTTTGTAACTGCCTTTTCCGGTCACTTCCAATGGAGAAATTACTTTTTCCCCTTCATACAAGGAACTCTCATATCCCTGTCTTACAAACCCTTCCGGTGCTTTCACTTCTTCGATCCGGTAAGTAGAACATTTCAATTCTTCCGGTGTTACCAGATAGCCTTCCTCATTGGTCTTAAAAACGCTGATGGTCTCTTTCTTCGGATAGAATACCGTCTGCTCTACATATTCCTCTTTTTCCATGTCAAAGATTTTATAGGAAGCTCCTGCTTTTAAAACCGGATTGCCTGTCTGTGCATCCTTTTTCACGATTTTTAACAAAAACTCAAACGGACGGTCATCGAACACACGCCATACCATCGGTTCTCTGCTGTCCTCATCAACCTTCACCAAAAACGGATCGATGGCTTTCAAGTTCTCCGGTACGGTGCTTTCCTCTACCACATAAAGACCATACGGAAGCTCCGGACTGAGAGCATATCCTTTTTTATCTGTAATAAGCTCCTGTACCGGGACAGCCTTGCCATCCACATAGGTCACTGCCACCTCTTCCTTACTGAAATCATAACCTCGGAAATCTTCCGCAGTAAACTGATCCCCATTGGATGGCTGTAATTCCCCACTCTCTACTTTGGAAAGGCTGCTGATCAGATACACCTTAAAACCTGCTCCTTCCACAAGGTCTGTTTCTGTCTGGTCTCCATCTTCGCTGATCTTGATCAGCTGGAACGCCTGCTTTTTCACCTGTTCCTGTACCGTCAGGTCCCTGGTTACCTCTGCCACTTCCTGTCCTTCGTAAGCAAGGTCCACCTCATACTCTGTTGGATCTACCGTATAGCCTTCCGGCGGAGTGATCTCTTTCACATACATTTTCCCCAGATACAATTTGGAAAAATCTAAGGTACCATCCTCCTTGATCACGCCCTGTGCGATGAGGCTGTCTTTTTTGAACAGAACCCCCGTCTTTCCATCCGGGTGGACGATATCCTCTCTGGCATACAGACCATACACAGCCCCGGCAAGGGAACTATCTCCCTGGGGAAGAAAAGCCTGTGTCTCCTTATCGATCTTTTGGATATGGACAGCACCTTTCACCCTCTCATCGGTTGCTGAGATGGTGACCGTCTTTCCGGCTTCCACATCCACCTTATGGATCACATCACTCTGTGCATACTTGTCTGGAGCCTTGATCTCCTTCACATATACTGTTTTGATGGCTGCCTCAAAATAATCACTGACTGCTTTTCCCTCTTCCCCGGTGACTGGCATTTCCATCAAAAGATGCTCACACTTGCTGTCTGTATAAATGCCATACACTGCACCGTCTAAAGGATTCTTGGTATCCGCATCCTGTTTGAAAAGCTCGATCCTTGTCATCTCCAGCCAGTCTACCGTAAAACTTACCGGATTGGCTTTCTCCGATTCAAAGACTCCAATGTCCTGATTGCTGTTTCCTGTGGATAATACCAGCGTTCTCCAGGTTTCCCCTACAGAACCATGCAGTTCCCCGGAGGAATAGTTTCCGGTATGAAGCATTGGGGCAGTCAAATAAAAGGTATCCCCGCCATAGATCTTCAGCGCACCATTCTCTGCGGAAGTTCCCTTTGTCTTGTTATAAATGGTGATGTCTTTTGGTACATTGACTGAAATGTAGTTTCGGTGATCCCCGGACAATGTGATATCCGGTGTTTTCTGTACATTTCCATTTCGGACTGCTTTTACAGAAGTCTTGGAAAGGGAGATTTCCCCCTTCGGCGGCTCTTCCATAGCAAACAGGTGGTCAATATAGGCGATCACGCCTGCGTTTACCAGATCTTCATACTTACATCCTGTAAATCCTGCCTCACCTGCATAGGCATAGCTGGCTGCGATGTGGGTATATACATATTTCTCTTCTGCACTTTTCCCGGACAGATAACTGCCTGTAATATCCCCGGCGCCGCCATAACCATAATACAGCACCTTCTGCAAGTTCTTATTGCTGTCCAGTACCTGTGCCACATAGTCTCCACTCGGCGGTGAGGAACGATGGGATTCCAGACAGTAAGCGATCTTTCCATTGACCGTAAACCAGCAGGTTAAGTAATTTCCAATATAACTTGGATAGTAGATGGTCTCCCCTTTTTCCAGATGTACGGTTTCCTTTGCTCGGAACGTGTTTTCCGCACCGGAAAGCATCATCACTTCCCCATCCTCAATCTTTTCTTCCAGTTCCCTTGCTGCCTGTGCATCCGCATCTTCCCCGGATACCGTCACTTCCACATCCGGGATCTCCTGCACAGGCGTCTCCGAATCTTCTTCAGAATTCGTATCCTCCTTCTGTTTCTGACCGCCATTTTCTTCTGTATGAGCCTGCCCTTCCGTATCCGTCAGGATGATCTTTCTGCTCACAGAATAGCTGTCACGCGCATCCTTTGGCACAACCCAGTAGGTTGCAATATAGGTTCCTGCCTGGTCAGGGTGGTAGCTCCCTCCATCTTCCGCTTCGATACGTTCCAAGGTAACATCCTCTTGTTCTGAATTGTAATGGATACCTTCCATACAAGTCTCTGCCATAAAATACTTGTCGGAAATATCTTTCGTGATATCTTCTGCTGTTACCAAATGTTTCGCAGCTTCTGAAGCTTCCTCTGTCTGTTCCGTTTCAGATATTTCTACGCTCTCCGTCACTGGCTCTGACGGATTTTTTGTTTCTGCCGCATGGACATCCGCTAAGTTCCCAAGCGGACTAAGACCCATGAGCAGTGCGAGCCCAAAGGCTGCAAGTCTTGTTTTGATATTCCTGCTCTTCATTGCATTCTCCTTTTTTCGTTAAAAATACCGCAGAGGATTTCCCCTGCGGCGTTGTTATCTACTGACTTCTGTTTTCTTGTGACTGGCTTTTTTCTTTCCCACTTCCTGTCTTGTACGCTTTAGCGCATCGGTCACAGATCGGCTGGAAATCCCATTCTGATGGCAGCCTTCCACGATTCCCATAAAATAAAGATCCGAGGGGATGGCAGGCTGATCCTTATAGGGTGCATTCATGGTATATGCCATGACTTCCCGTTTCACACCATCCTTTCCCTGAACAAGAACAGTCTCCTTCCCATACAGGTGGGGATACCCTTCATAAAAGTCCAGGCTTTTTTCACACTCCGGTGTGATCTTCCAAAGCACCCCTTCCACCCGGCTGCCCTCTTCCGGCAAAATAGTGGCAACACCGCATCCTTTCCCCCTGCCACAGAAGGTCAGGCGGTATCCCTCCAGCTTGACCTTCTCCACTACGGAAGCTGCCGGACAGCGGTACGCCATCTGGTCTAAGTTCATGTTGCTGCCATAGGCAAAATAATAGGATTCTTTCATCTCTTACCTCCTAACGGGCATCCTCCGCCCGATGATTTCGATTCAAACATTCATAGGTACTGCGGTCATATCTCCATGCCCTGTCACCCTCCAGATTGGCAAGCAGATGTTCCCGGACATTCTTATATTCCGGTCCAATGAGCCCCAGCCGCAATAAAAAGGTACGGAAGGTAAATGCCGGATTCTCTGTGATCTCCGTTTTCCGCATCTGGGTGCATTTCTGATTGATGGCCTGGGCAGAGATGGCAAGAGCCAAAGTGATATTTGCCCGCACTTTTCCTGCATGGAGGGTACTCTCAAAACATCTCCACTCCAAAGTTCCTTTGGAAAACACTGCATGAAGGTTCAACGCATAGTACCGGGTATCGTCATAATGATCATGGCTTCCATCCCTGCCCCCATACCATACCCGTTTCAACTTTTCCATGGAAATGGTGCTGTTTGGCATCCGGCGGATCTTCTCCAGCACAATGGGGCGTACCTTCTGGCAATACTCCTGTTCCCTTGATGTCTGCACCTTCAATGCCTTAAACAGGATGTCCTCTTTGGAATACATAATGGTCATGGCATTTTTAAGGCTTCTTGGGGTGTGATTGGAAGCATCCACATGCACATGCTGCCCGCAGGATGCATTTACCTTCGCCCCATGATGCCTGAGACACCGCACCACTTCCTGCAATTTTCCCATTTCTCCATAGGAAAGTTTCGGACTGACCATCTCGGTGCTGTATTCTCTTCCGGCAGGAACCATGCGTCCACGCTCCCTGCGTTCCGTATAGATGCTCCCATCATACATGAACTTCCATTTCTTTCCTTCCTGATCTGTCACAGACCAGACCCCATAATATCCACCGTCGCAAACTGCCCTTGTTCCAAACAGCTCTGCCACTTTCTCCGCAGCCCTCTGCCTGGTGATCCCTGTCATCTCAATCTCTGTACCAAAATATTGATCCTGAATTCCAATTGCCATACTGCCTTACCTCTTTGTCTTTTCATCCTCTGCCCGGATCTCTGTATCTGCCTGCCGAAGAAGCGTTCCGATGGCTTCGATCACGTTGACGGTCACTCCATTTCCAGCCTGTTTATAAAGCTGGCTGTCCGAAGTCTCCTGTTCTATGCGGTCAATCTGCCAGTCATAAAAGCCCTGCAGCCGCAGACACTCCCTTGGCACCAGCCTCCGGATTCTGCCCCGATAGGCAACTCCATGCCGGTCTGTGGCAGTAATGGTGAACATCGGCTCTTCCGGCTTCTTCATCCTCCGGCCATTCTGCCGGGTTTCTTCTCTTCCCGGAGTCAGCACTGCCCTGGCACCTTCCTCTTTTAAGACACCGGAGCATTCCCCTTTATGATTATGGATGCCGGACTGTCTGGTATTCAGACACCTGCACTGCTCTGTGACAAGAGGCGGCACAGACAGATCCACAAAATGAAGCGTTCCCTGCTGGATTCCTGTGGTAAGGGTATGGGCGATCTGATGCCCCACACGCCCTCTTCTGGTATTCATGCCTGCATATCCTAAGTCAATGCTGTCTCCCGGATACGCCATCTTATATCCCTGCTTGGTATTCTCCTTGATGGGAATACCCATCTCATACAATCCAGTTTTTCCACCCATACCGCCTGCCAGCGATGTCAAAGTACAGCTTAATCCTTCCGGGCTGTACACTCTTTTCCCTTGGCTGCCTGTTCGGATTTGTATAAGAGACGTTCCATTTGCTGCTGGGAAAGGTAATATTTTTCCGGCACATCTTCGATCAAGATATCCGACAAGATACACCCGTTTTCTGGATTGGGGGACTCCAAAATCCTTGCTGTTAAGCACTTTCCATTCCACACCGTACCCCAGCTCAGATAGCGTACTGAGGATGGTGTGAAACGTCCTGCCTTTGTCATGCGAAAGCAGTCCGGGAACATTTTCAAGGATGAAATACGCAGGTCGCTTGTCTGCAACCAATCTGGCAATCTCGAAGAACAGAGTTCCTCTGGCATCTGCAAATCCTTCCCGCTTTCCGGCGATAGAGAATGCCTGGCAAGGAAATCCTGCACACAAAAGATCAAAGTCCGGCATTCGTTCAGTTTCGATTGTTCTTGCGTCATTGCAAAACCACTCCCCTTCTGTGTCGAACAGCAATCGGTAGTTCTTATCCGCATAAGCATCCACCTCGCAGTGTCCCACACATAATAAACGCCTCCGTATTGGAGAACATTCTGCATGGTATAAGGTTCATAGGTGTATCGCATCAGCCCTGTTGGGAAACACACCTGTTTTGTTTTCATGGCATAATACCCATGGTCGATTCCAATGATCATCGCTTACCACTCCCTTCTTTCTCGTTTTATAAAACTTCCGGGGAAAGAGCTCCCGGACTCGGAGCCATGCTCCGGCAAAGACTTTTTCTTTTCCAGCCTGTTAAGCTTCCTACTCCCGGTCCCGGACAAATGCCTGGGCTGGAAGATAATGCAGCATCCCCTCTAAAACAAGCGCCTGCTTTTGAAAGCGCAGGACTCCCTGATTCTGCAAATTAATCAATTCATGGTACGCTTCCTTTGTCAGGAAATAGCGATGATACTCTCCCTTTTCCCCGAACCATTCCGTTTGCTCTAACATCAAAAACTCCACCATATATCGGGTATCTGGTGCAAAGCGCTTCTCACATAGTATGTCATCTCCCTTCACTGCCTTCACACCTTCCGATTCCCTGGCGACTGCCAGTAATTCATGGATACTGATACTCACGTTTCCTATCACCTCCCTTCGAAGTCTTTTTCAAATTTTCTGCGAAAAAAAGACAGGCACCTACACGATGTCTGTCTCTGTGGGATCTTCCATCCCTTGTTCCTGATACTGTTGTTTTATGATTTGTTCCAGCTGTTTTCGAATTTCCTTATCCGGTACCTGGATGCAAAACTCCTGAAGCCAGCGGTCATGCAGATGCTCATCTGCTTCTGTTAAATCCCAAGATATAATGCTGCAGGTCTCATCGTATAACAATTCCAACTGCTGAAATTGTTCACTGAACTGCCCTGCATACTCATTCCAGATTTGCAGGTTATACCATTTCAATCCCAAAAAATCAGAAATATACGTCAGCCTGTCCAAGTCTGAAAACGTCATCTTTTCTTTTCCCAATAAGATTTCCCTGTCACGCTTCCCGCATAAAAACAGGAAAGCAAACCGCTCCATATCCTTTTGGTGCATACCCATCACCCTTCTTGTAAATAATTCCTTATTACGAAACATTATAAAAAGTGAAACCAGTAAAATCAATATAAAGTTTCTTTATTGCGAAACATTCAAGAAATGAAAGGACTTTATCATGCAGAAAATCAGACCAGATATGGATATCGGTAAAAATATACAATCCATCCGTTATGCGAATAAACTCACTCAGGATCAAGTTATTGCAAAATTGAACCTGATGGGAATTTCTATGTCCAAAAGCACCTATGCCAAACTGGAAACCAACCGCATGAACATCAAGATATCAGAACTTGTTGCCCTTGCTAAAATCTTCCACACCGATATCAATGCATTCTTTTCCGGACTTCTCTAAACCGGAAAAGTAGCCACTTCTTATATTTCTCTTGTACGATCACTTTTTCTTATTCTCTCCGATTTTCTCCAACTGATTCTCTCATTTTGTTTTGTTATATTTTGTCTCATTTTTACAACCGATTGTATTCTTGATCCCATGTAAAATCAATAGAAAAAGTGCAAAAAGTGAGACATATGTAACAGCGGCTCTTAGCCTACCAGCTTCAGCTGAATGGGTATGATATGGATAAAAATGTGATTACCAGAATTGAGACCAATAAGCACTACGTCACAGATGTGGAATTAAAAGCGCTTACTGAGATTTTCAATGTTTCCTATGAATATCTCATCGAGGAAAAAGAAAAGTCATAGTACTCCTAAGATGGAGAAGTCTATGACTTTTCTCATTTTCCTACATATTGTTAACTCTCTATTAAAATCCTCAATGCAACGATTCACTATATTCTTTTGGTAAATTATGAAAATATTCAAGATTTTCCAAAATTAACTTTTCCATCTGCTTATCCATTTTATCACGCTCATTGATTAATTTCTTGTCTTGTGTTATTTCGAATCCTTTAAATTCAGAAAAACCATATAACTTTTGAATATTTTTGATAATTGATTGAATATCTTTTATTTCTTCATTGCTAAATGTCTCCATAATAGTCGCCTTCGTTTTAATCATTATTTCTGCACTAAGCATTATCTGATATAGACGATTAATAACTCTAATAATATCTTTATCCAAAAATAACTGCATAATTTTATCATCACATTTTTGAAAATTTGGATTGTTAACTACTTTTTCATATTCCTCCTTTGCTCTTTGAACTGTTTTTCCCAAGTCTTCCCTATCAGATGTAAACACTGCTTTTTCACCTACTTCGTTATAATAAATTTTTCTAATTTTTGTGTATTTAATTACTCCTTCAGATAAATCTGTATCTACGAACTGATGCCAAACAAAAAAGAATATATCTACTTGATGTGTAAAATTATATGTCTCTAATGCTGTAGCCACCAAAGCTTTTCTGTTTTTACTCCTTTCCGGAATATATATCTGAAGAATATAAAATACATAAGCTGCAAAATAACTAATTGCTATATTATACAAAGTTTTATCTTCATTGGAGTCTGATACAAATAAAAATCGCATCACAGCATTATCCCAAATTAGAGAGCCTGTAGATCCTCGCACCATTAGATAACATGATAAAACCATTAAGCCGGAAAGGATAACCCATAACCTCTCATAATCACATATCCAAATATGTTTTTTTATCTTATATGTAAATTTGCTTTCCATTTTCCCATCCAATAGCTCAAACTTTATAAGTCTATTTAAATCCTTTCTTTAATAATTCATCTTGTACTCTTTTAATCTTTTCTTGAACATCTCTTATTTGTCTATCACTTGTCTCCAACTGCGTGAGTGGTTTATTTCTTCTTATGGCATCTAACTCTAGGTTTTTATATTGTCCAACTCCTAAAACACTTTTTTTCTCATTAAGGCTATCTATTACACTAAATTTTAACGTAAATTCATCATTGTCAATATCTTCCTTAGTCAAGCCAAAATAATTGGGATTTTCATACAATGAATATAAATGGACTCCACATCTAGACGCTATCCAAACGGATTCACCAATATATAAACAAACACTTTCTTTTTTCTCTAATAGTTCTATCATATATACCCCATGATTTATAGCTCGTGGATCCATTCCATTACAAGTATTAAAAAAATCAATTTTCATTATATTTTCTCCTCAGATTCAATCTCTTTAATTACAATTATACACCAAACAATCTGATTGTAAAGCTAATAACAAGCCTCCTCAGACTTATGCGCATTGCATTTTCTAACGACTAGCTCTAGCGACGAAAAGAATAATTTCTCTGACGATCCACCCCATATTCCTCTGCCAATTCTTTTATCGTTTCATAGGTTTTTCCATTATAGTGATATACCATCCAATCACCTCCCACATCAGTATACCTTTTCCATCTATAAAAGCTATTCACACATACCAACAAAATTTCTCTTGCATACCTGTCTATTATAGACAATAAAAAACCTGCTACAAGGATGTCTTTCCTCATACCAGATATCAATACTTTCTTCCTACTCCATACACATTTTTTCTCATTACTTGTGTATCATGTACCTATATTGTCATGTAATCCTACGGTGTACACGCTATGTACAGTAAGCACATGGGGTTCAGTTTACATCCGCCAGGACAATGGCCGGTTTCGTTAATAATGCCCGCGCTATAGAAACTCGCTGTTGCTGCCCACCGGACAGTGTTGATGGGAAACGTTCTAATTTATCTTTTAGTCCAAGTGTTTCTACAATTTCATTGAAAAAATCCACATCGATTTCCTTACCATCCAGTCGCATCGGAAGAACTATATTTTCGCGTATGCTAAGAGAAGGTATCAAATTATATTGCTGAAATACAAATCCGATATTTCTTCTTCTGAATATCGTTCTTTCTTCCTTGTTAAGATCTTTTAAACTTGTATTTCTGATCCAAACACCTCCAAAATCCGGAGTGTCAAGACCGCCCAAAATGTTCATAAGTGTTGTCTTTCCACATCCAGACGTACCGACAACTGCTATAAATTCGCCCTCTTCTACTGTTAGTGACACACCATCTAAAGCACGCACTTCATATGTATCGGATGTATAATATTTTTTAAGATTTATGGCTTTAATTATATCCATCTTTTCTGTAACCCCCTTTCACAAATGCTACATTTTTTCAGCCATACTCTATTTTACACGGTACATCTTACAAACTTCTTACAAGGTGCATATGAATTTGTCTATATCGGAAGATTCACCTCTATAAGGAACCCTGGATTCATTTGTTTTGCTTTTATCATCCCTTTTTGTAATAAAACAATCTCTCTGGAAAGATATAAACCAATTCCGCATCCTTCCTGACCTCTTGCCTGTTCACCTCGATAAAATCTTTGAAAAATTTTGTTTTCTTCTCCGTCTTTTATCCCGATTCCATAATCTCTTATCTGAATTTTATAAAACATTTCCGTTTGTTTCATTGTGATATCGATCATACTGTTGCTTTTGCTATATTTGACTGCATTATCAAACACATTATAAAATGCCTCACACATCCAGTTTTTATCATGTTCGCAAATGATTTTCTCCGGCAATTCTACTTGAAAAAAGATACCTTTATCTTCTGCCTTTTTTTGTATTTGCCCTAATGCATTTAGAATTGTTTCGACAAGATTTTCTTTTTGCATGTGAACTTGTATGATTCCTTGCTCTAATCGAGCAGTTTTTATAAAGCTTTCCACTAAAAAACATAATTGTTCTTCACTTGTTCGCAAGTCTTTCATGTATTCTGTATTCAATACTTCTTGCGTTTCATCCAATGACTCTTGCAGCAATTCTGTATAATTTTTTATATTCGCCAGCGGTGTCCTTAGTTGATGCGCAATCTCAGAAATCAATTTTTGTATCTCATATTGACTTTTTTCGGCCTCTTTTCTTCTTCCTTCTAACATTTCCTGTAAACGGATTAACTGATTGGCTGTTTTAGAATAAAGCGTTTCCTTCCCTATATCAGAATCATCTAAGTCATTGCCATTTATTAAAGATTCGGTCAGTTTATATATTTTGTTCATTTCCTTTGTTCTAAAATGATTTTCAACTAAATATACAGTGCTTCCTACGAGTATGAAACCTACTAAAAATACTGTAAAAATTGCTGCAGCCATGCTAATCTCCCATTCTATATCCCATTCCAAATACATTACTGATAACATTCGATGATTCATTTAATTTCTTTTTCAATCTGCTGATCATAACGCTAATTGTGTTAGGATCAATGAATTCACTATCGATTCCCCATATATTTTCCATTATCATCTCTTTTGTAAGAACCTGATTCTGGTTCATAATAAAATATTCCAAAAGCTGATACTCTTTGAGTGTTAACGATATTTCTGTTTTTCCTACAAAAACCTGTTTTCTATCCGAATACAAGATAACCTGCCCGCACATAAAAACATTTTCATTTGATTTTCTCTTCAAAACAACTTCCACACGTTTTAACAATACCTTTATTGAAAATGGTTTGACCACATAATCATCTGCTCCTATATCAAACGCTTTTAACATATCTTTTTCATCATCTTTTGCAGTTAAAAAAATTGCCGGGATTCTTCCATTTTTTTGAAGTTCCTGATATAGATTTATTCCATCTCCATCCGGTAATCCAATATCTACAATCAACAAATCTACAGAACTATCTATATTTTTAATTGCTTCTTTTCTTGAAGCGGCAAGAATCGTTGTATAACCTTGATTTTGCAATGATGTATCTAAGGCTTTTCTCAACAAATTGTCATCTTCTATAATTCCTATTACCATACACACCTCCTAATTTTTCTAGAATGTAATACAAAAAAGCCCATTACAATATACATAACACCTCTGCATATTGTAACGGACTTTTTTTCAAACCCAGACTTGGTGCAAGCACCATTTCTGATAAAAACCTCGAAAGTTTTTGTTCTATGTGCATATATTACCCAATTTCATTCATAAAGTCAATATGTTTTCTACTAAATTTTCAAGTACCTTTTATGTTTTGGATTATTATTTTGCTTCTTAATATATTGTATTACTCCACTAATGAATCTATACGCTTCAGCAATAACCTGATTTTTTTCAAAATACTCTTTGTACTTCAAAACTCTTCCATCTTTTTCACAGAAAAAATGGTACAATTCATCCATTGTTTTGTCACGCATATTACGGTTAGCAGCTTCCTTTAAAAGGTCATTATAAACAAATAAAAGTGCCACAAAATCATGAAATGTAGGATAAGCCATATATTTACTACGAGCATGTAAACTAATTTCCTTTTGAGCCTGGGATAATGCATTTGTCAACTTGATGGTCTTTCGAAATTTTTTTGCTCCCTTGGGTTTCATAATTGAACTCATCAAACAATTGCTATGAGCTGCTGCATTTCTTAAAAATTTAATGGATTGTAAATAATCACTGTAATTTGGTGATTTATACTCTTGATAATACATGGTATATAACTCCACAAATTTTCCAAATGATAATAATTCAACCAAATTCCAAACGGAATATTCCTCATCCAGCGAATGTTTCTCTGCTAAATCAGACGTGAAATTATATGAATTTGCTTTCTGTAGTATTTCTATCTTTGTATTAGGATACGCCCATAAATATTTTTTGACAATATTATATCCATCTTCTTTTTCGTTTTGACTAACATCATATAACATCCTTGTTTTTAGTATATGCTCTACATCTAAACACATACCCAAAATTATTTTTCGAAGATACATATCCAGCTTCGACAATTCCACTAAATACGCAAATTCTAAATTTACATATTTACCATTTTTCGGATTAATAGGATAATTTTTTGCATATGATTTCAATTTGAAATAATAATTATTGTAGCGAAGAAATTTTTTTGCATCCTCTTCACACATTATTTCAAAAGTAACTCCTTTTTTCTTGAGATCTTCAATTTGCTCATCTATTGTAAGTTTCTTTTTCATTGTAAAAGCTCTACCTTTTTCCGTTATTTATATCATTTCCATAAATATCATAACAATGAATTTTACAAATAGCAACTATTGTTTATACCTCGTCAATAGCTGTAGCCACTTCACAATTTTCCGGTAAAAAATCACTTAAAATATTTACAATATTTTCCAAAAAAGAAGCACTCATACAGGCGCTTCTTCTTACCATATTAGGACTTCGATCAAAAGTTAGTGGGCCACAAAGTGGGCCATTTTTCAAAAACTTACATGAATTTATATAGAGTTTTAACCAAGTCGGAAATCCGCTAAATGCTCTAGCTATCAGCATTTAAAGTCATTTAACAACTTATATGGGCATTTATGAAATCGGTCTCGTAATAACGATTCCCAGTTTCATAATTTTATATTCTCCTTTTTTATCCTTTGGTTTCAGGATTTTTATTAATCTTTTTCTGCTATCTCATGTTCTTTCAAAATAAAAAGAAACCCTGATATAGCAATTTATAGATTATCACACCAGGGTTTCAAATTCAATGTAAATCCGCTATTTTCCCAGTAATTGTTAATGAAATCACGCATAAAATTTTATTTCCTTTCTCCCTTTAGCAGCCTTTTTCTTACTGCGAATATCTCTGGGCATACTCTTTATTTGTTCCATAACCTTTCTGGCTTCATCGTCCAACTGGGTAGCAGACATTTTCGATATCTCTTTTTGCAATTTTAGCATTTAAGGGATATCATGCTTTGTATCCTGGTATCCCTTCTCTGACACTTTTCTATATTTAGGATACGATTGTATATCCCTTTTCCACAATTTATTATTTAAGGGATATCATACTCTGCGTTCTGATATCCCTTCTCTAACTATTTACTATAATTGAGATATGATGTTGTATCTCTTTCCGCAATTATATATTAAAAAAGATACTTCAACTTAATTTCTGGTATCCCTTCCCGACAATTATACCGCAAGGGGATACAAAAGCTCATCTTGCCATATCCCTTTCCCGACAGTTCCTGCCATAGAGATATAAAAACACATCTTACAATATCCCTACTCGGTAATTCCTGCCATAATAGATACAGCACCCAAGATTTACTTAACATCTTAATCTTGTCCTTTATCCTTGGTCTCCATCAAGATCACGATTCCGTTCATAAAACTGATCTTCACTTCATCTTCGAGCCACTGGTTGCTCACACACAGACTGTCATATGGACTCAGTGTATGATCGGTGAGCGGATACTTGGCGCCCTCGATATTGAAATGATATACTTCCGCGCCAAGTGGAAATACTGAAAAGAACGGACCATACGCCTCATCTTTTTTAATCACAGTATCTCCGTCGATCAGCCGGATACGATTCTGCGGATCTAGGATCTGCGCCTCCACACCTGCCTGAAATGGAATTGCAAGCGACTGTATATTTGCCCAGAGATGATCGATCCTGCCGCCAGTTGCACCAAGAATAATCATCTCTTTGCACCCCAGTGTCATTGCGAGACGAATTGCGATTTCTGTATCTGAAGCATCCTTCACCGGATTAAATTCACGGATTGGAACATCTGTCTCGTCACGGTAATATGTGGCAATCGTCTGATCCACACTGTCAAAATCCCCTACGATATAGCTCGGCATGATCTGATGATGGTATAAAAATTCCATTCCCCGATCCACACCGATCACACATCCTGCTTCCTCCCTCAAAACAGAAAGTGTAAACTCCTCGTTCAGCTCTCCCCCGCTGACGATAACGATTTTCTTATTCATAATCCTTTAAAATCTCCATAAATTTCTTTGTATTTTCACCCGGATCTCCGCCAAATACAGCTGAACCCGCTACGATAATATTTGCTCCGGCATCCAGCACTTCACGGACATTTGTAAGATAAATACCGCCATCTACCTGAATATCCACCTGAAGTCCCTGTTCATTGATCATGGCACGGATCTTGCGGATCTTATCCAGCGATTCCGAAATGAACTTCTGACCTCCGAATCCCGGATGCACGCTCATTACCAGTAACATATCCACTTTCGGAAGAAGATGTTCGATTGCTTCTGCCGGTGTTTCCGGGCAGATGGATAAGCCGACTTTCATGTTGCAGTCACGAATCTTCTGAATCGTTGCTTCCACATCCTCACATGCTTCCAGATGAATCGTTACGATATCTGCTCCTGATTTTTCAAATTCTTCGATATAGCGGATTGGTTCTTTCACCATCAAATGCGCATCCATCACCTGTCCTGTCACATCATGAATGGATTTTAAAACCGGCATTCCAAAAGAGATACTTGGCACAAACATTCCATCCATTACATCAAAATGAATATATTTTGCCCCATTGTCTTCTGTCAGTTTCATCTGTTCCCCCAGGTTCTTAAAATCTGCCGCCAAAATGGACGGTGCTAAAATGTACTCCATGTCTAATACCTCCTCTTATTCTTCAGTTCCTCATACATTTCTTTATAATCTTCATAACGGACTTCGTGGATCTTCCCGGATTCTACCGCTTCTTTTATTGCACAGCCCGGTTCGTGTATATGATCGCATCCATTATATTTGCATCCACCTTCATAAGGTTCAAATTCCGGAAAATAATATTTCAGTTCTTCTTTTTCAAAATCATTCACATACAGAGAACTAAATCCGGGGGTATCCATAATATAGGATTCCTCATCTATCGGGAACAACTCAGAATGTCTTGTTGTATGTTTTCCACGTTCGATCTTTCGGCTGATGCCTCCGGTCTCCATATTCGCTTCCGGCTGTAAAATATTAATGATCGAAGATTTACCGACTCCTGATGGTCCGGCAATCACTGTTGTCTTTCCCTGTAGTAGTTTACGGATCTCTTCGATATTCTTCTCCTCTTTTGCACTTGCAAAAACACACGGATAACCGCAGTCACGATAAATGCTTTCAATCTCGGCAATCTGTTCTTCGCAGGCAATATCTTCTTTGTTAAAGCACAGAACAACCGGTACACCTTTGCTTTCCATCATTACGAGAAAACGGTCCAGCAGATTATAGTGCGGACTCGGTTTACACACTGCAAATACGACCAGTGCCTGGTCGATATTGGCAACTGCCGGACGTATCAGTTCATTCTGACGTGGCAGGATCCGAATGATATTTCCTAGTTTTTCTTCTTTATCCAGAACTTCCAGTTCAACATTATCACCAACCAGCGGTTTAATCTTGTCTTTTCTGAAAATTCCTTTCGCTTTACATTCATAAACACCGGATTCTACTACGTGAACGTAGTAGAATCCGGCAATTCCTTTTACAATCTTTCCATTCATATTTTCTGCAATCTGTCCTTATCTGCTAGTTATCGCCCTGTTTTCCGTCATTGTTTCCACTGTTGCTTTCCGGTTTTGGTCCAAGGCTTAAGACATAGCGGATGGTTGATCCTTTGGATACTTTTCCGTAAGAAGGAGTCATGGAAATAATCGTTCCTTCTTCATAATTACTACTGTACTCGCTCCGCTGTTTGCTTGCATTCAGTCCATTCTCAGAAGCCCAACTTAGCAGTTCTTCTTCATCACTGCCACTGAAATTCTGGACAGTGATCTTATCCTCCGGTTTCTTTCCTTTGCTGACAACAATATTTACTGTTGATCCGGCATTTACTTTGTTACCGCTGTACGGAGACTGAGACACAACATAGCCTTTTTCCGTCTCATCACTGTACTGGTAAGTAACCGTCCCAACTTTCAGTCCTGCTGACTTGATCGCAGACTGTGCTTCTGAATCCGTCTTGCCTACAAGACTTGGCACAGAAATCTTCTCAGAGCCTTTGCTGACTTTCATTACCACTTCCTGATCTGCGGTTACACTTGTTCCTGCTGCCGGATCCGTTCCGATAACTTCGCCTTCATCATACTGGCTGCTATATACAAACTGGGAAGATCCAACTGTAAGACCTTTTTCTTCCAGTGTGCGCTGCGCTTCGGATTCATCCATACCGGATACATTCGGTATCTGGATCGTATCTTCTATCTTCTTTGAAGATACAACAATATCAATTCTTGTATTCTTCGCTACTTTTGTTCCGGCTTCTGTCTTCTGCTCGCAGACTTTACCTTTTTCATATTTATCAGATTCTTCATATGTGACATGACATCCAAGTCCTTTTTTGTTCAGCGCTGCTTTTGCATCTTCTTCTGTCATTCCAACAACATTCGGAACTTTTACTTTGCTGTCTGTCTCTTCTGCTGTAACTCCGGAATTAAATCCTTTGAAGATACCGGTAGCTTTGCCGATTGCAAAGACAACAACGAACAGAATAATGATCACGACAACAACCATAAGAATCTTCATAAGCTTACGCATACCTGGATTTACATCTTCGCCGCCTTTTTTCTTGCGGGACTTTTTCCGGTCATATACATCATCGTCATAATCATCGTCTCCGTAACCTTTGCTGCCATAGCCTTTGTCGTCATAATCATCATCGTAGTCTTCATCATCATAATCATCGCCATAGCCTTTGTTGTCATCGTAATTGTCATCGTAATCCTCGTCGTCATAATCATCATCATAACCACTACGGATATCGTCCAGTTCTTCATCCGTGATGATCACGGTATCGGCATTGCCAAGCGGCGGGATCACTACGAAATCTCCATCCGGATCTACCAGTGAACGTTTCAGATCCTGAATCAGCTGTGTTGTATTCGGATAACGGCGTTCTCCGTTTTTCTGTGTACATTTTAAAATAATCTGTTCCAGACTGTACGGAATATCCGGAACCAGTTCTGACGGCGGTGTGATTTCCTGCTGCAGGTGTTTCATTGCAACAGATACGGTCGAATCTCCGTCAAACGGTACCTGACCGGTTGCCATCTCATACAGCGTAATACCAATCGAATAAATATCACTCTTCGCATCACTGAATCCGCCTCTTGCCTGCTCCGGTGATGTATAATGTACTGAGCCCATTGCGTTCGTACTGATCGTATTCGATGTAGTAGCTTTTGCAATTCCGAAATCTGTTACTTTAACTTTGCCGTCTCTGGAAATAATTACATTCTGCGGTTTGATATCGCGGTGAATGATATTTGCCGCATGTGCTGCACCGATACCGGTGCACATCTGTATTGCGATGCTGATAATCTCTTTGTGAGATAATCTGCCCTTTCTTTCAATATACTCTTTCAGCGTGATTCCTTCGACCAGTTCCATAACCATATAATACAGTCCCCGGTCCTCGCCTACATCATAGACATTTACAACGTTCGGGTTCAGAAGTCCCGCTGCGGACTGCGCTTCTGTCCGGAATTTACGGACGAAATTCTCATCTTCCCGATATTCTTTCTTCAATACTTTGATCGCAACATAGCGATTCAGCATCGTATCTTTTCCCTTATATACATCCGCCATTCCACCGGCGCCAATCTTGCTCAGCACCTCATAACGGTTACCCAGAAATATTCCGTCTTTTACCATACGCTCACCTCATCTGCAAGTGGCTCTGCCATAACCACCCCTATATTATCTCTCCCGCCATTACTGTTCGCTTTCTCTATCAGCATATGAACTGCCTCAACAATATCTCTGGCTCCCTTAACGATGTCAAACATGTCCTCATCTTCTACCATGTTGCTGAGTCCGTCTGTACACATCAGAATGATGTCTCCCTTTCTCAGACGATATTCATAAATATCTGCTTCTACATCTTCTTTCACACCGATCGCCCTTGTGATAATATTCTTATCCGGGTGATTCTTGGCTTCTTCTGCTTTGATTCCTCCAAGTCTTACCATCTCTTCTACAAGAGAGTGGTCTTTGGAAATCTGTTTGATCTTATCATTGATCAGATAAAGACGACTGTCTCCTACATTTGAAAAATATAATGTATTACCGATAACAGTAGCAACAACCAGTGTTGTACCCATTCCTTCCAATTTCACATCCGACTGCGCTGCTTTAATAAGCTCATGATTGGCAGTTATTACTATCTCCTTAAGGATCTCTTCCGGCTTCTTAAGCACTGTCTTCTCCAGTTCTTCATGGAGTACTTTTACTGTATATTTAGACGCAAAATCACCGGCTTTATGGCCTCCCATTCCATCTGCGACTACCAGAAGATTCGGGAACGGTCCCACCGGTTTATCTGTTACATATACAAAGTCCTGATTGACTTCTCTTTTTCTACCCACATCGGTCATTGCATATATTTTCATCTAGTTCTCCTTTTTCGCGGTTTTATAACGTCGTCTTAACTGTCCGCAGGCTCCGTCAATATCTGAGCCTCTTTCTCTTCTAATAGTAACATTTATTCCGTTTTTTTCAAGTTCATTTTTGAAATCACGGGCATTTTTGCCATCCGGTTTCTTAAAATCACGTTCCCGGATTGGATTAACCGGAATCAAATTCAGATGACAGTTCCGGTTTTTTAACATCGCTGCCAGCTCCTTCACATCCTCGTCCTGATCGTTGACATCCTTTACAAGACTGTATTCAAATGTAACTCTTCGTCCTGTTTTTTCAAAATAAACGTCACAGGCTTTCAGCACGTCCGTCAGTTCATATTTATTCGCAACCGGCATCAGTTTCTTACGCTTCTCCTGATTAGAACCATGCAGAGAAAGTGCAAGTGTGATCTGCAGTCCTTCTTCGGCAAGCCGCAACATATTCGGGATGATTCCGCAGGTTGATGCCGTAATATTTCTCTGACTGATATGAAGCCCGTGTTCATCACTGATCATATGTACAAACCGTACAAAATTATCATAGTTATCTAACGGTTCGCCACTTCCCATGACTACGATATTCGATACCCGCTCCCCGGTGATCTTCTGTATCGCATAAATCTGTCGTAACATCTCTGATGCTGTAAGATTCCGTTCCAGTCCATCTATTGTCGATGCACAGAAACGACAGCCCATACGGCAGCCTGCCTGCGATGAAATACAGACTGAATTGCCATAGTTGTATTTCATCAGAACACTTTCGATCATATTTCCGTCATCCAGTTCAAACAGAAATTTCTCTGTCGGATCCATTTTGGAAATTTGTCTTTTTACAACCGAAACCTGACGGATCTCATATTCTTCATCCAACTTTTCTCTGAGATTCTTTGGAAGATTGGTCATCTCTTCAAAAGAATCCACCAGTTTTTCGTGCAGCCAGGAATAAATCTGTTTCCCGCGGAAAGACTTTGTACCGATCCGTTTCATTTCCTCTGTTAATTCTTCATAATTATAAGATGCTATATCTTTTTTACTCATGGTTCTCCCTCTGGAACATAGCTATATAAAAGCCGTCTCCAATGTCAATTCCCGGAAGTATCTGCTTCTCTTTTTGCAAATGAAATTCCGGATGTTCTTTTTGAAACCAGGCTGTATTATCTTCATTTTCAGCTTTATGAATGGTACACGTACTGTAAAGAAGCTTTCCACCCGGTTTCACATATTCACATACTACTTTTAAAATCTCTCTTTGTAATTTAACCAGCTCTTCCTGCATCATTGGTGTCATCTTATAACGAAGATCCGGTTTACGGCCAAGAATACCAAGTCCGGAGCAAGGAAGATCCGCAATTACAATATCCGCATTTCCCACGGATTCCGGATCCTTTACCGTCGCATCCTGCACTCTGGCGCAAATGTTCGTAAGACCGCTCCGCTCTATATTCTCCTGCAACAGTTCTACTTTGTATTCCGTCAGATCTCTTGCTTCCACCATGCCCGTTCCATCCAGTTTTTCTGCAAGATGAATGGATTTGCCACCGGGCGCGGCACACACGTCGATGATCACGTCTCCGGCTTTTGGATCTGCCCATTCTGCTACCTGCATGGAGCTTATATCCTGCACATAGAATTCGCCATTCCGGAAAGTCTGTAATTTCTCCAGGTAATCATATCCGGAAATATAAAATACATCCTTCATCTGTGTTTCCGGTTCCACGATAACGCCTTCTGTCTCCAGACGCTTCACAAACTCTGTTGTCTCACCAGCTTTCGGGCTCTTGCGGATAGTTGTCTTTTTATTTTCCAGAAATGCCTTTCCCATCGTCTCTACTGTATCTGCATCGTATACTGCAAGCCACTGTTTTACAAGCCACTCCGGCAGCGAATATACAATCGACAGATAAGTTACCATATCTGTCTTATCCGGTAGCTGTATGTCTTCCCTGTTCCGGCTTATCGTCCTTAAGACGCCATTGACGAAACCTTTCAGATTCACAAATCCTCTTTTCGCTGCAACTTTCACTGCTTCATTGCATACTGCACGATCCGGTACACTATCCATATATCGCATCTGGTAAACACTACTTCGTAGGATCGTACGGATCACCGGTTTCATTTTATTTACTTTTACTTTGGAAAACCGGTTCAGTATTGCATCAATCTCAACCATATGCTCCAGTGTTCCGTTGACAACTCTTGTAATAAAAGCCCTTTCTTTTTTATCCAGATACTGGTACTGATCCAGTACATTTTTTAAGGCAATGTGACTGTACTGCCCGTCTCTTGTGATCATAAGCAGTGTCTCAAGTATGAGTTCACGGCTGCTTACTGATGATGCCATACCTGTCCTCCTACATATCTTGTCCTATACCGATCAGTCTCTTCTAGAATTGGAGATCATGATCAGTCTTAATAACTGTAAAATTGCGGAAGCTGCTCCTGCGATATAAGTCAGGGCTGCTGCCGTCAATACTTTTCTTGTTTCTCTTACTTCATCCGGATATAACATTCCGGTATTGCCAAGAATCTTAAGTGCTCTTCTTGACGCATTAAGCTCTACCGGCAGTGTTACAATCTGAAACAATACTGCCATTGAAAATGCAATCACACCAAGATTCAGAAACAGCTGGGATGTCTGGCTGTTCATGATCAGTCCGATGATGATAAGCGGCCAGGCGATCGAACTTCCAAAATTAGCAACCGGTACAAGCGCACTACGGATAGACAGCGGTGCATATCCTCTTGCATGCTGGATCGCATGACCACATTCATGAGCTGCAACTCCGATTGCTGCAACCGATGTCTGCTGGTAAGTTGCATCGGATAAACGAAGTACTTTTGATCTCGGATCATAATGATCCGTCAGATTACCTGCGACATATTCCACTCTTACATCATAAATACCTTCTCTGTGAAGAAGCGCTTCTGCCGCTTCTTTTCCTGTCATTCCCGAGTGACTGCGCACGCGGGAATATTTTGAAAAAGTCGAATTCATCTTTGCCGAAGCAAGAAGACAAATAACAACTCCGATCATTACAAGGATATATGTTGGATCATAAAACATTGGATAATACATAGTAATTCCTCCTTAAAATTAAAGAACCGTTCCTGTTTCCATCTGATATCCCCTCAGAAATGCTGCTGCATCCATTCTCTTTTTCCCTGGGATCTGCAGTGCAGTGATCTTCAGAAGTCCGTCTCCTGTCTGTACAAAGAATCCGTCTTTTGCGACTTCTACTACTGTACCGGCAGCCTTATCTGTCTGCCCTTCTGCTACTTCTGCTTCCCAGATCTTCATTCCTTTATCATTCTCATTCCATCTCGTATACGCACTCGGCCATGGATTCAGTCCACGGATCAGTCTCTCAATTTCTTTTGCAGACATCTTCCAGTCAATCTTCCCCATGTGCTTATCGAGCATTTTCGCATAAGCGGTCGGGCTATCACCCTGTTTTTCAGGCGTTACCGTTCCGGCTTTTAATGCATCTAATGTCTCTACGCATAACCGTGCTCCGGCTTCTGCCAGTTTATCATGCAGGCTTCCGCCCGTCTCTTTCTCATCCAGCGGAATCTCTACTTTCAATAACATATCTCCGGTATCCAGCCCTTCATTCATCTGCATGGTCGTTACACCGGATACTTTTTCTCCATTGATCACTGCCCACTGGATTGGTGCAGCGCCGCGATAACTCGGAAGCAGCGAAGCGTGCACATTCACGCATCCGTACGGTGTCATTTCCAGTATCTCTTTTGGTAAAATCTGACCAAATGCAATAACCACCATAATATCTGCATTGTATTTTCTTAATTCTTCTATACATTCCGGCTCACGGATTCTCTTCGGCTGATAGACCGGAATATTGTGGGCAACTGCCACTTCTTTCACCGGTGTATACTGCATCTTGCCGCCGCGTCCCTTTGGTTTATCCGGCTGCGTTACGACAAGTGCCACTTCGTGTCCCGCTTCAATGAGTGCCTCTAATGTTCCTACGGAAAAATCCGGAGTCCCCATAAAAATGACTTTCATTAAACTTCCTCCTCATATGGCTCCACATCGTGAAGTCCGCCTTCCACACGGTCAACATACATCTTACCATCCAGATGATCGATCTCATGGCAGAAAGCTCTGGCAAGAAGTTCTTCTCCTTCCAGTACGATCTCTTCCATGTCTTCGTTCAGTGCTTTTACTTTGACATAATTCGGTCTTGTCACAAGTCCTGCTTTTCCCGGAACACTTAAGCATCCTTCTTCTCCGGTCTGCTCACCGGAAGTCTCCAGAATCTCCGGATTAATAAGAACGATCGGTCCTTCACCGATATCAATTGTTACGATTCTCTTTAAAATACCGACCTGCGGTGCTGCAAGACCAACTCCCATCGCCTCATACATCGTATCTAACATATCGTTGATCAGAATCTTTGTACGAAGTGTCATCTTCGTTACTTCTTTACATGGTTTTGTCAGGACCTCATCGCCTAACTCACGGATTTTTCTAATTGCCATCTCTCTTCTCTCCTGTTTACATTGTACTCATTGGGTTAAAATCAAATTGAATCCGAAGGCTTCGAAAGCCTGAATTCATCTCTATATACTGTTCCATAAGATCTTTTGCTTCGATCAGGAATTTGTATTCTTCACTTTTAATATAGATAAGCTGCCGGTATCTGTCATTTACTTTTTCAATAAACGGAGCAGTCGGTCCGATGATTGCCAGTTTCTTCTGCCGGTTGAGCCGCTCTGTAAATTCTTTTAAATATCCTGCCGCTTTCTTCAGATGCTCTTCTTCACTTCCACTCATCCAGACTGCAAGAAGCTGATGCACCGGTGGATACCCCATCAGACTCCTGTAGTTGATCTCTTCTTCATAAAAGCCATCATAATCCTGAGCTGCCGCTCTCTGGATACTGTAATGCTCCGGGCTATACGTCTGTATGACAACTTCGCCCCCGGCGGATCCCCTGCCTGCTCTGCCGGCTGCCTGCGTCAACAGCTGGAACGTACGTTCTGCCGACTGATAGTCATTTGAATACAGTGACAGATCCGCCGCCAGCACACCTACCAGCGTCACCTCCGGGAAATCATGTCCTTTGACGATCATCTGTGTACCGATCAGAATATCTGCTTCATGGTTTGCAAATGCAGCTAGGATCTTCTCATGTCCGTCCTTTGATTTTGTTGTGTCCAGATCCATCCGAAGCACGCCAGCCTGCGGAAACATCCTTTTTATCAGTTCCTCGATCTGCTGTGTGCCCGCTTTGAAGCCTCCGATATAACCGGAACCACATTCGGGACACCGGTTCATCTGTTTCGTCTCATAGCCACAGTAATGACAAACCAGTTTTCCTCCGCGGTGTGCCGACAGCGACACATCGCAATGAGGACATTTTACTACATATCCGCAGGACCTGCAAGAAACGAATCCCGCATAACCGCGCCGGTTCAAAAACAACATGATCTGCTGATGCTTCTGTAAACGGTCTTCGATCAGTTCTTTTAAACGGTCGCTGATAATGGAACGGTTTCCTTTTTTTAATTCTTCCCGCATATCCACGGTATATACGCTTGCCAGATTTTGTCCCTTCGCTCTTCTGGTAAGTTCCAGCAATGTGTATTCTCCCTGCTTCGCCTTAAAATAAGCATCCACGGAAGGAGTTGCTGAACCGAGCACGACACTCGCTCCTTCCATCGTCGCTCTTGCAACTGCTGTCTCTCTGGCATGGTACCTTGGCACCTGCTCACTTTTGTAAGCCGATTCCTGTTCTTCATCAATCACGATCAGTCCCAGATCAGAAAATGGTGTAAACAGTGCCGACCTTGGTCCGATCATCACATCGACTTCTCCACGTCTGATCCTCTCTAACTGATCAAAACGTTCTCCCGGTGACAATCTGGAATTGAGAATAGATACCCTGTCGCCAAATCTTCCATAAAATCGCATTACCGTCTGATAAGTAAGTGCAATCTCCGGAATCAGCACAATCGCCTGTTTTCCCATTTTTACGACCTGTTCGATCATTTCCATATAGACTTCTGTCTTACCACTTCCGGTAATTCCATAAAGGAGATATGTCTTTCGTTTTCCTGCCTGATAATCCTGCACGAAAGTACGGATCGCTCTCTCCTGCTCTTCGGTGTAAACGATCTGCTTTCCAGTCTTTTTCTGATAATCGACCGGATTACGCAGCATATCTTCATATTCAACAGTAAGAATCTTCTGTTCTTCCAGCGTGCGGATCACGGTACCTGTCACATTCAGTTTCTTCGTCAGCAGTTCGTATTCCTGTACCGGCTGATCCAGAAGTCCTGCCAGCAGTCTGGCTCTTGCTTTCTGGTTCTTATGCAGATAAATATCCAGCTGACGCTTTCCGGCTTCTTCGTCTAAAAGCAGGTGCACCGTGCGCTTCTGCCGGATCTTCTCTTTCTTCTTTACAGGAAGAACAGTCTTCAGCGCCTGGATCATCGTTCCGCCGTAATGCTCCTTCATCCATGCCGCCAATGCAACCAGTTTTCCCTCAATTGCCATACTTTCTTCCGCTTTTCCTGTAATCTCCTTGATCTTTGCCGGATCATAATCTGTCTTTTCCGAAAACGCGATAACATAGCCGTGTGTTTCTTTGTTGCCTCTTCCAAACGGAACAACAACTTCTGTTCCAACCTCAAGCATCCCTTCTAACCGGGAAGGGATGCTATATTGAAATACTTTATCTAATTTTTCATGCGTGATGTCTATGATAATATCAGCGTACATCTTGCTCCTTTATTTTTGTTCTTCTAATACTTCACGGATCAGCACACGATCATCCATATCATATTTTACGCCTTTGATCTCCTGATACGTCTCATGTCCCTTTCCGGCAATGATGATGACATCTCCCGGCTGACCATGTTCGATTGCATAACGGATTGCTTCTTTTCTGTCACAGATTGCTATATATTTGCCGTCTGTTTTCTTCAAACCTGTAATAATGTCATCGATAATATCCTGTGGCTCTTCAAAACGTGGATTATCCGATGTAATGATTGTGAAATCAGATAATTTACCGGAAACTTCTCCCATCTCGTAGCGTCTTGTCTTGGAACGGTTTCCACCGCAGCCAAATACGGTTACAAGACGTCCCGGATTGTAATCGCGCATCGTATTTAACAAACTTTCCAGACTCATTGCATTGTGCGCATAGTCGATCATCAGTGTAAAATCATCCGCAACTTTGATCATTTCCACACGTCCTTTGACTTTTGCAGCCTTTAATGCCTTCTTAATATCTTCCTCCGGTACTTTGAAATGTCTGCATACTGCAATTGCCGTAAGAGAATTGTATACGCTGAATTCTCCCGGAATGTCTACTTCCACATCCATGTCCAGAAGTCCGGTTACATGATAATGCATGCCAAGGTATCCTGGTCTTGAAACGTGTTTCACATCTACTGCTCTTAAATCTGCTTCCTCTGAAAATCCGAATGTCTCCACGCGGCATGTTGCATTTTTAAATACATCCTTGTACCACTTGTCATCTACATTTGCAATTCCAAGATTACACTGGGTAAATAAAATACCTTTGCAGCGTTTGTAATCTTCAAAATCTTTGTGCTCATTCGGTCCGATGTGGTCTTCTCCAAGGTTAGTGAATATACCAATCTCAAACTGGATTCCTGCGGTACGGTGAAGCATCAATCCCTGTGAAGAAACTTCCATTACAACACTGTCACAACCTGCCTCTACCATCTCTGCAAAATATTTGTGGATTGTAAAGGACTCCGGTGTTGTATTATTCGCCGGAATTGTCTTGTCTCCAATAACTGCCTCAATCGTTCCGATCAGTCCGACATTATGTCCGGCTGCTTCAAGAATAGACTTCACCATATATGTTGTCGTTGTCTTTCCTTTTGTACCGGTAATTCCGATCACATGCAGTTTTTCTGCCGGATATCCAAAATAAGCCGCTGACATCAGTGCCAGCGCATATCTGGTATCATCTACATGGATAACAGTCACTCCTTCCGGTGCTTCTACCGGCTTTTCTACGATCACTGCTTTTGCGCCTTTACCGGCGACTTCTTCTACATAAGTATGTCCATCCGATACAGCTCCGCTAATACATACAAATACACTGCCTTCCGTCACTTTGCGCGAATCGTTGACAAGTTCTGTCACTTCGATCTCATCACTTCCCTGACGGACTTCATATTCCAAACGTTCCAATAAACTGGTTAATTTCATGCGTTGTGCCTCCTGCATCATTTCATTCATTTTTTTCGTAATCCTTATTATAAAACATTTTCCACTACAGTACAAGAACTGCTCCGGGATAATTTTCCTGTCCATCTTCCTGCAAATGTGTTATAATCTTTTGCAGAAACTATATACAAGAAAAGGGGAATCAACTTATGAAAGCTTATGAAAGACTATTAAAGTACGTTGTTGTCCGTACACCTAGTGATGAGAACAGTGACACTGTTCCGTCTTCCACATGTCAGTTTGACCTTGCAAGAATCCTGGAGACAGAGATGAAAGAACTTGGTCTTGTAGATGTTTATCTGGACGACCAATGTTATCTGTATGGAAAACTTCCGGCAACAGCTGGATATGAAGACAAACCGAAGATCGGTTTCATCGCTCATATGGATACCGTATCTGATTTCTGTGACCACGATATCACACCAGTTATCACAGAGAACTATGACGGACAGGATCTTAAACTTGGGGATAGCGGTCTTGTCTTAAGTGTGCAGAACTTTCCACATCTTACAAGCCTGAAAGGACGTACACTGATTACAACAGATGGTACAACCGTTCTCGGTGCCGACGATAAAGCCGGAATCGCCGAGATTCTTACAATGATCGAACATCTGAATGAAGAGAATATTCCTCACGGACCGATCCGTGTTGCATTTACTCCGGATGAAGAGATTGGAACCGGTGCTTCTCATTTCGATGTAGAACGTTTTGATGCAGACTACGGTTACACACTGGACGGAGACACAGAAGGTGAAATCCAGTATGAAAACTTTAACGCATGCAAAGCTGATTTCGTAATCAAAGGATTCAACGTACATCCGGGATCTTCCAAAGATACAATGATCAATGCGAGTCTGGTAGCTATGGAGATCAACAATGCACTTCCTTCTATGGAGACACCAAGAGGAACTGAAGACTACGAAGGCTTCTATCACCTCGTAAGTATGAAAGGTGAAGTCGGAGAAGCAGAGCTTCATTATATTGTCAGAGATCATGACAAATTACTTTTTGAAGCTAAGAAGAAAACACTTCGCCTGATTGAAAAAGATCTGAATGAAAAATGGGGCGAAGGCACTGTTACTCTCACGATCACAGAGCAGTACCGCAACATGGCTGAGATTATTGAGACATGCATGCACCTGATCGACAATGCAAAACAGGCATGTGAGAATGCGGATGTGACACCGCTTGTAATGCCAATTCGTGGTGGTACAGACGGATGCCAGTTAAGCTTCAAAGGACTTCCTTGCCCGAACCTTGGTACCGGTGGACATGCATACCATGGACCGTACGAGCACATCACAGTCGAAGGTATGGATCAGACAGTTGACGTAGCTGTTGAAGTTGTAAAATTATACGCGAAATAAATCTATCTGTATTTATATTAAGGGCTATTGCACTAACGTGCGATGGTCCTTTTCTCTTATTCATTGTAATTGCTTTGTCGCCATAAATCGAGCAGATTAACTTCTGCTCGACTTCGTATAAACAAAAAGAACCATCTGTTACGACAGTTCTTTTTTTTAATTTATATAATATTTTCTACAGATCAATATCCGGCAATTCTTCCTTGAAGCCTTCTCCTACGACTTCATTGGATTCCATAATAATGGTAAATGCTTTCGGATCTAATTCATGTACAAGTTTCTTAATTGAATACATCTGCTTGTTGTTGCATGCACACATAACAACATCTTTATTTGCTTTGGAATAACTTCCCATACCTTTTAAGATTGTGGAACCTCTTCCTGAATATGCATCAATCTCTTTTGCAAGCTCTTCGCCACGTTCTGTTACGATCAGTGTCATCTTTCCTTCGTCAATACCATACATAATGCGGTCCATTACAGTTGCCATCAGATAAGTAACGATCACACCATAGATCAGTCCGTCTACGTCTTTGAATACGATGACTGTTCCGAGAATGATTGTTGTAATATCAAGTGCAAATGTGATCACGCCCAGTGTCATGTGCGGTTTTACCTGTTTAATAGAAACGCTGATGAAATCCTGTCCGCCTGTGGAAGAACCGCGCATGAAGATCATCGCATAACCGATTCCACAAAGCACACCCATACATAATGCTGCCAACAGTCTGCTGCCGTTATATACCGGAAGCAGCGGTGCTACATAGTCCATTAAAAGAGATGAAATGATCGTTGTTTTTACTGAAACAAAGAAAAACTTCTTTCCAAGGAATTTATAACATAAAATTGAAACCGGGATATTTAACAAAATTGTACCGGCTCCAACCGGGATACCAAACAGGTGATATAAGATAATCGCGATACCAGAAAATCCTGCTACCGGAAAATTCGCATTTAAAGCAAAATTGTAAATACCGATTGCAATGATCATACCCGCTACAATATCCACCAAAACATCAATCATCAATTCTTTCCAGTTCATTTTTTTCATTTTGATAACCTCCCATCTGAATTTATATCTTTCTTCCATACGTCAAAACGACAAAAAAACAGCTGCAAACTATAAAAATATAATTCGCAACTGCTCTTATGTTCCACATTATATCCCTGGATTTTAACTTTGTCAACACCCTGTTTTGAATATTTTCATTTCAGAGTTTCCTCTTCCATCCTCTGGAATCTTCGTGCCAGACAGGCATTTATTGATTGATCCGGTCTGTAACTTTAATATCTGCGAAAGATGTCATCTCCCAGTCATTTCCATTTTTCTCAAGCACATAGGTACACTCCTGTGTCATAAGCTGCAGCGGTTTACCTGCCACCTGCACATAATAAGTCTCTCTTGTAGAAATCTTGCACTTATTCTTACCGCTGTATTTTACATCTGTCAGTTCATAAGAATCCAATTGTTCAGAAATTTTACGCTGAACATATTTCTCCTGTTCTTTGTAAATCGGGCTTCCATTCTTCAGATATCCGGAAATCTTTGAAAAATCATTTGTATTCATTGCTTCTGCAAAATTCTTCAGATAACCTTCCACAACCGCCTCCGGTCCATCCTTATAAATATCTGCACTCTTGGCGCTTAACAATACATTCGGTGTATAGCTGTATTTGCAGGAGCCGCCATATTCCACACTCTTATATCCTGCTTCGATATCTGCTTTACTTTCCAGCTTCATGTCAGATTTGTCTTCAAACTCAACCATGTAAAGTTGTTTTTCCATTTCATAAACCTGATCGTAAATACTCTTCATGCCATTTACATCTGTAACACTATAATAAGCTCCACCAGTCTGTTCCGCAATATATCTTGCATCATTGTAATCATAACCTCCGATTCCGATAATAAAAATCGGTACATGATAACGGTTTGCTGTCCGGATCACGGTATCCGGGCTGCAATTACTGTGATTATCCTGTCCGTCAGTAAATGCGATCACGCATCTGGCTCCATTCTGCGCCGCAACACGTTCTACGGAAGTATATAAAGCATCGTACAGACTGGTCTCTTCTTCTGTCTGCAACTGGTTAATACAGTTCACAAGATCGCTGGCATCATCGGTAAATTTCCGTTCCAGGCGGACTCCTGTAGAGAATGATGTAAGTTCCACTTTGTCTCCGGCGTCAAACTGCACACTGTTTACAAAATCTGACATGATCTGTTTTGCTTCATCCAGCGGTCCACCATCCATACTTCCGCTGACATCTGCAACCATATCTACCTTCAGCGCTTCTTTTTCATTTAACTGTCCGGCAGAAGTAATTATCTGCTTCACATATTTTGCATTTGCATCTTTTTTCTTAATATAGAAAAGCGAATTACTGAGCTTCTTCGGTACTTCTCCGGTATTGCCATCTTTCACACTCAGATACAGACGGATCTTCGGAAATGCAGACGCATCCACCTGCTGAACTGTAACATCCAGCGGATTCTTCGGATCGATATACAGATAGATTGCCTGATCCATCTTTGCAAATGTTTTCTGGATAGATTTGTAATTTCTCGTCTTTTCTTTTGTCAGGCTCTGAATCTCTTTTAAAATCGTCTTATAACTGCTTACTTCTTTGGACGATGCCTCGGAAAGATCTACATTTTCATACATAGATACCTGATCAGAAATATATTGGTCATCTGCGCTTTTTAATGCTTCCAATGCTTTCACAGCATTCTTATAAGTTGTCTGTGTCTTTTTGCCTTCTTTTTTCTTAATTGCACTGCGACATTCTTTTAATGCACTTTCATATGTGCTGTAACTTTCAGAATCCAGATCATACTGTTTCTTCTCTTTCTCCATCTCTGACAGTTCTGACGCACAGTCCTGAAATGCATCCACACCTTTTTTAAGTTCTTTCAGTTCTTTAACAACAGCTCTTTTACCGCCAAAATCCAGTACACCAAGATTCTCCCATTCTGCTGCCAGCCTTGCTTCTTCCGACTGATAATCTTCAAGACCGGCTTTCTCAATCTTTGACACTGCACTGTTCTTCTGCCATGCAAGACCAACCGTCCCATATAATAAGCCGCCACCGATAATCAATACAACTGCTGCGATAACCGCTGCAATAATAACTGTCTGATTCTTCTTCGGTGATGCCGGTGTCTGTCCGGATGTTGTTCTTCCACCTGCTGGTGGTATCTGTCCGGATGCCTGTGTATTTCCCGGATTCTGTACGGTTTTCTCCGGCTGTACCGGTTCTACCGGTGCACCACATTCCGGACAGAATCTGGCACCCTTTTCCAGCTCAGAGCCACAATTTGCACAAAACATTGTTATTCCTCCTCCAATCTCATTCCTTCTGCGATTCCTTTCGCATCTGCTTCTGCCCATTCCTTTGCCAGCGTTCCATCTGCTGCCAGCTTACGCATCTTCGGTACAGTATGGAAACCATGCTCCACGATCATTCCCGGTACCGCAACATTCGAAGCGCCCCTTAATACGCCGTAATAATCACCATTATTTCCACGACGGGCACAGACCGTTCCTTCTTTATCCACACTGTCATTATAAGCATCTGTCCAGTTCAGTATATCATCTTTTCCACTTACTGTGTGAAACTTTTCCTGTGTGCTGATTCCTAATTTTGCATTGGAAACTGCCAGACTGGTTCCGATTGCATTTGCCACACTAAGTGCCTGTTTACTTTCCATTGCAACAGTATTAACAATCACAATTGGCTTTGTAATGCCAATTGGCTGTCTGTTCGTATCCACACCGTTGGCATGTTCCAGATTAGCATTCGTATGGAGTGAAATAAAGAGATCCATGCCTTTTGCCGCCTCACCGCGCAGGCTGATCTTTCCGGAATCCAATGCCAGATTCTCGTATCCGTTGATACAGATATTGCCGCTGGTACGTGTCAAATGTACAATCACCCCATATCGTTCTTCCAGTATCTTTTTCAGTTCTTTTGCCACCTGCAATGTAAAATTGCCTTCACAGTAAACAACTTTTCCGTTTTCATAGACTTCATTCTTTTTTGAATAATGCCCCGGATCAATACAGATCTGTATCTTTTTCTGTCTTTTTATTATTTTCTGCTGTTCTTTTGCTTTCTGTTTTTTTTCTTCTTCCTGCTTTTTTCGTTGCTCCATTGCTTCTTTTCTTTCCTGTGCCGCTTCTTTTTGCTTTTCTATTTTCTGTGCTTCTTCATTCTCTCTTATTTTCATCTGTCTCATATAGCTTTTAACTCCACATAGTCCGATCACAAGCAATAACATTCCCACTGCTGCAAAAATCTTTTTTCTCATCATTTTTCTTTTTCCCGCTTTTCTTCCATATTACTGCCGCGGATCACGGCTTCTTCTCCATATCTTCCACGTATTTCCTTTAAAGCCTGCTCCAGCTTTGCTTTCTTTTCACTGGCTTTCTTCCTTTTCTCCATCTCCGGCTGTACTTCAAATATGGTAAGCTGTTCTGGTGCAAACGCATCCGTCAACTTGGAACTTCGGATTCCCAGCAGACGAATGGGTTGTTTTTTCCACATTTCCCGGAATAATTCTGCTGCTGTCTCGTAAATTCTGGCATCCTCATTGGTTGCTCTCTCCAGCTGTGTCTGGTGGGAACTATTTTCAAAATTATAATACTTAATCTCCACACTGATCATTCCGGCTTTCTGCCCAGCTTTCCTGAGTCTCCTTCCTACGCTTCCTGCCAGTTTTCCCAGCACTTCACACGCCTCTTCTTCTGTCTTTGCATCCTGCGGCAGTGTAATAGAGTTGCCGATTCCTTTTGCCTCCTGACGTACCGGTTCTACCGGCGAATTGTCCATACCATTGGCAAATTCCCATAGTTTGCGCCCGTGGCTTTTCAGATGTATCTCCAATAGTTCCGGATTCATCTGTGCCAGATCTCCGATCGTGCGGATCTCCAGCTTCTGTAAATATTCCACACTCGACCTGCCCGCCATAAAAAGTTCTCCAATTGGAAGTGGCCACATTTTCTCCTTAATCTCATCCGGAAATAGCGTATGTACTTTATCCGGTTTTTCAAAATCCGATGCCATCTTTGCCAGCAGTTTATTTTCCGATATTCCAACATTCACAGTAAATCCAAACTGTCTGCGGACTTCATTTTTAATCTCTAAAGCGCCTTCCATCGGTGATGAAAAACGCGGCGCGATCTCTGTAAAATCCATATAACACTCATCTACGCTGACCTGTTCGATCTGATCCGTATAACCGCGCAGAAATGTCATCAATTTTCTGCTGTAATCCGAATAAAGTCTGTGATCCGGCGGTGCGATCACAAGATTCGGACACTTACGAATGGCATCCACAACGGGTTCCCCTGTGCGGATGCCATACTTCTTAGCGGAAATGGATTTGGCAAGCACGACTCCATGTCTGGAAGCTCTGTCGCCTCCGATGATAGCCGGTATCTTACGCAGATCCGTCTCCGCTCCATTCTTCAATTGTTCCACTGCACTCCAGCTTAAATACGCAGAGTTCACATCTATATGGAAGATTATCCGTGGCATCTTATCGCTCCTTATAAGTCAGACTCTGGTACCACCTGCATATATTCCTGAATATGCGCAGCAAGTTTTTCATTCTCAACATCAATCACAATAGTCTCACCTGCCCGGATCTCACCTTCCAGCATCAGTTTTGCTGCCAGTGTCTCAACATGCTTCTGCAAATATCTTTTCAGCGGACGTGCTCCGTAAGTCGGATCGTAACCACCTTCCACTACATAATTCTTTGCAGCTTCTGTCAGGGAAAGGGAAATCTCTTTGTCTGCCAGACGTCTGTTTACATCTTTTACAAGTAAGTCAATTATATGATAAATGTTATCTTTGTTCAATGGTTTGAATAAAATCGTCTCGTCCAGACGGTTCAAAAATTCCGGTCTGAAATGTGCACGCAGGTCATTCATAACCATTTCCTGTGCTTCTGGTTTGATCGTTCCATCTTCATTAATTCCATCCAGCAGATACTGGGAACCAATATTGGATGTCATGATCAGGATTGTATTCTTAAAATCTACAGTACGTCCCTGGGAATCCGTAATACGTCCATCATCCAACACCTGCAATAATACATTAAATACATCCGGGTGTGCTTTTTCAATCTCATCAAACAGTACAACTGAGTAAGGTTTTCTTCTGACAGCTTCGGTAAGCTGGCCACCTTCATCATATCCGACATATCCCGGAGGCGCTCCGATCAGTCTGGATACGGAATATTTCTCCATATACTCACTCATGTCGATACGCACCATGTTATTCTCATCATCAAACAGGCTCTCTGCAAGTGTCTTTGCAAGTTCTGTCTTACCGACTCCGGTAGGTCCAAGGAACAGAAACGAACCAATCGGTCTGGTTGGATCTTTAATTCCGGCTTTGGATCGGATGATTGCTTCGGTTACAAGTTCCACACCTTCATCCTGACCAATGACACGTTTATGCAGCTCATCTGCCAGATGCAGTGTCTTGCTTCTCTCGCTCTCATTTAATTTGGCAACCGGAATACCTGTCCACCGGGATACGATCTTCGCAATCTCATCATCGGTAACACTTTCATGTACCAGATCGCGGTCTTCATCTTTTACTTTAGCTTCTTCATCTTCCAACTGTTTCTTCAGTTGTGGCAGCTTACCATACTGCAGTTCTGCAGCCTTCTCCAAGTCATAAGAATGCTGTGCTTTCTCAATCTCTTTGTTGATCTGCTCAATCTCCTCACGGATCTTCTGCACACGTTCAACGCCGACTTTCTCATTGTCCCACTGTGCTTTACGACTTGCAAATTCTTCTCTGCGCTCTGCCAGTTCTTCCTGCAGATGTACAAGTCTGTCCTGGCTCAACCGATCGTCTTCCTTCTTAAGAGCTGCTTCTTCTATCTCAAGCTGCATGATCTTACGCTGTAATTCGTCCAGTTCTGCAGGCATGGAATCTAGTTCTGTCTTGATCATGGCACATGCTTCATCTACAAGGTCGATCGCTTTGTCCGGCAGAAAACGGTCGGAAATATAACGATCTGAGAGTGTTGCTGCTGCAACAAGTGCTCCATCTGTGATCTTCACTCCATGGAATACTTCATATCGTTCTTTCAGTCCACGCAGAATGGAAATTGCATCTTCCACTGTCGGCTCTTCTACCATAACCGGCTGGAAACGACGTTCCAGTGCCGCATCTTTTTCAATATACTGACGATACTCATCCAGTGTTGTTGCACCGATACAATGCAGTTCACCTCTGGCAAGCATTGGTTTTAACATATTTCCTGCATCCATTGCACCGTCCGTCTTACCGGCGCCGACAATCGTATGCAACTCATCAATAAACAGGATAATTCGTCCATCGCTGTTTTTTACTTCTTCCAGAACTGCTTTCAGACGTTCCTCAAATTCTCCACGATATTTAGCACCTGCTACAAGTGCTCCCATATCTAGTGAGAAAATTGTCTTGTCTTTCAGTCCTTCCGGTACATCACCACGGACAATTCTCTGTGCAAGTCCTTCTACAACTGCTGTCTTACCAACACCTGGTTCACCGATTAAGACCGGATTGTTCTTCGTCTTACGTGAAAGGATACGGACTACATTACGGATCTCAGAGTCACGTCCGATCACCGGATCCAGTTTCTGCTCTCTTGCCCGCTCTACCAGATCGGAACCATATTTATTCAACGTATCATAAGTATCTTCCGGATTATCACTTGTTACCCTCTGATTGCCTCTTACTGTAGATAATGCTTGCAGGAATCCTTCCCGGCTGATACCCATCTCACGAAGCAGTGCCTTCATATCTTTACTTGCATATTTTATAATAGCGAGGAAGAGATGCTCAACAGAAACATATTCGTCTCCCATCGGTTTTGCCTCATCCTCTGCATGGATCAGAACATTATTCAGATCCTGTCCTACATACTGTCTTCCACCCTGTACTTTCGGGCGTTTTGTAATCGCCTCTTCCACGCGATTAATAATAAGGTTCTTATCGAGCCCCATCTTTTCCATCAATTTCGCGATCAGGCTGTCATCCTGTGTTAATAATGCATAAAGCAAATGCTCCTGTGCAATCTCCTGGTTGCCATAGTCAGATGCAATGCGTTCACAGTCCTGCACAGCCTGCAATGATTTCTGTGTAAATTTATTTATATTCATAAAGACAACCTCCTTTTTGCTCTTGTTCTACTTGCAATATAACAATACAACACTTTATTAGCACTGTCAAGAGGTGAGTGCTAATTATTTTGTGAAGATTTTGTGAAGCCTTGATTTTACGGGCTTCACAGGGATTTTTCACTTACTTTCGCACTCGATTTTCTTGATTTGACCACATTTTTACCACAAATTCTTGGAAAAATATATTCGTCTGATTTTCTTACCACATTTTACGACAACGACTTATGGTTTATACCACAGCAGGTACGGTTTCTGGCAGGTTCATTTTGGACATCTCGTTCTCCACATGAGACTTTTCTGCAATATGATTATAGACATTCATTGTAATCTGTGCATCTGAATGGCCCATCACATACTGCATAACTTTGGGATTGACGTTGTTCTCACCCAGTCTGGTACATCCCGTATGACGAAGGGTATGCGATGAAATAGGAGGCATCAGCTCCGGCTCTCTCTTCTCTTCTTCTGCCAGTTTGCTTTCTTTCTTATTATAGGCATTGACAATATTTTTCAGAAAGCTGTTCACTCCCGCCGGCATGATCGGACGTCCATGCTTTGTATTGAAGATGAATCCACTGCGTCCACCAATCTCCACATTACTCTGTAAACCAAGCATCAGGTTCAGCCCTCTCTGTTTACGGAACGCATCATATACCATCTGTGTCATAGGAATGTCTCTGATTCCTGCATCCGTTTTGGTTTCTGAATCATGGAAACAATATCCTTCATCACCTTCATAATACACAAGCTGTCCACCTACATGAATCTCCCTGTTCTTCATATCCACATCTGACCAGGTTAAGCCGATAGTCTCACTCACTCTCAGGCAAGCCCCAAACATAACCTGCATCATTGGAAGATGAGGCTTATACACATTACTCTGTTCAACAAACTTCAGGAGTTTTTCCTGCTGTTCCAGTGTCAGTGCTTCTTTCTCCTTTGCCGGAGCCCCATAATCTCCAAGTGTTCCAGTTACCGGATTCTTACGGATAATCCCATCTTCCACTGCCAGTTCAAAACTGGGATTCAATAAGCCATAAAGACCTTTGATTGTACTGTGTGCCAGTCCTTCATCTGACAATGCGGAAAAGAACGTCCTTACGTGAGATGTCTTAAAATCCACAACACGAATGTTTCCCAAAGTATTTCGTATCCGATAGTCCCACATACGGATATAATTCTTTTTCGTTCTTTCCTTGATATTCTTTGTTGCCATGTATCGCTCAAACAACGTATTTACAGTCAGCTTCTTGACTGATGCGTCTGTAATAAGCAGATCATCCATATCCTTATTGATCTTCTTTTCCATTTCTCGCAGACTCACCAGATCAGCTGCATAAACCGAATTACGCTTTCCGGTAATTTCATCCTTGTAGCGATACTCATAACGTCCATCCGGACGCTGGTATTCACCTGTTTTTAAATTTCTGCCTTTATTATCTTTTCTTGCCATATCAATCATTCCTTTCACTTCATTTTTCGTTATTCGGAATGATTTTTGTCCTGTCGGTATCAGTCATTTACTGCCTGATATCTGCTCACAGATTAACATAATATTTTATGATTTCCAAGGGTAAATTCCTGCAAAATGCTAATTTTTATTTGCCTTTTTTATAGGAATATTTTTCACTTTTCATTCCGAAGGAAAGTTGTTGTATTTTATCCTCTCATCTTTCATTACACTGCCATTGCATCAATATATTTTTTTATCTTATCCACGTTATAAAGAACACGTCTTCCAACAATCACTCTTGCTTCTGCATAGTCTGCAATTTTCTTTGCAGTTACTTCTCCGCAGGATAACATTGCCATTAATCCTTCAATATCTACCGTCAGACGGTTTTCAGCCTTATACTCTGTTGTTTTTCTCATGATGCACATACCTCCTTTCCTCCGTATTCTTCTGCATCACCTCCCAGACAGCGGTTATGCCCGTTGTCAGTACACTCTACTTTTTGTTTAGACTTCTTACAATGATTTTCCATTCCGTTCGGCGTGTTGGCTTCCATTTGTATATGGCGGTGTCAACGTTACAATTGACCTCTATCAGAAATCTTTCTGAATACTGGCAGCTTCTTCTCAAGCATACCAGCCGTTGCCGGAGTATCTTCGGTTTCCACATACTACTCTCTGATACAGCGGTGGAATCCTGTGTTACCTTTAAGCCCCGAAAGGCACCCATACAGCTCATTCAATTTTCAAGGTTCAACAATCAAAAGTTTTGTAGGTATACATTTTTGTACCTATTTCGATTTAATGCCATTATATCCCCAGTTACTGCTAATGTCAATAGCACTTCATGTGTTTTAGGTTCTTTTTTGTACTCTTTTTCATTGATTTTCTGCCAGCTTGTGTTATAATATGGACAAATAGTTATTCATTTCTTGATTTCACTATCTTTAACGGATGTTTATCAGGACTAATACAGAGGTGACTTTATGAATTTTAATCTGAAACTAAAAAAAATCCGGACATTCCGGAAAATGACACAAAAAGAACTGTCAGAGAAGATCGGACTGACCGATCAGCATAGAATTGTACAATATGAAAAAGGTGTTCGTGTTCCAAAAAAAGATCTGGTTGATAAAATGGCTAAGGCTCTTGATGTTAATCCTTATACCCTCTATGATACCGCTGGACGTGACGCTTCCGAAATGATGGAACTGCTTTTCTGGCTGGATGAATTTAACCCATCTGCCCTGCATCTGTTTCTACCTCGGAAATTTCCTGGTGAAAAATGCAATGAAGTAGCAGACACTTCCGTTTACTATCACGACAATGATAGCTGGCCGGCTCATGCTCCTGTCTGTATGTGGTTTGATTATGGGGTTCTGAATGATTTTCTGAAAGAATGGGTGGTTCGGATGGATGAACTGAAATCCGGTGAAATTGCCAGAGATGAATATTTTGAATGGAAAATCAATTGGCCACAGACCTGTGACGGGTGTGGGAAATATGATCCTAAGAAACAATGGCGGTCTGTAAAATCAGAACTCAGTGAAACTTAGCAAAACTTAAATTCACTGCTTTTTTTCTCTTTAGTAAAAGAAAAAGCACTGTAAAACCAATAATCCAACGGTTTTCAGTGCTTTTTTTCATGTTTTAACTATTGAATTTCCCTCAGACACCTACATAAGTGAAACTTAGCGAAACTTAGATTATGCCCAATATGGAATATACTTTTTATACCTTGGTGCAGTATCCGGATCCATTACTTTAATATATCCTCCTTCAACAGCACTGGTAAGAAGTCGAGATGCTTTCGCTTTCTCTTTTTCTCCCAATCCAAATATTTTTCGAATATCTGTGTTAGAAATCCCCTCAAAATTGACATATGCCAGACATGCCTGCATATAACAAGTTCGCATTCGATCTTCTTTCGTGGTTAATTCAAACGGTACTTTTGCAAACAATATTGCTTTTGTAAATTGATTGTTTTGATTTTCAATCCTCGGTGCAAGTAATTCATTTTTGCCGGTTGCTTCAACAATCTTATCATATCCACTGCCACGTTCCTCACAGATACCACATTTATGCATAAATCCGGCAATATTTTCATTTCTAGACACCGGCACCGAATCTACAATTCTTTCAATTGCTACCAGTGGTGCGCCAGCATTTGAAAACTCAATTCGATTTTTAAACACTTCCACCATCGGATTTGTCCCTCTTTGCTGCAGATCCTGATGTATCATAGCATTTGCCAACAACTCACGGATAGCAATTTCCGGGAAACTAACAACAGATTTCCTTGTTGCCTCTACAATAACCTCTTCCTGCGGAATAATTGTCATAATATACTGCACGATTTCTTCATGCGAAAATGCATAGCCCGCACAGAACTCTTTTTCTCTGATGGCATCCAACCTGGAGTTTTCCTTATACCAGATTACCCTGACAGTTCTTCTGTGCAAAGATTCAAATTTCTTCAAATCCTTTGCAATCATCAACGCTCCCATGTTCGTGATATCCCATGTACCGGCATCATTTTTCTTAATAAATTTTTCATGTTGCAGGTCTTCTAGTACTTTATCTCGATTTCTCGGAATCGGCATTTCAAGTTTATCATAGTATTTAGAATAATCTAATAAAGACACCATCTCATCTTCATCTAAGTTTCCCATTGCAATTCGAAGTTCATACGGTGTAGAATCGAATGTTCTCCATAATTCTCTTTCTTTATCAAGATACTCTTTTAAATTCTTTTTGTTCGTTCCAATTCTTATAAATTCCCCACCGGCGAACTGTACCGGCTGTTTTTCCGCACAAGGAATCTCCATCAGCACAACCATTCCTTCATCCATCGGAACCTCAAAAAATCGGAAATTAATTCTTGGTGAAAGCATTCTGGAAAGCCATGCTTCCAGTTCCTCATTCCCTTTTTTCATTTTACGATACTGAAATTCAGTTCCAACAATTTTATGTGTTGCATCATCTACACCCCAAACCAAATATGCTTTTGGTCGTTCGCACAACGCAGCCGAATTACTGAGAGCAGAAATATATTCGCCAATCATCTGTGGCTGCTTGTTATTACATTTAAATTCTACCCACTCTGTCTCGTCCGGAAGCTTTGCAAGCTCCCGAACAAGACTCTGCAGATACTCTACTGATCGTATTGCCATAAAATCACCCTCTAACTTTGCAATTAAACATCATTTTGAAAGAACATCTCGAAAATTATCATGAACAATCTTAATAATGTCTGGTTCATTATAATACCGTGCAACTAACTCATATATTTTTATCAAATTATTAAATGTGTACTTTTTCCCATCAATCTTTGTGAACGGTCCATCACTTTCAATCAGTACTCTTGTTTTTGGTATCAAATACAATTTTTCTTTGCTTTTTTCATTTGTTACCATATTGGAATTGAGCGAAAAATAGCAGCCTATATCCAGTAATTGTTGCAATTGCTCTCTGCTCCCATTAAACCAATGAATAATACACCTACGAGGACGATACTCTTTTAAAATAGATATTGCTTCTTTTTCCGCTCTTCTAAGATGCACAGACATCAATTTATTCTTTTCTGCACACACTTTTGCAATTTTCTCAAAATATATACATTGTTAATTACACGAAATATAACTTTTTTTTGAGAAATCAAGTCCAACTTCTCCTACATAATTGGTTTCATTGATTAATTGTATAAAACTATAAAAATCTGTATCATTTAATGATGTCTCCTGTGGATGAAAACCAAGTGCAAATTTCAAGTATTTTGTTTCTGGATACATGCGTTTGCAAGACATATAGACCCCAGGTGAGTTCGTCATACACAATGTATATTGTTTTTTTTCATTAATTCCAGCATATATTTTCTGATGATCCCTGTAATGATCCAAATGGAAGTGTGTATCAATAAGATGTTGAATCATAACCCAAGATACTCCTTCATCCTCTGATCTCCAGAAAATAATTGTACCAAATCATCTATACTTTTCTTATATGAAACTAAGAATTTTCCAACTTCCTCTTCTGTTAATTCTCCGACACACCTAATATCTCTTTTTAATTCTTTATCTGAAGAATGTTTGCAACGATAAATACTTCCAAGTACTGCTCTTAAATCAGCACTTTTTTCACTTTCTTCATATGCCATAAGGAACTCATAAGCTTCTCCCTTATAGGAATATTTTTTTATCTCGTCTATATCCAAAAGTGAACTCTTACGAATCAAACAAGGATAACAATATCCACAATTTATAGGATATTCTTTTGAACCATTTTTATTGTACCGTGCTAAACAAGGATGTGAACATGAAATAGTATCTGCATAACAACTTTTAAATGCATTGGTATCTTTAACCTGCTGTACAATCTCTCTTTTAGTATTATAAGCAAAAAAATTTATAATAGTATTTTGTATTCCTACTTGCTTTAAAACGTCGTTAAATTGTCGCAAAAAGTACGGATGAGTGGTACGTGTACTACATGTTCCTTTTCTTCCTCCCGTCAACGGAATATTAAGTCCTATAAATCCATTTTCAGGAATATATACCGGAACATTTCTTCCTAAAATACCAGCTATACTAAGTGCTGCACATAAAAATAATAGTGATCTTCCTCGAGAGGTATTTTCGCTTCCCTTTAAACCGCCTTCTTTTTCGCTAATAGGAGCCCTGGAATTCGCCGTAAAACTAATAAATTTAACAGATTGTTCTGGATAAAAGTTCTGAAAAGTACTTGTAAATAATCTCTGTCTTTTGGCAAGTTTAGGATATTCATTATGTCCAACCAGGCAAGGAGAGCCCCCTTCTTCTAATAGTCTAATTGCACCACAAAAAGAATCCAAACCTCCCGAAAACAAACATACACAATCACAATCCTGAACATTCAAATGAATCCTATTTGCATGCTCTCTATAGCTATATATTACTTCACTTTTCCTAAATACAATATGCCAATGATCTCCCGTTAAAAATCCAAGTATTTTTTCCCATTGTAAGCTCGTATCCTTCCATTTATCATATTCCAATACCGGAATAGATACATTTATATCTCTAGTCCAACAATCTTTAAACCTTCTTCTGGATACTCTTTTGTCTAAAGCAAAAATACTCAAACCTATTATAAATAAATCCTCGTATATTGCAGGAATCTGCATTTGATTCATCCGGTACCAGCTGTCTGTTATATTTGTAAATATCGTACTATATTTTTTTCGATTAATCGAAAAAACATATGCGTCTTTCCATTCGTCATCTGGCTTTTTCTCTTGTTCCTTATCAACCCAAAACCGCATTCCTAATCCTCCCCATAATACTTTTCAAACACAGATAACGCATCTCTCAATGCATCTTCTACTACTTGTGCTGTTCCCATATTAGAAAAATCAACTATTCTCAAATTATTCAAGTTTAAATCACCATCAATGCTATTTTCTATATATTCATGCATGTCATTTAAAATTTCGGATGTTTGTGCCGGTGTTTTTCCTTTTGATATTTTTTCTTCATATCGAAAGTCAAAATTTTCTTTTATGTATTCCTTCAACATTTCTTTTAACAGTACATCAACTGAAACATTCCCTATATCTGCAATATCTTCAATTTCCAAATTATCCATAGCCTGTGACAATGCATCTGCTGCCATATTATCTTCTACCGATGCTCCAGAATTTGTAAATTCATGCAGTAATTCTGTCCAAACAACTTCTGACGGCTTTCCTACAAGGTCTTCCCTATTATATTCACGCAATGCATTGTCCAGTCCACCCGATGCAACTTTTTGTGCAAAACCTAAAGTTCTTGCAGCTGCTGATTGGAAACTACCACCTGTCGACATGTCTGTTTTCATTGCTGTAGCATATTTACTAGCAGCTTTTGCTTTCGAATCATAATCTCTATTATTTATAAATGATGTCACTGCTCTTTTCGCTTTTGACCAATGCAGTGTTGTTGGTGCTATATATCCTTTCGATGTACCCATATTAGCTTTTCCTCTGTTCTTTTATTTCTGCAATCTGCTCATCTGTTAACGTTCCTTTTTTTACCATTATTTCTAATACAGTATTCATACTTCCTGTATCACTATTATACATTGTTCTTAATGCAGCCATATCACCCGCTTTTATTCTGACTGTTGATTTTCCAATTGCCTCCACTATTTTTCCTTTATACGTATCAAAATTCAAAAATAAATCTCTTATAATAAAAAATTTCATTTCGCCTTTTTCGATCTTAGGTATAATAATCTTAAATGTATCTGCAACTTCTTCTGCATTTAATTCTTTCATATCTTTTATAATAGCCGCCATTTGGCCAGCTTTAGACCGTCCAATTCTTTCCAAAATTTCTTTCGTATTTTTACTGAATCCAGATTCATCAATGCTAGAACTTTTCAGATTTTCTCTTGTTAAATAAAAATACTTTTCTAAACGATATTTTTCCAAGTCAACAGGTTTACATTCCATCCACTTTTTCATTTGTGCCGTATTCCACGGATTTTGACTATCCATATTTCCTTCCTGAAATTCTGTACGAATTTGCTTGAATTTTTTATTTTCAGTATCAAATTCTTTACTCCATTCATTTAGCTGTATAAACAAGTCATTATCCAATTTTTGTAACACTAACAACTTCGCCAAAATAGAAATATCAATTTCATCACCATAATAAATTTTTGCCAACTGGCGTTTAGTAATAAATGTATTCAGAAAGCGTTTTGCCTGACGTGGATTCCCTTTCAGCGTAGAAGCAACAATTCCTCTTATTTCATCAATAATCTTTGCCGTTTCATTAAAAGCTGACTTATCCCCGTCCCTCCAACTCAGTTTTAACTCATCAATCAATTTATTAATTTCTTCTAACGTAATTACATCACCAGAAATTATCATTTTCTCTTCAAATATTTTAAATATCAGACGACTAAAACTTTCCTGCTCCAAATAACTTTGTGCAACCAGTAATAATAGATAATTTTGTATGTCCTTTGCAGATAACTCTGGGATATATATCGGCAATTGAATAATTTTTTCAATATATTCTTTGTCTAGTTCTACATCAAAACCATTCATCGGTGGATACTTTTCACGAATGGAATACTTTATAACATTTTCATCCGCAGCAATAATAAATGTTGTCCTATCAACAGCTAAAAACAGCTTAATCACTTCCAATATTTCAATTATTCGTTCTGGGCGGCATCTGTCCAAATCATCTACCATTACAACTATATTTTCGATATTGTCATTTTTCAGCGCATCTGAAAACTCTTCTCTAAATTTTCTTATATTATTTATTGTACTTTCATCGGTCGAGTCATCTTCATCTTTCCAATATTCTTCTTTCAACGATTGAATTGAATCTGCTGCATTTTTGACAGTATTCCCTATTTCTTCTGCACTTCCAGTTACGTTTAATAACATAGGTAACGGATTTCCTGTTGCTACACTTGCAACTACCGGTGCAAGTGTAGATACGGCTTTCGTTCCTAATTTAAACCAATTTACTCTTTTAATTAATTTTCCAAATTTCTTTTTTACCTCTGTAGGAACTTCTTCTTTTAGTTCCTGCAATAAGGCCTCCATAATTGCAGTTTTCGCATCATCATATGATTCAAACATCCATGCATTAATGGTCACACAAATAATACCTTTTTGATTTTCAAGTTTTTTATCTATTAACTTCAATAAAGTGGATTTTCCAGCACCCCATAGTCCAAACACTCCAATTGTCAATGGGTTATATTCTTTATTTTTAGCAATATCTGCAATTATTCTTGCATATGGTTCATAAAATAGAATATCAATATCTGACGCATTATCCAGCCACATAAAAACCCTCCCTTGTTTTGACACAATTTTATAACATCATATTTTCTTCACTATTTCCCATATTTAACCGATTCTTCCGCTACCATTTGCACTTGCTCATCTCTCTCAATTTTCCTATAATCCACGGTCTTTTTAGAACGCATTTCCCTGTAAATCACTCCCGCCAGTGCACTCATTACAGCATCGTACTTGCTTTTGTCCTCGAATAGAGAACCATAGCTATCCTGTGCTTCCATATAACTTTCCATTGCTGCATTTCCAAACGCTGCAGGGAAAATACTTTCCGTAAAAATTCTTGGATCTGAAGTACGTGCAGAACTTGCCAGTTTATCATCGGCAATCAGTTTATCGTGTAACGCACCAAGCATCACCCGATCTCCATCTGTGAACTGCCCTTTATACTTCTCGTTAATCTTATCCAAGATTTCATCCAATGTGCTTTTCTGTCGGATCCCCTGTGCCCCCTGCTTTTTAGATGGAACATACTGCCCGTCAACTTTTTCCAGTTTTATTGCACCCTCAAAAGTCTTCTGCAATTTATAGTATTCCAGTTTCAGCTTTCCATCTAAATCAATCGGTTCTTCCTTTTCTTCCGGCAAGAGTCCAATCAAATAGCTAAGGAAGAGATATTCCTTATGCATATCAGCGTCAAACATACGAACTACCTGTGTTATATAACTATACCATCGTAATAATTTTCTTACCTGTCTTCTGAATTGATACCGTTCTTCTGGGTTTTTCAAATTATATCTGTCTGCTACCGGTTTTAATACACTTGTCATTTTTCCCATCGCAGTTGCATCCTGCTTACCAGGATGATTCCATATATCAATAAATGCCTTGATATCATTCTCATTATAAATTGCATAATCCAGAAGTTCTTTTTCTGTCTGATAAATCAAATCCACATTTACTTCCTGCTCAAGGCTTGTCTCCTGATAAAATGGCTGAAATGCTTCCAGAATATCCTCTTTTTTGTTTGCAAAATCCAACACAAATGTATCCACCTTTCCAGGGCATGTTCGATTCAAACGAGATAATGTCTGCACAGCTTTCACATTTTTCAATTTCTTGTCAACAATCATTGTATGTAATAATGGTTCATCAAAACCAGTCTGATATTTTTCTGCTACTACCAGAACATTGAAATTATCGTGGAATTCTTCCTTTGTCTGACTTTCTGATATATGGCTTCCATCTTTTCTTACATTCAACCCAGATTCTGTATACTCTTCATCTCCATCCTGCACCGTTCCGGAAAATGCAGCCAAAATATCCATATCTACATAATGCTGTTCTCTTATATATCTTTTGATTTCATGGAAATATCGAACTGCTGCCAGTCTGGAATCTGTAACTACCATCATTTTTCCTTTTCCGCCAATTTTATTTTTGGTCGTTTCCCGAAAAGTTTCTACAATAATTTGCGATTTCTGGCTGATATTATATGGATGCAATTTTTCATACTTCTTTATAATTTTTGTTGCTCTGCTTTCTGGAAGCTCTGGATTTTCCTGTGTGTCTTTTGCAATTTTGAAACAGGTACTGTAAGTCATATAATTCTGCAAAACATCCAAAATGAATCCTTCTTCAATTGCCTGTCTCATGCTATAAATATGAAATGGATGGAAACTTCCATCTGTCCATTGACTGCCAAACATCTCTAATGTCGCTGGTTTCGGGGTCGCTGTAAATGCAAAAAATGATAAATTCGGATGTTTTCCATGTGTCAGCATTTCCTGAACAAGTTTATCATTCCTGTCAATTTCATCTTCTGCTTTTCCTTCTATTTCTGCGTATTCCCGTAATGCTGCCTCTGTATCTGCTAGCGCAGCCTTCAATTTCATAGCAGAACTTCCCGTCTGTGAAGAATGTGCTTCGTCAACAATGATTGCGAAGTTTCTTCCGGCAACCTTATCCACTTCCTGATAAATCACCGGAAATTTCTGCAGCGTAGTTACAATAATTCTTGCACCATTATTAATCGCATCTCTCAAATCTTTTGAATTCTTTTTATCATCAATCGTCTCTACTGCACCTATCGTATGGTCAAAACCCGAAATCGTTTCTTGTAGCTGCGCATCCAGCACAATTCGATCTGTCACTACAATAACACTACTGAAAACAGACATATCATCGGAATCATGCAAAGATGCCAATCTATATGCTGTCCAGGCAATCGAATTTGATTTTCCTGATCCGGCACTGTGCTGGATCAGATAATTATGCCCAGTTCCTTCTTCCCGTACATCTGCAATTAACTTACGCACCACATCCAACTGATGATACCTTGGAAATATTAGTGTTTTCTTTTTCGTAACCTGCTCTGTTCCATCCGGCAATTGTTTCTTTTCTTCTTTGATTTGCAAATGGATAAACTTCTGGATAATATCCATCATACTATCTTTCTGGAATACATACTCCCAGAAATACGATGTCGGATATCCGTCTGGATTTGCAGGATTTCCCTTGCCGCCATTATTTCCTGCACCATTAGAACCTTGATTGAATGGAAGAAAATATGTATTTTTCCCTTCCAACTTAGTTGTCATCCAAACTTCCAACTGATCAATACAAAAATATCCTAAGATTCTCTTATTGAATTGAAAACATATTTCTCTTGGGTCACGATCATACATCCACTGACGCTTAGCATTATCAACGTTTTGTCCTGTATACTGATTCTTTAATTCCAGTGCAAATACCGGAATTCCATTCACAGCCAGAACCATGTCTACAGAATTATGTGTATCTTTAGAATAAAACCATTGCCTGTTACAAGTAATTTCATTCTTTTCGTATAAAGACATCGCCGTCTGATTCAGACCTGATTCCGGTTTAAAACAGCAGACTTTAAATGGAATTCCTCTGTGCTTGAAACCATGGCGTAACACAGAAATAAGTCCGTCCATATCGCAGGCATTATTGAACGCAAGACAAAATTTCCGTTCCGGATCTACTTTGTTTTGTAATAAAAAACGTTTCCATTCTTTCGGCTGTGTTTTCTGAACAAACCGCAGCAAAGTATCTTTATATACGCCAAGCTGCGGATCATATGTATCTTGATTGTGTGTATATCCACCTGCAGGTGACAAAAAGAATTTCTCAATATCTGATTCAAAACGTTTCTCTGTGGTAACATCTATACTCAAGATTCTGGCACCTCCTTCTTTCCGGTAACATATTCATAAAACATTATTTTTTTATAGGCTATAAGGTCTTCTAAAAATCGTTCTTTGCTTTCAAGTATTTTATTGATTGCTCCGACTTTTTCATTTAATTTTTTTGCAATCTCAACTTGTTCTTCAATCGGGGGAACCATAAGACGAAAATTTAAAAAAGAATCTGTTTTCAGACGATATCTTCCATTTTCATTTATCCCCTGTGCTGCACTATAGAATACTTCTTTAATATAGCAGTATTGCATAACATATTTGTAATAATCTTTGTTAAAACGCATTTCATCATCAATAAAAAAAACTCTATAATCTGGACTCGTTACTCCTTCGTAGCTTGAAAGGTCCACCCAACCTGTACGTAAATCCATATGATTCATTGCGTAATCATCTATATGAACCACCTGATATTTGCTATAATCAGCAGCTGTTTGTCCCTCATTCCTTGATATATCTTTTGGAACAATTCCTTTTTGCGTAATTGATAATAATTGCAAACCTTCACATCCTGCAATTTCTTTCCGGATTTTGAAAATACGTTTTATTTTCAACATATTCCAATGTGATGGAATATTTCCAAATCCTCTCTCGCCTGAGTTTTTCCATCTTTCGCATTCTCTTACCCCATGTGTTATTAAATCCTCTATGTAAAAGTTTTTCAATATTTTATATTGTTCAATAATTCTATATGTATCCTCTTCCAATCTTGCAATTTCATTACATTTGCTTTTTATATGAAAAACGATTTTTTCCTTTACGCTATCTGGTGGATTAGGCAGCTTTATTTTTCTCATTTCTGACCATCTAGTGGTCCATAAATCTGATGCAATGCCATGTCCCCAACGATAAAATTCTTCTTGAAAGTACGTTGATAATAATACATAATTGTAATATTCCGCTGTATATAAATCACGCGGTCTAATTACTATATTAATAACTGAACAAGAGCCATCTCTTTCAGAAACACCACATGCCCCTTTTCTATCTGAGCGACTGTTAATAACAAAATCACCCTTTTTTACAAGCTTGCGATCGCTACCTTCTGCTGCTTTTACTGCTGATGCTAATTGTGGAACTATACCATTCATCGTAACAGATAATGGTTCATATATTGTCTCTTTAACTTTGACTTTTCTTTCCTCATACACCTGCCCCAACTCGATTGTATTCCAGTTTTTTGGTAACTCGCCTAACCAAATTATGTCGTTAATTTCTCTCATATTTTTAATCCTCAAATAGAATCTTCATAGATTCCTGAATTGTAGCTTCTATATTTTTTAATTCTTCAAATAACTCATCATGACCTTTAAATTTAGGAAAATTATAAAAGTAGCGAATCATTGGAATTTCATACCCTATTTTTGTTTTTTTCTTATCTATCCATGCATCAGGTTCATATGGCTTAATTTCTTCTCGTAAATATTCATCAATGTCGATTTTCATTGGAACTAATTCCGTATCTCGTAATGCTGTATCAGCAACTGGTTTTCCATTTTTATATATAATTTTCCCATTTCCATCATAAAGAGGACGCTCTACAACTATTTTATGATATCCAAACTCTTCTATCGGGAAAATTTTACTTTCACACCAAATTTCATCTATATTGTAACGCATATCATCTTTATACTCCCCATACGCCCGCACAATAAGCTTTGCACATTCAGTTGTTATATCATTTCGTTTTTTCCCGATTGGACGACGCCGAACTTTATAACATTCTGATGCATCAATCAACTGAACCTTTCCAGCCCGATAATCTGGCTTATTCTTAGAAATCACCCAAATATATGTACCTATAGGCGTATTCATAAACTGGCTAGTTGAAAGCCTTATTATTGCATCAAGCCAAACATCGGTGTACAAGGGGTACAAACAAGATAAAATAGAAATGAGGGGCGATAG
>ENA-ORTH01000288-ORTH01000288.1-human-gut-metagenome-genome-assembly--contig:-NODE-288-length-65388-cov-4.679672_pt1 | contig 65388 bp, 72 predicted proteins | sample MGYA00241914_ERZ509192 | MGnify/ENA primary metagenome ERZ509192 (study PRJEB26280, sample SAMEA2338826) | human gut metagenome | biome: human gut; feature: human-associated habitat; material: faeces...
CGGCCGAATGAGAAAATACTATGCCATCGCAGAGGTCGGCATGGGAAGAATACAGGAATACCTGGCAGAATGGCAGGAAATGCGCAGAATTTATCATTTCATCGAACAAAACAGCGGGGATGAAAAGCGAGAATGAAGCGCGGGGAGTTTTTGAAAAGGCCGTTGGGCGGCCTTTCTTTCATGACTGAGGGCGAGCGCCGCAGCGTGCAGGAATATTATGAAGAAATGCTGGATGATGCGCTGGAAGCAGGCGGCCGGGAAGAGGAGGCGCTGGCAGGCTTTGGCGCACCGGAAAAAATTGCACAGCGTGTGGCAGCGGAATATGTGCCGCCAGCGCAGGCTGCTGAAAAAGCCGGTGGAAACACGGCGGCACGGCAGGATGTGAAGCTTATCAGCATATTCACTGAGGCAGCCGCCGTGCGCCTTAACCTGTTATTCCAAAATAGAAGTCAAGAGTTATGTTGTTGGTAAGACTGCATAACTCTTGACTTCTATTACGGTTAGTGATATATTTATTACAGTAACCGTAATAAGGAGGTACAAATGAGAGATAACACAAAAGGCGGTGCCTTAACAGAAGTGACATTCTTTATTTTGCTATCGCTATACACACCGAAACACGGGTATGCCATTATGCAATTTATTGAGAATGAAACAAAAGGACGCTTATTATTGGGAGCAGGAACGTTATATGGAGCCTTAAATACATTACAGGAAAAAGGTTGGATTGTTCCTTGTAGAACGTCTGATGGACGCAAAAAAGAATACCAGATTACAGAAGATGGAAAAGCAGTTACCAAAACAGAATTGGAACGGCTTCATTCTTTGGTAAGTACGGCAGAAAGGATAATTGGTGGGAGAGTATGAGTAAGAAATGCTATCGCTATTTTGGCGGGCTATTACAGAAGCAGGAAGATTGGTTGAATAAGATGGCCGAACAAGGCTATCGACTTATCCGCGTGGATAAAATGTTGTACGAGTTTGAAAACTGTAATCCGAGCCGTGTGGAGTACCGAGTTGAATATATTTGTTCCAAATCCCAAAATGATAGTCAGGAGTACTTTCAATTTCTCGAAGATATGGGATATAAGGTCTTTTTCAAGAATATCAACCTGAATTACTCTATTGGAAAAGTGAGATACCGTCCGTGGGCAGAAAAAGGCGGACGAATTGCCACTAACAACACGACATTTAATAAAGAATTGTTGATTGTCGAAAAGGAAAAAGACGGGAAACCATTTGATTTGCATACATCTTTTGAAGATGAAATTCAGTATTACGAAAGCCTACGAAAACCCTATATTATATATTTCTTCCTTTTTCTTCTGATAGGCGTATTAACAAAAGTTCTGTTATTTTCATTACTGGGACTAATTCCATTAGTACCGGCGCTTATTTATCATTATCAAATTAGAACACTAAAAAAAGAAGTTATGTCAAAGGAGTGGTGACCGTGAAAGAAAAAAGAAAATCCAACAAAACAACTTTCATTGTTTTGACTGTTGCACTGGCTCTCGTTGCTATATTAGTAGCAGTGAAAGTTACCCATACCCCTGCAAATAATGTAAGTATCGGCTGGATCGAACATAAACAATCCGATTTGTGGGAGGCAGACTACTCTTACTTTACAGGAACACAGACAAGCAATTTGCAAAGTCAAAAAGCAAAGTTGAACATTGATGTAAAAACTGATGAGGGTAGCTTAGAAATATCAATAAAAGATGCAGATGATAATACCATATTTTCTGAAACTATCTCCGAAACAATTTCTTTTAGCGTAGATGTTCGAGAGAAAGTCATAGTATCGGTATCGGGAAAAGAGCATAATGGAGGATTTACAATTAGCTATTAAGAAAGGCCCGCCGCAGCAGTCAACGATGAAATGAACGCCGCTTCGCGCCATTGTTGACAGCCCCGCCTGTCCTTGCTGGTGGGTAATCAAGGAGCGACAGAAAAAGTGCTGCCGCGCTTTCCCGGAATAGAAGGAAGGGGGAAGTTCCATGACTGAATACAAGGCCTATCAAGAACATATCCGCTATACCCATGATACTATTGACAGATCGTTATTCGCCATGCGTCCTTTGACGCTACCCGTATGCTGGTGGCGAGGCGGAAATGGGAAATCTCCCTTGAATATTTGACCGAAAAAAAGTCTGTCCCGCTAAGCACCGCAGACGAGTATTTTCAAGTGCTGGACTATGGCGAAACTTATCCATTCTCTGCCCAAGGACAGACGTTACTTTTAGATAGCTGTTCTCTTGCGGCTACTCTTTCCGGACTGCCGGAACAGACACAGGAGGAACTCTTTTATATTACTTCCAGCACTTGACGCAAAAAGGAATCGGAGAACAACGGGCAGGGCATCAAAGAGCGCATACGCATAAAACGGCGCCGTTCGGCTGGGGAACACTGAGAGAGGCGGACAGGCCGCCACATGTCCTTTTGAGCGGCAGCAGGCTTCGGGTGCTTGCCGGCTGCACCATATTTGGGCACATCTTACCGTCAAACAGGCAAACCGGTCGGCTGTTTGGCGCCGCACCCTCCAGCCCTGGCAGGCGAGGGGGAGCGGCCATAGCATTCACTGTTTTCCCGCAAGGGTGAAAATTATGGCCGGAGAGGACAGAAAAATAAAACTTGAAATAGAAGGAGATATTTATGGCAGTGAAAATTCTGGTGCACGGCTCAGGGCACAAAGTGGCTAGCTGGGATAAAACGCTCTCATATATGCAAGACAATGGGGATATCATGTGCCCCAGTCTTGTTTCCATTCTGGAAGGGAAAGAGGCCAGCTATGAAAACCTGTATGCCTCCTTCGCAGACTACTGCGGCAGGGTGGACGGGCAGGTGCATTTGTGCGGGCTTTCACTGGGCGGTATTCTGGCTTTGAATTATGCCCTGGATTTTCCGGAAAAGGTCAAAACATTAGTTTTAATCGGCACACCGCATAAAATACCGAAAGTGATGTTTGGTATTCAAAATATGATTTTCAGGCTTTTGCCCAAATCAGTTTTTGAAACAATGGCATTTGATAAAAAAGATACTTTTGCGCTGGGAAGCTCTATGAAGAACCTGAATTTCAGCGACAGAGTGGGGGATATCAGGTGCCCTGCTCTGATCCTCTGCGGAGAGAAAGACAGCGCGAACATGAAATCGGCGCACTACTTATCGCAGAATATCAAAAATGCGAAATTGAAAATGATAGAAAACACGGGGCACGTTGTAAATGAGGAAAGCCCGAAAGATCTGGCAGAAATATTGAATGAATATTATTTGCAAAACCCCTGAATGTACCCAGCAGAAAGTGCCGGAGCCATAGTGTAAAGGCTTCAGCAAGGCTCCCGGCCTGCGCGCACCGGCTGTTCCCGGCAGGCGCCCCGGCGGCATTGCAGCATAAAAAGCCCGGCGAGCCGCCTGTTCGGCTTCGCCGGGCTTTTTTGAATATATCAGGTGCCCCAAATTATTCGTTTGAAACCGGTATTTTCCTGCATCAGTAAGCCTTTTTAACAGCTTATGGCCTGCCGGAGCAGCACATTTCCTCCGTTTTACTTCGCTGCCAGGCAGCTTTTTTCAGCTTTCCCGAAGAATTTTGTCTGCCACATACAGGCCGTGTGCTGCAGCCTGGCTGAGCGAGCGTGTGAAGCCTGTGCCGTCGCCCACGGCATAGATGTGCTTGCAGCCATCCAGAGCAAAATCTTCACATGCGGGCCTTGCGGAATAGTATTTGCACTCTACACCGTATAGCAACGTATCGTGGTTCATCGTGCCCGGGGCTATTTTATCCAGGGCTGCCAGTGTTTCCACGATATTGTCCAGCTGGCGCTTTGGCAGGCAGAGGCTCAAATCGCCCGGCACGGCGTTCAGCGTGGGGCGCACGGTGCTTTGCGCAAGGCGCTTGGCGTCTGTGCGTCGGCCCGCCAGAAGGTCGCCAAGACGCTGCACCAAAACGCTGCCGCCGCTGATGAGGTTGGCAAGCCCCGCCACGCTGCGCGCATATTCAATGGGCTCTTTGAAGGGCTCGGTAAAGCGGATGGTGGAAAGAAGGGCGAAATTTGAATTTTGGCTTTTTTTCGCCTCATCTACATAAGCATGCCCATTTACAGTAAGCACGCCCGCCGTGTTTTCCACCACTACCTGCCCGCGCTCATTAAAGCAGAACATGCGCGTCACATCGCCATACTGTTTGGAACGATACCATATTTTCGGCTCGTAGATTTTTTTCGAAAAATCCTCCCAAAGAATACTGGGAAGCTCTACGCGCACGCCGATATCAACCTGGTTATTTTGCAGGGGAATGCCGTTTTGCGCGCACCATTGGGAAAAATAACGGCTGCCGCTTCGGCCCACAGCCCATACGATATGCGCGGCGCTGAGCTGTCCGTTTCCGGCGGCATTTTCATAATGCACGGTGTGGGATGCTTTTCCCACATCCATTACGTTCGTATCGGTGAGAATGGTGACATGCTCTTTCAAAAACTGCGCCATTTTTCGCATGGTGTCAAAGTTGGCGTCTGTACCCAGATGCTTCAGCTGGGCCTGAGACATGTGAAGGTCGAAGGCAAGGCATTTTTTCTTCAGCTCGTCCGAAGGCATAAAGCGATCGGCAGGTGCCCCGAAATGCTGTAGAATGCCATCTGCCTGTTCGATATAATCCAGCACAACTTCCGGCTTCAAAAACTCCGGCAGCCAGCCGCCGTATTCTGTGGAGATAACATATTTCCCGTCGGAAAAAGCCCCCGCCCCGGCCAGACCCTCCATAATTGAGCAGGAGGGGCATTTAATACAATGGTCCGCCTTTCCGGCCACGATGGGGCAGGCACGATTTTCGATGTCGTGCCCTTTTTCGAACAGTACCACCGACATGCCTGGCGCCTGCGTACAAAGCCGGTAAGCACACATCAGGCCGCCAATGCCGCCGCCGATGATAGCGGTGTCAAAGTGTTTCATCTTATTTCCCTTCCTCGTTTTCGCTGCTTTCCAGCGTTATTTTCCGCTGTATTCTGCTGCGGCGCGCTGGTATACGTCCAACACGCGGTGCGCAAATTCTTCTTTGCCATACTTTCGGCTTTCTGCCTCCACGCCGGCACGCCTTGCGGCTTTCTGCACGCCAGAAAGGGCTGCCTGTTCGCGGCAAAGTGCCGCGAAGCCTTCCCGGGTAGAGAAGAAATCACCGCTCACGCCCGGCGCAATCTGGTCTTTATTATACAAATCCAGCCGCTGCAGCACATACAGCCCGCTGGCCATTGCCTCCAGCATGGAGATGGAATTCATTTCTGAAAGAGAGGCCGTTGCAAAAGCATCGCATGCATGATAATAAGGGGGCAGGGCAGAGTGTTCTATACCCCCAAGCAGACGCACCTGTTCTGCCGCATGATACTGCCGCACAAGTCCTTCCAGCTTCTGATGCTCCGGCCCTTCGCCGATGATAAACAGTTTGAAGCGGCCGTCGCCTCTGAAGCTTTCACAGAACCAGCTTATCAGCACGTCCAGACTCTTTTCACCGCCCAGACGGCCTACAAAGCACAGGGCCGTATCGCCTGCGCGAATGCCAAGCTCGGCGCGCACTTTGTCCACCTGCTGCCGGCTGACATTTTTGGCAAGGAAGGCAGATGTGTCTACAATGTTGGGTATCACGTTCACATGGCGTTCCACTCCGCAGCGGCGCAGGTATTCCACCACCTTCAGGGAAGGGCCTATCACTTCCGTAGCCTTATTGGCCATTTTACGGATATACAGGTGTGCAGCCGGCTTCATCATTTTCTGGCCAGCCTTGTGCTTTGCCACATAGAACAAATAATCGTCATACATGGTGTGCAGGGTATATACCACCGGCTTTTTCAATTTCCGGGCTGCAAACTGGCCAAACAGGCCCATAGTGAACTCTGTATGGATATGAAGGATATCCGGATCGAACGCTTTTACCACGCGAAGGCGTTTCAGGTTCAGCGGGTTGGCGATACCGTAGCCGTAAATGCGCTTCAGTGGGATGGCGGGGCAGTACAGCACGCCGCCTTTTACATAGTGTTCGGTGCATTTTGGGTCCAACGTGACGATAAGCACCTCGTGCCCGTGTGCCTCCAGCACCTGGCGCAGGGTTTCGATATGGGTGACAACACCGCTGATATAAGGAAAGTAATATTCTGCAAAAATGGCAATTTTCATGGTAAGTCCTCCCACATTTGATGTTGCCAGGGCTGCATACAATATCAGTATACCAGTTATTTTCCACAAATAAAAGGGCAGGGGTACAAAAAACAAAATTGATATCTTTTCGATGTTATACTATAATAGAATGGATATAAAATGCCCTGGCGACAAATGCCTTTATAAATATGAAACGAGGAAGGAGCCGTTTGCATGACGCAGTTCAGTGTGTCTCTGGACAAAATTGCCCAGCAGCTGAAGCTGGAAGTGGTATATACGCCGAAGGAGCTGAATGACATCCCCATCTATACGGCGGATGTGAACCGCCCCGGCCTTCTTTTGACAGGCTATGACGAATATTTTGACCCCACGCGCATCCAAATTTACGGCAACGCAGAGATGGGCTACCTCAGCACTTTGCAGGAGGCGGAACGGCGCAGCCGCATGCATACGCTGTTTGCCACACGCCCGCCCGCGCTGGTGGTGACGCGCAATCTGGCAGTATTCAGCGAAATTATGGAATTCGCCTCTCAGTACGGTGTGCCGGTGCTTCGCACAGCAGAGAGCACGTCCGGCTTTATGAGCGCGCTTATCAGCATGCTGAATATCGAGCTGGCCCAGCGCATCACGCGGCATGGCGTCTTAGTGGAGGTGTACGGCGAGGGCATCCTCATTCTGGGCGAGAGCGGCGTGGGCAAAAGCGAGACGGCGGTAGAACTTGTCAAGCGCGGCCACCGGCTGATAGCAGACGATGCGGTGGAGCTGCGGCGCGTATCAAACCGCTCTATCCTTGGCACTGCGCCGGAGAATATCCGCAACTTTATCGAATTGCGCGGCGTGGGCTTCATCAATGTGGCGCGCGTGTTCGGCATCGGCGCCGTAAAAATGAGTCAGGAAGTGGACCTTGTGGTAGAGCTGGAGCCTTGGGATAAAAAGAAAAGCTATAACCGCACAGGCCTTGAAACGGAGACGGTCGATATCCTCGGCGTGGCGGTGCCTTCCACAGTGATCCCCGTGATGCCGGGCCGAAATCTTGCCGTCATTCTGGAGGCGGCGGCCATCAACAACCGCCAGAAAAAAATGGGCTATAATGCCGCACGCGAGCTGTTTGAAAAGCTTGGCCTTGAAAACGACATTGAGGCGCCGCTGTAAAGGGCAGCAAAAAAACATGCATAAAAAAGAACAGGGGACGGACAGATACATCATATGGAAATCATAGCAGACCTTCACACACATACATTGGCCTCCACCCACGCTTTCAACACGGTGACGGAAATGGCGCGGGCAGCGTTTGAAATGGGGCACAGAGCCATCGCCATCACAGATCACGGCCCGAAAATGCCAGACAGCCCGCATATCTGGCATTTTTACAACCTGATGCGCCTGCCGCAGAAGATAGAAGGGGTGTATCTTCTGCGTGGCATGGAGGCCAATGTGCTCAACACCTGGGGCGATTTGGATTTTACCCGGCAGGAATTTGAACGCATCCAGCCGGACTGGGTAATCGCCTCCATCCACTCCGACACGCTGGAACCGGGCAGTTATTCTCAGAAGGATTTTGACCGGCTGTGGATGAATATTGCGGAAAACCCATGGGTGGATATGATAGGCCATTCAGAGACGAACCGCTACCGGTACGATTATGAGGCCTTGGCGCATATTTTTGCGAAGAACGGCAAAGTGGTGGAGCTGAATGCAAACTCTGTGAACGTGCGCCCGGGCAGCGAGGGGAATATGAAAGAACTGGCCCTTGCCTGCAAGCGTGCCGGGGCAAGGGTTGCCGTGAATTCTGACGGGCATTCCATCTATCATTTGGGCAGGGTAGAGCATATTGTGCACCTTCTGCACGAGATAGATTTCCCGCAGGAGCTTGTGGTAAACGCCAGCATGAAGACGCTGGTGCAGACGCTGAAAGAGCATAAAAAGCCGGTTGCAGCAACAATGGAGGGGTTGGCATGAAAAAAACATACAGGATTGGTGTAGACCTTGGCGGCACCAATATTGCCACAGGGCTTGTGGACGCAGACAATGTTGTGGTGGATAAGCTGTCCTGCAAAACAGGCCTGCCGCGCCCTGCGCATGATTTGGAGCAGGCCATTGCGCAGCAGTGCCGCGTGCTGGCGGAGAAAAACGGCCTCTCGCTGGAGCAGGATATCGAGTGGGTGGGTATTGGCACGCCTGGCAGCGTGGATTCCTCCACGGGCTATGTGGAATTCAACGCCAATTTCAGCTATCACCAGTGGGAGCTGAAAAAGGATATGGAGACGCTTTTACCCTGCCCGGTATTTGTGGAGAACGATGCGAATGCAGCAGCGTACGGGGAGTATATCGCCGGAGGTGCCAGAGGCGCGAAAAGCGCTGTGGTCATCACGCTGGGCACAGGGATCGGCAGCGGCATTATCATCAACGGAAAGATTTTTTCGGGCTATAATTATGCTGGTGCGGAGCTCGGCCATACTGTCATTGTACAGGGCGGGCGCCCGTGCATGTGCGGGCGCCGCGGATGCTGGGAAAAATACGCCAGCGCCCGCGCCCTCAGCGAAGATACCCGCAAAGCCATGGAGCAAAATAAAGATAATATCATGTGGGGGTTCGTGGAAGGCGACCTTGCCCGCGTGAATGCCAAAACTGCATTTGACGCAATGCGGGCAGGCGATATTCTGGCAAAGGAAGTGGTGGACACTTTTCTGGAATATGTCGCCTGCGGCATTGTGAATGTCATCAACATCTTCCAGCCGGAAATTTTGTGCATCGGCGGCGGCATCTCGAAAGAGGGCGACACCCTGCTCAAGCCTCTGCAGGCGCTGGTGGACGAAGAAGATTTTGCCCGCACAAATGCGGTGCGCACCAAAATTGTCACGGCGAAGCTGTTCAATGATGCGGGCATCGTAGGCGCGGCGTGCCTTGGCCGGCAGAACGCACTGTGAAGAAAAGGTGGAGAATGGTTTGACATTGTTTGACAAGATTATGGCGCGCTTTGGGCAGATGTCGATTCCAGCGAGGGCGAATGAACCAATGAGTGCGCATACGACTTTTCGCATTGGCGGCCCTGCGCGTGTGTTCTGCACGCCAAATTCCCAGGTGCAGCTTGCACAGGCTATCACAGCCTGCCGCGAGCTGGGCCTGCGGTATTATCTTTTGGGGCGCGGCTCAAACGTGCTGTTTGCCGATGAAGGATATGAAGGCGTCGTGATTCAGATTGGCTCGAGGCTGGGGGATATTCAAGTGGACGGCCGTCGAGTGACAGCCGGCGCCGGTGCCCTGCTGGCGCATGTATGTCTGGCGGCGGCAGAGGCCGGCCTTGCGGGGCTGGAGTTTGCCTATGGCATCCCAGGCTGTGTAGGCGGCGGCGTATATATGAATGCGGGTGCGTACGGCGGCGAAATGAAAGATATATTGGAAAATGCAACATTTTTCGACGACCAGCTGCGTGAGGTGACCCTTTCCGCGGCGGACCTTCATCTTGGCTACCGCACGTCCGCCTTTGAACTGATGCCATGGTGCATTTTGCGCGCGTCGTTCCTGCTGGAGCCGGGCAACGCCGATGAGATAAGAGAGCGCATGCGCGATTTTGCCCAGCGCCGTGTAGATAAACAGCCTCTGGATATGCCCAGTGCCGGCAGTACCTTTAAGCGTCCAAAGGGCGCATACGCAGGCGCGCTGATAGACAAGTGCGGCCTGCGCGGATATGCGGTGGGCGGCGCGGCTATCAGTGAGAAGCATTGCGGCTTTGTGGTGAACAAGGGCGGGGCCACCTGCGCAGATGTCATTTGCCTGACGGACACTGTGGCAAAGATAGTGAAGGAACAGACGGGATACACCCTGGAAAGGGAAATCCGCGTCGTGCGCTGAAAGGGCTGGATGAATACGGTATGAGAGAACTGCTGATCGTAACAGGGCTTTCCGGCGCGGGAAAGTCACTGGCCATGCACGCGCTGGAGGACATCGGCTATTATTGCATCGACAATATTCCAGCCAATCTGCTGGTGCGCCTGCTGGAATTTGCTGGGCACAGCGAACTGCCGCTTGAGCGCGCCGCCATTGTGTTGGACGTGCGCGGCGTGCGATCCGCGCAGGAGTTTTCCGAGGCGCTGGGGCAGCTGCATGATAAAGGCATTGCATACCGTCTGCTTTTTTTGGATGCCGGCGACGAAGTGCTGGAGCGCCGCTATAAGGAAACACGCCGCCGCCACCCGCTGTGCCTGGAGGAAGATATTTCAACTTCCAGCGCCATCCAGAAGGAAAGGGAAATTCTGGCGCCTGTGTTTGAGACGGCGGATTATCATATTGATACCTCGCTTTTGTCCACCGCCCAGTTAAAGGACAGAGTTGTATCTTTATTTGCAAGCTGTACCCGCGACGCCATGGCTCTCACGGTGATGTCGTTCGGGTTCAAATACGGCACCCCGAAGGAGTCGGATATCGTGCTGGACGTGCGCTGCCTGCCCAACCCTTTTTATGTGCCGGAGCTGAAGGCAAAGACAGGCTGTGACAAGGAAGTGGCAGATTATGTGATGTCCTTTCCAGAAGCGCAGGAATTGCTGCGCCGCATCACAGAACTTCTGGATTTTTCTCTTCCGCTTTATGCAAAGGAGGGGAAAAGCCAGCTTATGATAGCCTTTGGGTGTACGGGCGGCAAGCACCGCTCTATCACCTTTGCCCGGCTTGTGGCCGAGCATCTGTGCGCGCTGGGATATCACCCCAGCGTGCAGCACCGGGATATCCGGCGCGCTTAAAACTTCAGCACCCCGCGAGAGGAGGCGGCATGCATGAGCTTTTCCAAGCAGGTGAAGCGCGAGATTATCGCGGCAGAGCTGCCGCAGAAATGCTGCGCCCGGGCCGCGGCATACGCCGCAGCCTGTTTTTCCGCCTCTTATGGGCCGGGCGGGCTTTGCCTCACCACAGAAATGAGCGCCGTGGCGCAGTATCTGAAAAAAGTGTTTGCCCGCGCGGGCATTCAGGGGCGTGTGTATGCCAAAGGGGCAGAACAGAGCCGGATGTACGAGTTTACAGTGGCAGAGCCCCAGCAGGTAAAGCGCATGCTGGAGATGTTCTTTTTTAACGCGGGTTCGCCCTGCCTCCGGCTGAAAAAAGAGCTGTTCTGCTGCGAAAAGTGCGTCAGCGCATTTGCAGCCGGCGCTTTTTTATGCGGCGGCACTATCACAGATCCACAGAAGGAATATAATCTGGAATTTTTATCGGCGCGTCATCTCATGCTGGATGATTTTTCAGCCCTGCTTACGGCGCGCGGTTTTGTGCCGCGCACTATTCTGCGCAAAGGTTCCGGTGTGCTCTATTTCAAGGCGAGCGAGCAAATAGAGGACATGCTCACCTTCATGGGGGCCCAGAGCGCGGCGCTGGAGATTATGAACCTGAAGGTGTATAAAGATTTCAGGAATAAGGCTAACCGCCTTACAAATTGCGAAACGGCCAATATCGGGAAAACGGCCAGCGCCAGTGCACAGACACTATATGCCATTCAGCTTCTGCGCAGGCGCGGTGCATTGGCCGCTTTGCCAGAGGCCCTGCAGCAGGCCGCAGCCGTCCGGGAAGCGTATCCCACCGAGCCGCTGAAAGAGCTTGCCGCGCATTTTCCGTATCCCATCAGCAAATCCGGCCTTTCGCACCGCATAAAAAAGCTGGAAGCGCTGGCAGCAGAGCTGGAGGAGACAAGCCATGACAGTTGAACACAGCCGGCAGTTCACACATTTGCATCTGCACACGGAATACAGCCTTTTGGACGGCGCATGCCGCATCGAGCCGCTGATGGAACGGGTGAAAGAGCTGGGCCAGACGGCCGTGGCTATCACCGACCACGGCGTGATGTACGGCTGCGTCGATTTTTATAAGGCGGCAAAAAAGGCGGGCATCAAGCCCATTATCGGCTGTGAGGTGTATGTGGCCTCGCGCACGCGCTTTGATAAGGTGAACCGCATCGACGGCTCTTACCACTTGGTGCTCTTGTGTAAAAATGAGACAGGCTATAAAAACCTTATCAAGCTGGTGTCGGCAGGCTTTATCGACGGCTTTTACAGCAAGCCGCGTATCGACCATGCCCTGCTGGAAGAATACCACGAGGGGCTTATCTGTCTTTCTGCCTGCCTTGCGGGCGAGCTCCCGCAGGCGCTGTTGGCAGGCGACTATGAAAAAGCGAAAACAACTGCACAATATTATCAGGAGCTGTTCGGCAAGGGGAATTATTATATTGAAATACAGGACCACCGCCTTCCGGAGCAGCGTCGGGTGCTGCCCATGCTGGTGCAGCTTTCGCAGGAGACGGGCATCCCGCTTGTGGCTACGAACGACGCCCATTACCTGCGCAAAGAGGACTCCCGCATGCAGCACATCCTCATCTGTATCCAGACCAATAAAACGGTGAATGACGATGATGTGCTGGAGTTCGGCACGGATGAGTTCTATGTGAAAAGTACAGATGAGATGTATGCGCTGTTTTCAGCCTGGCCGGAAGCGTGCGAAAATACCAACAAAATTGCGGAGCAGTGTAATTTCGATTTTGAATTCGGCGTGACGAAGCTGCCGTATTTTGAAGCGCCGGACGGAGAGGACAACCGCAGCTATTTTATCCGCCTGTGTGAAGAGGGGCTGCAGCGCCGCTATGGGCCGCAGGCCCCGGACGAGGTGCGCCGGCGGCTGGATTATGAGATAAGCGTTATCGACCGCATGGGGTATGTGAACTATTACCTCATCGTGTACGATTTTATCAATTATGCGCGGCAGAGGGGCATTCCAGTGGGGCCGGGCCGTGGATCCGGCGCCGGAAGCCTTGCGGCCTACTGCATCGGCATCACGGATATTGACCCTATCCGCTATCAGCTGCTTTTCGAACGCTTTCTGAACCCGGAGCGCGTGTCCATGCCGGACTTTGACGTGGATTTCTGTTATGAGCGGCGCAGTGAAGTGATAGACTATGTTATCCGTAAATACGGTGCAGACCATGTGGCACAGATTGTGACATTCGGCACCATGGCGGCGCGCGCCGTCATCCGCGATGTGGGCCGCGTGCTGGACATGCCCTATCAGCAGGTGGACGCAGTGGCAAAGCTGGTGCCCATGGAACTGAAAATGACACTGCAAAAAGCACTGAAAACTTCCAAGGAGCTTGCCCGCCAGTATGAGCAGGACCCTTCCGTGCACGAGCTGATCGACATGGCCCTGAAGCTGGAGGGCATGCCGCGGCACGCCTCCACCCATGCGGCGGGGGTAGTTATCACGCGCGAAGCGGCCGATGAATATGTGCCGCTTTCCACCAATGATGGAAGCATCGTCACCCAGTTCACTATGACAACCATCGAAGAACTGGGCCTTTTGAAGATGGATTTTCTGGGCCTGCGCACCCTTACTGTAATCCACGATGCTGAAAAAATGGTACGCAGACTGAAGCCTGATTTTTCCATAGCGGGTATTTCCTATGAGGATGCGGCTGTGTTTGACATGCTGAACGCAGGCGAGACAGAGGGCGTGTTCCAGATGGAATCGGGCGGCATGACGCAGGCTGCGGTAGGCCTGCAGCTTAAAAGCGTGGAGGATATCATTGCCATCATTTCCCTGTACCGCCCCGGCCCAATGGATTCTATTCCAACCTATATTGAAAACCGCCATAACCCGGAGAATATCCGCTATAAGACACCGCAGCTGGCCCATATTCTGGATGTGACGAATGGCTGCATTGTGTATCAGGAACAGGTCATGCAGATATGCCGCGAACTGGCGGGCTTTTCTTACGGCCAAGCAGACCTTGTGCGCCGCGCCATGTCCAAAAAGAAGCATGCGGTGATGGATGCCGAGCGCAGGCACTTTGTATACGGCAGCACAGAGCCGGGCCGCGAGTGTCCCGGCTGTGTGAACAACGGTATCCCGGCAGAGGTTGCCAACAGCATTTACGATGAAATGTCCAGCTTTGCTTCTTATGCTTTCAATAAGTCTCACGCGGCCTGCTATGCGATAGTGGCCTATCAGACGGCGTATTTGAAATGCCACTATCCGCGCCAGTTTATGGCCGCGCTGCTCACCAGCGTGCTGGACAATACCAACAAGGTCATTCAATATACGGCCGAGTGCTCCCGCCTGGGCATCCATCTGCTGGCGCCGGATATCAACGAAAGCGGTGTGGGCTTCACTGTACAGGGAAACGACATCCGTTTTGGTTTGCTGGCCCTGAAAAATGTGGGGCGAAATCTGATAGAAGCAGTAGTGCGGGCCAGGACCCTGAACGGGCCGTATCAAGGCCTGTACGATTTTTGCAAGCGCATGTACGGTACAGAGATAAACCGCCGTGCAGTGGAAAGCCTTGTGAAAGCTGGTTCCTTTGACTGCTTTGCACCAAGCCGCCGCGCTAGCCTGGAGGCGCTGGAAGGCATTTTGAAAAGCGTGGAAAACGACGCCCGGCGGAACCTGGACGGCCAGATGGACCTGTTCGGTTCTATCACAGGTGCCGAAGCGCAGGGGCAGAACTACACCATCCCGGAAAAAGAGGAGTACCCGGTGGATTCCCTTCTTCAGATGGAAAAAGAGGTGAGCGGGCTTTATCTTTCCGGCCACCCACTGGATCAGTACCGCGAGGAAACGGATCACCTTGCCTCCCACAAGATAAGCCAGCTCACCGGTGAGGAGGCGCGGCGGCATGACGGGGAACAGGTAGTTATCGTGTGCAGCATCGTGCGCATCAAGACCATTAATACCCGTGCAGGGGGCATGATGGCCTTCCTCACGGTAGAAGACCTTTCCGGCACAATGGAGGTGCTTGTGTTCCCTAAGACGCTTCAGACATATGCTGCCAACGTGCGTGAAAACGCGGCTGTTGTGATACGAGGACGGGTATCCTATAAAGAGGATGAAGCGAGCAAGCTGCTGGCCGACCATATTTCCATGGTGGATGAATATGGAAAAGATGGGCGAAGAAAAGTGGACATGAGCAACAAAAATGCAAAAGATGGCCTTTGGCTGAAACTTTCATCCATGGATGGGGGCATTTTCCACGAGGTGGAAAACCTTCTTGAGATATTTGAGGGCGATTTTCCTGTTTATATGCACTTTGAGGATACAGGAAAGACAGTTCTTGCGCCGAGGCGGATGTGGTGTGTGAAGCACGGGCTGCTGTTTGAGGAGCTGGGGCGCATCCTCGGTGAGGAGAACGTGAAGGTTCGCTAATTATTTCACAAAAAGCAGTTGAATTCCATGCAACAAATGTTTATAATTGGTTACGGACAGGAAAGGAAAGGGGAAGTAACTGAAATGAACAATGATATCAAGACCATCGGTGTGCTGACAAGCGGCGGCGATGCCCCGGGCATGAATGCCGCCATCCGCGCAGTCGTGCGTGCTGCCATTACGCGCGGCTACAAGGTGAAGGGTGTGCGCCATGGCTACAACGGCCTTCTGACAAATGATATCATGGATATGAATGTGCGCAGCGTTTCTGAAATCATCCACCGCGGCGGCACCATTCTGTACACGGCCCGCTGCCTTGAGTTCAAAACGCTGGAGGGCCAGCAGCGTGCGGCACAGGCCTGCCGCGACGCGGGTATCGACGCGCTTGTGGTGATTGGCGGCGACGGCTCGTTCCGCGGCTGCAAGGACATGGCGGCGCAGAGTATTCCCTGCATTGGCATTCCGGGCACCATAGACAACGACATCGCGTGCAGCGATTATACCATCGGCTATGACACCGCCATGAATACGGCAGTGGAGATGATTGATAAGCTGCGCGACACCACACAGAGCCACGACCGCTGCAGTGTGGTGGAGGTGATGGGCCGCAACGCAGGTTATATTGCATTGAACACAGGCATCGCCTGCGGTGCGCTGGTGACACTCATTCCCGAAGTGCCGTACGATTTGGAGCGCGATGTGATCTCCCGTATGAAGGCCACACAAAAAACCGGCAAGCGCCACTTTATTATCATTGTGGCAGAGGGGGTTGGCCGCGCACATGATATTGCAAACGAGATACAAAGCCGCACGGGCATCGATTCACGTGCCACGGTGCTGGGCCATGTGCAGCGTGGCGGCAGCCCCACCCTGCGTGACCGCGTCACTGCCAGCCGTATGGGGTACCATGCGGTGGAGCTGCTCAGCAAGGGCATCTATAACCGCGTTGTGGCTACAAAGGCAGAGTCTATTGTAGATTATGACATTGCCGTGGCCCTCTCGATGTATAAGACCATCGATACCTCTCTTCTGGACATTGCAAGTGCGATCTCCATCTGAGCGCATAAAGCCGCTAAAGCTCTGGTTCCGGCCTTAGCCGGGGCCGGGGCTTTGTTTTATCAAAAAGGCTATTTTAAGGCTTTGCCCGTTTTGACGCTGTTCAAAACCGCCTTTCTTTGCATATATTGAAAAGAAAGGCGGTGGTTTGGCATGCGGCGTGCCGGCCCTAAAAATCGCAAAAGGAAATACCGGTGGAAACTGGCCGGCGTATTGCTGGCCGCCGCCGCGCTGTTCGCGGCAGTGGATTCCCAGCTGAGGCCTGTGGTGGAGACTATGGCGCAATATCAGTGCCGCGTGGTATCTGTCATAGCTATCAATGAGGCAGTAATGGATGAATTGGAAAAAATGGGCGATGTGCCCCATCGCCTTGTTCATCTGGAGAAAAATATCGATGGCACAGTGAGCAATGTAGATCTGGACTCTGTGGAGATGAACCGTCTGAAGGCGAGGCTGACGGAGGCGGTTTCAAACCGTCTGATGAGCCTCGAAAACCAGGATGTTGCCATTCCTCTGGGCACGCTGCTGGGCTGGCAGCTTCTGGCCGGGCGCGGGCCGGACGTCCATCTTCAGATAGTCCCCGCCAGCTTTGTGGAGAGCGAGGTAGTAGATACGCTGGAGACCGCAGGCATTAACCAGACACAGCACCGGGTGTGTATCCGCTTTACAGTGGAGATGAGCGCCATTCTGCCGGGATATTCTACCAGCGTGGACGTAACGGACGAAGTATGTGTCGCACAGACTCTGATCGTGGGGCAGGTGCCGGAATTTTATGCACAGAACGGCTGATGATGCTATAGGCAGGCGCAGGCTGGTTATGCTATAATACAAATGCCGAAGGCGAATAAGCGGCACAGGAAATTGGAGAGAAAGCGGAGTGAAGTGTTTGGAACTGCGCAGGGAATATGAGGAGCTGAAAAAGAAGATAGAGCACCACAGCCATCTCTATTATGATTTGGACGCGCCGGAGCTGGATGATTTTGAGTTCGATGAACTTGCGAGAAAATTGAAAGAGATGGAAGCACAGCACCCGGAATTCATCACCGAGACATCTTTCACCCAGCATGTAGGCGGCACAGCCTCCAGCCGGTTCGAGAAAGTGGAGCACGCTGTAAAGATGGAAAGCCTCCAGGACGTGTTTTCTCTGGAAGAAGTGCGTGAATTTGACCGGCGGGTGCGCGATGAAGGAATTCGGCCGCAGTATGTAGTAGAAGCCAAGATAGACGGCTTGTCCATCAGTCTGGAATACGAAAACGGGGTGTTCGTGCGTGGTTCTACGCGGGGCGACGGCCTTGTGGGAGAGGATGTCACCCGGAACCTTGCCGCCATTCGGGATATTCCAAAAACATTGCCCGGCGCACCCGAATTTCTGGAGGTGCGCGGCGAGGTATATATGCCCCGCGACGCATTTATACGCCTGTGCGAAGAGCAGGAGGTTCTGGGCCAAAAGACCTTCAAGAACCCACGCAATGCCGCCGCTGGCTCCCTTCGCCAGAAGGACAGCAGTGTTACAGCGGCAAGAGGGCTTTCTTTGTTCGTGTTCAATTTGCAGCAAATTCGCGGCAGGGCCATCACCTGCCACAAAGACAGCCTCGACTATATCGCCTCGCTTGGGCTTCCTGTGTCTCCGCGTTACCGGCGGTTTGAAAACATTGAAGATGTCATCAGGGAAATTGAAGACATCGGCAGCGTGCGGGGCACGCTGCCCTATGATATTGACGGCGCCGTTGTAAAAGTAGATGATTTTTCCCAGCGCCAGGCTTTGGGCTCTACCGCAAAATTTCCCCGCTGGGCCGTGGCGTTCAAATATCCGCCGGAGGAGAAGGAAAGCGTTCTGCTGGATGTAGACGTCTCTGTGGGCCGCACCGGTGTGCTGACGCCTACGGCGGTGTTCGAGCCCATTTTGTTGGCTGGCACCACGGTGTCGCGTGCCATCCTTCACAATGAAGATTTCATCCGTCAGCTGGGTGTGGGGCTTGGGGATACCATCCGCGTGCGCAAGGCAGGTGATATCATTCCGGAAGTGGTAAGCGTTACAAAGCATGCCGAGGGCGGGCATGTGTTCGAAATGCCGGATGCCTGCCCTTCATGCGGCGCTCCGGTTACACGGCTGGAGGAGGAAGCCGCCCTGCGGTGCACAAACCCTGAATGCCCGGCCCAGGCCTTGCGCAATCTCGTTCATTTCGCTTCGCGCGGCGCCATGGACATTGACGGCATGGGCCCGGCTGTTGTGCGCCAGCTGGTGGAAAAGGGATTTGTACACAATGCGGCGGATGTGTATTCTTTGGAGAAAAGCCAGCTTTTGAAGCTGGATAAATTCAAACAAAAGGCGGCGGATAACCTGCTTAACGCCATTGAGGCGTCCAAGGGGGCCAATCTGGACAGGCTCATCTTTGGGCTGGGCATCCGCAATATCGGTGCCAAGGCGGCCCTCAGCCTTTCCGAACGCTTCCGTACCATGGAGGCGCTGATGGCGGCCGGGGAAGAGGAGATAAGCGGCATCGAGGGCTTTGGCGGCGTTATGGCCGAAAGCCTGCTGGATTTTTTCGCAAAGGAAGGAACGAAAGACCTGCTGGAGCGTCTGCGGCAGGCCGGAGTAAACATGATATTCCGCGGAGAGGAAAAAACAGATATTTTCCTTGGAAAAATATTTGTGGTGACGGGCACTCTGCCCAGCCTGTCGCGCGCAGAGGCGGAAGAGCTTATTGTCAGGAACGGGGGCAGGGCTTCCTCTTCCGTGTCTAAAAAGACAAGCTATGTGCTGGCGGGCGAGGCCGCAGGCTCGAAGCTGACAAAGGCACAGGAGCTGGGCACGCCCATTTTGGATGAAGCCGGGTTCCTGCGCATGCTGGAAGAAGGGGGCGCGCAGCCTGATCCGCAGAAGTGACGGGCTTGCGCTGCGGCCGGCGTCGGAGCAGGGCGCGGCGCTTTTGTGCCGCTGGTGGAACGACGGCGCTGTAATGGCGCATGCCGGTTTCCCCCAGCGGCTTGGCACAACCGTGGAAGAGGTTGCCGCACAGTTGAAAGCAGATGCCTCCTCCCACAGGCTGCTTTTGCTGGAAGACGGCTGCCCCGTTGGGGAGGCTGTGTGGCGCCTGGCAGAGGAAAAGGGCGCGGCAGAGATAGGCATCAAGCCGTGCGTGCCGTCTGCCCGCGGCCGCGGCAGTGGTACGCAGTATCTGCACCGGCCGCTGCGTTATTTGTTCGGGCCGGGAGGCTTTGCGCTCATTACGCTGACTACGGCAGAGGAAAACCGGCGCGCAAGGCATGTGTACGAGAAGCTGTGGTTTGTGCAGACGGCGGTATTTCTCTTTCAGACGTCGCAGATGCCGCAGGCATGCAAAGCGCTGGAATACCGGCTGAAAAAAGAAACATATGCCGCTTTATGGGGACAGGTGTTCTAACGCCTGTCCTTTTTTCATACCCATGAACAAATGCCAAAAGGAGGGCGGCTTTCATGGATGCATTTTACGAGGCGGCAAAACAGCTTTCGCCGCCGGTGGCGGCTGCACTGGCGGCGCTGGAGCCGGGCGTGGCCGCCGCAGTGACGGAAATACGCCTGCGATGCCAGCAACCTGTCACGCTTCAAACGATGCAGGGCACCGTGTATCTCACGAAAAGCGGCCATGTGAGAATGTGCCCCGCATCAGATTCCCTAATCACGCCGTTTGCCGAGATACAGGACTGCTTTTACGCTGTATGCGGCTACTCTGTGCACAGCGTTCAGCATGCGCTTACAAATGGCTATGTCCCGCTGGCAGGCGGGCACCGTGCCGGTGTCTGCGGCACGGCTGTGTTGAACAGTGAGGGCGAGATTATCAATGTGCGGCGCATTACGTCTTTGAATATTCGCGTAGCGCGCGAAGTGCGCGAAGCCTGCCCGAAAGAGGTGGCCGACCTTCTGCGTGATGACTCCGCTGGCGGGCTGTTGTTTGCCGGGCCGCCTGCGTGCGGTAAGACCACATTGCTGCGCGGAGCAGCACGGGTGCTTGGAAATGCAGGCAGGCTGGTGGCCATTGTGGACGAGCGCATGGAGCTGTGCCCCACCTGTACAGATGGATTCGTCACACCGCCCGCGCTGGGGTGTGACGTACTTTCCGGTTACCCAAAGGCACTGGGCATGCAGCAGGCATTGCGCACCCTCGCCCCTCAGACCATCATTTGCGATGAAGTGGGCGGAATGGAGGATGCCCGTGCCGTGCTTGCGGCGGCAAATGCAGGTGTCCGCATCGTGGCCAGCATTCATGCGCAGGCACCGGGCCTTATGTGGAGCAGGCCTCAAAGCCGTGTGCTGCTGGAGACAGGCGCTTTTCAGTATGTAGTATTTCTCGAAAGCGCACGTACACCCGGAGTGGTGAAAGGCATCTATGATGTGGCCTCTCTTCGCTAAACTGCTGGGTGCAGGCTGTGTGACGATGTGCGGCGCCGTTTGGGGAATGGCCCGTGCCAGGGGTATTTTGCTTCGGGTAAAGATGATAGAAGAAATGCTTCGCTTTCTTCAGTGCGTAGAAAGCGAACTGGATTTTCGTGCACAGGAAACGCCGCTTCTGCTGCACAGCGCCCAGCGAAAAGCGCGGCTGCACACCCTGCCGCTTTCCTTTGAAGGGCTGCGGGCAGGGCCGGAATTCCCGCAGCAATTGGCGCAACGCATGGCTGTATTGGGTTCAGACAGGCTGATGCAGGGCGTCCCAAGCACGGCTTTGGAGGCCTTTTCCACTGCACTGTGCCGCCTTGGAACGGTGGCCGCAGGGGAAGAATGCCGTGAGCTTCGCTATGCACAGGCACAACTGCAGCGCCTGTGCGAGGAAAGCCGCAGGGATGACCAGAACAGACAGAAGCTGTCTATTGCGCTTGGAACTGGGGCCGGGGCGTGTATAGCGCTGCTGCTTATATGAGCGGTGTAGAGCGCATGGAATGGTACAGGCGCTGTGGTTTGCCCCGTGCGCATGGAATACCAGGAAAAAGAAAGGAACCTTGCTCTCATGAACATCGATTTTGTGTTCAAAATAGCCGCCATTGGCATCATTGTGGCAGTGCTCAACCAGCTTCTTATCCGTTCGGGCAGAGAGGAACAGGCCATGATGACCACGCTGGCCGGGCTAATCGTAGTTTTGATGATGATAATCAGCCAGATAAGTGTCCTGTTTGAAACCATCAAAAACCTGTTTGCGTTGTGATATGAGACATGGAAGTTGGAACGTTGCTGATTTTTGCAGTGTGTGCCTGTGTGGTGGCCGGTGTTCTGCGCCAGTACAGCCCCGGGTTCGCAGTCGTATTCTCTCTTGGCTGTGCCGCGCTTTTGCTTTTGCGAGGCCTTGCGCTTGCCCAGCCTGTGCTCGAACTTCTGAACGAACTGAACAGCCAGCTGAACGGCGATGCGCTGGCCTGCGTATGGAAGGCATCCGCCATTCTGATTTTGACGCAGGCTGTGCAGGATGTGTGCAGGGAGGCCGGCCATGCGGCACTGGCCGGCAGGGTAGAGATGCTGGGGCGCCTTGCTGCACTGGCAGCCGCACTGCCGCTTGTCCGTCAATTTGCCGCGCTGACAGCCAGCCTGCTGGGATGAAGAAGCGCTCTTTCAGGGCGGGGGCGTGTATATGCCTGCTTATCTGTCTAGCAGTGGCGCCCGTTTTTGCTGAAGGCGAAGGCGGCGTGACAGAGGAAAGCATTCCTTCCCAATGGCAGCAGATTATAGAGGAAGCCCCCATGACACAGCAGGAATTCCAGAACCAGACGGCACAGGGGTGGCTGGCACTGGCGGGCGGCGCGCTAAAAAAGGCTGCCGGGGCACCTGTCCGCCTTTTTTTGAAGCTAAGCGGTATTCTTCTTCTGCTGGCGGCAGCTAAAAGTATATGCGGGGAAAACGAGCGTCAGTTCGAATGGCTGGCGGCGCTTTGTGTATTTGCCCTGTGCAGCCAGGATTTCACCGCACTGATAGCCCAGATGGAAACTGCTTTGTCAGAGTGCAAAGCCTATCTTGCGTCATTCGTGCCAGTGTTCGCCTCGGTGCTGGTAAGCTGCGGCCAGGCCGGAAGCGCGGCTGTTTACAGCGGCCTGTTTTTTACAGCCGCGCTGTTTGTGTGCGATGTGCTGTGCAATGTGGGCTTGCCGGCTGTGCGTATTTTCTTTGCGTTTCATGCTACCGGCTGTGTGGGAGGCGGGGTAGACCTGTCCGGCCTTGCCTCATCACTGTGCCGCGCCTCCAAGTGGGCGCTGGGGCTCTGCGCCACTTTATTTGGGGCGCTTATCAGCCTGCAGGGAGTATTTTCACAAAGCGCAGATACACTGGCCCTGAAAACGGGAAAGTTTGTATTGGGCTCCAGTATACCTGTGGTGGGCAAGGCTGTTTCGGACGCCATGGGCAGCATCCTTGCCGGGCTGAAAATGCTAAAGGGCGGCGTGGGGTTTGCGGCAGTAGCGGTGGTAGGGGCTGCATTCCTTCCCATGATGATGCACTGTGTGGAATATCAGTTCTTTTTTTCGGCGCTGCAAAGTGTAGCAGGTGCACTGGAGCTTCGCCGGACAGAAAAGCTTCTGGGCGGGCTTGGGCAGTGTGCGGGGCTTTTGCTGGCCATGGCTTTCTTTTTCTGCTTTGTGGTGGTAAGCGCTACCCTGGTGATGATCCTGCTTGGAAATGGAGGATGAAGCCTTTGGCGTTTCTTCAAAACTGGGCGCTGGGTGTCTGTCTGGCTTGTATTGCAGCGGGTGTTTTGCAGCAGTTTTTTACATCGCGGGGCGGTGTCATAAAACTTGTGCTCACCTTATATATTTTAGTAACCGCTTTGGGCACGGCCGGTTCAGCGGTCGAGATGAACAGCATCACAGACGCATTTGACACGCATGCCGGGCCGGAGCAGACGACGGTGGACGTGCAAAGTCTTACGCTGGCGCAGGCCCAAGCCGGGCTGGAACAGACGCTTATGCAAAACCTGGCCGAAGGCGGCGCTGCTGTGAAAAGTATTTCTGTGCGGTTGCGTGCGTCTGAGGATGGTGAAGTGAAAGTGGAACAGGTGACGGCCGTTGTGCTGAACAAAGCTTCCGGCCCGGCCGCCGAAGCAATTATTCGGGCCGCCCTTGGGCAGGATGTGAACGTGACGGCCGCTGTACCGCAGCAGGAAGGTGGCGGGCAATGAAGCAGCAGAGTGAACACAAGGTGCCGCCATGGCTGGCCGCCTTCTTGAAAAGCAAATATGCATTGTTTGCACTTGGGTTGGCGGGCATTCTGCTTATCTTCTTTTCAGAGCTTCCGGGTACGGCGCGCAGCCAGGCGCAGGGGCAGACAGAGGCGGGCACAGTGCAGAGCGCAGGCGCAGAATATGCGCAGGAGATGGAAGAAAAGCTTACCCGCATTCTGCAGCAGGTGCAGGGAGCCGGGCAGGTGCATGTCATGGTCACGCTGGAGGCCACGGGCCAATCCGTATACGCGCAGGATGAAGAGCTGAGCTCTTCTTCCGGCCAAGACGGGCAGCGCCAAAGCAGCACCCGCACCGAGCATGTCATCATCGATTCCGGTGCGGGAAAGACGCCGCTTCTGGAGCAGGCCTACGAGCCGGAAGTGCGCGGTGTCGCGGTGGTGTGTGAAGGGGGCGATGATATCCTTGTGGTAGGGCGGATCACAGAGCTGGTTTCTGTGGTGCTTGGCATTCCGACCAATCGGATCTGCGTGACAAAAATGCTTTGAGACGGAGGAACAATATGAAAAGTGCAAAAAGCAAACGGCAGCTTACCATCCTTACTTTGATACTGGCGCTGGGGGTGGCAGTGTATCTGAACTGGGAATATGCCAAAACAGATTCTCCCTTTGCACTTCCCACTCAGACACAGGCGGAAGATGACGCCCTGCTGGCAAACGCACAGGCAGAGGACACACCCGTAATGGAGGCGCTGCCAGATAAAAATTACGGTGAGGCCCAGCTTGTGAGCGTTTCGGAGGACAGCAGCGACCAGTATTTTGAAACAGCGCGCCTTACGCGCACTAAAACACGTGATGAGGCACTTGATAAATTGCAGCAGAGCCTGAAAGCTACCGGCCTTACGGAAGAGGAAAAAGCGCAGTTGAAGGACACGCTCTCCAGCACAATTTCCAATATCTCGCTGGAAAGCGACATTGAAAACCTGGTAAAAGCCAAGGGCTTTGCCGACTGCGTTGTATTTGTCGACGGTGAAAAGGTGGACCTTGCTGTAAAAACAGGCGCAGAGGGCCTGAGCAAAAATGAAGTTGCACAACTGCGTGATATCATCCTGGGCAAGGTGCAGACAAGTGCACAAAATATCAGTATTGTTGAGGTAAAATAAGGTTGTGCAATCGGTCTGGAAATGATATAATAACCTAAACCGGATTGAAACGGTTCGCCCCGTGCGGGCCGTTTTGTCTGTGGGGGAGGTTTTTACCATGGATATCAACAGCTCCAATGTAGTGGGCGGCAGCCTGCAGATCTCCACAGGTGTCATTGCCAAAATAGCCAAGCTGGCCACGCTGGAAGTGGAGGGCGTGCAGGCGGTATCTGCCGGCAGCCACAGCGTGAAGGGCCTGTTCCGTACAGTGAGCCAGTACAGGCCTATCGTGGTGGAAATGACGGAGGATGTGGCCGAGATCACCGTGAACATTTTGGTAAAGTACGGCTGCAGAATTCCGCCGCTTGCCGAGCGCGTGCAGGGAAACGTGAAAAATGCCGTACAAAACATGACGCAGATCACGGTTTCCCGTGTGAATGTAGTGGTGGCGGGCCTTGCGCCGGAACAGCCGGAGCCTGAGACAGAGCCTGCGCAGGAACAATAAATACCACTTTTGGATGTAGCGGGAAATAGAAGCATCAGGTTCCGGCCGGCAGTTTACCTGCCGCACAGCGCGGCTTGCGCAAGAAGCTGTGCCGTGCCTGCGGGGCAGAGGCAGCCAGCCGGGGCCGTTTTGTACCCGCGGCATTTGGCTGCGTATCCAGCGGAAGCCTTGTAAAAGACGGAAAGTTTTCTTTGAGGATGGGAAAAACATATCATGAACAGACGGACTGCGCGTGAAAATGCGTTTATTGCCGCATTTGAGCTTGGCTTTGGGGCACAAAGCCTGGAAGACATCATCGAGTATTCAGAAGAGTGCGGGGAATATGCGCTGGATGAGTTTGCCCAAAAGCTGCTGCGTTGCTATCTGGAGTATGCCGCACAGGCGGACGAGCTGATCCGCCCCAGGCTGAAGAACTGGACTCTGGAGCGTTTGCCGCGCACAAGCCGCACGCTTTTGCGCCTGGCCATTGTGGAGATGCGCTTTTTTGGGGCGGACGATATAGACAGCATTGTCATCAACGAATCGGTGGAGTTGGCGAAAAAATACGGCAGTGATGGCGATTATCAATTTATCAATGGTGTGCTGGGCTCCATTGCACGCGCTGGCGCCGTGCCTTGTAGGGCACAGGAAACAGAATGCTGACGCTGGGCTTTGACACCAGCAATTATGCAACCTCTTTGGCGGTGTTTGACACAGACGCGAAAGAGGTTGTTTGCGCTAAAAAGGAATTCCTTCCTGTGAAAGCGGGCCAGCGCGGCCTGCGCCAGAGCGAGGCGTTGTTTCACCACACAGTGGCTTTGCCCTCGCTGCTGGGGCAGATGGCCGCCGAGGTGCCGCTTTCCCAGGTAAAGGCTGTAGGCGTGTCGGAAAAGCCGCGCCCTGCCGATGGCTCATATATGCCCTGTTTCCTGGCAGGTGTGAATGCGGCCAGTGCGGCGGCCGGTGTGCACGGCGTACCGCTGGTGCGCACAACACATCAGCAGGGGCATGTGGCGGCAGCCCTGTATGCCAGCCAGCGCTGGGAGCTGTTCCACATGCCTGTTCTTGTGTTCCATATTTCAGGCGGCACAACAGATCTGCTTCTCTGTGAAGGTATTGAGGTAAAGCAGACGCTGGGCACGTCACTTGACCTGTATGCAGGCCAGGCGGTGGACCGCACTGGTGTAAGGCTGGGCTTCCCGTTTCCGGCCGGCGAACAGCTTTCCCGCCTGGCGGCAGAATGCCCGCAGCAGCCCCGTGTAAAGGCCGTGCTGAATGGGATGAACTGCCATTTATCCGGCTTGGAAAATCAGTGCTGTGCGCTTCTGGAAAAGGGCTATCCGCATGCTTATGTGGCAAAATACTGTTTGTGTACAGTGGCAGAGACAGTGTTCCGTATGGTGGAGGCTGCCTATGCCGCGGGATACCACTTGCCCGTGGTGTGTGCGGGCGGGGTGATGTCCAGCCATATCGTGCGCAGCTATGTCACTGCGCGTTTGCGGGACGTCTGCTTTGTACCCGGGCAGTTTGCCAGCGACAATGCCATTGGTGTTGCCATCATCGCAGCAAAAGAGGTGGGCGCATGGCCAATGTGATAAGCGTGACGGCGCTGAACCGGTATGTAAAAAGCATTCTGGAGAGTGACGCCGTTTTGACAGATATCGCGCTGCGCGGTGAAGTCTCAAATTTTACAAATCATTATAAAACGGGCCATTTTTATTTCACTCTGAAAGATGAGAAGTGTGCCGTAAAGGCCGTGATGTTTCGTTCCTATGCACAGCAGCTGAGCTTTGTGCCGGAGAACGGCATGCGCGTGATCGTGCGCTGCCGCGTATCCCTGTTCGAGCGTGACGGCGCATTTCAGGTTTATGTGGAAGATTTGTTCCCTGACGGCCTGGGCGCCATGCAGATGGCCTTTGAGCAGCTGAAAGCCCGGCTGGAGCGCGAAGGGCTTTTTGCCCCCGAACACAAAAAGCCCCTGCCGCGCCACCCGCGGCGCATAGGCCTTGTGACCAGCAGAACGGGCGCGGCTATCCAGGATATCCTGAATGTCACGCGCCGCCGCTGCCCGGGCATGGAATTTGTGCTGTGCCCTGTCAATGTACAGGGCGCGGAGGCTGCGCCAGGCATCGTGCGTGCCATTCAGTTGTTGGGGGCACGGGACGATGTTGATGTTATCATCGTGGCCCGCGGCGGCGGTTCCCGGGAAGATTTGTGGGTGTTCAACGACGAGGCCATTGCGCGGGCCGCCTATGCCTGCCGTGTGCCGCTTGTGTCTGCCATAGGGCATGAGATAGACTTCTGCATTCTGGACTTTGTGGCAGACCTGCGCGCGCCCACGCCATCTGCGGCCGCGGAACTGGCGACGCCGGATATGTGGGGGGAGCTGGCTTTCCTGTGCCGCTTGCATGCAAATATTCAAAAAAGCATGCAAAAAAAGCTTGCCTTGTGCTATAATGAAATTCGGGTGGCAGGCAGCAGCAGCGCCTTGCGCAGAGCGGCCCATTCGCCCGAAAGAGAAAGGGAACGGCTTTGCGCGCTGGCGGCGGCGGTGTGTGAAAGAATTCACAGGCGTATGCAGGCTTCCCGTCAGATGTTCTCCCATGATGCGGCGCTGGCCCATACGCTGGACCCTTACGCTGTGCTGGCGCGCGGGTATGCCGTGGTGCAGGGGGGGGGGACAAAACGGTACGCAGGGTGTCGCAGGTGAAGCCGGGGGAAAGGTTGCGGGTGCGCCTGTTTGACGGGACATTTTTGTGTACTGTGGACGAGTGCCTGCCCGCAGACTGAACGATTCAATACCAAAGGGGGGCCATAAACATGGCCGGAACAAAAAAGGCAATAGCTTTTGAAGCGGCGCATCAAAAGCTGGAAGAGATATTGCAGCGGCTCTCGGAGGACGATGTACCTCTGGACGAGAGTGTTGCGCTGTACGCAAAGGCGTCGGAGCTGATTGCACAGTGCTCGGTCGCCTTGAAAAATGCTGAAATGAAGGTGCAGGAAATAGATGCCTCGCTGGCCCGGGCACTGGGGCAGCAGGAGCAGGGGGGCGATGCGGATGACGTATGAAGCGCAGTATGAGGCCTACCTTTCACAGGCGCAGCAGGCCTTGAAATCCGCCTGCGACGAGGTGCTGTGCCCGGGCTCCCGCGTGAGCGAGGCGGCGCGCTACAGCCTTCTGGGCGGCGGCAAGCGAGTGCGCGCCGTTTTGTGCATCGCTGCCTGCGACATGCTGGGCGGCGATACTGCCCTTGCGGCGCGCTACGCTGCCGGGCTGGAGGTGCTGCATTGTTATTCTCTTATCCACGATGACCTGCCCTGCATGGACGATGATGACACGCGCCGCGGCCGTCCCTCCTGCCACAGGGCCTACGGTGAGGCCACAGCACTTTTGGCGGGTGACGCGCTGCTTACCGCGGCATTTGAAATACTGGCCTGCGCCGGGCAGAGCGCGCAGGTACAGAATGTGCAGGCTGTGGGTGTGCTCGCCGCTGCGGCCGGCGCGCGCGGCATGGTGCGCGGGCAGGAGCTGGATTTGTACTATGAAGCCGTGCCTGCCGGCGAGGCCCAGCTGCGTGAAGTGCACCGCAACAAAACGGGCATGCTGATGGCGGCGGCTGCCCAGCTGGGTGCTATCGCGGCCGGGGCGCCGCAGATGCAGCAGGGCGCCCTGCGCGATTTCGCCTTTTCTGTTGGCCTTGTATTTCAGATGGTGGATGATGTGCTGGATGTCGTATCCACCACGCAAGAGCTGGGCAAGCCCGTGGGAAGCGATGCCCACAACGGAAAAACAACGTTTGTCACCCTGCACGGCGTGGAGGGTACGCGCGCCCTGGCGGCGCGCACAACAGCCGATGCATGTGACGCGCTTGCAGCCAATTTTGGGGAAGCTTCGGCTTTTCTGTGCACATTTGCACAAAGCCTCATTTCCCGCACGATGTGAGAAGGGCGCTTGTATGCAAAATTTGAGCCATATCATTTTTGGAAATTATATCCTCACCGTCTCGCTTTTTGCCTGGACCGTGGCACAGCTTTTGAAAACGGTGATCAACACGGTTCTGTGCGGCAAATTTCAGGCCGAGCGCCTGTGGGGGGCGGGTGGTATGCCAAGCTCTCACTCGGCCTTGGTCTGCGCCCTGGCCGTCTCGACGGCCAAAAGCGAAGGAATGGCCTCGCCCATTTTTGCCGTTGCGTTGGTTCTGGCGGCCATTGTGATGTACGATGCCACCGGGGTGCGGCGTGAGACCGGCAACCAAGCAAAGGTGCTGAATCTTCTGCTGGATGAATGGGTGGCGGATGAGGACGAGCCTCTGCCCGGCATCAGCGGAAAAAAACTGAAAGAAAAAGTAGGGCATACGCCGGTGGAGGTGCTTTCCGGCGCGCTGCTGGGTATCGTTCTGGCGCTGGTCATTCCCATGTGAGCCGGCTGCCGCCCCAGGCGTTTGGCCCATCACTGGAGAGAAGGCGTTTTCTTGCAGCTATTGGAAAAAATTGATTCGCCGCGGGCTCTCAAGGCGCTGGATGCAGCCAAGCTTCCCGCGCTATGCGCAGAGATACGCGAATTTCTGGTTGAGAATGTTTCCCGCACCGGCGGGCATCTTTCTTCCAATCTGGGCACGGTGGAACTGACGGTGGCTCTGCACCGGGTATTTGATTCTCCGCAGGATGAATTTATCTGGGATGTGGGGCACCAGTGCTATACACATAAGATACTTACCGGCCGTGCCGCTGGCTTTGCGGCCCTTCGCCAGCAGGGAGGGCTTTCCGGCTTTCCCTGCCCGGTAGAGAGCGAGCACGACATTTTTGTGGCAGGCCACGGGAACACTTCCATTTCTGCGGCCATTGGCCTTGCACAGGCAAAGCGCATCCGCGGGGAAAAGGGGAAGGTGATTGCCGTCGTGGGTGACGGCGCCTTTACAGGCGGAATGATATACGAGGGAATGAACAATATCCGCACCCTGCGCAACCTTATTGTCATTTTGAATGACAATAAAATGTCTATTTCCAAAAATATCGGCTCTATGGCGCAGTATCTTACAAAGCTTCGCACAAACCCGGGCTATTTCAAGGCCAAGCGCGACGTGCAGAGCGCGCTGGACGCTGTGCCGCTTGTGGGCGTGCCCATCCGTCAGGGCCTGCAGGCAGCCAAAAGCGCCGTGCGCCGCATGATGTATCATTCCACCATGTTTGAAGAGATGGGGTTTCAATATGCCGGGCCGGTGGACGGGCATGATGTGTTTGGCCTGTGCGAGCTGTTCAGTGCCTTCCGTGACGAGCAGGTGGCCCCCTTGTTTCTGCATGTTTGCACGCAGAAGGGAAAGGGATATCCGCCCGCAGAGGAGAACCCCGGTGAATTTCACGGAGTGTCCGCATTTGATTTGAAGGCAAAGCTGGACCCGGACGTCTCGAAGGAGGATTCTTTTTCCACGGTGTTCGGCCAGAAGCTGGCAGAGCTTGGTGAAAAAGACACAGCCCTGTGCGCTGTAACGGCTGCTATGAAATACGGCACGGGGCTGCAGTATTTTTATAAGCGCCATAAAAACCGCTTTTTTGATGTTGGCATGGCGGAGCAGCACGCCGTCACATTCGGTGCAGGGCTGGCGCGCGGCGGGCTGCGGCCCGTGGTGGCTATCTATTCTACATTTTTGCAGCGCAGTTATGACCAGTTGATCCACGATGTGCATCTGCAGGGGCTGGATGTGCTGTTTGCCATAGATCGTGCAGGCCTTGTTCCCGGCGACGGCGAGACGCACCAAGGCATTTATGATGCCGCCTATCTCAGCCAGTTGGAACATATGAGAGTGGTTTCTCCCGCCAATTATGCCGAGCTGCGCTTTTGGCTGGAAAAGGCGCTGTACCAGTGGAGTGGCCCGCGTGCTATCCGTTATCCACGCGGCAAAGAAGAGACGGCGCTGGCGGCGCTGGGTTGTACGGGAAAAGATTTTGACGTATACCGTGCGGCAAAGCCGGCAGATGCCGTCATTGTCTGCTATTCCGGCGAGACGGCACAGGCCCTGCGCGCAGCAGAACTGGCCGGGCAGCAAGGGCTATGGGCCGATGTGTGCAAGATGTGCGTTATTCACCCATTGCCCGGCGGGCTGGTTGACGCATTGGCCGGCTACCGCACCATACTGTTTGCAGAAGAGGGCATTGCAGCGGGCGGCATTGGCGAGCATCTCTGCGCGGCCCTGCTTTGCCGGGGATGGCACGGGCACTGGCGCCACGTTGCGGTGCCTAACACTGGTATAGACCATGCCACTGTGCCGCAGCTTCGCCAGGCCCTTGGGCTGGATGCGCTGGGGCTGCTGCAGGTGCTGAAAGAGGAATGTCTATGAAACTTCGTCTGGATCAATATCTCTGCCAGAATGGCCTTGTAGCCAGCCGCGAGCGCGCCAAGGCGCTGATCATGGCAGGCGTTGTGTTCGTGGATGAGCAAAAGGTGGACAAGCCCGGCACACCAGTGCACGAGGACGCACATGTAGAAGTGCGCGGACACGATATTGCTTATGTGAGCCGCGGCGGGCTGAAGCTGGAAAAAGCCATGCATGTGTTCCCCATCAGCCCTGCCGGCAAGGTGTGCATGGATATCGGCGCTTCTACCGGGGGATTTACAGACTGCATGCTGCAAAATGGCGCGCAGAAGGTGTATGCGGTGGATGTGGGCTATGGGCAGCTTGCCTGGAAGCTGCGCTGCGATACACGCGTGGTAAACCTGGAGCGTACCAATATCCGCCATGTCACGCGCGAAATGTTACAGGACGATATCCAGTTTTTCAGCGTGGATGTGTCATTCATTTCTTTGCGCCATATATTCCCGGTGGCAAACGCCGTCACATCGGGCGGGGCACAGGGCGTCTGCCTTGTGAAGCCGCAGTTTGAGGCCGGGCGTGAGAAAGTTGGCAAAAAAGGCGTGGTGCGCGAGGCGGCCACGCACAGAGAAGTGCTTCGTACTGCCTGCGGATTTGCGCGTGAGAGCGGGTTCTCCTGCGCGGGACTCGATTTTTCGCCCATCAAAGGGCCGGAGGGGAATATCGAATTTCTTCTTCATGTAGAAAAAGCGCCGGATGACGGCTGTGTGGACGATGCTGTGATAGACCGCATTGTAACAGCCGCGCATGGCGCGCTTGAGGGTATCTGACATGACGGTCTATCTCATCCCTAACCTGACCAAACCGCAGGCGGCGCCTACCGCGGCTGCGGCAGTGGATGTATTGTGTGCGCAGGGTGCGAGGGTCATCCTTCCCGCAGATGTGCCGCCGGAGCCCTTTGCCGGACGGCAGGTTTCTTTTTTAGAGGAGACCTGCGCCTTTTCAAGTTGTGATGCGATCGTCACCATAGGCGGAGACGGCACCATTTTACATGCCGCACGGCGCGGCATCGGTTTTCATAAGCCCCTGCTGGGCATCAATATCGGCCGCATGGGCTTTCTTGCTACAGTAGAGGCATATGAGCTGGACAAATTGGCACGTCTTGTGCGCGGCGATTACCGTATTGACGAGCGCACACTTTTGCAGGTGAATGTATACGGGGCTAATACTTTTCGCCAGTATGCACTGAACGACGTTGTTATTTCAAAACCAGGGCTGAACCAGACGATTGAAGTGAGCATCACCTGCGATGGTATTCCTGTTAACCAGTTTATGGGGGACGGCGTAGTGGTTGCTACGCCTACCGGTTCTACTGCGTATGCGCTCAGCGCGGGCGGCCCCGTGCTGGACGCCCGTATCGCGGGTATTGTAATGTGCCCGCTGTGTGCACACAGCATGCACAGCCCGCCCATGGTGTTTTCCGCTCAGCGCAAGCTGTGTGTGCGCGTGGCGGGCCGTGGCGTGGCCGGGGCCCTTGTCAGCTGTGATGGCTGGGCGCCGGAGCGAATTGCTTTTGGCGACACAGTAGAGGTTTCCCTGTCAGAGCGTTCGGTCTCTCTTGTAAGTTTCAGCGAGGCAGACCAGTTTGAGGCCATTGACAAAAAACTGAAAGGACGGTAAGTGCGATGAAGCGTGCCAGGCAGAACAAAATACTGGATTTGATCAGCCGGTATGAAATAGACAAGCAGGAGGAACTGCTGCACTATTTGCGGGAGAGCGGCTTTGATGTCACTCAGGCCACGGTCTCCCGCGATATTCGGGAGCTTGGGCTTGTAAAGGTGTCTGGCGGCAACGGGCGCTACCGTTACGTCAGTGTGGCGGACGCATCCACCAGCGCACATGTGCATGGCCGTTTCGAAACAATTTTTCGTGCCAGCGTTGTGCATGTGGACTATGCGGGCAACATCATTTCTGTCAAATGCCATTCCGGTATGGCGAACGCAGCCTGCGAACTGTTTGACGCCAGAACATGGGAAAATGTGGTGGGCACTTTGGCAGGTGACAACAACTTTTTTATTCTGATGCGCTCAGAGGCGGCGGCAAAAGCCCTTGCAGCGCAGCTATGGAGTTTTATAGCCCCTTAAGCGGGCAAACCTGATCTCTGACGGGAGGTGGCATGATGCTTCGCGAGATCATGATAGAAAATGTTGCGGTAATTGAAAAGGCCGCCGTACAGTTCGGCGCGGGGCTGAATGTGTTGAGCGGAGAAACGGGCGCAGGCAAGTCCATCCTCATCGATTCCATCAACGCCATCTTGGGTAACCGCACTTCACGCGAACTGGTGCGCAGCCACACACCCAAAGCCCGCATCCGCGCTGTGTTCACCAGCTTGGACGCAGAGACGCTGAAAAGATTGGAAGAGGCAGGGTATGAGTCTGGTGAAGAACTACTTTTGTACCGCGAGATCAGCGCCGATGGAAAAAGTGTGTGCCGCATCAATGGTATGCCTGCAACTGCGGCCATGGTGCGTGAGATATGCGCCGGGCTCATTGCTATCCACGGCCAGCATGACAACCAGAGCCTGATGGATTCTGCTACACATCTGGGTGTGCTGGACGCCTTCGCTCAAAGTGAACAGGCACATGCCCGGTATTACGCCGCATATAAAGAACTGTGCCATGTGAAACGGCGTATTGACGCCTTGAATATAGACGAGGAGGCCAAAACCCGCCGCGCGGCAGAGCTGCGCGATACTGTGGAAGAGCTGGAACTTGCCCAGCTTTCACAGGGGGAAGAAGAGGAACTGATGCGCCGCCAGAAGCTGATGCAGAATGCAGCCAGATTCTCAGAGAGGCTTGGCGCTGCGTATACGGCCCTGAACGGCGAAGATGAGCTGCCGGGCGCCGCAGGCCTTTTGGGAGAAGCCGAGGCCGCTGTGGCCGCGCTGACACCGCTTGATGCCGATGTTTCCCCGCTGAGTGAGCGGCTTGGCGAATTGTATTACAGCTGCCGGGATGTCGCAAGCGAAATAGCGGACATGCTTAGCCAGACGGAATTTGATGCAGGTGAGCAGGCCCAGCTGGAACAGCGGCTGGACGTGCTGTACCGTCTGCGTCAGAAATACGGGCGCGATGAAGCGGGGCTGCTTGCCCTTCTGGAGGAAGCAAGGCGGGAGTTGGATGGCATGGAGCATGCCGGAGAGGAACTGGAAAAATTATACGACCAGCAGGCTTACCTGTATGAAAAAGCAAAGGCGCTGGCAGATGAGCTTACGGAATTGCGCCTTTCCGCATATGCAAGGTTTGAAAAGCAGCTGACGCAGGCGCTTGATTTTTTGAACATGCCCGGTATTCGCTTTGTTTTACGCCATCAAGCGGGCGCATTAGGCCCCACTGGACAGGACAGCGTGGAGTTTTATATTTCTACTAACCCGGGTGAAGAACCCAAGCCCCTTGCAAAAATAGCCTCTGGGGGTGAATTGTCCCGCATCATGCTGGCGGTGAAGAGTGCGCTGGCGGAAAAGGATGAACTAGGCACTGTAATTTATGATGAGATAGACACCGGTGTTTCCGGCCTGGCCGCAGGGCGCATCGGCGAGATGCTGCACAAAACATCGGGCGGCCGCCAGGTCATCTGCATCACGCACACGGCGCAAATAGCTGCACAGGCCGATACGCATCTTTTAATTGAGAAAAATGTGCACGATGGACGCACCTATACGCAAATTCGCGCGCTGGATGGGCGGGGACGCCAGCAAGAGCTGGCGCGTATGATATCGGGCGACCAGATTACGCCCATCGCACTGGAAAATGCGCGGGAGATGCTGCGTATGCGCAAGGCTTGACAAGTGCGCAGACGGCAGGTATACTGAATATCGTTACATGCAGTGAAGGGAACAAGTACCCGTGCGGCACCCTGGCGAAGAGAGCCTCTGGCTGGTGAAAAGAGGGGCAGGGCGCACGGCGAATACCTCCCGGAGCAGCACGCCGAACAGTACTTTTGCCCAGTAGGCCGTGACGGGGGCGCCCGTTAAAGCGCAGGTGTGCTGCTTGGCACACATGAGGCCGCCGCCGCGAGGCTGCGGTGAACAGAGGTGGTACCGCGTTTATTTCGCCCTCTGCCATGTTAACTGGCAGAGGGCTTTTTGTATGCCTTCTGCCGCAGATGCACACAAGGAGGTTTTCAAGTATGACAATTTACGACGAGCTCAAGGCCCGCGGCCTAATTGCCCAGGTGACGGATGAGGAAGAGATTAAAGAGCTTATCAACAACGGTAAGGCTACGTTCTATATCGGCTTTGACTGCACGGCCGACAGCCTGACCGCGGGGCATTTCATGGCCCTGACGCTTATGAAACGCCTTCAGTTGGCGGGCAATAAGCCCATTGCTCTGCTGGGGGGGGGCACCACGATGATAGGAGACCCGTCCGGCCGCACCGATATGCGCAAAATGCTGACGCGGGAAGATATCAACCATAACGCCGAATGCTTCAAGCGCCAGATGGAAAGCTTTATTGAATTCGGCGAAGGCAAAGCCATGATGCTGAATAACGCAGACTGGTTGCTGTCTTTGAACTATGTGGAACTGCTTCGTGAAGTGGGCGCCTGCTTCAGTGTCAATAATATGCTGCGCGCTGAATGTTACAAGCAGCGTATGGAAAAGGGCCTTTCCTTTTTGGAATTCAACTACATGATCATGCAGAGCTATGATTTTTACCACATGTTCCAGCATTACGGCTGCAACATGCAGTTCGGCGGCGACGACCAGTGGAGCAATATGCTGGGCGGCACAGAGCTTATCCGCCGCAAGCTGGGCAAAGATGCCTACGCCATGACTATTACGCTGCTGACAGACTCTCAGGGCAAGAAGATGGGCAAAACGGCAGGCAACGCCGTATGGCTTGACCCGAACAAAACAAGCCCCTTTGAGTTCTACCAGTACTGGCGCAATGTGGATGACGCCGATGTGATGAAGTGCATCCGCATGCTCACCTTCTTGCCGCTGGAGCAGATCGATGAAATGGACGCCTGGCAGGGGGAACAATTGAACCGCGCCAAAGAAATTCTCGCCTTTGAACTGACCCAAATGGTGCATGGCGAACAAGCTGCATCCAGCGCACAGGCAACGGCCAAAAGTCTGTTCGGCGGTGTGGCCGACGCAGAGAATATGCCCGCTACCACTTTGAGGGCCGGTGAGCTTGCGCAGCAGGGCCTCAGCATTCTGGATGCCCTTGTGGCCTGCGGTCTAGCCGCCAGCAAAGGGGAGGCGCGCCGCCTCATCCAGCAGGGCGGCATCTCGCTGGACGGCGAAAAGGCGATGGACCCCACTGCCGTTCTGCCTGCCGGCGCGCTGGAAAAAGGCCTCGTGATAAAAAAGGGCAAAAAAGTATATCACAAGCTCATTGTGGAATGATTTCCGCTTTCAAGCAGAAAAATTCCGGGGCCGGTCAGCCGGCCCCGGAATTTTTGTACAGCTCAGAAAGGATGCGGCCTATTGAGGGCAGCTTGCCGTCCAGCACGTCCAGCTCATGTTCCGTCAGGAGGCGCGCGTCGCAGACTTCCTCTGCCTGCAGGCAAAGCATATCCGTGTCAAGGCCCGGTGCCTGTGCCTCATAGACGTCCAGCAGCATGCTTTTGGCAGGGAACACAAGGCGCCCTTTCAGGCAAAAGGATAGCTGAGGCAGGCAAAGGCCCGTTTCTTCCCGCAGCTCACGCCGGGCAGCATCGGCGCTTTTTTCGCCTGCCTGCACACCGCCGCCCGGGAATTCCCAGAAAAGAGATGCTGTCTTTTGCGGCGCGCGCCGGGTGACAAGCCACCTTACGCCTGCACGCACCACAACGGCCACGGCAAGAAAATATTCGCCCTCGCCAAGCTTTGTGCCTCTGGGCACAGTGCGTCCAGTGCGCCGGCCGGTGCCGGTGCGGATGTCTAAATACTCCAAAATACCCTCTCCCTCAAAACCTCAGGGCTGCAGCTACCCTCGAAGTAATGGCTGCCGGCTAAGCCGATGTCATCAATACCCCCTTACAGAGCTTACTGACAACAAGCGGTAAAGGCGAACGGAACACCTGCACCGCTTACCTCACAAACCACAAACGGGCAAGTTTTTATTCTGACGAAAGACTCTCCCTGTTCTGTAAAGCATGACTGTCAGCGGCCCGCCTGGGCCGATATCTGAAGCGAAAGCTTTTTTGCAGGGTGCCTCCACCGGCGCAGACGGTCTCCTGCTCAATAAAAGCAGAGCACGACTGAATCACTCGAAAAGCAAATATTCTTCGCTGATATTTTCCCACAGCACCTGCTCGATATACGCACGGGTGAAGACTGCGTTGTTAGCGTGGCAGCCATGTGCGGCGGCAAGCTCATCGGTATAATCCCCGAAAAGGTAAACACGCGCATTTGAGAAACCTGCATCATAGTGCATCACCACGGGTACGGCCTTCACATTGTCTATCACTGCCTGGCTGGCGCCATCGGGCTGTGTTGTCTTTGTAATATCGAAAGTGAGGATAATGCCGATAAGATTATCTGCCTGAATCTGTGTGGACACAAAATTGCCCAGAGAATAGGCGACAGGTACCTGACGCCCGTCCGCGCTTGTCACGGTTTCAATTGACTGCACGACATGGGGATGCGTGCCGATAATGATGTCCGCGCCCCAGTCTGCCGCTTTTTGTGCCAATGCCCGCTGGGAGTCATTTACCGTATGGCTGTTTTCCGTTCCCCAGTGCACGCACACGGCAACAACATCCGCCTGCTGGCGTGCCAGCTCTATCTGGCGCTGGATAACATCCTCTTGGGCTGTGTAGATAATATTCGCTTCTGCCCCCTGCGGTGTGGGCAGGCCGTTCGTTGATTCCGTGTAGGCCAGCCAGGCTATTTTTACGCCGTTTTGTTCCTGAATGGGAATGCGCTGGTAATCTGCTTCGCCCTCCCACAGGCCCGTCGTCACCATGTCGTCCGGCATGGAGGCCCAGAAGCGGCGCGTGGCGGCAATGCCTTCGGCCCCTTTGTCATAGGCGTGATTGTTGGACATGGCCACCACCCGCATGCCGATATCATACATGTGCCGCCCCAACGCGGCCGGGGTGCAGAACATGGGATAGGAGGAGGGGGGCAACTCGTCGGTGACAAGCGTCTCCTGGTTGATCCAGTTGATGTCGAAGTCCTGATAAAAAGGGGCGACATGCTCGTACAGGGCGGTAAAATCATATCCGCTTCCGTCTGCGCGCTTTTGCGCCTGAAGGTACAGGCCGTTGTGAATAAGGTTATCTCCTGTGGCAGAGACACGCAGCCGCGTCACCTGGGGTGCAGGCTGGGGCGCAGGCTGTACAGACGCCGGGGCGGCAGACGATACAACACCTGCCGCCGGAGCCTTGGCGGCAAACATATGCCAGCACAGTGCTGCCAAGGCCCCCGCACAAATGGCGCACAAAAGCCACAGAACGACGACCACGGTGCGCCGTTTAGGGCGCTTTTTTCGATTTCTGGATGTCATCAAGCATATCCTCCATTGTATACAGGCCGTTTGCTTTGTAGGCCAGCCAACAGGCGGCCGCCAGGGCCCCCTGTGCGAACACCTCCCGGGAAAGGGCGGTGTGCGCAAAGGTGAGCGTCTCGTTGTCGCAGCAGAAAAGTACATCGTGCTCGCCCACAATGCCGCCGCCCCGCACGGAATGGATACCTATCTCACGCCCACGGGGGCCGCTGGCAGGCCCCCGCCCGAACAGAAAGGCACGCGGAGACACCTCGCTGACGGCTCGTGCCAACTGCAGCGCCGTGCCGCTGGGGGCATCCTGTTTGCATCTATGGTGCTTTTCAACAATCTCAATATCGCATCCACAGCCCAACACATTTGCCGCAAGTTGGGCAGCACGCGCCAGCACCGCAATTCCCACAGACATGTTCGCACTTTGAAATACCGGGATGTGCGCGCTGGCGCGGCGAACATCAGCCTGCAGGGCAGAGGGCAGCCCTGTGGTGCACAGCACGCAGGGCAGGCCTCTTTTCATACATATGGGCAGGGCCTCGGCCACCGCCTGCGGCGAAGAAAACTCGACCAGCACATCTGCAGAAATGCTGCAGGCCAAAAGCGAAGGAAACATGGGCAAGGAACAGCCATCCGCCTGGTGGCTGTCCACCCCGGCCGCCACCTCCACGCCGGGCACCGTCCGCGCAGCGCGCTGCACAGCGCGGCCCATCCGGCCGGCGGCGCCCAACAGCAATATGCGCGTCATGAGGCATGCCTCAAAAGCCCGGCTTTTTGCAGCGCCTCATACAGCTTTTCCCGCTTGCTGCCGTCCAGTTCGCCCAGCGGCATACGGCATGGGCCCACAGGCATCCCCATCTGCTCCAGCGCAGCCTTCACGGCAATGGGGCTCACATCTGAAAAAAGCGCTTCTATCACAGGCAGATACTGAAGATGCAGGCACAGGCTTTTGGCATGCTTGCCGTGCGCATACAAGCTGCATATCTCGTGCACGGCCTGCGGTGCAAGGTTGGCCAGCACGCTGATGGCACCAACCGCCCCAACAGACAGCATGGGTACGATTTGGTCGTCATTCCCGGCATACAGAAAAAGTGCATCACCACACAGCAGCTTCGTCTTTTCTGCCGCGGTAAGGCTACCGCCTGCCTCCTTTGCACCCACAATAAGCGGATGCCTGGAAAGCTCCCGATAAGTTTCGGGCAGAATGTTCATTCCTGTACGGGATGGTACATTGTACACGATCACCGGCAGGCCTGCGGCATCCGCTATGGCGTTGTAGTGGCGCACAAGGCCACTCTGATTCGTTTTGTTATAATAGGGTGTCACCAGCAGCAGCGCATCTGCACCGCACTGCTTTGCCTCCAGTGACATGGCAATGGCGTGGCGGGTATCGTTCGAACCCGTGCCCGCAATAAAGGGCACGCGCCCGGCAATAGCCTCATGCGCAAAGGCAAACACCAGAAGATGCTCTTTGTCGTCCAAACTGGGGGCCTCGCCGGTAGTCCCGCACAGCACCAGGGCGTCCGCACCGTTTTCTATCTGATATTCGATAAGCTGCCTAAGCATGGAATAATTTACACGTCCGTCCGGGTACATGGGCGTCACAAGCGCTGTGCCGCAACCCCGGAAGACAGGCTGTTTCAAAATATCCCCCGCTTTCCGCGAAGCGCCGGGAAACGAAGCACTCAGGCAAAATAGCCCTTTGCGGCCAGAAGCTCTGCCAGTAACACAGCGCCGCCGGCTGCGCCGCGGAGCGTATTGTGCGAAAGACACACAAACTTATAGTCATACTGCGTATCGGGGCGCAAACGGCCCACGCAGACGGCCATGCCGTTTTCTGTCCCGCGGTCCAACTTCGTTTGAGGGCGGTCCGCCTGTTCAAAATAGTGGATGAACTGTTTGGGTGCGCTGGGCAGGCCAAGTTCCTGTGCGGGGCCTGAGAATTCCGCCCATGCGCGTTTGATATCCTCTTCGCTTGGTTTGCGTCTGAAGCTGGCAAACACCGCAGCCATGTGCCCGTCTGAGCATGCAACGCGGAAGCACTGGGCCGTGATGGAAGGCACACCGGCCGGCACAATGACGCCGTTTTCAATATGTCCCCACAGCTTCAGGGGTTCCTGCTCGCTTTTTTCTTCTTCGCCGCCAATATAGGGGATGCAGTTATCCACCATTTCCGGCCATGTGGCAAATGTCTTGCCCGCACCGGAAATGGCCTGATAGGTACACACAAGGCACTTTTCCACGCCGAACGGCTCCATCAGCGGGTGAAGCGCAGGCACATAGCTTTGCAGGGAACAGTTGGATTTCACCGCGATGAACCCGCGCTTCGTGCCAAGACGGCGCCGCTGGAACGGGATAACTTCGATGTGCCCGGCATTGACCTCCGGCACCACCATGGGCACGTCCGGGGTAAAGCGATGCGCGCTGTTGTTTGACACAACAGGGCATTCTGCACGGGCATATGCCTCTTCCAGTGTGCGAATTTCCTCCTTTTTCATGTCGACGGCACAGAACACAAAATCCACATCTCTCGCAATGCCCTGCACATCCGCCGCATCGCGTACGATAAGCCCCTTTGCCTCTTCGGGTATCGGGCCTGGCATGGCCCAGCGCCTGCCGACAGCCTGCTCGTAGGGCATGCCGGCAGAACGGGCCGAGGCGGCCACCACAGCCAGCTTAAACCAGGGATGATGCTCTAAAAGGCTTACAAAGCGCTGGCCCACCATGCCGGTGGCGCCTACCACACCCACACGATACATTTTCATTCCAAAACGTCCTTTCTTGCCGTGGCTTCCCCATCCTATGCGAAAGGGCAGGGGGCCGTTCCTCTTGATATTCCCGCCAAAAAACCTTTGTAAAACAAAAAAGCCGGGTTGAAAACCCGCTTTCTTTGCAATATAATAAAAACACTGTTTGCCGCATCTTCCGCGAAAAAGCGCGATTTTTAGGTTATTAACAGTTTACCATTCCGGGGCATCCCCTGTCAATGTGAGGGCTTGAAATAATGAAAAAAAGTGATTTCTTCTTTAAACTGCCGCAGGGTCTGATTGCACAGGAGCCGTGCGAGCCGCGGGATGCGGCACGTCTCATGTACCTTTCGCGCGGAACAGATGCGGTAGAGCACCGCGTGTTCCGTGAACTGCCCATGCTTTTGCAGGCGGGTGATCTGCTTGTGATTAATAATTCCAAGGTGTTGCCCGCCCGGCTTATCGGTCATAAAGAGCCTACCGGCGCTGTGTGCGAGCTTCTTTTGCTTCGGCAGGTGTGCGGAGACGTGTGGGAGTGCCTTGCGAAACCCGGCAAGCGCCTGAAAGCAGGTGCGCAGATGGTGTTTGGCGACGGCACGCTGAAGGCGAAAATAGAGCACACCAATGAAGATGACGGAAACAAGCTTGTGCGTTTTTTCTACGACACACAGACGCTGTATGAAAAGCTGGACGAATTCGGCAAAATGCCTTTGCCGCCGTATATCCGCAGGCAATTGGAGGATAATTCCCAATACCAGACGGTATATGCCAAAGAGCTTGGCAGTGCAGCAGCCCCCACGGCGGGCCTGCACTTTACGCCGGAGCTGATGCAGCACCTGCGGCAGGCGGGCATACAGTTTGCCGAAGTGACGCTGCATGTTGGCCTCGGCACCTTTCGCCCAGTTAAGGAGGACGATATCCTTGCCCATAAAATGCACAGTGAATGGTATTCCATCAGCAAAGAGACAGCGCAGGCCATCTGCCGCACCAAAGCGGCTGGGCACCGGGTGATCGCCGTAGGCACCACAAGCTGCCGCACGCTGGAGGCAGCTGCGGCGCGGTACGGTGAAATAAGGGCTTGCAGCGGTGACACCGATATTTTTATTTATCCCGGCTTTTCCTTCCGCGTGTTGGACGGTCTCATCACCAATTTCCATTTGCCGGAATCCACGCTTATCATGCTGGTAAGCGCTTTTTACGGCTATGAGCGCACGATGCGTGCATATGCCGCGGCAGTAAAGGAGGGCTACCGCTTTTTCAGCTTCGGAGACGCAATGATGATTTTGTGAATCAGCAGGGCAGGGGGGAAGGCCCGCCCAAACAAAAGCTACGGCCCTGTCATTGGCAGGGCCGCGGCTTTTGTTTATACAAGGCTCATGAACCATTCTACCGTATGAGGGTCATAATGAGAGAAGAAGGGACTCTGCACCGTGTCCATCACCTCAATTTGATGCATCTCATCTTCAGGGAGAGAAGAGTCGAACACATTAAAATTCTCTTTCATGCGTTCTTTTTTTACAGATTTGGGAATGACAGCCACGCCTCTTTGCACGAGGAAGCGCAGATCCGTCTATGCGGCAGTTTTGCCATAACGGCCGCCAATTGTTTTCAGTATTTCGTTTGTAAACATACCGTTTTTTTCTTCCGCAAACGGCCACCACGATTCTAGTTGTATGCCATATTTCTTCATTAAAGCATGCGCAGTTTTCTGCTGCTGAAACGCATGTGTTTCTATCTGGTTGACCGCCGGTTTTATTTCGCAGAAATGGAACAAATCCAGCCACCTGTCCGGATAAAAGTTGCTCACGCCGATGGCACACGCTTTTCCGGCGCGCACCGCCTCCTCCATGGCGCGGTATGTGCCGTAGTAGTCGCCGAAGGGCTGGTGGATGTGGATCAATAAAAGATCCAAATAATCCGTCTTCAGATTATTCAGTGAAACTTCTATGGAAGCCTTTGCTTTCTCGTAACCGGCATTGCTGACCCACGCCTTAGGAGTGAGAAACAGCTCTTGCCTGGGTATGCCGCACTGTGCTATGGCACGCCCTACGGCGTCTTCGTTGTGATAGAGGCTTGCGCTGTGTCAATGGCGCGATAACCTATTTCAATAGCGTCTCTCACGCACTTTTCACATTCCTGCTGTGATATTTGATACACTCCATAGCCCAGCATGGGCATTTTCGCTTCACTCGTAGATTATGAACTCATCATTTTGCCTGCATTAAGTGCTTTCCCGCGCTTTTCTCTGCCGGTATACCTCCGTATGTTGACTTTATGTCTTTCAGCCATTATAATATTACTGCAATATTGTAGAAAGCGGTGCAGGGGAACTGTTCCCGGCACCGCTCATTTTTTGAAGACCTGACAGGTTTGATGTCATGGCAAAAGGGTGAACGAAATGTACCGTCTGATAAAAACAGAAGGCAAAGCAAGGCGCGCAAGTTTTGAAACCGTGCACGGCACGGTGCAGACGCCCGCCTTCATGAATGTGGCAACGGCCGGCGCCATCAAAGGCGGCCTGTCTGCATTTGATTTGAAGGCCAACCATTGTCAGGTGATGCTGTGCAACACCTATCATCTGCATTTGAGGCCGGGCGATGAAAATGTGGCCAGGCTGGGTGGTCTGCACCGCTTTGCCAGATGGGACGGGCCTATCCTTACCGATTCCGGCGGGTTTCAGGTGTTCAGCCTGTCTAAGCTGCGGAAAATTACAGAGGAAGGGGTCACCTTTGCCTCTCATTTGGATGGTCATCACATTTTTATGGGTCCGGAGGAAAGCATGCGCATTCAGGCCAACCTTGGCAGCACGATTGCCATGGCTTTTGACGAATGCATGGAAAACCCGGCTGAATATCATTATGCAAGAAATTCCTGCGAGCGCACCGTGCGCTGGCTTGCGCGCTGCAAGGCAGAGCTTGCCCGCCTCAAACAGGATGGAATTGCGGTGAACCCGCAGCAAATGCTGTTCGGCATCAACCAGGGTTGCTGTTACGACGATTTGCGTATCGAGCATATGAAACAGATACGAGAGCTGGATTTGGACGGTTACGCCATCGGAGGCTTGGCGGTAGGCGAGCCGAAAGAAGAGATGTACCGTGTAATCAGCGTGGTAGAAGAATATATGCCCAAGGATAAGATACGCTATCTGATGGGTGTTGGTACGCCGGGGAATATTCTTGAGGCTGTGCACCGCGGCGTGGACCTGTTCGATTGCGTGATGCCGAGCCGCAATGCGCGCCATGGCCATCTTTTTACCTGGAAAGGCATCGTCAATATTAAAAATGCCAAATATGAACTGGACGAAAGCCCTGTGGATGATGCCTGCGGCTGTGAATGCTGCCGGAATTTCTCCAAGGCATATCTCCGCCATCTGTTCAAAGCAGACGAGATGCTTGGCATGCGCCTTGCCGTGATGCATAACCTGTATTTTTACAACACTTTAATGGAAAAAATACGCGCTGCACTGGACGAAGGTCGTTTTGAGGCGTTTTACAAACAATATGTACAGTTGCTGGACACCCGCATCTGAAATGCAAAATTTCTGAAAAGCCCCTTGAAAGAACCGCGTATTTTCGGTATACTGTATCATGACGTTCAAATCTTGATAGGAGGAATCGTTTTATTATGGATTCTAGCGCAATGTCTACCTTAACCATGCTTATTCCTTTGCTTGGTGTATTCGTTATTATGTATTTCCTCATTATCCGCCCTCAAAACAAGAAGGAAAAGCAGGCTGCGGCCATGCGTAATTCCATCGAGGTCGGTGATGGCGTCACCACGATCGGCGGCATCGTGGGCCGTGTAGCTAGCATCAAGGAGGATACTTTCGTACTTGAGACAGGTTCGGACCGCGTCAAAATGCGTTTCAAACGCTGGGCGATTCAGGAAGTGGAAAAGCTGCAGTTGGATAATGCAGGCGAAAAGGAAGCCTGAGCTTTTCGCAAGGCCTGCACAAAGAAAAAATGGACGAAAAATGCCTGCCTTTCAAAAGAGAGGCAGGCATTTTTGCACTCAACAGTCCTGGCATCTGCCATTTTTCATTCATAAACCAGCGCCCCCTCGCGTATCTTTGTGTTAGAGGTATGTGCGGGGGTGTTTATTTTGATAAAGGCAAAAAAATCAACAATGATTCATACGCAAAAGAAATCCAGCCCGCTTTTGGGGCATATGGTTGCGGGTGCAGCAGCCTGTGCTGCTGTTCTGGCCGCACTTTTATGCGCCAGCGCGGCACTTTTGTGCCGGATAGATATTCCATTAGAAATGACTGTCCCCCTTGGCACAGGGGCACTGTGCCTGAGCGTATTGGCCGGAAGCGCCGTCACCAGTCTTTTGCATGGTAAAAACGGAATGTTGTGCGGTCTGTTGTTTGCAGGCCTTGCGGTTTTGGTTGTAGGGGCCTTTTCCACCGCACAGGGGCAGCCTGCTTTTTCTACCTTCACCGCTATCAAGGCGGGCAGTATCCTGCTGTGCGGCGGGGTAGGCGGCTATACCGGCATTCTATGGAGAGAAAGCCATAAAAAATAAGAAATACTCTGTCACTTTTTAGCACAGAGCACTAAATGCGCCGCCGCGCGAGGTGCTCGCTCAGCGGCTTTATGTTCCTTCTGCAGCAAAGCCTGGCGGTACGAGGGCGGGACATGATACGCTGATGCTGACTTTGATTTGAAAAGAAAAGGATGTGTGTATGGATGATACATCGGTCCTCTTTTTACAGCGGCCGCCGAACAGCATTTCTTCCCGGCCGCACAATCAAGCATTTTGGAATGCCAATGCGCTTTTCTTCCGGGAAGGGCCGCGTCAATGCACTGTTGTCTTTGTGCCTGACAGGCGGCATGATGCTGGGCGCTTGGCTGGTTTCCGCTGCTGCCGGCGGGCAGGAAGATGGGTTTATCTCATATTATGCGTCTGCACTGTTGCGCGCCAGATGCACAGGCACATTCTGGCAGGTGGTTTCGTCTTCACTATTTTCTTCTTTTTTATGCCTTGCGCTTCTGCTTCTGTTTGCATTTTCCTGCTTTGGCGCACCGTGTGTGACAGGGCTGATGCTTGTAGAAGGTGGAGCCTTCGGCGCAATGAACGCCGTGCTGTATGGGCAGATAGGCGCAAAGGGCGTGTTTGCTAGTGCTGTGCTCTTTCTTCTTCCTGAATGTATTCGTTTCGTATTCTTTGTTCTGGCTGCACGATGCGCATTGCAAACCAGCACATCCTTATTTGCCGCACAATTTCTTGCAAAAGACATTTGTACAAAAACAGGCACCCGTGCGCTTCATGCGTATATGTCGGCCAGCATCGCCTGTATTGCGGCAGCCTTGCTGTCTGGTGCGCTGTGCAGTGTATTCTGTCCCGTATTTTTTGCGGGATGAGCCGGGAAGGTTCCGCGCTAGGCAAAGCAAAAAGGCAGCGCACATATTATACACAAGAAGCTGTGTAGCATAAAAGAGGGGCTATCGATGTAAATGCTCGCGGCCCCTCTTTTATTTATGAGCAGGTCGCAGCCGGCATCACACCACAAAAAGCCGAATGCTTTTGCGGCTGGGCACCAAGATGCAATCAGGAATGAGGTAGCGCACCTCAGAACTCTGCTGCCCGGCAGCCTGCTTCATTTTCATTTTTTTGTGTCGATATCGTCTGCTTTTTCCGTCATTTCTCCGCTTTTCGAGTGCGGGGCAGGCGGGCGCTCAAAATCCATCTTGGAAAAAGGGGAGGCCTTGGCAGCCTCCTTTAACTGAGCAGAACCCAAATGCGTATAAATTTCAGTGGTAGACACGTGTGCGTGGCCCAAAATCTCTTTCAGAGCCAACATATCTACATGGCCCTCCTGATACATCATTGTGGCCGCCGTATGGCGCAGTTTATGTGTGGAATATCCCTTTCCAGAAAGCCCCGCTGCGCGCAGGCAGCTTTCCACAATTTGTTGCACGCGACGCGCCGAAAGGCGTTTGCCCGTTTTCCTGGAGACAAACAGCGCATTTTTATCCTGTAAATTGGGAAGCCTGCGCCGTTCTTCACACAGCCTCGCCAGTGCTTTCACGCAGGCATCATTCAAGTAGACAAGGCGTTCTTTATCGCCCTTGCCAATGATACGGATTGTGCCGTCATCCTGAATATCCGTGATATTGATATTCACCAGTTCAGAAAGACGCATGCCGCAATTCAAAAACAAAGTTATCATGCAGTAATCGCGCTCATAAAAATCGCTCTGCACACTTTGCAGAAGCTCTGTACCTTCTTTTAAGGATAAATATTTCGGCAAACGTTTTTTCTGCGCAGGAATACCTACATCATCCGTTGGGTTTGCCCGAATGAGTTTCATTTTGCTGCAAAGGTATTTATAAAACCCTTTTAGGCTGGAAAGCTTTCTGGCACGGGCGGCAGGGGAGTTGGCCCGCTCACGCGTGACATAGTGCAGAAATTCATAAATTTCCGTGCTGGTGACACTTTCAATTGTATCCAGTTCAATGTCATGCACATCAATCTTTTCCAGAGGCGTGTCTTGCGGCACCATGCCACGCTGTAGCTTTAAGAAGCGGAAAAATGTCCGCAAATCAATATAATACCCATTCACTGTGCGCGGCGAAAGCCCGCGGATGGTTTCACTGTCGTACAGATACCGCACTGCCAGTGCGGGACAATCTTGATAATCACCGTGATGGTTTGGCCGCCGCGCATCAATATAAGTACTCATAACAGGAGAACCCTCCATTTCATATTTTGCCTTCGAACAAATTTTACTGCACGGCTTCTGTCATTTCTGATGTGCCTTGATATGCTATCTTTGTTTCGCCCGAAATATTGAGGATAATTTCTTCCAAATATAAAAAAATGTCGAGAGACTATATCCACGCCGTAGCGGTGCCGGATATGCAGCGCAAACTACGACAGAGATTGGCTACACGCTCTGCACGGAATCCGCACAAAAACAGATACCTGTGTGGGGGTGTTTGGGCCAGTTCATTGGCCACCCTCTGTCGGAATGTAATGAATATTACTGTTGGCCATGGCTTAGGTGTCCCGTCGCCTCGCCATACGCTTTTGCCTCTCTCGTTTGCTGCTAATGAGCACAAGCTCGGAAAAAGGCCTTTTCACAAAGATAAAGATATAGACAGGGAACAAAGAGCTTGAGCGGTGCATCCTTCATTGAGAACTGAATACAGCATACAGGGTTGGTTATATGAAATTCTGCCGCATAAATCAAATAGTTTGCATGCTTTAAATTATGCTGTGGAACCGCTTGCCGGAGTTATCCGCGCCTAAACAGATTTCTTATTTAATACATTTTGTTAAAACATTAACAATTAATCCACAGGAAAAAATTTCAATGTTTCAAAGCTGAGATTTCTATAAGTTATACAGATAATTCTAGCCTGTGCTGCTTAAATTAAAATGTGGCCGATTGCCGATTGCCTGGGTTTCTTAATTTTGAAAAGCGCTGTCTGCACGTTTAATTCTTTCTTATATCTTATATGAAGCCTGGCTCTGTGAAGGCAAAAATAAAAGACGTTGCAATAGACAAGCCCGGCAGCAAATGGATGATATTTTCCGGTATAGCTAAAAGGATAGCTAAAAGGGCTCTGAGCAAACATAGTTTAATCTGGTGGGCGGTGGCCTGTACAAGCACCGCTGAATTGTTTATTTTTCCTATATCTATATGCCTACATAGTAGTTGTTCTTAGATGCAGATTACTTTATGACACTCCAAATTTTTAGGCAGCTGGTATATTGGCAGCCGTTTTTTCACAAAGGCCTCCCTATATTTCGCTAAATTTTAATTTAGCGAAATTGTGCCGCTGCCCGGAACAGGAAAAAGCTACTACTAAACTATACGACAGATTTCAATTCTGTGCAAGACTTCCGCCCATTAAAACCAGTTGTTCACCTGTCAACGGTTCGAAGATATATCTTTCGAGTTGTCCCCTGTCCATACCCTTGGGAAGCTGCTCCGGCGCCCGAAGTTCCGAGCAATATTCATCATACCATTCAGGCAGCAGCGTGCCGATGAGCGCGTCACCACTGGACCAAGATATCTTACAAAACTCATCCTCATGCTCGGCCTGTTCGAACGGAAACGGCACATCATCCGCGTCAAACACAAGGTCGGGCTTCTTCAGCCCCGTAGAACAGAAATACAGGTGCTTTGACTTCGCCATATCGGCAAGGGCCTTTGTAATGTACTTACTCACATAGGCAGCGCAAGCCTCATAATGCTTAATAAGGCTGCAATCAAAATGCCCAAACCGCACGCTATAACGGTTCCACCGCACATAGCCCTTTGTATTCGGGATGCGTTTCAGGCGGTTTGTGTGGACATCCCTCACAGTAATCATGCCCGGCACCACAAATTCTTCGGGCGGAAGCCCCGAAAGCAGGCCATGAAAATGCCAGCACCCATTCTTGTGGCGTTCCGGCACGATAATATATTTGAAATCCGGCGCATACCGGTTTTTGAAATTTTTGAAGAACTCCCGAATGGCTTTAGCCAATGCTGGAAGGTTACGGCGGTCAACCTTACAATCCGAGAAAGTAAAAGTACAGAAATAGGTAAAGCGGTTGCAAAGGATAATGTCCCGAATCATCCGGCGGGTACGGCAAAGGCTCTCATCCAGCTTGAAGGGATGCTCGGATGGCTCTGCCCTCTCCTTCTGCCCCAAAACCCGGCAACCCTTGAAGCCAATGACACGGAAACGCTTTTTCGTACCCTCGGAATACTCGTAAATCCTTGTATACAAAAAATCATCTCCAAACCGCAGTGTTATGCCATTTCCGCGCGAGGGGTGAGCGAGATATGTTATGAGGTCAAGTGCCCTCACAGGTGCCGGGCATCGGCACCCTACGGGCTTCCCCCGATGCTTTCCGGCACAGGGGCAAATAGAGGAAAAACAAAGCGTCACGACATACCGAAGAATGGAATTTTACGCAGCACCCACATAACGAGCTTGTATGTATGGGCCGCAATCCAGACCAGCAGAAAGACATCCAGGGCGGGCTTGATAACCGAGATAGGGCAGAAAAAATTGATAATAGACATACCCGCCTGCATGTAGTCAAACACAGTGTTTGTGATAGAAACGAGCTCGGCGGGCACATCAGGGAACCCCACAAGACCGAGGATAAAGTCTATTACAGTGCTAAAAAGCGACAAGACAAGATTCAAAATCATGCACTGTTCCCCCCTACCACATCATCCCAAACGCGCTGAAGGTACAAAACAAGAGCGCCCCACACAAGCAGCGAGGTGGCAAAGCGCACCACAGAAAGCAGGCCGGAGAAGGATTCTTCCAAAGATTCAAAGGAGAAAACATGTTCATCCCAAACCTCATAAGTGCCCTCATTGGTCGTGATGGCGAAGGCCGGCAGCGTCAGCTGTGCGATGCCAGCAGCTGACGCATCGAACAGGCCGAGGAACTGTTCTATGATACTATCCGCATAGCTGACAATGCCCATGCTTTCAGCCGCCGAATCGGCCGCATCCTGCACCCCTGAATTTATCTCACCCGAACTATCTGTGTTGTACTGCTCGTCTATCTTATCCATCGTTTCCTGATGGTTTTGGTTTATATCATCCGTCTGGTTTTTAATTGCTTCAAGGATAGAGGCGCTATCATCACCAGAAACCACAATACCAGTATCAAAAAGATAACCGTCATCTTCCGTCATTCCGACTTCATAAGAGCAGCGATTCCAAGCAAGTGCACCGGATTGGCCTGAAGCCTTATGCGTATAATTTTTGGCAAATAAATAACCAGAAACAAAAAAATTGCAATAAGGGGAATCAACACAATCCGCTAAAGCCGATTCAGGAAAAGAAAAATAAAGGTCGGAGCCAGCAAGAGAGGCAGAAACACCGGGAATATCACAACCCCACTCCGAAGGTAGACGTTTCCAAGAAAACGAAGAACTCCAGTTACTGTTAGTAAGCTTTGCCCCATCCGAAGCCCGGTAAAAATAACGTTGAGACGTTCCCCAACCCATTGTAATTCTATAAAGATGATTCGGTTCAAGAAGCCGGGTATCAAAAGAAAATTGCACAGTAAAGGGAGACAAACCGCTGCCGTTCGGCGCCATATGAACAACACCAGCAACAAAATTAGAACAAGTCACAGGAATATCGGTTACCACTTCTTCAAGATACGTTACAGGAACATCCGTTTCGATCTCCTCAGCATGCGCGACGGAAGAAAATGAGGCGAAGGACAGCAAACACGAAAAGCACAGCAAGACTGAACAAAAGCGCTTTTTCATAGAAAACAACCCTTTCTGCTGGGAATGAAGAATAAGCCTCATCCATGTTAGTGTATATGGCATAGGAACCGGGCACTAAATCGACATCCCCCGAACCACGGGAAAAGGTGCCGCCGTCATAGCTGTAATAATTGACATAAGGGACATTAGAACCAGAGAAGCGCCCCCCAGAATAGACCAAGTTCGCACCATAGTAATAGCGATAATTATATCTGTCTACCCGGTAAAGCACATAGGGGTCACCCGCCTGCTGCACGGCCATTCCCTCAAAGTAAGCAAGGATGCTATCCGATATAGTTCCCTCATACGGAACATCCGCCAACAGAGCTGGAGCTGCAGCCGGAGCAGGCACAGGCGTGGGTGTCGGCGTTACCTGCGGAACAGTTGACTGAACAGGCTCAGAATCGTATTCAGGAGACGCACTGAACGACGGAGAACCCGAAACATAATCATTCACCTCTTGTATCAAATCTAAAAGCCCGGTATCGTCCGAACTGACTTCGGAGCTATCACCTTCCGCGAATACGGGCAAGGCCAGACAGGCCAAAAGGGCAAGGACAAGACAAAGACGCTTCATAGCTTGAACACCCCATCAAACCCCATCGAGAGGAAAGAATGTACGATTTTACCGCCAAAGGCGAAAACGAACGCGACAGGGAAAGCATACTCAACTATCTCGACGAATACGGCGATTGCTTCGGCCATTCCCATCTAAAGGCATCCCCTTTCTTTCTATTTTTGCGTAGGTATCATAAGAACTATATAATTCCGGCGAATGAAACCAGAAGAAGCGCCGGATATTCTCACACTTGATATGCCCTTCCCCATCCTCGACAGACTTAGCCCCATCTATGAGTGTATTAAACTGCACACAGCCGAAGAAACAACGGCAAAGCACCGCATACTTAAATTGTTCACGGAAAGGCTTCGCAAGGCGCTGAAACACCTGTGAAGTGCCCACAATATGCTTGCGCTGCTTTCTCTGCTGGGCTATCTCCGTCAAGATAGAGATAGGCATATCCTTGCTTTCGAGGCTGTTAAACTCCAGATGGATTTCATCTATCAGGAACACAACGCCGCCATATCCATTGCTATACCTGTCAAACGATTCAAGCCCCGTATACGGATATATTTTAGTTTCTGGCGGAAACCCGTGAAGCTCCATATTTGTGACTATTACCATCGAAGGATATGCCGCGGCGAGCTGGCGCACATAGTGCACAGCAGATATGCTCTTCCCCGCCCCTTGTGGCCCACAAAACACAAGAATTCCATCAGGGTCAAAATACTCTGGATGCTCACGCCGGAACGCGGCCTTATACTGCACATCCCTATATAAATCAACCGGGTTTTTGCTCCCGGATAAAAAGCTAATCGTATTCATAAACAAAAGAGCGGGGGCAGAACCCCCGCCCATCCTCCTTAAATGGACATCTTGCCCTTGCGGAACGCGGCCATGAGGCTGCGAATCGCCTTGCGAACGCCCCACCACATGAACACCAGGCCAATGCCTGCCGTTACGAGCGTGGCAAGTACCGCAACAATGGTGGACACACTAATCTGCCCCGTCATGGCGCTGATAACGCTCGACCAATCCGCAGCAGTAACAGCGGCGGCAGCACCCGAAGCTGCTTCATTAAACAGATGAGCCCCCATCATGACACCCCCCTTTCTTCCAATATTCGCAGACATCACATGTATAAGCATAATCCGGGCATCCCACGCCGCCCGGGGCGTGGCATTCATATCTCGAAGATACTGACGACCTTCCCGTATTTGTCATAGTTAAACTGCAAATCCAGCCCAACAACGCTTTCAGGTGTCCCCGTAAAATCGTCAAACACATCACCGGGCACCTTGATTTTCTCCGTCCGCTTGCCTGTAACATGCCTATCCTCATACTCTGCATAGCAGTTAAAAAACCGATATGCTCGCCCTTCATACTCCCCTTTTCTCTCCTCTACTCCGACAATGAGCATCCTTTTTTCACCTCACAAAAAATATTTTATCAGATAATATCTGATAAATTATATCTTATATAATCGGATTTAATCTGTCAACTGATTTTGACTTATTAAATCTTATTTTGTAAGATATATACAGGCAGGAGGCGAGAGCTTTGGACGAAAAGATGAAGAAAACAATTATTTTCGAAAAAGACTTACATGACAAAATTCAAAAGCTGGCCGAAGAAAACCAGCGTGATTTCACAAAACAAGTAAAATTTATGTGTCTGGAATACATCAAACTAATAGAACGCAAATAAAAAGGCCCGCCATATAGGCGGGCTTTATTCATATAAGAGCACCGGCACAATTTGCGCCAAATCCCTGTTTAGTGAAATTCGTGCAGCGCCGGGCCTGTCGGCCCGCCTGCGGCGTTATGTGTGCCTGTCCATTCTGGCCGCACACATCCCGCGCAGGCCGTTCGGCTACTCCGAGGCCCCGCGCGAATTTACCACTAAACGGGCTAGTCATTTAGCGAAATTGTGCCGCTGCCCGGAACAGGAAAAAGCTACTACTAAACTATACGACAGATTTCAATTCTGTGCGAGACTTCCGCCCATTAAAACCAGTTGTTCACCTGTCAGCGGTTCGAAGATATATCTTTCAAGTTGTCCCCTGTCCATACCCTTGGGAAGCTGCTCCGGCTGGTTAAATATCAGAACAGTATTCATCCAAACATTCCGAAAGATAAATACCAATTTTATCAATATATACTTTTTCTGGCTGTTTTCGCTCTGCACATAGCCCATAACGATGGCGTTTTGAACGACAATTTCCATATGTCTGCTGAACATAGGCTGCTGGCTTATCAATAAACTTAAAGGTGCGCGAGGTCAAAAATGCTTTCTTCAAAAAGTGCACATCTGCGGCGAAAAAGGTTACATACCGGCACAAAACAAGCTGAAATTGATTTCTCCCGGCCATCAATACACTGTGGACGCTATTGTCCGCAGTGTGCCTTTTTTGTCCTTATATTTATATGCTCAGAAGCTCACAAAAGCTGCACAGCCTGACGCACATACGTCACGCCCAGAAGCTCCATATCGGAGAATTCCTGCGCCTCTATCTGCTTCAGCGCATATTTCGGCACCACGGCGCGCACAAAGCCCAGGCGCCGCGCCTCACGCAGGCGCAGCTCCAAATTCGATACGCTGCGCACTTCCCCGCCGAGGCCTACCTCCCCTATCGCTACCATATCATCCGGCACAGGCCTGTCCAGCATACTGGAGACGACTGCCATGCATACAGAGAGGTCACAGGCTGTCTCATCCAGCTGCAGCCCGCCTACGATATTCAGATACACGTCCAAATTACCCAGAAAATACCCGGCACGCTTTTCCAGCACAGCCAGCAGCAGATTTGTGCGGTTAAAATCGAACCCGGAAGCTGCGCGGCGCGGCGTGCCGAAAGCAGTTTTGCTCACAAGTGCCTGTATCTCGGATAAAATGGGACGTGAGCCCTCCAGCGTACAGGCTACACAGTTGCCCGAAACCCCCACGGGCCGCCCTTCCAGCAGCAGCTTGGAGGGGTTTTCCACCACCTTCAGGCCCTTGCCCGTCATATCGAACATGCCTATCTCATTGGTGGAGCCATAACGGTTTTTGGCAGCACGCAGGATACGGTATGGAAGCATTTTATCGCCTTCAAAATACAGCACGGTATCCACAATATGCTCCATCACCTTGGGGCCCGCAATAGCACCGTCTTTGTTGACATGTCCCACAATAAACGTAGGGATCTCATGGTTTTTCGCTACGGCCAGAAGACGCGAGGTACACTCTTTCACCTGAGAAACGCTGCCTGCGGAAGAAGAGATATCGCCGCAATGCATCGTCTGAATGGAGTCTATCACCACAAGGCCGGGCTTCTCCTGCTCTATCAATGCGCAGATGTCGTCTATCTCTGTTTCTGCCGCCAGGCGGATACCGTCCTGCGGTACCTCCAGGCGCAAAGCCCGCAGCTTGATTTGCCGGGTAGATTCCTCTCCAGTGATATACAACACACTTACCGCCTTGCTGATGGCCCCGCAAAGCTGTAAAAGCAAGGTGGACTTGCCCGCGCCCGGCTCTCCGCCCAAAAGGACGACACTGCCAAGCACAATGCCGCCGCCCAGCACACGGTCCAGCTCACTGATGCCGGTAATAATACGGCTTTTTTCTTCGGTCGCACTTATTTCACTTAAAGTGCGCGCTGTAATAAGGCTGCCGGAACTTATGCCGCGCACACCTCTTTTTCCCCCGCCGGAAGCTCTGGCAGGCTTTTCTTCGCGCACTACATCCTCCGCCATCGTGTTCCACGCCCCGCAGGAGGGGCAGCGTCCCATCCAGCGGGGCGATGTTTCGCCGCAGTTTGTGCAGACATATACGGTTCTAAATTTATCCTTCGCCATAAAAACTCCTTATTCGCTCATGCTTTTTCCATAACAGCAGCGATTTGAAAATAAAGATATTGATACTCTTCCTCAAGCACCAGAGCCATTTCTTCTCTATACGCCTTATCTAAAAGAAGCTTTCTGTGAAAGGCTCTTTCCCGCCAGAGGCGCAGGCCAAGGCTATTGAATTCATAATTGGTGCCAAGCTGTTCATCTCCGGCATCGCAGGAGAAAGGCCCCGCCTGCTTTAAGGCCACCAGCACCTTTTCTGCTTCTGTTTGAAAAACATCCATACCATAGAGCAGTACGGGTAGCTGTTCCCGCAGCAGAAGGTCCACCGCAATTTCTATGGCCCGGCTTTGACGGTACCATACAATAAAAAAGAAATTTTGATTCAAGTAGCGGCAGCAAAGCTTGCCGGTGCCCTTCTCCCATGCTTCATCAATGTGGGTGTCTGAAATGGAAAAGCCCCATTCCGCGCACAGGCAGGAAAGTGCATTCCATATCTGCTTGGGCGTCATTCCAAGCTCAAGCGGGCCGATTTTTTCTCCGGGGCTTATGATCAGGCAATGCATCCTTCCCGCACTCCTCCGCTGTAAAATCAAATTTAGTATAACACAATATTTAGCGAAATACTATGGCATATGCGGAAAAGAAAAATTCTTTTCCCCGCCCCTATCCATGAAGAAAAAACAACCGGCCGGCCTTGTAAAAAGCCGACCGGCCGCAACCGCCCCATTTGAAAATATCCGGCAGTGCACAGCACTTCAAGGCTGCTGCACGGTTTGCAGGAAGGCGCACAGCCGGGCGTTCTGCGTTTTTTTAAATAATTGTTCCGGCGTACCGCTTGCCTCTACAAGCCCGTCTGCCATAAAAACAACCTTATCTGAAACATGCCTTGCAAACTCCATTTCGTGTGTCACCACAATCATGGTGGTCTCGCCGCTTTTCAGTGCGCGTATCACCCGAAGCACTTCGCCCGTCAACTCAGGGTCCAGCGCGCTGGTGGGTTCGTCGAAGCACAGCACATCCGGCTCCAACGCCAGGGCGCGTGCAATCGCCACACGCTGCTGCTGCCCTCCCGAAAGCTGACAGGGGTAGCTGTCTTTTTTATCAGAAAGCCCCACTCTTTCCAAAAGCTCCAGCGCCTTTTCTTCGTTTCTGCCAAACTGGCGGGGGCTTACCTTACCTCCCCGCTGCTTGGCCTGTTCCTTCGTGCGGAGGTTCGGCGCCAGTGTGATATTTTGCAGCACAGTGTACTGCGGAAACAGGTTGAACGATTGAAACACAAGGCCAAAATGCAGCCGTTTTTGACGGATAGACTCAGGGCTGTATCTTTCCGGCTGAGAATCATTAAACAGCACCTCGCCGTTGACCGAGATGACGCCGCTCTGCGGCGTTTCCAGAAAATTCAGGCAGCGGAGAAGCGTCGTCTTGCCGCTTCCGGAGGAGCCGATGATGGAAAGCACCTCGCCTTTTTCAAGGCAAAGGCTTACCCCGCGCAGCACCTCCTGGCTGCCATAGCTTTTTTTCAGTTCCCGTACTTCCAATACCGCCATAGCTTACCCCTTATAATAGTCCAGTTTCTTTTCCAGTGCGCGCAGCGCAAGCGTCAGCAGGCCGCTGAACAGTAAATAAAACACACCCGTATAAAACAGCGGCCAAAGCAGCGCGTACTGCTTCACGATGTCCTGCGCGGCCCGTATGAGTTCACCCACGGCAATAACGCGTGCCAGCGAGGTATCCTTTACAAGTGTGATAATCTCGTTGCCCATGGGCGGCACAATGCGCTTTATTACCTGCAGCAGAACCACACGGAAAAATATCTGCCTGTCTGTCATGCCAAGCACCTGCCCGGCCTCATACTGGCCTTTGGGGATGCTTTCAATGCCTCCGCGGTATATCTCGGAAAAATACGCTGCATAGTTGATGATAAATGCGGCCAGAACAGCAGCCATGCGGCTTTGCACCGGCATACCGAAGGCAAGGCCGGGCACATAAAATACAATAATGATTTGCAGCATCAGCGGCGTTCCCCGTATTACCCAGATGAAAGCGCGCATCAGCCAGCGCAAGGGCCTAAAGCGGCTCATGGAGCCAAAGCACACAATGAGCCCAAGCGGAAGTGAGGCAGCCAGAGTGACGAAAAAAATCAGACAAGTAGTGCCGAAGCCTTCCAGCAGCTTCATGGTAACAGCAACGAAAGACATGGTTTTCAAATTCTCCTACTTATAAGCTACACACAGGCAAGATGACACCCGTATAAAGATGCAGGGCTTACGCGGCTTTTTCCAGTGTGACAAGCACAGACGGATACCTGGCCTGAAGCTCCTCCACGACGCCCTCTTCCGTCAGCTTCTGAAGTGCTTTGTTCACCTCATCCACTACATTAGAGCCCTTGCGGAAGCCGATGCCATACTCTTCCTTTCCAAGTTCAATACCGTCCACAACGGTCAAATCGCTGTAGCTGGTGCCTTCTCCCACAGAAGCATATGCCATAACTGCGTCTATTACCGCCACATCGGCTGTGCCGGCCTTCACTTCCATCAGGGCATCGCTCTGAGCACCTACTGAAATAAGCTCTGCCTGGCCGAGGCTTTCATCTCCCTCAACGGCCTTCTGCCCTGCACTTTCCGCTTCTACGGCAATTTTTGCATCTGTCATATCTGCAGTGCTCTGGAATGTCTGTGCGTTGTCTCTGCTTACTACACACACCTGCATGTTTCCGCTGTAGGGCATGCTGAAATCAATATTCTCTTTCAGCTCCTCCAAAATCGTCATACCGTTCCAGATGCAATCGATATTTTTGCTCTGCAGCTCAATAACCTTCTGATCCCAGTCTATCACCACAAATTCCGGCGTGACGCCCAGCTTTTCGCACACGGCCTCAGCCAGCTCTGTGTCGAACCCCACCAGTTTATCCGGTTCGCTTTCGTCATAATAATTCATCGGCTGAAACAGCGTGATGCCAATTTTCAGCGTGCCCTTTTCCTGAATATACGCAAGGTCGTCTGTCTGTGCTGTCTGGCCGCCACAGCCGGCCAGCGCTACGCACAGAATTAGAACGCTTATAATGCCTGTCAACAACTTTTTCATCATTTGTTTCCCCCTCGTTTTCATTTTCTGGTTCAGTGTATGAATGCATTATACTTTATTATTTTATCAAAGTAAAGTGATAAAATCATATTTTCACATTTCGACCGAACCATATTGTTTTCTTGAGAAAATCTTATGATTTTTCACAACAAAAACATTGTTCCCACTGCTTTGGACGCTGTTTTGTTCTATTGATTGTTCAGCAGCATTCTGGCGCTTGTACTGCACATGCTGAAAAAGGCGAGGTTATCGCCCCTACTCCGTCAGCCGGTACAAGATATAAAGTATCCTCTTAAACTATCTTTTCTGGAAATATTACAGAAAAAGGGCCTCGGAAATGCTTCCGAAGCCCTCTTTTTATCTGTATTATTTTTTTCTGGCTTTTACACCGGCGCGTTTTTCCCACGCCACCCAGAGCGGCCCGGCAATGCACACAGAACTGTATACGCCTGAAACCATACCGATAATCAGCGGGAATGAGAATGTGAAAATACTGTCCAAACCAAAGACGACACTTACCACGCACACTGTTCCCAGCGCCAGCAGTGTGGTAAGGGTGGTATTGACAGTACGCCTTAGGCTCTGGTTGATACCACCGTTCACAAGCTGGGCAAAATCTGCATGTTTTTTGCCCAGCAAAGATTCATTTTCTCGGATACGGTCATAGATAACAACTGTGTCATTGATAGAGTACCCCAGAATAACGAGCATGGCCGCAATAAAGTTCCCATTCAGAGGAATGCGCAGCACTACAAAAATGCCGAAAATTACTACCATGTCGTTCAGCAGAGCGACAATGCCCGTCACAGCACCGCGCAGCCCGCCAATATTCTTGAAACGAATTGCGATATAAATGAGGATAAGTACAGCCGCTGCCAGAATAGCCACGATGCTTTTGGCAAAAAATTCACCGCCCAGGATGGGGTCAACGTTGGTGATAGAAAGCTGCTGGAAGTTGTTGCTTGGGTAATTCTTTTGCAGGGCTGTTGTCAGTACTTCCACTGTTTCGGCGCTCATCGTCTCGCTGCCGGGCATGGATATCGTCAGTGTTTGCCCTTCCGTAGCAATGGAAGAACCCGTCTGCACTGTCACATCACTGCCCAAGGCGACCTTGGCCTCTTTTGTCAGATCCGCTACAGGCGCCTCGCCCTCGTAGCTGTACGATATCATGGCGCCGCCCTTGAACTGAATATCCATTTTCACGCCGAATACGGCACTGAACACCGCAATAAACAGCACAAGGCACAGCGAAAATGCAAAGAACTTTTTGCGCGCCCCCACAATGTTCCACATTTTTGCCTTTTTGAGCTGTGCCTGAGGTCTGAGGCCGCCGTACAAAACCGCGCTGCGCATACATTTCAGCTTTGAAATGCCGCGAAGCATCACGCGAGTGCAGCCAACACCGAACACGAAATTCAGCAGCACACCTACCAGAAGTGTATAGCCAAAGGAATAGATAGTGCCCGCAGTAGAAGCGCCAAAGGCGAAAAATACAGGGCGCAGCAGCTTGGCAAATATGCCGTCTGTGGGGCCGAAGGCGCCCATCAGCATCACAGCCACAATGACAACTGTGACATTGCCGTCAATAATGGGTTTCAGCCCGCGACGGAAGCCCGCATTCAGCGCGCCGTCAATGCTCTTTCCGGCGCGGATTTCTTCTTTGATGCGCTCTGCTGTAATAACGTTGGCATCCACACCCATGCCGATGGCAAGGATAATGCCCGCAATGCCCGGCAGCGTGAGCGTGAAGCTGGGGAACACCGCAAAGTAACCGGACACAAAGGCCAATGTCATAGCCGTCTGTCCCAGAAGGGCAATGGCCGCCACAAAGCCGGGCAGCCTGTAATTCGATATCATGAACAGGGCTACCAGCACAAATGCAATGACGCCGGCCAGTACCATGGCATCCAGTGAGTTGGCGCCCAAAGACGGGCTGATGGTGCTGAAATTTTCGGCCTCCAGCGCAAAGGGCAGCGCGCCGGAATTAATTTGGTTTGCCAGAGTGATGGCCTGTTCCCGCGTAGCATCGTCACTGCCGCCCAAAGAAATCTGCGCATGGCCGTCCGTAATGGCCGTCTGTACCTGCGGGTAAGATATCATGGTGTCATCCATCCAGATAGAAATGACGCCCTTAGGCGATTCGCCTGACAATCTCTCGGTGGCCTCGGCAAATTTCTCTTTGCCGGAATCATTCAGTTCTAGCGCCACATAATACTCGCCATATGTTGCACTGGAAGAGCTTGTGTCCACCTGCGCTGTGGCGCTTTTGATATCTTCCCCTTCCAGGATGATATTCTCTGCCGTTATACCGAAGGGCATTCCCTCACTGTCTGTTTCTTTCCCTTCCCGAAAAGTAAGCCGCGCAGTGGCGCCTATCTCCTGAATGGCAGCCTCCGGGTCAAACTCCGTCTCCTTTTCCTTCCAAGGGAAGCGCACCACGATACGATCCTTGTTGGAATCTGCGTATACTTCACTGTCTGTAATTTGCAGGTTTACAAGGCGCTGCTCTACAACAGCCTTGGCCGCCTCCAACTGCTCATCCGTGGCATCATAACCGTCTGCGGGCATGAACGTCACGTCTACACCGCCGCGGATGTCAATGCCGAAGCGAATATCTGCCGCGCCCTTAATCCATGTGTTGAGCGTGTCGCCATACTGCGATTTAATGCCGAAAAACGCGCTGTATGCGAACAAAAAGATGAGAATTGCAACGACAAAGAACTGCCAGGGCCTTCCTTTTGTCTTCATAGGTATCCCTCCGGAAATTTATGTTTCACTCCTGCGGCTGGTCAGGCCCCGAGAAGCTTTTCCACGCTTGCAAGGCGCACGGCAATGCATAGAAGCTCGCAGGCAAGGCGAAGCTCTGGCAATGTGGGATATGTGGGCGCGATGCGGATGTTGGAATCCTGTTCATCACGGCCATACGGGAATGCCGCGCCCGCCCCTGTGAGAACAACGCCTGCCTCCTTGCAAAGCTGCACAGTGCGCTTTGCGCACCCTTCCAGTGTGTACAGGCTGATAAAATACCCGCCGTTCGGCGTTGTCCAGCGCGCAATATCGCCATACGGGGCCAAGCCATCGCGAAACGCCTGCCACACGGCCTCAAATTTGGGCGCCACAATGGCGCGGTGCTTTTTCATATGCGCTGCAACGCCCTGCATGTCCTTCAGAAAGCGCACATGGCGCAGCTGGTTCATTTTGTCATAGCTGATGATCATTGGGAACATGTTTTTCACGATATGGGCAATATTCTCTTCACTGGCCGCCATGGCAGCCACGCTGGCGCCTGGAAATGTCACCTTGCTCAGGGAACAGAACAAAAGCGGCCTGTTCTCGTTCCCGGCCGCCCGGCATTCGTCCAGAATATTCAGCACGGCATCATGCGAATCTGTCAAATGATGCACGCAATAGGCATTATCCCAGAAAATGCGGAAATCAGGCGCAGCAGCCTTCATGCGCGCAAGGCGCCGCACGGTCTCGTCGCTGTAAGTGTAACCATCCGGGTTGGAATACAGCGGCACGCACCAAATACCCTTTACGGCGCTGTCTGCCGCAAGCCGTTCTACCATATCCATATCCGGGCCACTCGGCCCCATGGGCACATTCAGCATTTCAAAACCGAATTCTTCTGTAACACGAAAATGCCTGTCATAGCCCGGCACCGGGCAAATAAACTTCGGTGCGGCCTCTTTCCCCCAGGGCCCCTGCCCGCCGGGGAAGCCCTTGCGCCAGCCAAGGGCAACTTGGTCGTACATCATCTGCAGGCTGGAGTTCCCTCCGACAATAACCTCCTGCGGCTGCACCTGAAGCATTTCGGCGAAAAAGCGGCGCGCCTCCGGCATCCCCTCCAAGCTGCCATAGTTGCGTGCATCCGTCCCGCCTTCTCCATGATAGTCCGTCATATAAAGAAGATTCATGGAAAGATCCAGCTGTTCAGCAGAAGGCTTGCCGCGCGACATATCAAGCTTCAGCCCCCGCGCGGCATATTTCTCGTATGCAGCCAGCAACGCCGAGTGTTCTTCCTCCAGTGCAGCTTTATCCAGTGCCAAATAATCTGCCATGTGCCTGTTCCCTCTTTCTCTTGATACTTTCCCTCTTGTGCCGTGAGGCGTCCCCCCGCCCTCCCACAGGCGTGCCAGCACAAATAAATATTATACTATATCTGGCCAGAAGTTACAAGTTTATCCAGCCCCTTTTGGGCGGTATGCCAGATGATTTTTCAAATCTTATATAAATAAATTAATTGATGGAAAGTATGCTTGACATTTTGAAGAAGAAATAGTGTGATGCCGTTATGGAAAGCATACTTTCCATTCAAAAGCACACGGGAAGTAAAAAGGATAAGGCTGTATGAAGAATAATTTGGAATCACTTCGCAGGCAGCGGGGCATTCGTCAGGAAGAACTGGCCGATGCACTGTGTGTTTCGCGGCAAACGATAGGTTCACTGGAAAATGGCAGGTATAACCCTTCTATTCTGCTGGCATTCAAGATAGCGCGTTATTTCGCCATGTCTATTGAAGATATTTTTATTTATGAAGAGGAATGAAAGGAAGCTTTTGAATGAAACGCACAATCAGTCATATTTCCTATGCAGTGGCTGCGCTGGCCCTGATGGCGCCGGCTTTGCTGAAGCTGCCGCACCAAGTGGATATTGGCCTGGGGCTTCTGTTCGCCATGGCATTCGGTGTGGGCAATGTAAACCGCGTGCTTGTAAAATGGGAGAATGACGGCGCCTATCAGAAGGAGGCGCTGGACGAGCGCAATATTGCAATAAAAGAAAAGGCCGGCAATATCACCGGCATGCTTACTACAACGCTGCTGGGAATTTCCCTTGTAGTTTTTGTGTGTATGGGCTATACAGTTCCGTCACTCGTAGTAGGCGGCATCATTCTCGTGCAGCTTGTGAGCCTGATATGCGTCAGCAGCCTGCTAGAGAAGAAAATGTGACGGCATGCTCATCTTTTCGCCTCGGCACGCTGGTGCGCCATGGTGGTGGCCTTTTCCCGGCAAAGCTGTTTTTTATCAAGCCAGGCGTCAGGCGAAGCAGGCTTCCACCAGCAGATTATCACAGATGAAAAATTTTCGCTGCAACAGCAGGTGCCTGTTTGCGTAACGAAGCTGCAAAGAATACGAAAAAAAATGGAAATTCATGTGTCATGGGCTGCAACCGGGTTATAGGCCCTTACAGGGCTGGCACAAGCCCTCGCCTAAACCATCGGCCTGCTGGAAAAGCCTCATATGCTTGCATGCCAGATATGGCGGCACGCTTGCCACGGCAGCTTTCTTGCCGGCCGCATACAGTGCGGGGCCGCCGCATCTGGCGTTCTTCCGTCAAACAGTTTGGGACATGAAAAAAGATGCCGAAAGAATGCCTGCTGCCCTTTCAATAAAAATCCCCCGTCAATGGGGCGGTGAGATGAGAAATTTTTAAGGGACGACTGTGTGTTGGCCCTTGCTGCTTTCTTAAAACAACGCGCTCAAAGCCGGGGGATTTTCATATATAGGTATAGCCCTGGAATGCCAGCATGCGCGTCACGTCACGCAGGTACACTCAGCCAGCCGCGAGGGTTCTGCTGCCTGCCCATAAACAGACTTTTTAGAAGTGCGGCAGATTCAGCTGCCCTTCTGATTTTTTCTGCTCATGCTGATTTTGAAGATGCTCCTATACTGTTTTCTTTGCTTTTTACTGCGGTGTCCACACGGCATCTCCGGCACCGAAATTTTCGATATCGGCATTTACATTTCAGATCAGGAAGCTTCCCGTACAGCATCAGGCTGCCCGTTCCTTTCAGGCCCCCCTGCCTGTTTGTGCAGCTGGCTGGCCTCACTTCCGATATAGCCAAGGGCGCTCTTCTTTTTTCATTATCGGCATCAGTCTTCTTTTCCGCCACTCACCGGGCGAGTGATTTTCGGCATACAAAAATGCCGCAGGCAGATGCCTGCGGCATTTTTTTGGAGGTGCCGACCAGATTTGAACTGGTGCATAGAGGTTTTGCAGACCTCTGCC